>Ga0138256_10002197_pt1 | contig 21061 bp, 23 predicted proteins | sample KNB2016incub_MG_FD_105486 | JGI IMG/M metagenome (GOLD analysis project Ga0138256, IMG submission 105486) | Active sludge microbial communities from wastewater in Klosterneuburg, Austria - KNB2014incub_MG | ecosystem: Engineered > WWTP > Activated sludge > Unclassified | place: Austria... | reverse complement strand
TGACGACGACGCGCGAGTTGCGGATCTTGCCGTTGCCTTCGGCGACGCCGATGTTCTGCAGCGCCTTGGAGTTCAGGCCGATCGAGCTGTTGACGGCGCCGTTGCCGACGATCTGGCTGTCGGTGATCTCGCCGGCCATCGCGCCGAGCGCGGAGAAGCCGAGGGCGGCGATGAGGGCGATGCGGGAGACGGTCTTCATGGTGGGCTCCTGGTGGGGTTCGGTGCGGGGTTCGTCGAGATCGGTGGCGTTGCGGGCTTGCTTGCCATCCGCTCATGGGTTGCGGGGCTGCTCGAAACGGTTCAAAGGATTCGCAGGCTGCGGCGTACCATCGCGCCAGCCAGCCCGACCCTCCGCCATGGACTCAGCCGGCCCCCCCGAACCGCCGCCGCGGCGACTGACCGGCTTCGCGAGCCTGGTCGGCGCGCTGCGCAACCTCGGGCTGCTGGGCCGGCCGGTCGCGGGCGACGCGCGGCTGGCGCGCTACCCGGCCGACGACGGCCAGCCGATCCCGGTGCGCGTGATGGGGCAGGGCGCGCCCGTCGTGCTGGTGCACGGGCTCGGCTGCTCGCACCGCCACTGGCTGCCGATCGCCAAGCGCATCGCGGCCCGCCACTGCTGCTACGCCTGGGATGCGCGCGGCCACGGCCACTGCCGACCGCAGACGGCCGCGCCGATCACGCTGGCACGCCTTGCGCGCGACCTGCAGCAGCTGCTCGACCACTTCCGGCTCGAGCGTGCCGCGCTGGTCGGCCACTCGATGGGCGCGCTCACTGTGCTGCAGTACCTGGCGGACCACGGCACGGCGCGCGTCGCGGCGCTCGCGCTCGTCGACCAGTCGCCGCGCATCGTGACCGACGACGAGTGGCGCTGCGGCCTCTTCGGCGGCTGCAGCGCCGAGATGCTGGGCGGCCTGATCGCCGGCGCGCGCAAGGACCTCGCCGCGACCGTGGTGCATGAGGTCGAAGTGGCGGCCGGCGCCTGGGCCGCGCGGCGCCTCGCCGAGAACTCGCCGCTCGGCCGCCTGCTGCGCCACTGGCTGCAGCACGTCGACACCGCCACGCTGCTCGACCTGGCCGAGTCCCTCGCCGCCGCCGACTTCCGCCCGGTGCTCGCGCGGCTCGACGCGCCGCTGCTCGTCGTGCTCGGCGGGCGCAGCGCGCACTACGCGCGCGTGCCGCTCGGCGCCTGGTATAGCGCCACGGTGCCGCACGCCAGCGTGGCCGTGTATCCGCTGTCGGGGCACTCGCCGCACGTCGCCGAGCCGGTGCGTTTCGCGAAGGATCTGGAGCGCTTTCTCGCTGACCACGCGTGAGCGGCCGCGGCGCCGGGGCTGCAGGCCGGCGGGTGTGCTCGAGCGACCATCAGTCTGGCCCCGTCGTCTCGATGACCCTGGCCAGGGCATCGATCCCCGCCTCGATCTGTGGCGGGTCGAAAGCAGCGAAGCCCAGCACAAGGCCGCTGGGGGCGGCGGCCTCGATGGCATAGGTCGACAGCGCGCGAGATTCGATGCCGACAGCCATCGCCTTGCGAGCGACGACCCTGTCGTCGGTGGCGCTGGGAAGGAATGCGGTAGCGTCCAGTCCCGTGGTGATCGGCAAGGTAACAAGACGGCCGGCCAAACGACCGCGGATGGCGTGCTCCAGCGCCTCGGCGCGTTCTCCATAGAGAGTGCGCATTCGGCGCAGATGGCGGCCAAAGTGCCCCTCCGCTATGAACTCATGCAGTACCGCCTGTTGAAGCAGTGACATGTGTCGCGCGGTGAGTGAGAGTGCATTCGCAAAAGGATCGGCGAACCGGTCTGGGACCACGACATAAGCCAGACGAAGAGATGGAAAGAGCAGTTTGCTGAATGAGCCCACACGGATCACGCGCCCATTGGTGTCCAGGCTCTTGAGAGCCGCCAGGGGATCCCCGCAGTAGCGGAACTCGCTGTCGTAGTCGTCTTCGATCACACAGGCGCCACGCTGGTTCGCCCATGCGAGAAGCGCCATGCGACGCGGGAGGGAAAGCGGCACGCCAAGAGGCGACTGCCGACCCGCCGTGACGTATGCCAGACGCGCGCGAGGCGCAAGACGCAGGCCGGCATCGACGACCAGTCCCTCCCGGTCGACAGGCACAGCAACAACGCGCGCGCCTGCGGCGCGAAAGACCTGAAGCGCCCCGTGGTAACCAGGATCCTCCATCCAGACCTCGTCCTGCGGGTCCAGCAGAAGCCGGGCGCACAGATCCAGCGCCTGCTGCACACTGCCCACGATCATGATCTGCTCGTCGCTGCAGTCGATGCGCATGGTGAAGCGCAGATGCTCGGCGATTGCCTCGCGCAAGGGTCGATAGCCGCCCGCATCACCTTCAGCCAGCATGTCGCGCGCTGCCAAGCGCGAGCGACGCGCGGCGATGCGGCTCCATAGCGCGATGGGAAACGCCGTGAGGTCAGGTTGGTTGGGCCGGAACGGGCGCGCGGCCCGAGACGTTGCTCTGATCGGAAAGGGACTCCTGCCGAGTTGCGCCCCACGGAGCGAGAGTGCGATCTCGGCTCCAGTTGCTGCGACCCGGGCAACCCCTGCCTTGTGACGCTGCAGCGGCAGGCGATCGGAGACATAGGTGCCGCGGCCAACTGCGCCGACGAGGTAGCCTTCAGCGACGAGTTGGGCAAGGGCGGCAAGCACCGTGCCTCGTGACACGCCGAGCTGCCGAGCCAAGTCGCGACTCGGCGGCAGGCGAGAGCCCGGTGTGAGCCGGCCCGTATGCACCGCAGTTCGGATCTCGCCGTACAGCCATGCGTGCTTAGACACACCGGGCAGGCGTGGCGTCACTGCAAAAAGCAGGTCACTGGCGGTGCGCATGCATGCCTCTCCGGATTGGACTAAGCAATAGACAGTAAATGGATCTTTTCATTGATCCAATCCATCAGCATGCTATGCGGAATCCCAACCCTGAAAGGCAAGTCGTGGAGCATCAGTCCCGCCCCTCCATGCAGGCACTCATCCAACGCCATGTCGAAGCGGAGGGCGCCCACAGGATGGACGACACCCTCGCTACGCTGCACCCGGAATGTCTCTTCGAAGACGTGCCGATGCAGCGCGTGTTTCACGGGCGCGAGGGTGCGCGGCAGTACTACCGCATGTGGTGGGACGGCTTGAGCCTTCTCTTTTCGCCGACGAACAATGACCGGCGCATGTGGACCGATACGGGCGTGTATGTCGCCGAGTCGCGCTTCACGGGCGTACACACAGGCATCTTTCTCGGGCTCGAGCCGACCGGTCGCCGTGTCGACTTCCGCTTCGCCGTCTTTGTGTCGTTTCGCGATGGCCTGATGGCAGGCGAGCGCTTCTATTACGACCTGGACGGGGTTTTGCGCCAACTCGGCGCGAGCGGCACCGCGAAGCCACTCGGCCCTTCGCACTGATCGACGATGGGAACCCGATTCGACCTTCGCGCCGCCAGCCCGGCCGGGCTGGCGGCCATGATGGCTCTGAACCGCCATGTGCAGGACAGCGGGCTCGACCATGCGCTGCTGGAACTTGTGCGCATCCGTGTGTCCCAGTTCAATGGGTGCGCCTACTGCATCCGCATGCATCTCACTGCAGCGCGTCTGCTCGGAGTGGAGCAACAGCGGCTCGATCTCCTCGTTGCCTGGAAAGACGCACCGTGCTTCGGGCCGCAAGAGCGCGCCGCGCTCGATTGGGCCGAGGCCCTGACACAACTGCCTGGGGGTGCCGTGCCGGACGCTGCCTATGAGCACGTCAGCGCACATTTCACACCGTCGCAGGTTGCCGAGCTGGCTATCGCGGTAGCCGAGATCAACGCCTGGAATCGGTTGATGACGGGGGCGCGTGTGCCGCCCGCCTCGGCGGCACTATGAACAGCGACCTGATTGCCGAAACGCCGCGCACGACATTGAGGCGACGAGCGGATCGCGGCCGCCACGATCGGGCAACGATCCATGCCATGGTCGACGAGGCGTTCGTGGCTCACGTCGGCTTCATAGAAGGCGGTTCGCCGGTCGTCGTCCCGATCTTTCCCTGGCGCATCGGCGATTGGCTCTACTTTCACGGCGGCGCGAGCTCTCGGCTGCTGGCCCAGGTGGCCGGTGGAGAGGAACTCAGTGTCTCGCTGGCGCTCGTCGATGGCTTGGTGCTTGCGCGCTCGGCGCTGCGACACTCCCTGCACTACCGCTCCGTCATCCTGTTCGGGCGCGGTGAGGCAGTCAGCGTGCCGGAGGCCAAACTCAGCGCGCTGCTTCGCCTGGTCGACAAAGTGTCTCCGGGGCGCTCGGCGCTGGTTCGTCCGCCAAGCAGCGAAGAGTTGGCGGCCACCGCGGTGACGAGGCTGCGCATCTGCGAAGGGACGGCCAAGGTTGCTGCGTCGCCGCCTCGAGCCACTCCGGCGGACGCGTCGTGGCAGGTCTGGGCAGGCACGATTCCGCTGAGCCTGCACGCCGGCAAGCCTGCGCCGGCGCAGGGCGACTCGCTGCTGCCAGCACCCGGGCTACCAGCCTGGGTCCGACACCTTCCTTCGACGCTCTCGGACTGAAGCAGTGTTCCGCGCGCACCTCGAGGCCTCGAACCGCGCTGGCGGCCGCAGGCCGCGCGCACTATGCTCGCCGCAGGACGCGCATCGCGCGCACCGGAGGCCCGTCATGTATCTCTCCGCCCGTGAGCAAGCCTCGTTGCGCCGCTGCTTCGTCGTGCTCGCCGAGGACGCCAGCGAGCTCGAGGTGCGCGAGAGCCTCGGCCGCGAGCTGCTCGAGCTGCTGCGCGCCGACCAGTTCGCCTCGTACGTGTGGGACGCCGGCAGCGGCCGCTTCCGGCACCGCGCCATGCTCAACATGAGCGCCGCGAACCTCGACCGCTACGAAGCCTGGTACATGTTCCGCGACCCGATCACCTTCGAGCTGCAGTCGCGCCGCCACGCCACGGCCGTCAGCGAGGTGATGCCGCACCGCGAGCTGGCGCGCACCGAGTTCTTCAACGACTTCCTGGCGCGCGACGGGCTGCACTGGGGCATCAACCTGCACGCCTATGACGGCGAGCGCGCCGTCGGCGACCTGCGCATCTGGCGCGCGCGGCAGCGCCGCGACTTCGAGCCGCGCGACAAGGCGCTGCTCGACCTGATCGAGCCGGCCTTCGTCGCCGCGTTGCGGCGCGCGCGGCGTCGCCTCGCCGGCGCGGCGCCGACGTGTGCCGACGAAGCGGCCGGCGCGGGGCTGAGCCGCCGCGAACTCGAAGTGGCGCGCTGCGTCGGCCGCGGCCTCACCGACAAGGAGATCGCGCGCGAACTGACGATCGCGCTGCCCAGCGTGCGCACCTACCTGCAGCGCGTGTTCGACAAGCTCGGCGTGCACCGGCGTGCCGCGTTGGCGCACCGGCTGCGCGACTGCGGCCTCGAGCCTTAGCGTCGGCCGCTCAGCGGCGTGGCGGTGGCGGCACGCGGCCGAGCACCGACTCGACCGCCATGCCGATGGCGATCAGCCGGCGGTCGCTGCCGGCCGGGCCGTCGAGTTCCAGGCCGAGCGGCACGCGCACCGCACGGCCCATGCCCATCGGCACCTGCACGCCCGGGATGCCGGCGTTGCTGCCCGGATCGGTGTTCTGGATGTAGAGCAGGAAGTTGGGCAGGCTGCTCGCGTCGGCGTCGGCCTTCATCGCGGCGGCGGGCGTCGTCGGGAAGACGATCGCGTCGAGCCGCTGCGCGGCGAAGGTCTGCGCATAGAGGCGCTGCAGCGCCGGCCGGTGCTGCGACATCGCGGCGTCGTAGGCCGGCTTGGCCGGCACGGCCTTGCCGTCGGGCGTCGGCAGCATGCGCGGCAGCACGAGGCCGGTGTAGGTGCCCTTCACGTCGGGGCTCGCGATGGCGGCGGCGAGCTGGTCGATCGTCACGCCGGTGCGCCAGCGCGCGAGGTAGGCGACCATGTCGTCGTAGGCCTCGTAGAGCGCGAGCGGAAAGCCCACCGCGCCGTTGAGCTGCCCGAGCTGCGGCATCGGCGCGTCGACCACCGTCGCGCCGGCGGCCCTGAGCTTGCCGAGCGCGGCGTCGAACGCGGCGCGCGTGTCGGCGTCGAGGTTGGCGAGGAAGTCGGGCACGACGCCCAGGCGCACGCCCTTCAGGTCGGCCGCGGCGACGGCGGGCGAGCCGGTGACGACGCGGTCGAGCAGTTCCACGTCGGCCATCGTCAGCGCCATCGGGCCCGGCGTGTCGCGCGTGCGTGAGATCGGCGCGATGCCGTCGCCGGGGTAGTGGCCGGCCGTCGGCCGCAGCGACGCGCAGCCGTTGAAGGCGCACGGGATGCGCACCGAGCCGCCGGTGTCGGTGCCCAGGCCGGCGGGCGCCATGCGCGCGCCCAGCGCCGCGCCGGTGCCGGCCGACGAGCCGCCGGCCGCACGCGCGGCGTCGTAGGCGTTGCGCACGCCGGGCTGCGCCGCGTTCGTGTTGAACGCCGTGTTGTAGCCCGAGATGCCGAACGCCAGCTCGTGCAGGTTCGTCTTGCCGAGCACGACGGCGCCGGCATCGCGCAGCCGCTGCACCACCGGCGCGTCGGCCGCCGGCACGAAGCCCTTCAACGCCGGCGTCCCCGCCGTCGACGGCAGGCCGGCGACGTGGATGTTGTCCTTGACGACGATCGGCACGCCGGCCAGCGGCGGGCAGGCGCCGCCGGCCGCGACGCGGGCGTCGACGGCGCGCGCGGCGCGCAGCGCGCCGGCCTCGTCGAGCGTGACGAAGGCGTTGAGCTCGGCGCGCCGGCGGGCGCGATCGAGGTAGGCCTGCGCGACGGCTTCGCTGGTGAGCTGGCGCGAGCAGACGGCGCGCGCGATGCCGGCCGCGGTCAGCGCGTCGACGTCGGGCGCCGGGCGCATGCCGGGCGCGGCGCAGCCGGCGAGCAGGGCGCCGGCGAACAGGGGCGGCAGCAGAGGCGAGGGCGCGGCGGCGCGGTGCGACTTCATCGGCGATCTCCGGCAGGCGAAGCGATGTACGCCCGGGATCGTCGCCGAGCGGCAGCCGGCCGTCTGTCGTCAGGATCGACGACAGACGGCCGGCGACCCCGGCGCTAGGTTGCCGGCCACGGCCGATGGCGGAAGGTGTAGCGCCCGATCTCGCGCGTGGCGCCGGGCTCGACGGCGAGCAGCGTGACCTCCATCGTGTGCTCGGGCAGGCGACGCACCTCGGCGAGCTTGGGCAAGAACAGCACCTCGCCGGCGCGCGGGTCGAACGGGATGTCGTGCCGCGTGCGCTGCACGCCGGGCTCGAGCGACAGCCGCCACGTGGCGTCGAGCCGCTCGACGCCCTGCAGCGGCGCTTCGAGCCGCGACACGAGCAGTTCGTCGTCGGGCGCCACGGTGCAGTCGACGCTGCCGTTGTGCGGCAGCCGGTACTCGCGGACCTTGACGCCACGCTCGGCCAGCGTGCTCACGAAGGCGCCGCTCGCCGCCGCCGGCACCGCGCCGGCTCGGAACGCCGCGCGCGCGGCGTCGCCGAGCGCGACCAGCTCGTCGAGCAGGGCGCCGCAGTCGTCGCACTGCATCAGGTGCTCGTCGGCCGCTTCGGTGGCGGCGGCGTCACCGTCGTGCAGCCAGTAGTCGAGCAGCTGCTCGAGCGACAGGTGGCTCGTCGTTGCCGCATTCGCATTCATGCGGCGGCCCTCCGGCCCGCGTCTACGCAGCGGCGCAGCTTGTCGATGCCGCGGTGGCGGATCACGCGCACGTTGCCGGCCGAGAGCCCGAGCTGCCGCCCCACGACCTCGGACGGCTGCTCGTCGTAGAACGTCAGCACCAGCACCGAACGCTCGCGCTCGGGCAGGCGCTCTAGGCAGTCGGCGACGCGCTGGTGGTCGAGGCGCGGCGCGACGTGCAGGTCGGCGAGCGACGGCACGTCGTCGGCGTAGCGCTGCAGCAGGTCTTCGCGCCGGCGCTCGCCGCGGCGCTGGTCGATCACCGTCATGCGGCACGCGCCGAGCACGAAGGACAGCACGCGTTCCGGCTCGCGCAGCGCACCGCTGCGCAACTGCTCGATGGTGAGCGCCATCACGTGCTGCATCAGGTCGCTGGCGGCATGGGCGTCGCGCAGGTGGCGCAGGCCGTAGCGGCGGGCGCGCGGCGCGAGCAGGCGGTAGAGCTCGGCTTCGGCGTCGCGCGCGACGCCGGGCGCCGCGTCGGCGATGCGCCGTGCGGCGCGGGCCTCGGGGCTGTCGGCGGCGGACGCGGCCAGCGTTTCCATCGCGCGAGCATAGCGAAGCAGCGGCCGCCGAGAAAGAGCTGTAACGCCCGGCGGGGTGGCGACACATCCTGCGGTCTTCCACCCCTCGACACGACAGGAGCGACCCCATGATCACCAACGCAACCACCGGCACCAACGTCCACGAGATCGCCGACGGCATTTACCGCATCAGCACGCCGATCGACTTCCCGGACGGGCAGGGCTTCAGCTTCAACCAGTACCTGCTCGTCGACGACGCGCCGCTGCTGTTCCACACCGGGCCGCGCCGGATGTTCCCGCTGGTCAGCGAGGCGATCGCGCGCGTGATGCCCATCGAGAGATTGCGCTACGTCGGCCTGTCGCACGTCGAATCCGACGAGTGCGGCTCGATGAACCTGCTGCTGGCGGCGGCGCCGCAAGCCGTGCCGCTGTGCAGCCAGGTGGCCGCGATGGTGTCGATGAGCGACCTGGCCGACCGGTCGCCGCGCGCGCTGGCCGACGGCGAGACGCTGGCGCTCGGCCGGCACACCGTGCAGTGGCACGACACGCCGCACGTGCCGCACGGCTGGGAGTGCGGCCTGCTGACCGACACGCTGACCGGTACCTTCTTCTGCGGCGACCTGTTCACCCAGCCCGGCCACGGCGAGCAGGCGCTGACCGAGGGCGACATCCTCGGCCCGAGCGAAGCCTTCCGCCGGGCGATGGACTACTACGCGCACGCGCCGCAGACGGCGGCGACGCTGGCCCGGCTGGCGCAGCTCGAGCCGCGCACGCTGGCCTGCATGCACGGCAGCGCGTGGCGCGGCAACGGCAGCGCGCTGCTGCGGCATCTGGCCGAGGCGCTCGGCGCGCCGAGCGTGCCGGCCGAGCGCATGCGAGGACAATCCGGCGACACCCCCGTCCCGGAGAACGCCTTTGAAGCCCTTCGACATTGAAGTGCAGCGCCTGAAGTCGATGCGACACGACAAGGGCGTGTTCGAGATCAGCATCGACGCATTGGTGATGCCGCGGCCCGCGCGCGACGACGGGTCCGGCAGCACCTGCCTGCGCCTGCCGGTGGAACACGCCCGCACGCTGCAACTGCTGCTCAAGCAGCAGTTCGCGGAGCTGGACAAGCTGCAGCCGCGGAGCCGGCGTTCAGGGCGGAGTTGAAGGCAGCGGCGGGCGGTTCTTGCGATACGAGTTCTTCAGCGCGATCTTGCCGTCGCGGAAGGTGAACAGGTCGCAGCCGCGCACCTCGACGCGGCTGCCGTCGGTGGCCCGCGTTCCCGTGAAGGTCCAGTCCTGCCTGCCGGAAACCGCGGCGAGGCTCCCGCCGGAAGCGCCCGCTGCTAGCCGGTCGCCTTGAACGCGTCGTGAAACGTGACGGTGCCCTGCGGAGCGTGGCCGTCGAAGGACAGAGCGAAGAAGAAGTTCTGCGGCACGCCTTCGAAGATGAGCGAAGGGATGTTCTCGAAGCCGAACTGTCCGTAGTAGTCCGGGTGTCCGACGAGGCAACAGCCTCGGGCACCCATTGCCTTCAGCCGCGACAGTCCTTCGCGGATCAATGCCTTGCCGATGCCCAGCCGCTGGTACTCCGGCAACACGGAGACCGGCCCCAGGCCGTACCAGCCCGGAGTGCCGTCCGAGAGGGCGACGGGAGAGAAGGCGATGTGCCCGGCGACGCGGCCATCGATCTCCGCGACGAGCGAGACCGTCAGCGCCTCGGCGGCGCGCAGCGCCGTGACGATGAACTGTTCGGTGTGATCGCTGATCTCCAGCGTCTCGAACGCGGCCACCGTCACCTCGGTGATGGCGCTCGCATCGGCGTCGATTTCGCTGCGGATCTCGAAGTTCCGGTGGTTCATGGGCGGTCTTGCGTTCGAGCCGCGGCCGCGCGGCGACGGAAATGCTGGCGGCCCGTCATCGAGCACACGACCTCGTCGTGCTGGTTCAACACGTCCCAGCGAAAGCTCACCGTGCCGCGCGCCGGATCCTTCTGCGACGGCGTCTGCTCGAGCGCTGTGGCGTGCAGCCGCAGCGCGTCGCCCGGCCGCACCGGCTTGAGCCAGCGCAGGCCGTCGAGCCCCGGCGAGCCGATGCACGAGGTCTGCAGCAGGTAGCCGTCGCACATCAGCCGCATCGCCACGCTGCAGGTGTGCCAGCCGCTGGCGATGAGGCCGCCGAATGGAGAGGCCTTCGCAGCCTCTTCGTCGGTGTGATAGGTCTGCGGATCGAACTCGCGCGCGAAGGCCACGATCTCGTGCGCCGAGACGGTTCTCGGCGGCGACTCGTGCTGCCAGCCGGCGGTGAAGTCTTCCCAGTGGTACTTGATGGGGGTCATGGGGCGGGGGTGCTGTGCGACGGCCGGATTATCGCCATCGCGTTCTCCTGCGCCGCCAGGCGGCGCCGCGGCGCCGCCCTCAGCCGGCGTACTTGCGCGCCGCGTCGAACATCGCACGCACGTTCGCCGTCGGCGTCTCGTCCGGAATGCCGAACGCGGTGTCGAGGATCAGGCTGCCGCCTTCGTTCCAGATCTCGTCGACCAGCCGCTTCACGGCGGCGTCGACGTCGGCGGGCGTGCCGGTGGTCATCATGGAAGGCGAGAGGTTGCCGCGCAACGCGACGCGGTCGCCGAGCACCTTGTGCGCCTGGACGATGTCGGTGCGCTCGAACCAGTAGATGCACTTGCCGGCGGGGATGTCCTTGATCACCTCCAGGCGCTTGGTGCAGTCGGACTCCCACAGCGGCATCGGCACCAGGCCTTCGTCGATCAGGTCGACCATCATCTGGCGGAACGAGGGCCACCAGAAGGTCTCGAACTGCTTCGGGCTCATGAAGGCGTCGGGCGCCCAGTGGATCGGGATGAACACGATCGGGTGGTTGGCCGCCTTGGCGTTGGCCACCGTCACGCGCACGAGGTTGCGGCGCATCGTGTCCAGCACCTCGTGCAGCAGTTCCTTGTGGCGGAACAGGTCCTTCATCATTCCCGTCGCGCCGCGGAAGTAGTCGGCCACCACGTCGTATGGCGCGCCCGAGTTGCTGCCGTTCATCAGCGGGAAGCCCAGTTCGGCGATGCGCCGGTTCCATTGCGCGCCGCGCGTGAGGAAGCGGTCGACCTCGTCGGCGGCGTCCATCAGCCGGTGCAGCGCGCGCTTGACGTCGGGGTCGGCCAGGCCGCGCAGGCCGGTGATGCTGCGAAAGTAGAACGTGCCGGCCACGTCGGGCAGCTTCTCCAGCCCCTCGGCGGCGCCGAAGATGCGCGGGAAGTAGCGCCGCCAGTAGAAGCCCGTCGGGTCGTTCACCAGCTCGCGCAGTTCCTCGGCCTTGACGTATTCGCGGTCGAGGTACTGGTAGGGCTGCATGTCGCCGACGCCGTGGCCGGGCCACTGCAGCTGCTTGAAGTCCACCGCCTCGAAGACGCGACCCAGCGCCGCGCCGGTGAACAGCGGCGCGCAGGCGTCGGGCTCGAACTCGCGCACCGCGCGCTCGGCGATCTCGGCGCTGGCCTCGTAGTCGTACATCAGCTGCCGGTAGCTGATGCCGCCGTACTTCGCCAGCCAGAACGTGGCGTACATGACGACCGGCATGCGGTCGGGCCGCGCGAGCCGCACGCAGTCCATGATGCGCTGCCAGCGCGTGTCGAAGTTCAAGCCGCGACCTCCATGGGCAATGGATAGGCCGGCAGCTTGGCAGGCGCCGCGCGCGCCGTCTGTCCTCCGGCGAGGGGACAGACAGCCCCGGGCCGCGACGCGAAGATGGGGCGCCGACAAGCCGTTGTCGTGCAGTCCAAGCGGGCCGTCTCGAGCTCGCTCCCGGAACCATCATTGGAGACGATCGATGAAACGCAGAACTTGGTGCGCCGCGCTGGCGGCACTGGCCGGCCTCGGTCTCGCAGGCCAGGCGGCCCAAGCCGAAATCAAAGTCGGCGTGGTGCTCTCGTTGACCGGCGCGGGCGCCTCGCTCGGCATCCCGGAGAAGAACACGGTCGAACTGCTGCCGGCCACGCTGGGCGGCCAGGCCGTGCGCTACATCGTGCTGGACGACGCCACCGACACGGCCAACGCCACCAAGCACGCGCGCCGGCTGATCGAAGAGGAGAAGGTGGACCTGATCCTCGGCCCCTCGGTCACGCCGACCTCGCTCGCCGTGGTCGAAGTGGCCGGTCCCGCCTCCACGCCGGTGGTCAGCCTGGCAGGCTCCGGCGCCATCGTGCTGCCGCCGGAGGGCAACAAGCGCTGGGCCTTCAAGCTCGCGCCCAACGAGCCGGTGATGGCCTCGTACATCTTCGAGCACATGCACGCCGCCGCGTACAAGACGCTGGGCTACATCGCGTTCAGCACCGCCTTCGGCGAGTCGTTCATCAAGGAGATGAACAAGCAGGTGGCCGATCGCGGCATCAAGGTCGTCGCCGACGAGCGCTACGCGCCCAGCGACATCTCCGTGACTTCACAGGTGCTCAAGGTGATCGCGGCGAATCCGGATGCGGTCTTCATCGCCGCCTCGGGCACGGCCGGCGCGCTGCCGGTGATCGAGCTGAAGAAGCGCGGCTACAAGGGGCAGATCTACATGCAGCAGGGCATCGCCAACGCCGATTTCCTGCGCGTCGCGGGCAAGGACGCCGAAGGCATGCTCTTCCCGGTCTCGCCGGTGCTGGTGGCCGAGCAGTTGCCGGAGTCGAACCCGATCCGCGCCGTCGCCACCGGCTACACCAGCCGCTACGAGGCCAAGCACGGCCCCGGCAGCCGCAACCTCTTCGGCGCCACGGTGTGGGACGCCTACCTGTTGCTCGACAAGGCCATCCCGAAAGCGCTCGCCAGGGGCAAACCCGGCACGGTCGAGTTCCGCACCGCGGTGCGCGACGCGATCGAGCAATCGAAGGACGTCGTCGGCGCGCAGGGCGTGTTCACGCTGAGCGAGAAGGACCATAACGGCACCGACCGCCGCGCCCAGGCGCTGGTGAAGGTGGAAAACGGCAAGTGGGTGCTGGTGACGACCGCCAAGTGAGCTGACCCCGCCGGCGCGACAGCCCGCGCCGCCGCTCGCGCGGCCGGCGCGCCGCACGTCTTCAGGGCTGTCGCTCGGCGGCGAGGCGCTCGTCCACCAGGCGGCGGAAGCGGATCAGCGCCGCGTCCATCGCCAGCGGGATCATCGGCATGCCGGGTTTGACCGCGAGGTTGCGCGCCTGCGCCGTGATCATGTCGCGATCTTCGTCGAAAGCCACGAGCAGCGACTCGTGAATGCTCTGCGCGATCGCCGCGTCGCCCTGTTCGGCGTGGCACGACTGCTGGAAGAAGTAGTGCGTCGTGTGCTCGGTCTCGGGCGTGAGCGTCTGGCAGCTGTGCAGGTTCACCGACTCCGCCGTGGGCTGCGTCGGGTCGCCGCCGGAGAGGCCGCCGCGCGTGCCGGCGGGGCGACCGCCGCTGTGCATCAGCAGCGTGCCCGGCAGCACGAAGTCGTAGACGAACCAGCGGTCGAGGTTCGTCGCGATGGTGCGGCGCATGCGCTTGTAGAAGGCCGGCGGCGGCACGTCCTCGATGAGGCGCGTGACGCGCAGGCCCTGCGCCAGCGCTTCGATCGTCGGGCGCGCCTGGGCGATCTTGGTCGAGCCGCCCAGCGTCTTCTCGTGCACGTAGCTCAGGTGCGAGAAGTCCAGCAGGTTGTCGCAGATCAGCAGGTAGTGCGTGTCGTAGTGCAGATAGCCGGGCAGGTTGATCCAGTCCGGGTGGTCGTTGGAGAAGTTGTCCGGCAGGAGCGCCGGGTCGGCGCGCCCGGCCTCGCCCATCCAGACGAACACCCAGCGGTTCTTCACCACCACCGGGTAGGCCCGCACCCTCACGTGCGGCGGCACCCGATCCAGGCCGGGGATCTCGGTGCACTGGCCCAGGCCGTCGAAGAGCAGGCCGTGGTAGCCGCAGCGCACGCCGTCGCCCTCGCGGCGACCGGCCGACAGCGGCGCCTGGCGGTGGCAGCAGCGGTCCTCCAGGGCAACCACACGGCCGTCGCGCTGCCGGTAGAGCAGCAGGGGCTCGCCGATGACAGTGCGGCTGAAGAGGCCGTCGGCGGGAATCTCGTGGTCCCAGGCCGCGACGTACCAGCAGTTTCGGATGAACAAGGCCGCTGCTCCAGAGGATGGGGATCGGCCCGATCTTGGCGGCTCGTCGAAGTCGACGCTGTCCTCCGCCAGGGGGACAGCGCCCGTGCTCAGCTCACCAGCCGGGCGAGCGCGAGGCGGTTGTTCACGCCCAGCTTCGCATAGGCACGCTTGCGCAGCGTGACCACGGTGGTCGCGGCCACGCCGAGATCGGCACCGATGCCGTCGGCCGTCAGCCCGACCGCGATGCGTGCGCAGACCTGCCGTTCGCGCAGGCTCAGGCGCGGCGCGCGCGCCGCCACGGTCTGCTCGATCAGGGCTACCCGCGCACGGGTGTTCGTGACCTGGGCTGTCGCGCCCAGAGCATTGCGGTGCACGCTGCGCACCAGCGGGGCCACGTCCAGCACGCGGTCGAGCTCGTCCCGGCCATAGCTGCCCGACGCGCTGCTGCGGTAGAGATTGATCGCGAACACGACGCCCGGCGCGGGTGCGTACAGCAGCGTCAGCCGGTCGCACAGCCGTGCGCGCTCGTAGATGGCCTCGCGCCAGGCGGGATGCGGCACGTCCAGCACGCCCTGGCGCAGAGCGATCATCGGACTGTCGACACGTGCCTCGCTGCACAACCGGCCCGCCAGCGGCGTGATCACGTCCAGCCCATAGAAGCGGCGTCGATACAGCGTGAAGCAGTCCGGCGTGACGTGAGCCTCCCCGGCGACACGCGAGAGACTGTCGACCAGCAACGGAGCGCCGTCGTCGTAGCGGCTGAGCGAGAGGTAGTCGGCGCCCGCGGCGCGCTGCAGCACGCCGAGCATCGCCAACGCCGGCGCCGACGGCTGGGCGGCATCGAGCAGCGCAGCCACGGTCCCGAGGTCGAGCTGCCGGCTCGGCGACGGGTGGGTCAGGGTCCAGGTCTGCTGCATGTCGCTCCCGCATCGAATCGATGTCGATTCTGGTGATCCGGACCGACTCCGGCAAGTGACATGGCTCAAGTCGTGTCGCTGCCGCCCGAGCCGATCGCCTTTTTCGCGCCGCACGGTTTGCCTTGGGCCTTTCTTGATCTCGGTGAGGATCCAACCGCCCCAATCGCCAAACTCCTGCAAAATGGCGCCCATGCCGAATATTGCCTCCGTACTCAAGAGCGAGATCGCGCGCGTCGCTCGCAAGGAACTGCGCGCCGAGACCGAGACCCTCAAGAAGCTGGTGCATGCGCACCGCTCCGAGATCGCGGCGCTCAAGCGTCGGGCGCAGGCGCTCGAGCAGGAGCTGCGCCGGCTCGGCCGTCGGGCTGCCAAGGGGGCGCCGGCGGGCGAGGAAGAGCAGCCAGCGAAGTCGACGCGCTACAGCGCCAAGAGCCTCGCGTCGCAGCGCCGGCGCCTCGCGCTCTCCGCCGAAGACTGCGGGCTGCTGGTCGGCGCGTCGGGCCAGTCGGTCTACAACTGGGAGGCCGGCAAGGCGCGCCCGCGCGACCGGCATCTGGTGGCGATCGCGGCGCTGCGCCAGCTCGGCAAGAAGGAAGCCTCGGCGCGGCTGGCCGCGCTGCGCGCGGCGAAGTAGCGCGGCGCCGCGGGTTGCCGCGCCGGGCCGTCCCGGGCAAGGCCCGCGCCTCCTCGGAAGGTCGCTCGCGGTTCCCGGCGAGCGGGTTGTCATTCAGCCGTTGCAGCCGCCGCGGGCGGCGGCCTTGAAGCAGAACTCGGCCGTCAGGCTCGACGATTCCCATGGCACCTGCACGCGCTGCGTTTCCTGCGCGACGCCGATGCGCACGCGCTTGAACAATTGCTCGATCGGCAGGCCCGGAGTCTCGAGGTTGGCCAGCAGGTGCTTGGCATAGATGCTGTTCTTGCCGACCGGCCCGTCGAGCGCTACGCCGTTGGGAGCGGTCGAGAACGCGACCAGCGTGCCGACCGGCGCGTCGAGCGCGGCCAGACCGCCCGGCGTGGCGCCGCGGAACTTGAGGCGCCGGCCGTCGGGGCCGACGATCACGCCGCCGGCGAACGGGTTCACGCGGCAGGCGTCCAGCACGACGATGTTGGCGCCGTGCTTGATCTCGCCGAGCCTGTCGATGACGAGACCGACGTCGGCGCACTTGCTCGCGATCTCGTCCTCGGTCTGAGGCTCCTGGTCGACGGGCAGCAGGAAATTGCGCCCGCGCGACTGGATGCCGTGGCCGGCGTAGAACAGCATCCGTACCGAACTCGACGACGCGCGCACCGAGAACTCGCGCAGCGCCTCGATCATCTCGCGCAGGTTGGCGTTGAGCTTGAGCGTCACGGCGTAGCCGAGCTTCCTCAGGCTCGCGGCGACGGCCTGCGCGTCGCCGACGGGGTTCTTCAGCGGTGCGGCCTTGTAGTCGCCGTTGCCGATGACGAGCGCGGTGCGGCTGTCGGCCGGCGCGGCGCGCAGCGCCGGCCACGCGACGGCGGCGCCGGCCGCAGCCAGGCAGCGCAGCGCGGCGCGACGCGTCGGCAGCCGGGCGGGCAAGGCGGGCATCGCGGATCCTCGCGCTATTCGCGCGGCGGCAGCCCGGGCGCGACGGCGACGGCCTGCACGATCGGGTCGGCCTTCAGCCTGGAGGCGGCGGCGTCGAGCTGGTCGCCCGGTACGCGGATGTAGTAGTCGCCGAGCTGGCCGGGGCCCCCGGCCACGCTGCCCTGCACCGACATCAGCAGGTGGCGGATGTCGGCCTCCTTCGCATCGGGCGCGAAGTTCACCTTGAGCATCGGCGCCTCGGTGACCTGCGACGCGCGCAGCGTGCGGATCTCGCTGGCGTCGTCCTTCGCGTCGCCCAGCAGGTTCAGGATCACGCCGCCCTGGATCGCCAGTGCCGCGACGCCGGCCAGCGCGTACGCCGGGCGCAGCGCGAAGCCGCCGAAAAAGGCGCTGATGCGTTCGGCGATCGTCGGCCGGTCGCCGCGGATCAGGTGCATCGTGCGCGCCAGGCCGATCGTCGCCGGCACCATCGGCGCGTTCTCGTGCATGCGCCGCTGCAGCGAGCCGAACCATTCGAGTTCGGCGCGCACCTCGGGGTGGTCCTTCATGTACTGCTCGACCCAGGCACGATCCTCGGCCTCGAGCGTGCCGTTGACGTACCAAGGCAGCAGTTCTTCGAAGCGCTCCTGTGTCATGGCACGGCCCTCCGCACTGCGTGCTGCGGGATGAGCGCTTGGGAGCGGCCCGGCGCGCTCATGCCAGCGCTCCCTTCAGGTCGCCCTTGCCGCCCTCGCGCTGCAGCAGCAGCTCGAGGCATTTCTTGACCTTCTGGCGCGCGTGGAAGAGGCGCGTCTTGACCGTGCCCTCGGGGCAGTGCTGCACGTCGGCCACTTCGGCGACCGACAGGCCTTCGTAGAAGACGAGGTGCAGGCACTCGCGGTGTTCGTCCGACAGCTTGCCCATGCAGTGCTGGACGCCGTCGGCGCGCTGCTTCTGCGCGAGCTGGGCATAGCCGTCGGGCGTGTCGGCGGGGGCGGTCTCGGCGATGTCGTCGAGGTCGTCGTGAGTCTCGTCGGGGCGGCGCGAGCGGTACGCCATCAGTGCCTTGTTGCGCGCGATGCCGATCAGCCAGGTGCTGAACTGAGCGTCGCCGCGATATCCGCCGGGCCTGCGCCAGACTTCGTACATCGTGTCCACCAGGATCTCCTCGGCCCGACCGTGGTCGCTGACCCTATTCATCAGGTAGGCGAACACCTTGCGGCTGAACGCCTTGTACAACTCCCGGAAGGCGGCTTCGTCCTCCCGACCGATCCGAGCGAGCAGTTCCCTGACGCGGTCGTTGTCCATGGCCGTGCGATAGGTGGCGGCGAAATCAATATAGCGCAGCGCCGCGCCCTGAAGCACCCTCGACCGCGAGACCGGCTCGCTCTACGGATGGGTTGCAGCGGCGGCGCAAGAGGTTCAAACCCGTTTGTGGGCGCGGCGGCGTCACGCGATGCGCGAAAGCTGCTTGAGCAACGTGGCGCGGTCGACGCTGTCGGCGGCCAGCTCGGCCAGCACGGCGTAGAACTCGTCGCGGCCGGCGGCGGCAGCCGCGGCCTTCTTCGTGACGACGCGCGCGATCGGGCCGATGTGCACCGCGAGCACGCGCTCGGCCTGCTCGATGGTCTCGGGGCGCAGCGGGGCGATGCCGAGCACTGGCAGCTGCGCCGTCGGCGGCCGCGTCGTCGGGCCGCCGCCGCCGCGCAATGCGGCGGCCGGCAGGGGCGGTGGTGCGCCCGCTGCGGCCAGCGGCGCCGTCGCCGCGACGAAGGCGGCGCGTTCGTCGCCGGCCAGCGCCTCGTCGGCCAGCCGCGCCAGCAGCTCGGGCAGGCCGGCGCACTGCCGCGCGGTGCGGCGCACCAGCACGGCGGCGATCGGCCCGACGTGGCGCGCGAGCTGCGCCTCGACCTTCGCGAGCAGCGTCGCGTCCCAGCCGGTGGGGCTGGCCGGCACGCTGACCGGCCCGGCGGCAGCGCCGTCGGTGGCGGGCGGCAGGCTCGGCGACGAAGCGAGAGGCAGGCTTGCAGGCGCGACCGCGGGCGCGGCCGACGGCGCGTTCGACGACGGGCCGGCCGAGGGCGCGCTCGCTGCCTCGGGCGGCACGCCGGGCATCGAGCGCGGCAGCTTCAGCGTCGCCGTGCGTTCGATGCGCTGGCGCACCGAGGTCATCACTTCGATCGACAGCGTCGGCGGCACCGGCAGTGCGCCGGCGTTCTGCAGCGCCTCGCGGAAGTCGAACGCCGTGCGGTAGCGGTCGTCGGGCTTCTTGGCCAGCGCGCGCGCGACGATGCCGTCGAAGCAGCGCGGCGCGGCGGCGGCGGTCTGCGACGGCGGTGTCGGGTGCTCGTGCAGCACCTGGTACATCACTTCGGCCTCGCTGCCGGTGAAGGGCGGGCGGCCCGTCAGCAGGTGGTACAGCAGCACGCCGCAGGAGAAGATGTCGACGCGCCAGTCGGGCGACTCGCCGGTGTAGCGCTCGGGCGCGATGTAGCCGGGCGAGCCGAGCAGCACGGTGAGCTGCGTCGCCTCGCTCGACTCGATGCGCGCAATGCCGAAGTCCGTCACCTTGAGCTGGCCCGTCGGCGTGACGACGATGTTGTTGGGCTTCACATCGCGGTGCCACACGCCGCGCTGATGCGCGTAGTGCAGCGCGTCGAGCAGCTGCACCATCAGGCTCAACACGTCGGCCTCGGGCATGCGCGGCGTGTTCTGCATCAGCTGGCTCAGGCTCACTCCCTCGACGTACTCCATCGCGATGTAGGCATCGCCGTCGTCCTCTCCGTACTCGTAGACGCCGACGATGCCCGGGTGCGACAGCCGCCCCGCGGCCTGCGCCTCGTTTCGGAAGCGCTGCGCGACGGAGAGGTTGGCCGTCGACGCGTCGAACAGCTGCTTGCGGATCGCCTTGACGGCGACGACGCGCTGGATCACCGGGTCGATGCCCTTGTAGACGACGCCCATCGCGCCTTCGCCCAGCACGCCCGTCAGCTGGTACTTGCCCAGCTTGCCCGGCATCGCGACGGGCGACGCCAGCGGGGAGAGCGGCCGGATGCTCATGACTTCAGGTTTCCAGCATCTTCATCGCCTGCACCAGGCTCTTGCGCATGCGCGCGAACGACTGCGACAGCACGCCGATCTCGTCGCGCCCGCGCGCCGGGAACTCGGGCGCCTGCATGTCGCCGAGGCTGACGCGGTCGGCGATCGCCGAGAGCTTGCGCACCGGCCGGATCACGAGCCAGTACAGCATCGCGTTGAGCGCGACGCCGATCGTCACGAACACCGCCGTCAGCAGCGTCATGAAGACGCGCCAGGCGCGCTCGGCGCGCTGCAGCGGCAGCGCCATGGGCACCGAGACGACCTGCGCGCCGATCGTCTCGTTCAAGTTCCAGCCGAAGCCGTTGGCCGGGCCGTAGGTGTCGATGAGCGTCTTCGGCGCGGCCTCGACGGTGCTGTGGCAGCGCAGGCAGGCGCCGTCGGTGATGCGGATCGGCCGCGCGATGTAGAGCGCGCGTCCGGCCGGCGTGTCGCGCTCGCCGATGAACTCCTTCGCGTCGCCCGCCTTGCGGAACTGCGAGATCACGTCGACCTCCCAGTCGATCGCGCGGTCGCGCGGGTTGGTCGGGTTGAGCGTCGCTTCCTTGTAGCTGAAGTCGGGGTAGCTCTTGGCCAGCTTGGCCAACACCTCGGTGGCCGAATACGCCGGCACCGACTGCGGCAGGAAGCTGTACTTCATCTGCGTCTCGAGCAGCGGCGCGACCTGCGTCGAGGTGTAGGAGCGCACGGCGAGCGCCTTCTCCATCATGAAGCGCGCGTGCTGCAGCACTTCGTCCTGCGCGTTGCGCGACAGCAGCTCGCGCGTCACCATGCCCGTGAGCGCCAGGCCGGCGAGGAACACGGCGACGAACACGAGATTGAACTTGAGCAGCAGCTTCATGGCGGAGCCTCCTCGTTGGCGTGCGGGTCGGTGCGCCGCGGCTCAGCGCCGCGTCTCCCAGGGCCGCAGCGGTTTGCGCGTCGGGTCTTCGGCCGGCGCGGCCGCCGCATCGGCAACGGGCGGCGGCGCGGCGGCTGGCGCTTCGGGCGCCGCGGCTGCCGGCAGCGGCTCGACGCGCGTGACGATCGGCGTCGGCATCGGCGGATCGGGCTCTTTCTTGACGATGTACTTCTCGGGGTAGAGCACGCGGTCCCACTCGGGGTGCAGGCGCAGGTCGGCGATCAGTGCGGTGCGGAAGCGCGCGTCGCGCGCCTTTGTCGACCAGCGCTGCACGAAGGCCGGTCTTAGCGCGCGCTCGGCGTTGATCCACGGCGCCACGTCTTCGTAGGCGATC
>Ga0138256_10002195_pt1 | contig 21064 bp, 12 predicted proteins | sample KNB2016incub_MG_FD_105486 | JGI IMG/M metagenome (GOLD analysis project Ga0138256, IMG submission 105486) | Active sludge microbial communities from wastewater in Klosterneuburg, Austria - KNB2014incub_MG | ecosystem: Engineered > WWTP > Activated sludge > Unclassified | place: Austria... | reverse complement strand
GGCCACATCACCAAGGAGATCACGATCGACACGCATGGTGTGCCCGAGGCGAAGGGCATGTTCGCCCGGACGCAGCGCGTGGCCTTCGACCTGGAGCTGGAGCGCCAGCCCGACGAGCTGCAGCTGTGCTACACGGGTCCGGTAGGTGCCATCGCCTTCCATGATATCGAGGGCAAGGTCACCCCGATCATCATGCAGATCGAACGGGACCTGTCCGTGACGGACCTGCGCGCCGAAGCCACGAGCGCCCGGTGAACCGGATCGCTGACAAGCGGCAAAGGGCGCCTTCGGGCGCCCTTTCGCGTTGCGGCCTGGCGGATCAGAACAGCACCCGGTACATCGGGATCGGGAAGAAGCCCAGCTGGTACTCCGTCGCGATCCGCCCCGTGCGGTCATCGTAGTACTGCGTGTAGATGTTGCGGCGGCCGGTGACGTTCTGCAGGTCGATGCCGGCCTCGTGCGTGGCCTTCCGGCCCGAGCGGCGGTACATCAGCTTCAGGTCCGTGCGGAAGTAGTCCATGTAGCGCTCGCTGTTGGTGCGCTCCTCGATCAGCACCTGCTCGCCCGCGGCGATGGAGGCATCCAGGTCGATCGGCGTGTAGCGCCGACCTCCGGCATAGGTCGCCTTCAGGTCCACCACGATGTGGCTGTTGCCCTTGCCCAGCTTCCATTCCTTGCCGGCCAGCGCGTTGAACACGTAGTTGCCGTCGAAGGCCGACGAACGCCACACCCCGTCGCTGCCCATGTATTCGCTGCGGAAGAGCGAGGCCGTCACCAGCGCATAGAAGCCCTGGTCATACGTGCGTTCGGCCGTGATCTCCACGCCGTAGTTGCGGCCCAGTCCCTTGTTCACCAGCTGCGTGGCGTCCGGCGTGCCGAAGTCGGCACCGGCGTTCAACAGGCTGAAGGTGCTGGGCACGGACTCCACCGGGGCGCCGAAGAGGTACTGGTAGTAGGCTTCGCTCCGCAGGCGGATGAACGGACCGAAGCGATGCTCGTAGCTGGCCACGGCATGGTGGCTGCGCGTCAGGTCCAGGCCCTTGTTGCCACCGTCGGTGCCATCGCGCTCCGTGGTGTAGTACACCGGCAACGACTGGGTCTGTCCGTGCAGGCCGTAGCCCAGGCCGAAGGTGCCGCGCTCGCCGGCGCGGTAGTTCAGGCCGAAGCGCGGTTCCACCGCCGTGCTGCCGTTGAGGTCGAACAGCTGGCCATGCAGCCCGACAGTGGTGGACAGCCGGTCCGTGAAGCTGTGCTTCCAGGTGGCGTACGCCTGGTACAACGTGCTCGACGCGTCGCCGTCCTTGTATTGCAGCCATCTCCCGCCCAGCGGGGTCTGCGCGTAGTAGCGTTCGCCGAACGCGGCGGACGAGCGGTTGGCCAGCACGCCGACGTGCACATTGTCCCGCGCTCCGAAGCGCCGGCGCAGCACGAGGTGTACCTGGACGCTGTTCTGTTCGCCGCGTTGTTCGTATACCGGATCGGTGTCCAACAGGGGATACCCGTTCGTGGCATCGCCCCAGGTGAGCGAGTCGGCGGTGTTCTCCTCCAGCTGATGGGTGGCGGCCACCACCAGGCGGTAGCTCGTGTTGGGGTCGAAGTAGTACGTGTGGGATGCGCCGACCACCCCGGTGCGCGACCGGTTGTAGATGTCGCGCTCCGCCGAGCCGTACAGTTCGTTCTCGTTGGCCGCGCTCAGGTCGGTCTCGCGCCCCAGCAGGTCCACCCCGCTGATGCCGCCGAGGCCGAACACGGTGAAGCGACCGGCCTTCGCCGTCGGCAGGTCCAGCTTGAAGCTCACGTCCTGGTACTTGGGCACGGCGCTGCCGGTGCCGAAGTCGAGGCCGATGGCCTGGAAGGCCTGCAGGGTGCTGTAGCGGTAGTTCACCAGGTAGCTCGCCCTCGCGCGGCGGCTGATGGGCCCCTCGGCGCCCAGCTCGAAGCCGTTGAAGCCGAGCTGCCCGAGGAACTCGTGCTGCTCATCGTTGCCGCTGCGCATGAAGAGGTCGAACGCGCCGCTGAGCGCGTTGCCGTAGGTCGCCGGGAAGGCGCTCGTCATGAAGTCGCTCTTGGCCAGCACGTTGTTGTTGAGGATGCTCACCGGGCCACCGGTGCTGCCGAAGGAGCTGAAGTGGTTGGGGCTCGGGATGTCCACCCCTTCCAGCCGCCAGAGCAGGCCGGCCGGCGAGTTGCCGCGGATGATGATGTCGTTGCGGCCATCGTTGGCCCCGCTCACCCCGGCGAAGTTGGTGGCCATGCGGGCGGGATCGCCGCGGCTGCCCGCGAAGCGCTGGCTCAGCTCCGAATCGAAGGTGCGTGCGCTCAGCACGGCCATCTCGTTGTTGAGCGCCGTGCGGTCCTGGTCCGCGGCGCGGATGGTGACCTCCTGCAGCTGTTCCACGCTGGGGGTCAGTTCCAGGTCGAGCACCAGCTCCTTGCCGGCCACCACCAGCAGCGGGGCGGTGGTCAACGGTTGATAGCCCATGGCGGCCACCTGCAGCACCGCACGCCCCAAAGGCACGGCGGCCAGGGTGAAGCGGCCTTGCTCATCGGTGTTGGTGCCCAGGGTGGGCTGGCTTCCGGCCACCACCACGTTGGCCATGAACAGCGGGTAGCCGCTCTCCTGGTCCAGCACGCGACCGCGGACGGTCTGCGTGGCCTGTGCATGAGCGGCACCGTGCAGGGCGGAAAGAAGGATCGACAGGAGCAGGGGAAGAGCGTTGAGCGGGCGCATGGCGGGACGGTTCGGGTGCAAAGGAGCTTGCTGACGGCCATGCGACGCGTTGACCTCGGTTAAGAATACACGGGCTGGAGGAGCGGTCGGATCCCGGGATGAACGTCCGGGCCGAAGGACGATCAGCGGCTGCTGCGGGCCACCCGCGCGCGGATGCGGCTGAGGCTCTCGGGCTTCACCCCCAGATAGGAGGCGATGTGGCGCTGCGGCACGCGCTGCATCACCTTGGGGCGTTCGCGCATCAGGTCCAGGTAGCGTTGCTCGGCGCTGTCCAGCAGGAAGGAGCGGTTGCGGCGCGAAACGGCCAGGAAGATCTCCTCGGCGATGCGTCGCCCCATGCGCTCGGCGCCGGGGTCGGCGGCGTACAGGCGCTGCATGGCCTCCCGGTGCAGGGCCAGCAGCAGGGTGGGCTCCAGCGCCTGCAGATGAAGCCGTGTGGGCTGTTGGGTCAGGAAGCTCTCGTAGTCCGTGGTGTAGCTGCCCTCGAAGAAGAACTGCTGGGTCACCTCCTCGCCGTCCTTCAGGAAGTAGGCGCGCACCAGTCCCTGGCCGATGAACCAGACCTGCTCACAGACCTCCCCGTCCTGCAGCAGCACCGCCCCCTTCGCCAGGGTCGCCGGCACCAGGGCGGCCATCAGCCGGTCCATCACCCCATCGTCCACCTGCACGATGCGTTGCGTGAAGGAGCGGAGCTGCGCGCGCGCGGCCTCGAGCGTGGTGCGGTCGAAGGTGGGTTCAGCGGCTTCCACTGCGGTAGGCCTTGGAGGACAACACCTCCTTGAGCACATCCATCCTGCGCAGGTCCTCCTCCTTCACCTCCCCGCCGTTCACCAGGCTGCGCACCAGCGTGGCCGCATCCTCGGTCTGCCCCGTGCGGTGCAGGTAGCAGGCCTTCACCAACTGCGTGTAGCGGTACAGCGGGTCGGCGGCCTGCGCGCGGTCGATGTGGTCACGCGCGAGCGGAAGCATGTCGTTCAGCACATACAGGTACGCGAGGTCGGCGAGAATGCCGACGTCGTTCTTCAGGGCGGGGTTCTTCTCATAGACCAGGTTGAGCTGCTCGAGGGCCTGGCGGGCATCGCCGGTGCGGCGCAGGCACTCGGCCCGCCAGCGCGCGGCCTCCACATCGTCGCGGATGCGCAGGCTCTCGTCGAACTGCGGCACGGCCTCCTTCATGTTGCCGGCAAGCATCGCCGCGCGGCCCATCTGCTTCTTGGCCTCGGCCTTGTCCATGCCGAGCTGGATGGAGCGGTCGAAGCACTTCACCGCGGCCTCATCGCTTCGCAGCGCCTGATACACCAGCCCCAGCTCGAAGTGCAGGGCCGCGTTGTCCTTGTCCACGTCCACGGCCTGCTCACCCAGGTCCTTCGCCTCCTGCAGCCGGCCCGAGGTGCGGGCGATGCGCGACAGCATGGACAGCACCTCGGCGTTGCGCCGCTCCTCCTTCAGCACGGCCTTCAACAGACCTTCCGCGTTGGCGGCATCGCCCAAGGCGAAATAGGCCCTGGCCTTGCCCAGCATCGCGGGATGCTTCATGCGCTCCACGTTGTTGCGCAGGATCACATCGAAGTCGGCCATGGCCTTCGCATGCTCGCCCAGGCCCAGCTGACAGTTGCCGCGTTCGAGGATGCCGACGAAGGGGGTCACCGAGCGGGCGATGTACAGATCGAGGTCGTGGACCGCCTCCGCGAAGCGGTCGATGCGCATGAGGTTGCGCGCCTTCTCCAGGCGCAGTTCCGGCTGATCGTCGCGCAGCGCGCAGGCCACCCGGAAGTGGCGGTCCGCTTCGGCATAGGCGTTCAGGGCCTGGAGCTCGTGCGCCTTCTCCAGGTGATGGTCGGCGCGTTGGTGCAGCACCTTGCGCTGGGGCTCGTCCACCCCGATCGCCCGGCCGCGCTCCAGGCTGCGCTCGCCGGCGGCGATGCTGTCGAGCTCGAACAGGGCGAGGCCCTTCTCCAGGTGGCAGCGGGCGCAGCCCTCATCGATGGCGAGCGCCTCATTGAGATGGTCCAGCGCTTCGCGCGGCCGCGCGGCCATGAGGTGGATGACGCCCTGCTGGTAGCGGGTCTCCAGGTCGAAGGGCCAGCGGGTCCGGGTCTCCTGAAGCAGGGCGATGGCCTCGGTGCATTTCCCTTGGTCCTGGCACAGCAGCAGGGCCAGGCGATGGTCGTAGCCGGGCTGCCAGCGGTCCTTCAGCCGCAGCGTGTAAAGGTCGCCGGCCGCGGTCTGCCGGTCGGCGGGCACGGCGCTCCGCTCCAGCAGCGAGGCCCGCAGGTCGCGTGCGGGCACATGGTCGGGCATGCGTTCCAACAGGGCGCCGAGGAGCTGCAGCGCCTGGCCGGTTTGTTTGCGGGCGATGAGGATGCGTGCGTGCAGCAGGGTCAGGTCGGGATCGTCGCTGCGACCCGCACCGGTGCGGGCGGCCTGCACCTCGGCCAGCGCCTTGTCCAGTTCGCCCATCCGGAAGAGCTTCTCGCGCTCGGCCTGCTTGGCGGTGAGGGCGCGGAGCCCGTCGATGCGGGCCTTCACCGTGGCGTCGCCGGGCTTCACGCGGTCCGCCCGCTCGAAGGCGGCGATGGCCCGCTCGTAGCAGCGCAGGGTGGTGAGCGCTCCGCCCTCCTCGATGGCGTTGGCCACCTCGGCCTCGTCCTTCAGGCGCTTGCGCTCGGCGGCGCGCTTCACCTCGTTGATCAGCACCAGGGGCTCCACGGCGAGCGGGTCCAGCGTGCGGGCCTGCTCGAAGAGGTTCATCGCGTTCTCGTGGTCGCCCCGGTCCAGGAAGCCGCGCCCGGAGGACACCGCCTCCGCGTAGGCCTTCCGCCGTTGGGTGCGTTCCTCTTCATCGCGGCGCAGGGCCTGGTCGAAGGAGCCGCGGTACTCGGCCAGGGCGCGGCTCAGGTCGGCGAGGTCGCCGCGGCCGGCCCGCGCCAGCGAGTCGATGTCCTGCTCCAGCAACGCCTCCGCGAAGGCCGAGCCCGGCGCGAAGAAGTTGTCCGCCGCGATCGCCACGTCCCAACCGCCGCCCGGCCGCCGCTCGGCCACGAGCTCCAGCACGCGCAGGTGGCGTTCGTAGGCGCGTGAGCTGGAGCTGTTCCGCCCCAGGAATCGCAGTTCGTACAGCACCTGCGTGAACGCCTGGTCCGTGATCGCCGGCTCGCGCTTCTTCAACAGGCGGGCCTCCACCGCGGTGCCGAGCGGGTCCGTGCTCTGGAAATAGAGCAGCAGGTCGTTCATGTACTCGGTGAGCGGGCGGTCGCGGCCGGCGGTGCGGGCGTCGTTGGCCGGGTCCACGTTGTCCTCGATGCGCACCTGCGTGCCCAGGAACATGCGGTCGCGGCCCGGTTCGCAGGCGTTGCCGATCAACTGCTGCACGAGCATGGCGCTCTCATCGTCCGCGGCGTCCATCCCGGCCACGTTGTCCAGCAGGGCGATGTACCGCTTGAAGAGGCTCTCCGCGTGCGCGTTGATCAGGCCTTTGTCCTGCAGGGAAAGCGTATCACCGATGACCGCGTGCACCGGGATGCTGCCGGTGATGAGCACCGCGACCACCAGCAGGCGCATCGCGCGGTCACAGGCCCAGCACATGCTTCCAGAGGTACTGAAGTTTGTCGCCGTCGCTCATGCGCTCGGCGCGCACCACGTTCCAACCGCTCGGCGTGAAGTCCCTGGCACGGAGCGGCGGTGGCCGGTACTCCACCTGCAGCGTCCAGCCCGGCACCTGCAGCAGGTGCATCGTCACCCGCTCGATGGCCAGGATGCGGAGGCCGCCCCGCAACAGGGCCTCCTGCAGCTCGAAGAGGCCCGAGATGCCCGGCGGGCCGATGTAGGGATACACACCGGGACGGCCTTCGTCATCGATGCGCAGCAGATCGATGAAGCCGTACTCGTGGCTCTTGGAATCGATGTAGAGCTGCGTGCCCGGCGCGATGCGCGCCAGGTCCGTGCCCAGGATGGACCACTTGCGGGCGGCGCCCACCTGCTCGCGCACCAGCCAGAAGCCCACCGCGGCGGTGTCGCCGCTGCTCCAGGTGTGGCAGACCACGTGGGCCAACCAGGGGGTGCCTTCCAGCTCCAGTTCCGAAGCGGGCCCGCGGGCCAGCATGTCGTTCACGAAGGCTTCGCGCGTGCCCTCGTCGAGGGTGGAGGCCATCAGGCTGTGCAGCAGGGTGCGCCGGTCGGGCGCGGCCATCCCTTCGGGCACGGCGCCGGCGTAGCGGCCGTTGAAGCGGTCGCGGAACTCGTTGAACTGCTTCACGCAGAGCTCGTACTGCTGGTCGGGCGTTTGCGCGGCGGCCGGAGCGAGCGCCAGCAGGAGGGCGGGCAGGGCGAGGCGGCGCATCATTCGGCCATGGTGCTCACCACCCCGATGTCGCCCAGGAACACGTCCCAGAGCCGCTCGGTGCGGCCCTCCACCACCTTCTCGTAGGTGCGCAGCTTGATCTGGATGTTCTTGTTGGTGATGTCGCTGTAGTACACCTGCCCGTCCACCATGCCCTGAAAGCGCTGCTGCAGGGAGACCACGGCGGTGTAGCTGCCGTCCGGCTGCAGCTCGAAATCGCTCACGTACTGGATGTCGGCCCACTCGATGGTGACCGCATCATACTTCAGGTAGCGCAGGTGGGTGCTGAGATATTTGTGCACGGGGTGGGCCTTGGAGCTGCCCGAGGCCACGTTGCTCACGTGCACCAGGTTGTCCGGCCGCTCGAACAGGCCGATGGCCTGCTCCACCGCCTTGTCCTTCACGATGGCCGATAGCTCCTTGTTGGTGATCTGCGCGATGTAGCCGCTGAGGCGGCGCGTCTTCTCCAGGGCCACGTCCTTGAAGTAGACGAAGTCGAGCTCAGCCTTGCCGCTCTCGCTCACCGTGCGCTCGAAGCGCGGTGCGATCCACTTCTCCGAATACCGCACCGTGCGCGGTTCGGCCGCCGGCGGGCAGCGCGAGGCATCGTTGAGCGCGCTCACCACCCCGGCATCGGCCAGCAGCCGCTTCAGCCGGTCGGCAGGCGCCGTGAACTCCACCAGCCCGGGCGAGAGCACCCCGGCCAGTTCGCTGCGCGGCACGTTCACATCGCCCGCCGCCGTGCGGATCGTGAGGCGGTCGTCGTCCCACCGCACGATGGTGCCCTTCAGCACCTGCTGGTCCGCACGCACCAGGGCGTTGCACGACGCACCGCCCTGGGCGAACGCCGAGAGCGCCTCCCCGCAGGGGCGTGTGTGCACGGTGAGCGCGCCGTCCACCACGCACAGCACCTCATGGCACGGCACCGAGCTGGGGCCCTTGCGCAGGCCGCTGGTGACGAGCAGCTCGATGCGGTCGAGCGCCACGCGTTGCACCTGGCCGTGCAGCTGGCTGCCGTCCGTGCGCACCAGGGTCTGCTGGGACAAGGCCGCGCCGGGAGCGCCGAGGAGGGCGAGCAGCGGCAGGAGGGGGAGGAAGCGCATGGCCGAGGGGAGCCTAAACTACGGCACCGCCGAATGATGGAGCGGGGGCGTGCGTCGTGGCCCGTCCCCATCGATCTTCGTGCCGTCATGGCCCGCCTCCTGCTCATCACCCTCCTTGTGCTCGTTCGGCCAGCGGCGTTCACGCAGGATGAACAAGGCCGCGAGCTGAGCACGCGCCTCCGTGTGCTGCACCAGGGCCCCGATGACGAACAGACCCTGCGGGGCGCGGCATCGCTGCGCACGGACCTGCTGGTGGCGCGCTCCTCCGCCACGGGCGACGCGGTGCGCGCCGTGGACAGCCTGCTGTGCGAACTGTCCGTGCTGGAGGCCACCATCCACCGTCGCGCCTTACGCACGCGCCAGGCCGTGGCCGCCTTCGAGGCCGCGATCGATGCGGTGGACGCCCATCCCACGCTCCGCGGGCGGCAGGTGGAATTGCAGGCCTTGCTCGCCCAGCAGTGGAGCACCGCAGGACGAATGGACAGCGCGCGTGCCGTGTTGGAGCGCGCCGCCAACCGGGCCCTCACCGCCCGCGACAGCCTGGGCCTCCGCCGCCTGCTGCACGAGGAGATGGCGCTGCTGATCGATGGCGGCGAGCTGCGCGGCGCCATCCGCACGGGCGAGCGCATCGTGGCCATCGACCGCGCACTGGGCGATCGACGCGATGCGGCCTACGCCGAACTGGGCATCGCCCGCGCCATGGCCCGCGTGGGGCTCACCGCCGCCTTCGACAAGGCCCGCTCGGCGCATGCGGCCTTCGACACGCTGGGCGATGCGGCCGGTGCCATCGGCGCCATCGACCTGCTGATCACCACCTACGCGCTCACCGCCCAGGAGGCCCCGTTGCGCGAGCTCATCGACGCCGGTGCGGCCAAGGCCGAGGCCCGCGGCAACCCGGCGGACATCGCCCGGTTCCGCGACCGCCTGGGCCGCTTCCACCTGCAGCGCGGCGCCGCCCGCGAAGCGCTGGCCCCGCTGGAGGAAGGGCTGCGGCTGGCCGGGGGCGCCGGCCCGCACGCCCTCGACCCGGCCGCGCTCGGTGGCCTTGCGCCGCGGCGCGCCGAGCTGCTGCTCGACCTGGGCCGCGCCCACCGCGCCCTGGGCCGCATGGACAGCGCCCTGGCCTACTTGTCGGCGAGTGAGGCCCTGGTGCGCACCGCCGGGCTCACCGGCATTGACGCCGGTGTGGAGCATGGCGAGGTGGCCCTGGCCACCGGGCGAACGGACCAGGCGCTGCACAGCGGAGAGGCGGCCCTGCGCACCGCACGCGAGCGCGGCGACCTCGCCCTCCTGGCCCGTGCCAGCCTGCTGCTCTACGACGTGCACAAGCGGCGCGGCGACACCCGCAACGCCCTGGCCATGCACGAGCTTCACCTGGCCAGCGCCGACTCGCTGGACCGGCAGCAGTTCCGCCTGGGCCTGCTGAAACGGCAGATCGAGACGGACATGCGCGAACGCATGGTGGCCGACAGCATCGCCAGTGCCGCGGCGATCGAACAGGAGCGCCTCGGCGCCCAGGTGGCCCGCCTGGAGGCCGCCCAGGCCCGCGACCGCATGCGGCTGCTCGGCCTGGTGGCGCTGGTGCTCATCGGCAGCGGTGTGCTCTTCTACCGGCTCGACCGAAAGCGCCGCCGCGAACGCTTCGAGAAGGAGGCCGCCCATCTGGAGACCCAGGCCCTGCGCAGCCAGATGAACCCCCACTTCATCTTCAACGCCCTCAACTCCATCAACGCCTTCATCCAGCGCAACGAGCCCGACGATGCGTCCAGCTACCTCACCCGCTTCGCCCGCGTGATGCGCAGCGTGCTGGAGAACAGCCGCCACCCCACCGTGCCCCTGCACGACGACCTGGAGACACTGCGCGGCTACATGGACCTGGAGCGCCGACGCCTGCAGGGCAAGTTCGACTTCAGCATCCAGGTGCACCCCGACATCGACCCCCAGGAGGTGCAGGTGCCGCCGCTGGTGGTGCAGCCCTTCGTGGAGAACGCCATCTGGCACGGCGTCACCCACATGGAGGGCAAGGGCCACATCACCCTGGCGGTGGAACCGCGCGGCACCCAGCTGCTGTGGATCATCGAGGACGATGGCGTGGGGCGCCATGCCCCCAAGGCGCAGCACATCGAGCAGCCCGCCAAGAAGACCTCGCTGGGCACGGCCATCACCCGCAGCCGGCTTGACCTGGTGCAAAAACAGCACGGCGGCCACGCCGGCTTCCGTTACGTGGACCGGCCCACCGGCACCCGCGTGGAGGTGGAGATGCCCTTGTTGCGGGACGGGTAAGCGGGAGGGTTGCGCATGCGACCATAGGGTCAAGTGGCCATGTCCCCATCCCGCAGGGCGGGACAGGTCGTGCGTAGAGCGCATCTCAGAACAACCCTTCGGGCTGCGCGGCGGCCTTTCGGGGCCTTCCGGCGTTGCTCGCCCCTCGCAGAGCTACCGGCCATGCTCGGGTCTCGCGCCTGGGCTGGCCCCGAAATACCTGCCGCTCGCTTCCAAAAGTCATTTTGAGATGCGCTCCAGGCACCGAGGGCCGCTCCGCGCGTGTGCTCCCGTCCAGTACGGGTGGATCGCCACGATGTCCGGCGCGCGTTCCTTCCCGGCGGCACGCTGTCGCGCGAGATCGCGAAGAACGGGTCGTTGGGACGACGTGGCCGTGCCGGGAACGCACCGGTCGGTTCCGACACGCCCCCGGCCAGGCGGCGCCATCGGGAAACCGTATCTTGTTTCCGCGATGAACACGGTGAAGATGATCGGTCGTGCGGGTGCGATCGCGATCCTGTGGACCCCGAACAGGCTGCGGGTATGGACCTGACGATCGAGAACATCCTTCTGGTCGGGTCGCTCCTGCTCTTCGTGAGCATCATCGTGGGCAAAACCTCCTACAAATTCGGTGTGCCCACCCTGCTGCTCTTTCTGTCCATCGGCATGCTTGCGGGATCCGATGGCATCGGCGGAATTCACTTCGAGGATCCGAAGCTGGCCCAGTTCATCGGTGTGGTGGCCCTCAACTTCATCCTCTTCTCCGGTGGCCTGGACACCGATTGGCAGGCCGTGCGGCCCATCCTGCGCGAGGGCATGGTGCTCTCCACCCTGGGTGTGCTGCTCACGGCCTTGTCCCTCGGCGTGTTCGTGTGGTGGGTCACGGACTTCTCGATCTACGAGAGCCTGCTTCTCGGCTCCATCGTATCCAGCACGGATGCGGCCGCCGTGTTCTCCATCCTCCGCTCCAAGAGCCTGGCCCTGAAGACCAACCTGCGGCCCACCCTGGAGCTGGAGAGCGGCAGCAACGACCCCATGGCCTATGTGCTCACCATCGCTTTCCTCTCCCTGGTGGTGGATCCGGGCCGCGGCCTGGCCTCGGTGCTGCCCCTGTTCCTGCAGCAGATGATCATCGGGGGCATCGCCGGCTTCGGCTTCGGCCTGCTCAGCAAGCTGATCATCAACCGCATCCGCCTTGACTTCGAAGGTCTGTACCCGGTGCTGGTCATCGCCCTCATGTTCATCACCTTCTCGGCCACCGACTTCGTGGGCGGCAACGGCTTCCTGGCCATCTACATCTGCGCGGTCTACCTGGGCAATCAGGACCTCATCCACAAGAAGACCATCCTGAAGATGTATGACGGTCTGGCCTGGCTGATGCAGATCGTGCTGTTCCTCACCCTGGGCCTCCTGGTCTTCCCCACGCAGGTGTTCCCGGTGATGGGCATCGGCCTGCTGATCTCGGTGTTCCTCATTGCCGTTGCCCGGCCCATCAGCGTGTTCCTGAGCCTGATGTTCTTCAGGATGCAACTGCGACGCCGGTTCTACATCTCCTGGGTGGGGCTGCGGGGCGCCGTGCCCATCGTGTTCGCCACCTACCCGCTGCTGGCCGGCATCGACAAGGCCCCCATGATCTTCAACATCGTCTTCTTCGTCTCCCTCACATCGGTGCTGGTGCAGGGCACCACGCTCGGGGTGGTGGCGCGCTGGCTTCATGTGGCCATGCCCGAGCGCATCAAGCCCATCACCGAAAGCGAGAAGCTCATCCTCGAGCTGCCCCGAACGGCCCTCCAGGAGATCCATGTCCTGCCCGGTCACCAGGCTGTCAACAAACGGATCGTCGACCTCAAGTTCCCCAGCTCCGCGTTCATCGTCATGATCAAGCGCGACGATACCTTCCTCAGACCCGGGGGCTCCACCGTCATCCGGCCCAACGACACGCTGATGGTGCTGGCCGACCGGCAGCAGGACCTCGACCAGGTACGCGGAAAACTGACCGCGCCTGCGGAACCCAAGACCTCCTGATGCCATGGGTGAACGCTTCATCATCCTCATCGACCTGACCGAGCATGCCGGGGACCTGCTCACCTATGCGGCCGACAGGGCCTGGGGGAGCGACATCGAACTGCTGCTCGTGCACCAGACCACGGTGGTGGCCCCGGCCTTCACCGATATCGAGATCAAGCGGGAGATGACCCAACTGGCCAATGCCGAGGCCCGCAACGCCCTGAGGGCATTGGCACAGGAGTGCATCCCCACCGCCGTCAAGGTGTCCTACTCGGTCTCGGAACAGGCCCTGCCTCAGCGCATCGCTCATCTCCTGGCCCAACCCTTCCACCACCTGGTCTTCGTGGGCATGAAGGGGACGGGGCTCTTCAAGAAGCTCGTGGTGGGCAGCGAGGCGATCAACGTGATCAACACCGTCGACCACTGTGTGGTGGCCGTGCCCCGTGGCCTCCGCACCTTCTCCCAGTCCACCCTCCATGTCGCGGTCACGGACAAGTTCCCGCTGAACATCGCTGCGCTCAACCACTACCTCCGCTTCCTGGAGGGCCGTGATCCCCGGATCGTCTTCTTCCACCTGGCCGCTCCCGGAGAGCATGCCGCCGGCATGCTTGAACAGGTGCGGGAACTGGCCCACGCGTTCGCCGATCGCTACCGCACCGAGCACGCCATCTACGAGGGGGAGGACCCCTTTGAGGACATCAAACGGGTGGTCCGCGACCACACCGAGGAGGTGCTCGTCGTCCAGCGGGGCTCACGTCTGCTCACCGATCGGATGTTCCGCCGATCCCTGATCGACGACCTGGTGTACGAAGGGCACATCCCGCTGGTGCTGCTGCCCTAGCGGCCGGCCGAGCGTTCCCGCTCGGGGTCCGGCTGAGGGTCCCGGTCGGGTTCCAACACGGCGGGGTGTCCCGTGGCGCGGCGGGGTCGGCTTCGCGGCCATGGCGATCTTCCGGTGGCGAACAGGTGATCAAGCCTCCGCAAGGACCTCCCGTGATCCCCCCGCGCTCCGTGTTCACCACCCCCAGGCACGACCTTTGCCAGGCCACCGCTCAACCCGCCGATCATGATGCACACGTTCCGCTCCACCGCAAGCTTGTACCTACTCACCCTCACCGCCGCGGCCTCCGCCCAGCTGAGCCCCGCCTGGACCGCCGCCACGGGCCCCGTGAACTGGATGCGCACCACCAGCGCCGGCGCCCTGGTGGTGGCCACCACCGAAGGCCTCAAGGGCGTGGATCCCGCCACCGGCGCCGTGGCCTGGACCGTGAAGGAGCTCGCCGCAGCGCCCGAGACCGGCTATCGCGAGGTGGAGCGTACCCCCTTCATCGCCGTGGCCCCCCAAGGCCGGCCCGAGGCCCTCTTCGTCCTGGAACCCTTCAGCGGTACTGTGGCCTTCAGCAGCGATGCCGCCGGCATCAGCAACGTCACCAGCACCTGGTTCCTGTATGAGAACAACGCCATCGTGGTGGTGGGCCAGAAGCCGGACAAGACCGCCGCCATGGCCTGCGTGGACATGGCCACCGGCGTGGTGCGCTGGACCAAGGACGATAGCTTCAGCCGCCTCACCGCCTGCAACAGCGCGGGCCCCGACGCCATCCTGCTCAGCACCCTCTTCTTCGCCTACAAGCTGGACGCGCGCACCGGCGCCGAGCTGTGGAAGAAGAGCCCGGACCCCGCCTTTGAGAAGATGAGCGGCCTGGCCGCCATGCTGGACAAGGGCGGGGCCAACATCAACGTGCCCGGCGTCACCGGCGTCTTCATCACCACCCCGCATGCGCCCGGCCTCGGCTTCATGGGCATGCAGACCGAGCAGCGCAAGGAGAGCACCGACAGCCAGGGCAAGAAGACCGTGACGGTGACCCACAAGACCTTCGTGAACGCCTTCCGCATCGACGACGGCAGCTACGCCTGGAGCGCGCCGCTGCAGATGCAGCAGAAGCTCGGCACCCTGGTGCCGCTGAAGCAAGGCCTCCTCGTGGGCGCCGGCGACACCCGCAGCGTGGACCTGCTGGACTATGCCACCGGCACGGGTAAGTGGGGCAAGAACGGCAAGGGCATCAGCGTCAAAGGCATCCTGGCCGGTGCGGTGGAGCTGGAGGATGGCACCCTGCTCACCAGCGGCAGCGGCGACGGTGTGGTGACCCTCGTGGACGCCACCGGCACCGAGCGGTGGAAGAAGCCCGTGAAGCTGGACGGCGTGGTGCGCAGCGTGCGCCTGCTGGGCGGCGATGTGCTGGTGGCCACCGAACAGGAGGTGGACCTGATCGACCGGGCCACCGGCCTCAGCCGCCTGCAACAGCCGCTGCAAGGCGGTGCCGGCCTGGTGGCTGTGCACAACGGCGCCACCTATGTGTTCAACACCAAGGACGGGCTGTTGTACAGCGTGTCCGAAGGGGGCGGCGCGGCGCGCGCCCTCGGCACCACACCCGTGGTCTTCGAAGGCAAAGAGAAGCCCACGGCCCTGGAAGGATCCGCCGAGGGCCTGGTGCTGAGCAGCGATCAGAATCTGGCGCTGCTGCGCACGGACGGTACGCTCGTGTACCGGAAGTACCTGCCCGCCCCGCGCGAGAGCGGCCTGGTGCGTGCGCTGAAGTACGCCAGCGCCGTGCGCGCCATCTACGCCGCCGCCGCCTACAGCACCACCAGCGCGGCCTTCGGCGCCGCCAGCCAGAGCATCCAGGTCACCGATGCGGGCAGCGCCGCGGCGCGTGATGTCACGGCAGCCGTCAGCCAGGTCTATGGAGAGGGCGCCAACGCCGCCGTGGGTGCCGCCGCCCGCTTCTTCCAGGAGGCCAACGCCCGCTTCACCGCCAGCGCCACCACCGCCGACCTGCACTTCGTGATGACCCCCGAAGGCAAAGGCGCCAACGTGCTGAAGGCCCTGCGCCGCACCGACGGCAGCGAGGCCGCCAGCATCTCCCTCGGCACCGAAAAGGAGCCCCGCTACGAGGTGGACGCCTTCACCAACGCGGTGTACCTGGCCGAGGGCGACGGGGTGAAGGGCTTCAGGCCGTAAGGGGGAGGGGGCTGCTGGTGTGGGGAGCTGGGCGCGGTACACCACCGGAGCCCATCCGAACATGTCATAGAATAAGCAGCCCGAAGGGATGCGTGGCAGTCTCCCCTAGCTGGACGGGAACAGCTGGTGCGATGGGGTCTCTGATCGGACACCTGTGCTTCGAGCCACGCCCGGCCCTCAGATGTAGCGCCTCAGCACGGCCTGCACCTCCGCCGTATAGCCACCGCCGAAGAGCAGGACGTGTACGAGCAGCGGGTAGAGCTGGCAGAGCTCCACCCGCTCGGGCCAGCCGGGTTCCAGCGGGCGCTCGCTGTGGTACGCCGCGAAGAAGGCCTCCTCGAACCCGCCGAAGAGCCGCGCCATGGCCAGGTCCATCTCGCGGTGGCCGTAGTACACGGCGGGGTCGATCAGCACCGGCGCCCCATCGGCCGCGCACAGCACATTGCCGCTCCACAGGTCGCCGTGCAGCAGGGCGGGCGGCTCGGCGGGGAAGAGCCCCTCCAGGCGCGGGTACAGCCGGTCGAAGCGCTGCACGGTGGCCGGGTCCAGCCGCCGGCGGTCGCGCGCCTGCCGCACCAAAGGCTCCAGCCGGTGCCGCACCAGGAAGCCGGGCCAGTCCGCTTCGCGTGTGTTCACCTGCGGCAGCAGGCCGATGTGGTTGTCGCGCTCCAGCCCGAAGCGGGGCGCGCGGTGGCCGTGCAGCACCGCCAGCCCGCGGCCAAGCGCCTCCCAGAACGCCGTGCGGCGCGGCCCCGTGTCGATGTGCTCCAGCAGCAGGTAGGCCTCGTCGTGGTCCTCGCCGTGGCCCACCACCTGCGGCACGCGCAGGGCGCCGGCCCGCGCCAGCCGCTGCAGCCCGTCGGCCTCGCCGGCGAAGAGGTCGGGGTGCTTTTCGGCGTCGAGCACCTTCACGAACCAGCGCCCCGCCGGGGTGTGCAGCCGGTAGGCCGCGCAGATGCTGCCGCCGCCCACCGGCTCGCTGTGCTCGATGTCCATGGGCTCACCGACATGGCGGCTCAGCCGCTCGCACAGCCGCTCGATCAGGGAGCCGGAAAGGGGCATGCGCAAAGGTGTGCTGTGGTCCGACCGCGTGTGTTACATTTGCGTCCCGTTCGCAGGAACGGTTGTCATCCTGGGGAATTAGCTCAGCTGGCCAGAGCGCTTGCATGGCATGCAAGAGGTCACCGGTTCGACTCCGGTATTCTCCACACAAGGCGGTCCCCCGGGCCGCCTTTTCTGTTCGGGAACGGCTCATTCTGTCCATCGGCAACGTTCCATCCGCTTCTGCGTCCCATCTTGCAGAGCCCTCCGCCGATGACGCACATCTTCCACCCCACGGACCTTTCCGAGGCCGGGGCCACCGCCTTCCGGCACGCGTTGCGCCTGGCCGTGGCGGCCCCCGGCAAGCTCACCATCCTGCACGTCGCCGACGGCGAGGCCCACCGCAGCGACCTGCCCGGTGTGCGCCAGGCGTTGGTGGAGTGGGGCCTGCTGCGGCATCCCGAGGACGAGGAGGGCCTCAGCGCCCTGCGCCTGGCCGTGCGCAAGGTGATCAGTGCCGAGGGCGATCCGGTGGCCGCCTGCCTGGACCACCTCATCCGGCATCCCGCCCAATGGCTGGTGCTGGGCACCGGACAGCGCACCGGCACGGACCGCCTGATGAAGGCCTCGGTGGCCGAGGGCCTCATGCGGAAGTCCCGCGTGCCCGCCCTTGTGGTGCCCTCCGGTGTGCCGGGCTTCGTGCTGCCCGACAAGGGGCGCGTGGCCCTGCACCGTGTGCTGCTGCCCGTGGGGCCGCCCGCCCTGGCCCGCACCGCCGGGATCGCGCTGCACGACCTGCTGCAGCGCTGCGGCACGGGCCAGGTGGAGGTGCACACCCTGACGGTGGGCGAGGCCACCCTGCCCGCCGACCTCCACGACCGCCTCAACGGCCGGGCCTCCTTCGTCCACCACCACGGCGACGGCGATGTGGTGGATGCCATCGTGGCCGCCACCGACCGCCTCGCCGTGGACCTGGTGGCCATGGCCACCGAGGGGCACGACAGCCTGGGCGATGCCGTGTGGGGCAGCCGGGCGGAACAGGTGCTCCGCCGCCTGCGCATCCCCGCGGTGATCGTGCCGTCCCAGTTGCCGGTGTAGCGGGATCACCGGCGACCCCGGGCCCGATCGGCGGTGGCCAGCCACGCGCGGAAGGCCTCCTGTGCACGCACGGCCTTGGTGCCGCGCGGCGCCTGGCGGTACCGGTTCTCCTGCTGCGCGTCGATCACGCGCGCCTTCATGGTATCGGCCCACTGCAGGTCCAGCATGCGCAGCACCTCGGCCTTCACCTCGGGGTCGCGCAGCGGGAAGGCCACTTCCACGCGACGGTCCAGGTTGCGCTCCATCAGGTCGGCGCTGGCCAGGTACAGCACCTGTCGGCCCTGGGCGTGGAACACGTACGCCCGTGCATGCTCCAGGTAGCGGTCCACGATGCTGATGGCCGCGATGCGTTCGCTGGTGCCCGCCACGCCAGGCACCAGGCAGCAGATGCCGCGCACGAGGAGGCGGATGGGCACACCGGCCCGCGAGGCGTCGTACAGCTTGCCGATCATGGCCCGGTCCTCCAGGCTGTTCAGCTTCAGCAGGATGCCCGAGGGCCTTCCGGTGCGCGCTTGTTCGATCTCGCGGTCGATGAGCGTTTCCAGGCCGCTGCGCAGCCCGGTGGGGGCCATCAGCAGCTGCCGCAATTGGGGCACGTGCCGCCGGTCCGCCAGATGGCGGAACACCTCGCTCACCTCACGGCACAGCTCGGTGTCCGCCGTCAGCACGGCACAATCGGCGTAGAGCCGCGCCGTGCGCTCGTGGAAATTGCCGGTGCCGAGGTAGGCGTAGCGTTTCAGCACGCGGCCTTCCCGCCGTTCGATGAGGCCCAGCTTGCCGTGCACCTTCAGCCCCTCGTAGCTGTAGAGCACGCGCGCGCCGGCGGCCTCCAGCTGTTCGCCCCAGTGCAGGTTGGTGCGTTCGTCGAAGCGCGCCTGCACCTCCACGAACACGGTGACCTGCTTGCCCGCGCGCAGCGCGTCGATGAGCGCCTCGCACACCTGCGAGCGTTCGGCCACGCGATAGAGCGTGAGGGCGATGCTGCGCACCTGCGGGTCGCGTGCGGCCTGCCGCAGCCAGTCCACCACCACCCCGAAGTCGTGGTAGGGGAAGTGCAGCAGCAGGTCGCGTTGTGCGATGCGGTCGAAAAGCCGGCGGCGGGCGGAGGCGCCGGGGCGGGGGAGGGGCGCACGCTGCGGATCGCGCAGCGCCGCATGGCCCTCCACGGGCAGGCCCATGAGGTCGCTGAAGTTGTGGTAGCGGCCGCCGGCCACCAGGTCGGGTCCCTTCAAGCCCAGCAGCGATCGCATCGCCTTGCGCACCGCGGGGGGCATGCGCTCATCGTACAGGAAGCGGCTGGGCACGCCGGTGGACCGTTTGCGCAGGCTGCGCCGCACCTTGTCCACCACGCGTTCGCCGAACTCCTCCTCCAGGTACAGCTCCGCGTCGCGGCTCAGCTTGATGGCGTAGCTGTCCACCAGCTCATGACCGGCGAAGTGGTCGCGCAGGCCCAGGCGCATCACATCGTCCAGGAAGATCAGCGCCGTGCGCCCACGCGCGGCCGGCAGGGTGAGGAAGCGGCCCACCGCATCGCTGGGCACGTTCACCAGCACGAGCCGTTCGCGGCGTTTGCCCTTGCCCACGGGCCGCAGCCGGCACACCAGGTACAGCTTGCGGTCCTCGATGAAGAGCGCGTTGCCGTCGCGCACCTCGGCGGTGTGCAGCAGCGGCGCCACGCGGGTGCTGAAGAACGCGCGGGCGAAGGCCTGCTGGCGCTTGTCCAGCCGGTCCTCCTGAAGCAGCCGGATACCGTGCCTGGCGAGGGCGGGCAACAGGGTGCGCCGGTAGAGGCGGCCGAACTGTTTCTGCTGGCGAAGGGCTGTTCGGTTGATGCGGGCGATCAGTGCTTCGGTGGCCACGCCCAACGCCGTGCGGTCGCGCCGGCCCAGCTTGGCCAGCGACCGTAGCGAGGCCACCCGCACGCGGTAGAACTCGTCCAGGTTGCTGCTGTAGATCGCCAGGAACTTGATGCGCTCCAACAACGGCACCCGTGGGTCGCTGGCCTCCTGCAGCACCCGGTCGTTGAAGGCCAGCCAGCTCAGGTCCCGGTCGAAGTACGGATCGTGCAGCACCCGCGGTGCGGGCAGCCGGCCCTGGTGCACGCGCTGGCGCGCCAGGCCGAGGTTCATGCGCTTCTGCGCCCCGAAGCGCCGCTCGGCATAGGGCGTGTGGAAGCGGTGACCTTCCAGGTAGGCCAGGTTCTCACGTTCCCATTCGCCGCGCTTCACGGTCCGTGCGGTCACCGCCTGCAGCTCCTGCTTCAATCGCTCGCTGTGCTCCTCGAAGTCCACCTGCCCGGCCTTGGCGCTGTCGGCATCGCGCAGGATGCGCTGCAGGAGGCTGCGCGGCCGGGCGCCCACGCGGGTGGCCTCGATCAACGCCGCCACCCGGCGCACCTGCGCGGCCGGCACGCCCTGTTCCTTCAGGAAGGCCGCCGCCAGCCGCGCGCTCACGCGTTCGTGGCCCGCATAGGCCTGCGCGTAGCCCGCGTCGTGGAACAGCGCCGCCAGCTCCAGGGTCCACAGGTCCGCCTCCGACAGGCGGTGCGCCCGTCCGATCTCCAACGCCGTGCGTGTCACCGCCAGCGTGTGGTCCAGGTCGTGGAAGGTGAAGCGTGCGCCGATGTGCTTGCTGAAGTGGCGCCGCACGTGCAGCCGGGCCTGTTCCAACACATCCTTGCGTTCGTTCGGCCGCATGGGGGCGCAAGTTATCCGTGCTCCGGGGCCCGTTCGGGGACGCGGCTATCTTTGGACGCTTCGGCCGATGGAGGTCCCCCATGCGTTCAGCCTTTACCGGGCCTTGTCCGGCGGCACTTTCGCCCTCCTGCTCGGCGATCCCTTCCGCGACGCACAGACCGCCCGCCTGATCGAGCTTGCCGAGGCCGTGTCCGAACGCCAGGGCCTGTCCAAAGGCGCCCGTGCGCGCCTGGCCTTCGTGCTGGTGGAGGCCTTCCAGAACATCATCCGCCACCGCCCGCCTGCCGAGGGCATGCAGCAGCGGAGCTGCTTCCTGTTCGGGGCGACCCCGCAGGGTCAACAGGTGATCACCTGCAACCCGGTGGCCGACGCCGACCTGCCCGCGTTGCGCACCGCGCTCCATGGGGTGCTCGGCAAGGATGCCGACACGCTGAAGGCCCTCTTCCTGCGCGGGCTCCAGGCGAACGCCGCATCGGCCAAGGGCGGAGCCGGGCTGGGCCTCATCGAGATGGCGCGCCGCAGCGGCCGGGACCTGGGTCATGCTCTGGAACCCTTGGAGGACGGCATGCACCGGTTCATGCTACAGGTGCTGCTCGGCGACGTGGAGCCATGGCCCTTCGACCGGGTGGCCGATGCCTGTCGCAGGCAGGAGGCGCAACAGGTGGTGGCGGCCATGGTCGGTGAACCGGCGCCGTCCTTGTTGAACGCGCTGCTGGGCCTGGTGCAGGAGGCCGGGTTGGGCGGAGAGCCCCTGCACGCCTGTCTGCT
>Ga0138256_10002194_pt1 | contig 21071 bp, 18 predicted proteins | sample KNB2016incub_MG_FD_105486 | JGI IMG/M metagenome (GOLD analysis project Ga0138256, IMG submission 105486) | Active sludge microbial communities from wastewater in Klosterneuburg, Austria - KNB2014incub_MG | ecosystem: Engineered > WWTP > Activated sludge > Unclassified | place: Austria... | reverse complement strand
TCTTCCCATCGAGGAGCGCTTCGTCCGCGCGTCAGGCCCGGGCGGGCAAAACGTCAACAAGGTCTCCACCGCCGTCGAGTTGCGTTTGGACGTCGGGCGCGCCGACCTGCCGGCCGCCGTCAAGGCACGCCTCAGGGTGCTGGCGGGACGCCGGATGGTGGGCGATGACATTCTGCTGATCGACAGCCGCGTGTATCGCACACAGGCGCAGAATCGTGAGGCGGCCCGTGCGCGGCTCGAGCACCTGCTTGCGGAAGCCGCCGTGCGCCCAAAGGCCCGGCGCAAAACCAAGCCCAGCCTGGCCTCGCGGGAACGGCGGACCGACGCCAAGGTCCTGCGGGCGAAGGTGAAGGAAAGCCGTAGAAAAGTGGGGAAACTAGAAACTTAGGAAATGAGGAACTAAGTTCCCCAGTTCCCCAGTTCCCCAGTTCCCCAGTTCCTAATTTACTTAAGTAAGAATGTGCGTCGCTGATCGGCGAACGCCTTGAGACTTGCCGTCTCGCCGTCGATGCTGCTCGTGAACTGCTCGTTGGTCGTGAGCTTCTTCGTGTCACGCATCACTTCGGCCTCGATGAGCGCGCGGTGTTTCGCCACCATCGGGCCCAGCACTTTCCAGTCGAGCCACCGCTGGGCGATGTCCTTCACGTAGCCGGCGTAACGCGCCTTGAGCGCGGGCACCGCCAGCAACTTCGACAGCAGGGGCCGCGCGGGGTTGTTGATGCCGGTGAACATGTCGAGGTTCACGCCACCACCTCCGCCGCCGCGACCACCGCCTGGCGGCATCGGCATTCCCATTGGGGGCATGGGCTGGCCAACGCCGCCTTGGGGAGGAGGCGGCATCATCATGCCGCGCCCGCCACCTGGGCCACCCGGGCCGCCTGGACCACCCGGACCGCCGGGGCCACCGCCGCTCGAAAACGTCTCGTTCGTGTCGTGCGGCAGGATGTGAAAGCGTCCCTTCGGGTCCTGATAGATGTTGTAGTCGCTCGCGCGCACCCAGTAGCCGTCGGAGTTGACCAGGGCCACGTCGAGTGCCAGAAACTTCAGCGCACCGTCGATGTCGAGGATGGGGGAGAGCGCCGCCTCGAGTGTGTCGGCGGGTGTGGTGTTGAGCACCTTCGTCATCTGGATGAAGTCGGCCCACGCCTTCGGCGTGTCCTTGCTCTTGATCTCGTAGTGCACCTTGTATGCGGCCACGTCATCGCCGAGGTACTCCAGCCCGCCACGGCCTCCCGGGCTTCCGGGCACCGTCCAGCGCACACCTTCGGTGGTGGAGAAGTGATCGCGCAGCCACTCCTTGTTGAATTGCTGGGTGCTCGGATACACGCCCCAGTTTTCGCCGTTGATCACTACACGCACGAAGTTGGCGTGTCCGGCCTGAAGATACTGCCGGGCAATCTGCTGATACAGCACCGCCCGCATGAGCGTGGGGTCGCCGTTTGAGTTGAGCAAGTTCAGCGTGCGATACCCACCTGGGACTGCCTGGTTCTCGTGAACAAAATCAATGGCGACGTTGAGTGACCGCTTCGACGCCGCGGGCACCATCATGAATGACGACATGCCACGGAAGTGGACGCCGACGTCGCGATACGTCTTGCCATCAACCACCAGGGTTGCCGGTACCTCCACGTCAGTGTTGTTGAACGCAGCAAGCTCTTCTTCCCAGTCCGCATTCTCGAACGTGAGGAACACTGTCCGCATCGTACCCAGGTCATAAAACGGCGTGGTCGCCGGTTTCACATCGGCGGGGCTGACCTTGATTCCGGGCGTGGCCGGTGCCATGCCGCGTCCCCCGAAGCCGCCGGGCATCGGCCCACCGCGGCCGCCGCGTCCCTGCGGAGCGTTGGTCGCCATGAACTCGCGCGCAGCCTGGCGCTCTTCGGTGTTGAGGCGTTTGTCGCCGTTCTTGTCGAACTGGTCCACGAGCTTGCGCTCGGACATCTGCATGCCACCGGGGCCCTGCGCGGTCAGGGGGCCGGCACTCACGGCGGTGATGAGGAGCGCGAGAAGCAGGAAGAGGCGTTTCATGGCGATGTTCCTTTTAGCTAGTCCGTCTCAGGTGAATCCCGGAAGAGATCGATTTCCTGGACGCCGTCGATGCGGTTCAACGACTTCACGAGCTCATCAGGCGAGCAGCCCGGTTTGAGCCGCGTGGTGTACGACACGTCAATGGCCATGCCCTGGCGAGCGGTCTTGATCGATCGCAGGTGCCGCTGCTCAAGGTGGGTGTCGAGCAGCCCACCCAGCAGCGGCTCCAGATCAACGCCGGTGGCAATGCGAATGGTCAGCGTGAATGAATCGAGCGGACCGACACCGCCGGCCACCGCGTCTTTAGGCCGCATCAACGCCGCCGCCGAGCCGACCACGACCAGGCCGATGCCGGCCACCCAGTGGTCGTTGGCGCCCACGGCCATGCCGACGACAACCGCGAAGATGACGAATGCAGTGTCCTGGGTATCGCGGACGACGGTGCGGAAACGTACGATGGAGAGCGCGCCGACGAGGCTGAATGCGCGCGCCACGTTGTCACCGATCACCTGCGTCACCATCGCAATCAGCACGGACAACAACACGAGGGTGGCAGGGAAGGTGGGCGAGGCGTCGGTGAGGTCGCGCGTATGCCGGTAGGTCCAGGCGACCACCCCGCCGAGCAACGCGGCAATCACCAGCCGGAAGAACACATCAAGCGGGACCAGGGCCGGCCCCGGCTGCAGCACATTTGTCAGGAAGCTCGGCATGCGGTGCTCTCCTCGGACGCGGGATCCGACGCCAAACCGAGCGCGGCCATGGAGAGCCGGTACTTGGAGACTGGCGCCGGTTGCAGACCGAACTCTTCAACGAGCGCCTTGAACACGGCGGGCATGCCCACCCGGTACTTCAGTTCGAGGATGACCTTGCCTGCGAGCACCGGTTGGCTCGCGCCATCCTGGAACTCTCGGCGGTTGGTCGGCCACGCTTGAAGATGTTCATCCATCGTGAGCCGAGCGAAGCCGTAAGGCGTGTTCGCCAATCGGGCGACGCGGTCGTACGCCACCTGGCAGACCGGCGCGAGTCGTCGCGCCGCGAGCCGATGGCCAAACCAGGTACCTGGCCAGCCGTCGGGCCACGATTCAGGACCGGACTCGATGAACGCCAGGTCGCCGATGGGGACCAGCGTCCGTCGCTTGGTCAGCAGGTTCTTTGTCCGGAGCTTCCGCTCGAGGAAGACCATGTCCGAGTCGGCGTAGCGGCGGATGCGGTATTTAGAGCGCCCGAAGGACCCACGGCGGAAAAAGACGTCCTGAGCCGCCGTGTCGGCATACAGGCTGGTGATGCGGTAATAGTCGGCGTCTTCACCGGCTCCGTGGGGGTCGGGGGGCAACCGGCCCCGCGCCCAGGCCCGGACGGCGTCGGCTTCGGACGGTGCGAGGAGGAACTTGACCTCGGCGGCGAATGGGCGGTGTTCTCGGGATTCTTCAGACATCGGCGCGGCTGAGAGCTTAGACCGAAACCTGCAGCCGTTTATTCCCTTGTTACACGAAACCCCCGAAAAATTAGGGGGGGGGCGGAGTATGCCCCCGCTCCCCCCGGTTTTGTTGTGGTGCTACTTGAGCCGCAATCCCACCATCACCGCAAAGGTGCGGTTCTTGGCGGTTTCGCCGGCTGTCGTTGAGAAGTTCGTGAATCCGTGTGAATAGCGCGCGTCAACGCTGACCCGGCCCATTGCCACGCCGACTCCAACCACACCGCTGAAGTCCAAATCCTCCACCTCGTCATCAAGGTCCTCGGTCAGGCCAAGGGAGGGAGCGCTGGCCTCAGCCTTGAGCTTGTAGCTGGCCATCGGTCCGCCAAACACGCGAAACTGCATGTCGCTGTCAGTGCTGCTTCCCAGCACCAGCAGCACTGGCACATCGATGTAGTGCGAGCGATACTCAAGTTTGAACCCGGCCGAGTCGTCGGTGGCGCCGCGCTGGCTGAACAGCCCTTCGAACTGCAGTCCGATGGTGTCCGTAATCCGGGCGCCCACAAACACCCCGCCCACGCCGCCCAGCCGGCGGTCGGTCTCGACATCCGTGCTGACTGCGGCGGAGTTCACGCCGCCCTTGATGCCGAAGGTGATGGACGGCTCTGATTGCGCGGCCGAAACCGCAGGCGCCATCACGAGGATGGCGAGAACGAGTGAAAGGCTCCGAAGTCGGACGGTCATAAGGTCTCCTTTTTAGTCACGGTGGTAAGAGGCTGCGGATTCACAATACCTGAAGTCCGATGAGGCCGTACAAGACCACTGGCGTCCACGCCGATGACGACGAGGACGCCAGTGGCAGGTGATCGTCTGGCTGTTACTTCTTGCCGAACAGGCCGCCGATGGAGAACGTGAACGACAGCGTGTTGCCGCCGCCATCGCTGTGGTGGGTCAGGCGGCCATCGGCGCGCATCGCCAGCCGGTCGCCCGCACGAATGCGGTAACCCACGCCGCCGCCGACGTTCGTGGTGCTGTCCACGTCCGTCGCCGAGGCGATTCCCACGTTACCAAACACGTAGAGCGAGTTCACGTCCGCGTCCTTCAGGAAGTAGTTCACCTGAGCGTTCAGGTTCGTGAGGGTCTCGGTGTCGCCACCGGCCGACAGCACCTGGATGCCCGCCTGGGGTTCGACGGCGATCTTCGGCGTCACGAAGATGGTGGCGTAGAGGCCGGGGTTGAACAAGCCAAGGCCGCCCGCCGGCACGCCGAACGTCTTGAAGTCGTTGTCTCCGAGGCCAATGACGGCACTCGCGAGCGACGTCCCAATCTCCACCTTGGATTCCTGCGCGCGCGCCACGGAGGCTGTGCTCACAAGAACCGCCAGCGCCGCGATTCCCACCTTGATCAATCTGCTCTTCACAATAGCCATCGTCATATCCTCCCGAACTACCTTTCTAAACCGCACTACAAGCGAGACTCGCATCGGTGGGGCGGTAAACCACCACGAGCTTTGACGGAACGAGTGTAACAACGGTTTCGTCGTGGCGAAACATTCACGTTTCGTGTCGCGCATACGGACAGTGATGTGCACGAAATACTGCGAGGGAGGACCGCGCAGACATGGCAAATTCTGCAATGCGCGTGACGGATTTGGCGCTTCTCGGCCGGTTCACGCGAGCCTGCATCTTGCATAGCGAGTGGCATGTCTTTCGGGCCACTGCTCTCCCTGGTCGTACTGGCGGGCGTTACTGCGGGTCTGATCTCGCAGGTGGAAAGCGCTGCCGCTGCGGCTATCGCCACGTTCACTCTGGTTCTGGCAATTGCCCTTGCGTGGGGCGATGGACGATGGGGCTCCCGGTGCGCCTGGTGTGCGGTTGGGGCGGTAGCGCTTACCGCCGGAGCGTTCGCGCGTGATGCCGCGCTCGCACCGGTGCCGTCGTGGATCGTTGACGCCGTCGAACCCATCCGTCTCGATGGCCGCCTGCGGCGGGATGCGTCGATCGTAGAGTCTGGAGTTCGTCTGGAACTCGACGATGTGTGGGTGCACGGGCCCGGGGACTCACGGGATTCGGTGGACCAACTTCAGGTTCTCACCATCGTCAATGGGGCACTCGCGACCGGGTCGGTTGGGGAATGGACTGCGGGGCGCCGCGTCAGCATGCCGGTGCGCCTTCGGGTGCCTTCGGTGGTACGCAATCCGGGCTCGCCGAGTCCAAGGTGGCAGCGACTCACGCGCCCGTTTGACCTGGTCGGCACCGTGAAGAGCGCCGCATTGGTGCAAGTCGAGCGCGGCACGGCCTGGCAGGAGGCCGCTGCCGGCGTGCGCCGCCATGTGCGTGCCGTCGCAGCGCAGTGGCTCGTGCCCCTTGGTGGCGACAGTGCCGCCGTGGTGACTGCCATCCTCATCGGCGATCGCGCCGGCCTTGACGAGTCCGTCACTCGGCGGCTGCAGGTGGCAGGCACGTTTCACGTCATTGCCATCTCCGGCGGCAACGTGGCCATCCTCACGGCGCTGTGCCTGTTTGTGTTCCGCCTGTTCATGCGCCGCGATCAGATCCCCGTGGTGCTCACGCTGGTGACCGTGGTCGCCTACGGGCTGGTCGTGGGACGCGACGCGTCGGTTGTCCGCGCCGTCATCGCCGCCACCTTGTACTTGGGGCTGCGGCTGACTGGCGTCGTTCCCCAGCCGACCCATGTGCTGACGCTCACCGCGCTCATTTCAATGGTGGCCGACCCCATGGTGGTGCTGGATGTGGGCGCGTGGCTTTCGTTTGGCGCCACGCTTGGCCTCATCACGATTCTGCCGCGCCTGATGGGGAACACGCCGCCGGGGCCGCACCGCAACTGGGTGACGGCCTTGCGCGTCGTCAACAGTCTGTTTCTTGCCACTGTCGCAGCAGAGATCGTCATCCTGCCGGTGGCCGCATCGGTCTTCATGCGAGTGGGTGTGGCGGGACTGCTGCTGAACTTTGTCGCCATTCCCGCCATGGTGCTGGCGCAGTTGTCGGGCCTGCTGCTGATCGTGCTGGGGTCGTGGCCCTGGCTCCAGGGGCCAGCCTCAGTGCTGGCGTTGACCGCGCATGAAGCGACCCGGGCCCTGACCGGCTCAGCGGGACTGGTGGATGTGGTGCCATGGGTGTCGTGGCGTGTGCCGCCCCCGCCTGTGGTGCTGACGATGGGGTATTACGCGGTGGTGGTGCTGGCACTCGCGTGGCGTGGCCGTCGTTGGGTCAAGCGCGGCGCCGTCGGTGCCGCGATGGTCTGCGCCTGCCTGATTGTCACGGCGCCCTGGGCGCCGTGGCAGCGGCCGGCCCCGGGTTGGGTGCGCGTCACAATGATCGACGTCGGGCAGGGCGAGGCGATTGTCGTGCAGTTCGCGACCGGCCACGTGTTGCTCGTGGATGCCGGGGGATCGGCCGGGACGTTTGATGTGGGAGGTCGCGTCGTGACCCCCGCCCTGTGGGCGTTGGGCATCAGAAAGATCAATTGGCTGGCGGTGACCCATGCCGACGTGGATCACGCCGGTGGTGCGCCGCGTGTGGCCGGCGATCTTTCGCCTGTGGAAATTTGGGAGGGCGTCCCTGTGCCGGCGCATCCGCTGATGGGCGAGTTGAGGAGTGTCGCGCAGGCGAAGGGCGCAGCCTGGCGGCGACTGCAGACGGGACATCAGGTTGAACTCGACAACGCCGTGATCGACGTGTTGCATCCACCCATCCCCGACTGGGAACGTCGCGACGTGCGCAATGACGACTCGATCGTGCTTCGCCTGCGAGTTGGACAGGTGGAGGTCCTGTTGACCGGTGATGCGGGCCCGGAGTTCGAGCTGCCGTTCACCCGCGGCGAACCATCACCGCCGATTCGGGTCCTCAAGGTAGGGCACCACGGCAGCCGGACGTCCTCCGCGGATCAGTTTCTGGACCGGTATGCGCCGGTGATTGCGCTGGTGTCGGCGGGCCAGGGCAACTTGTTTGGTCATCCCTCGCCAGTGGTCATGGCCCGGATGGCGCGCCGAGGGATCGACGTGTTCCGGACCGATCGCGACGGCGCTGTGGTCATCGAGACCGACGGGCGCGAGGCGCACGTGCGGACCGTGACCGGGCGGTCCTTGGTGGTGACGACCGTTTCACCCGCTGCCACGCGGCCTCCATCTCTTCGGTAGTGGCGGCATGGACGCTGGAGCCGCGCCGCTCCAGGTCGGCTTCGACCGCCGCAAACCGGGACGAGAATTTTTCGTTGGCGGCGCGCAGGGCACTCTCAGGCTCGAGCTTGAGCTTGCGGGCGAGGTTGGCGATCGAAAACAACAGGTCGCCCAGTTCTTCGGCCGCCCGTTCCGGGTTCTCGGACAGCGCTTCGCGCAACTCGCGCACTTCCTCGTCGATCTTGTCCACCACCCCGATGGTGTCGGGCCAGTCAAAGCCGACGGCCGCCACACGCGTGCCGATTTCGTAGGCACGCAACAGGCCCGGCAGGGCTCGGGGCACGCCCGACAGCAGGCGCTTTTTCGCGCCCGCGCTGTGCTGCTCGGACGCCTTGATCTGCTCCCACTGGGTCAGCACGGCGGACGGCGTCGTGGGCAATCGCCCACGCCCCTTTCGACCGCGTGCAAGCGGCCGGCCTGAGGGGGTGAAGACATGCGGATGGCGCCGCACCAGCTTGGCGGTAATGGCGTCGAGGGCATCCGCCATTTCGAAACGTCCGGCTTCAGCCGCGATCTGGGAATGGAAGACACACTGGAACATCACATCGCCGAGTTCGCCCGGGAGCGCGTCCAGGTCGCCCCGGTCCAGGACCTCGAGCGCCTCGTAGGTTTCCTCCAGCAGAAAGGGGCGCAGGCTGGCGTGCGTCTGCTCGCGATCCCACGGACACCCGCGCTTGGAGCGCAGCGTGGCCATGATGCGCACAAGCCGCGCCATGGATCTACCCGCGCGTGCCGCGCGGGCTGAAGAAGACGTGACGGCGCGTTTTGCTGTGGGCATTGCTGTCATTTATAACCAACCGCAAGCGCGAGATGGCAAATAATCCTTGGTGATGCAGGTGTTGTTTCTCGGGACGGGCACATCACACGGGGTGCCGATGATCGGCTGCGACTGCGCGGTGTGCCGTTCGCAGGACCCGCGCGACTCCCGCCTGCGTCCATCGCTGTACCTGGAGTGCGACGACGGGATGAGGATTCTGGTGGACACGACACCCGACCTGCGCCAGCAGGCGTTGCGCCACAACCTGAGGAAGGTTGACGCGGTCATCTATACGCACTCACACGCCGACCACATCCTCGGGCTCGACGAGGTGCGTCGCTACAACCACATGACGCGGGCCCCGATGCCGCTGTACGGCGACGCGGCGACGCTCGCCGACATTCGCCGGGTGTTCAGCTACGTCTTCGAGACCGGCGGGTCCGCTGGCGGTGGGGTACCCGACCTGCGTCTCAACACCATCGTCGGGCCGTTTTGCCTGGGGCGGACGGAAATCCAGCCGCTCAGGGTCCTGCATGGCGGACGGCCGGTGCTGGCCTTCCGCATCGGCACCTTCGCCTATCTGACCGACTGCAATGAAATCCCTGACGAGACGATGGCCGAACTCCAGGGGCTGGATGTGTTGGTGCTGGATGCCCTGCGCCGGAAGCGCCACCCCACGCACTTTTCGATCGACGAAGCGGTGGCGGTGGCCCGCCAACTTGGCGCGCGTCAGACGCTGTTCACGCACTGCTGCCACGACCTTGGCCACGCCGAGACGTGCGCGTCACTTCCCGACGGCATGGCGCTCGCATACGATGGTCTGCAGGTCGCATGCATATAGCGCACTTTCCGGCAGACGCGCCGCCGCACTGGCCTCGTCCCGTCGCCGCACTCGGAAATTTTGACGGAGTGCACCGCGGACACCAGAAGATCCTGGACCGCGTCAAGGCCCAGGCGGCCGCCTGCGGGGGCAACCCCGTGGTCGTCACGTTTGATCCCCATCCCCCGCGTGTGGTGCGGCCCGACAAGGCGCCGCTGATGCTGATGACGCTCGCGCAGCGGCTCGAGACGTTCGAACGCGCCGGTGTGTATGGGGTGGCGGTGGTCCATTTCACCCCGGAAATGGCGCGTTGGGAACCCGAAGCGTTTGTCGATCGGGTGCTGGTGGACTGGTTGCAGGTGGCCGAGGTGTGGGTGGGCGCCAACTTCCTGTTTGGCCGGGAGCGCCTCGGCACGTTCACGCTCCTCAAAGCCCTTGGCGAAGACCGCGGGTTCCTCACCGGGAACATCGAGCCGGTGCGGTACCGCGATTTTGTCGTCTCGAGCACGCGGATACGGCGCCTGATTGGAGAGGGCCGGGTGGGCGAGTCGGCCGAGTTGCTGGGCCACTACTACTTTCTGGACGGTGTGGTGGTGCATGGCGAAAAACGCGGGCGGCTCCTTGGATTTCCCACCGCGAATCTGCATGTCGCCAACGAACTGCTTCCGGCCTACGGCATCTACGCCACCATCGCCGTCGTTGACGGCGTCCGGCACCCGGCCGTGACCAGCCTCGGCGTCCGTCCTACGATCACCGGCGACGGCCCGGTCACCGTTGAGACGCACCTGCTTGATGGGGCGATGGACCTGTACGGCTCATCCATGCGGCTGGAATTTGTGGAGTGGCTGCGGCCTGAAGAAAAATTTGACAGCCTGGAGGCCCTGAGCGCGCAGATCGGCCTCGACTGCGAGGCCGGACGCCGTGTGATCGAGCGTGAGGGCCTGTGAGGGCTGGGGGTTACGGCGCCCGCGTCCTTGCGGGTAGAATTGGGGCACGATGGCGGATCCGGTGAATTTGATAGTCCCCGCGGACGAACGTTTTCGGAATTTGGCGCCCGAAGTGGGTGGCCGGTACGTGGTGGCCGCAGGCGGTTCGGAAAGCGACGCGAGCGCGCTCGTGGGCGCCTTGACCGAGGCCATTGGGGCGCTGACCGCCGGGACGCTCGCGGCCGATGCCGGATTGGAACTGGACTTCCGATCGCCGGGCACCGCCGTGGAAATTACGGTGCGCTGCGGCGAGAAGTCGTCAGTCGTCACGCATCCCCTGCCAGCAGCCAGGGTCTGATGCGCCTTTTTAATACCCTGACTCGAACCGAAGAAGACTTCGTGCCCGCTGATGGCACGACGGTCCGGATGTACACGTGTGGCCTGACGGTGTATGCCCGCGGCCATATCGGGAACTTCCGCACGTTTATCAGCCTGGATGTGTTACGCCGCGCCCTCCGTCATCAGGAGGGTTATGGCATGCGCCACGTCATGAATTTCACCGACGTGGACGACAAGACCATCAACGCCTCGCAGCAGGCCGGCATGTCGCTGCGCGACTACACCGACCTGTACATCAAGGCCTTCCGCGATGATTGCGCGACCCTGGGCCTGGAACCGGTGGAAGAAAATCCGCGCGCGACCGATGAGGCGAACCTGCGCGCGATGGTGGACATGATCGCGCAGCTCAAGACGCGTGGCCACACCTACGAGTCGGACGGATCGACATATTTCCGCATCGCAACCCTGCCCGACTACGGCAAACTCGCGCGGCTCGACCACGAGGGCATCCAGGCCGGCGCCCGGGTGGATACCGATACGTACGACAAGCAGGATGCGCGCGACTTCGTCTTGTGGAAGGCCACTAAAGCGGGCGAGCCCACCTGGGACTACGGTTGTGGTCCGGGACGGCCGGGCTGGCACATCGAGTGCTCCGCGATGGCGTTGCGCCTGCTGGGCGACGGGCCCATCGATATTCACGGCGGCGGTATCGATCTGATTTTTCCGCACCACGAAAACGAGATCGCCCAGGCCGAAGGGGCAACCGGACGGCAGTTCTCGCGGTTCTGGGTGCACGTAGAGTTCCTGAACCTCGACCACGAGAAGATGTCGAAGTCGCTCGGGAACGTCTACAACGTGCAGGACATTCTCGACCGTGGTTTCAAGGCGTCGGCGCTCCGCTACGCCTTGATTTCCGTGCACTATCGCAAACAGCTGACGTTCAGCTTCGAGATTCTGACCCAGGCCGACGCCGCGTTGACGCGCCTCACGGACTTTCTGGCGCGCATCGACCGTGTGACCGGGGGCGACGCGCATCCCGAAATCGCGGCGCGAGTTGCGGCGGCGCGTGATGAGTTCCGCAGCAAGATTGCTTCGGACCTGAATGTGCCCGGCGGCCTCGGGGTGATGTTTGAACTCCTCCGCGAGATGAATGCGGCCATGGACCAGGACGGGGGCCGGGCGCTTGGCGCCGCCGACGCGGCGCTCATTCGCGACGCGTTCGAAGAGTTCGACAAGGTGCTGGGCGTGGTGGCGTTGCGACGCCGCGAAGAAGCCGCGCCCCCCGTGCCCGAAGAGGAAATTCGCGCGCTCATCGACGAGCGCCGCCAGGCCCGGCGCGATCGCCAGTTCGCGAAGGCCGACACCATTCGCGCAGGTCTCGAGGCGCGCGGCGTCATTCTCGAGGATTCTCCCACCGGCACCAGGTGGAAGCGAAAGTAGCTGGCCATGATCACCACACCGAACATCAAGACCGCGCTGCCGGGCCCCAAGGCCGCAGCGATCATCGCGCGCGACGCCAAGCGCGTGTCCACGTCCTACACCCGCGACTATCCGTTTGTGATGGCCCGGGGCGAAGGGGCCGTGGTCGAAGATGTGGATGGCAACGTGTTCCTCGACTGCGCGGCGGGCATCGCGGTGACCAGCACGGGCCACTCCCATCCCGACGTGGTCAAGGCCATCGTGGACCAGGCCCACAAGTATTTGCACATGTCGGGGACCGACTTCTTCTACGAGCCCCAGGTGCAGCTGGCCGAAGAGATGGCGGCCATCGTGCCGATCGATGGGGAGGTCCGTTCGTTCTTCGGCAACTCCGGCACCGAGGCCAATGAAGCGGCCCTCAAGCTGGCGAAGTACCACACGAAGCGGATGAACATCATCGCGTTCCTGGGCTCGTTCCATGGCCGCACGCTGGGGTCGCTGGCGGCCACGTCCAGCAAGTTCATCCAGCGCCGGGGCTTCGGTCCGATGATGCCGGGCGTGTTCCACGCGCCCTACGCCAACTGCTACCGCTGCCCGGTGGGCCTCAAGCCTGAGTCGTGCCAGGCCGAGTGCCTCGGCTTTGTCGAAGAGCAGATTCTGGTGCACCTGGTCTCGCCCGATGAAGTGGCGGGCGTGCTTGTGGAACCGATTCAGGGTGAGGGCGGGTACGTTGTGCCGGCGCCGGTGTTCCACCAACGGCTGCGCGACCTCACCACCAAACACGGGATGATGCTCATCATGGACGAGGTGCAGTCCGGCATGGGCCGCACCGGCCGGATGTTTGCCGCCGAACACTTCGGCGTCAAAGCCGACATCGTCACCATCGCCAAAGGCATTGCATCGGGGTTGCCGCTGAGCGTCACCGCCGCCCGGGCCGATGTCATGAACTGGCCGCCAGGGGCGCACGCGAGCACGTTTGGCGGCAATCCGCTGAGCTGCGTCGCGGCGCTCGAGACCATCAAGGTGCTCCGTGCGGGACTGATCCAGAACGCGGAAACAGTGGGGAACCACCTGCTCGACCGCCTGCTCGCCCTCAAGGACAAATACCCGCTCATCGGCGATGTCCGCGGCAAGGGACTGATGGTCGGCGTGGAGCTGGTGCGCGATCGCCAGACCAAAGAGCGCGCCACCACCGAGCGCGACCGCATAGTGCAAGCCATGTTCAAACGTGGTGTCCTCATCCTCGGCGCCGGCCGCAACGCCCTCCGTTTCGCCCCCCCGCTGGTGATCACCACCGCCCAGATCGACTCGGTCCTGGACGTTTTCGAGGAAGCCCTTGGGGAACTGGCGAACTGAGGCCTGTCCGCCGTTACTCCGGAGGAGCGAAGGTGGAAACTGGGGAACTGGCGCCTTGTAAAAAAGTAAGGGTGGGTGGGTCGGGAACGTAAAAAATTCCTGGCGCCTGGTGGGTCGCCCTGGAACGCCCGGAACTGCGGGATCACAAGAGTGGTACCCGATTTGCTAGTCATCAGGTCGTGCGACTTCTCTACGGTAACTACGAGGCCGGAAAAACTGGCGAAAACCTCGCGGCTGAGGAACTTCGTCGCCAAGGGTACGTAATTCTTGCGCGCCGCTACCGCACCAGGTTTGGAGAAATTGACATCGTCGCCCAAGACGATGGGACGCTGGTGTTTGTGGAGGTGAAGGCCCGCCGGACCGACCGGTATGGCTCAGCCGCCGAGAGCGTCACCGATTGGAAGCAGCGGCGCATCGCCGCCATGGCGCTTGATTATCTTGGGTGGGTGGGTCGCCTGGAAGACCCGTGCCGGTTCGACGTGGTGGCCATCGACGGCCTCGGCACCGGCGACACCAAGGTCAAGGTCATCAAAGAAGCCTTCCTCGCGCACTGAATTGAGAAAACGACCTCTGAGGTCGTTTTCCAGGAGTGCGCCGGAAACGACCTCTGAGGTCGTCTTCTCAATTCAGTCCCGGAAATTTCCAAACTGAAGTTCAACGCCGAAGTCCTGCGCCCGCAGGATTTGGATGGCGTTCTGCAACTCGTCCTTTGAGGACGAGGTCACGCGCAGTTGGTCGCCTTGGATGGTGACCTGAATCTTCTTCAGCTTCTGTTCCTTCACGAACTTGGTGATGTCGCGGGCTGCATCCGAGCTGATGCCCTGCTGCAGCTCCACCTTGCGCTTGACGAGCGCGCCACCGATGGGCTCAATGTCGCCGGGCTTCAGGTTCTTCGTGGGGACGCCGCGGCGGATGAGGCGGGTCAGCACGATCTCCCAGACCGCCTCCATCTTGAAGTTGTCGTCGGCAACCAGCTCGATCAGGTTCTCTTTGGCCTTCAGCTCGATCGTGGACTTCGACCCTTTGAAGTCGTAGCGCTGGGCGAGTTCCTTCTTCGCCTGGTTGATGGCGTTGTCAACTTCCTGGAGGTCAACCTTTGAGGTGATGTCGAATGATGCCTGGGCAGCCATGGGAGAGATTTTAGCCCATGGGCTTGACGTCCACCTTTTCGCCCCGCACCGTCTTGCCCTTCATGGCCTTGACGACTTTGGTCGCCAGAGCTTCCGAAACTTCCACGGTGGAGAACTGGTCGTTGATCCGGATGGCGCCCAGGTCACGAGACGTGATCCCGGCCTCGCCCGTGATGGCGCCCACCAAATCGGCCGGTCGCACCCCATCGTCTTTTCCGACGCTGAAGGCGAGGACGACGCGACTGCCGCCGCTATCACCGCGGTCTGCGCGGTCTGCGCGGTCGCGCGGCGGCCGCGGGCGATCGCTTACCGCCTCTGCCGCGTCGTCTGGTGCAGCGCTCGCTTTGGCTGGATAGGACTTGGCGGCGTAGGGCTTGTCGCCGTAAGGCTTATCGCCGTAGGTCTTCGTGCCATACGGCCTGGGCCGGTCCGAAGACGCCGCGCCGTAAGGACGCGACGAAGGGGCGCCGTACGTGCGCGCCGGCCGGGACGGAGGCGGCGGTGGAATCTCGGTGTCGGCGGCCTTGGCCGTCGGCGAATCTGACTCAGCCTGGAACATCGCAAGCGCGGCCGCCGCGATGTCCACCATCTCGAAGTCTTCAGCCAGTGACTGCACGAGTGCGCGCGTCTCGTCGAGGTCGCCGGCCGCAATGCGCGTGACGAGCGCTGCGCGAGTGGTGTCCAGCCGCTTGGCTTTGAGTGCGGCCAGCGTCGGCAGGGTGACGATATCGATCTTCTGCTTGATCAGCGTCTCGATGTAGCGGAGCGTGCGTTGTTCGCGCGGGTCCACGAGCGTGATGGCCACACCTTCGCGCCCGATTCGTCCCGTGCGGCCGATGCGGTGGATGTAGACCTCTGGCGCCGTGGGAATGTCGTAGTTGATGACATGCGACACGTGATCGATGTCCAGGCCGCGCGCGGCGACGTCGGTCGCCACCAGCACGTCGGACTTGCCGGTGCGGAACAGTTGCATGACGCGATCGCGCTGTCGCTGATCGAGGCCACCGTGCAGCGCCTGTGCGCCGTAGCCGTGTGACTTGAGCGTGTCGGTCAGTTCGTCCACCTCGATGCGCGTGCGGCAGAACACGATGGCCGACGTCGGATCTTCAAACTCCAGGATGCGGCCCAGCGCAAAGCCCTTCTGCTGGCGCGACACCATGTAGGCTACCTGCCGCACGAGCGGCATCTTGCCCGGGGCGCGCTTTTCGGCCTTGATCGTGATGCGCTCCGGCTTGCGCAGGTGGCGCTCGGCAATCGACGCGATCCGCGGCGCCATCGTGGCCGCAAACAATGCCGTCTGCCGCGTTTCAGGCGTGGACGTCAGGATGGCTTCAAGGTCTTCGGCGAAGCCCATGTCCAGCATCTCGTCGGCTTCGTCGAGCACAAGAATTTCAAGCGACGTCAGGTCGAGCGTCTTGCGTCGAAGGTGATCGAGCGCGCGGCCGGGCGTGGCCACCACGATGTCCACACCGCGACGGAGGGCGCGAATCTGCTGATCCATCGGCGCGCCGCCGTACAAAGGCACCACCGCCAGGGTCGTCTTCTTCGCGTACTTGTGGATGGCCTCAGCCACCTGCATGGCCAATTCGCGGGTCGGCACAAGAATCATGGCGCGCACGGCGCCCTTCTTCTCGGCGGGCGTTTCGATCAGCCGGTGCAGCAGGGGCAGCGCAAACGCCGCCGTCTTGCCTGTGCCGGTGCCGGCCTGGCCGATGATGTCGCGGCCCGACAGCAGGACCGGAATGGCTTCGCGCTGAATCGGGGTGGCTTCTTCGTATCCGAGGGCGGCGACAGCCTTGACGAGTGCGTCAACAAGCCCAAGGGCGGCAAAACCAGAAGGGGAAGGGGTAGAGGTATCGGGATCTTTCTCTTTGCTACTCACCGATCAATTGTACTGCCTGAGGGCTATTCGTGCCTGAGGGCCTGAATGGGGTCCAACCGGGCCGCGCGCCGGGCTGGGTAGCTCCCGGCGACAAGGCTGACGACCAGCGCGAAGGCCATGGCGCCCAGGATCAGCCACCAGGGGAGAGAAAACAGGTCGCCGGCGGTGCCGCCTTGTCGTTCGATGTAGATATTCGCGCCGATGTTGATGAGCCGGCCCACGCCCCAGCCGAGCACGATGCCGGCCACGCCGCCGATGAGGCCAATGGTCGCGGCTTCAACCAGGAAGATGCCGCGCACGTCGCGGTCGCTGCCGCCGATGGCTTTCATGATGCCGATTTCACGCGTGCGCTCGAGAATCGACATGACCATCGTGTTGACGATACCGAGCGACGAGACAGCCAGCGCGATGGACCCGACGAGTGCGAGCAGGATGTCGAGCAGCAGGAACGCGCGTTTGGCGCCTTGCAGCGCATCGTTCAGCGAGAACGCCGTGAATCCCATCGCCTTGATCTGATCCTGCACATCCTGGGTGTTCGCCGCGGAGTTCACGCGTACCGTGACACCGGTGTAGCGACGTGTCTGGGGCGCCGCGCCCTGGAGGAAGGCTTGCGGGTTCGCGATGGCGCGGGCATTAATCGCCTTGGCCTGCTCGAGGGGGATCATGACGGCGGACAGGCCCAGGTTGGCGCCCGGCGCGGGATCGCGCTCAACGATGCCGACGATGGTGAACGGCAGGCTGACGCGTGTGACCTGGACACCGGCCACAAACTCCGGTGTGCCTCCGGCATTGGGTGCGCTGTCGGCGTACGACAACTCGAGTGTCTGGCCCACCAGTGACGCCGGGGCATCAGCATTCAGTTGCTGGGCCATTTCAAGGGTGAGCATCACGGACGCGCCTGTGGCGTCAGGGAAAAACGTTCCGTGGGTGATCGACTGGAACGCGCCTTCACCACGTGACGATTCCGGAATGCCCGCGGCCAGCGCCGCGTTTGTGCGTCCGTCGTACTTGTAGGACATCGGGATGCGCAGCGTGGGGTAGGCGTCGCGCACATGGGAGAGCGCGGCGAACCGCGCAACCGCCGCGTCGTCGAGTGGAGCGGCGGGTGTTGTGGGGGTCGTGCTGCCCTGGCCACCTTGTCCGCCACGGCCGGCGGCGCGTCCGCGACCCATCCCGCCCAAGCCAGGTATGTTCGCGCGGCCCGAGGTCACCGTAATGCTGTCGAACACGCCGGACTGGGTGAGCCGGCCCACCACCTGCTCCTGTAACCCCACGCCGAGTGAGACCATGCCAGCGAGTGACGCGATCCCAATCGCCACGCCAAGCGTGGTGAGGCTCGTGCGCAGCCGTGACTGACGCAGGTTCCTGAATGCGAGCAAGAGGGTGTCGGTGAACGTCATGCCCGCTCCAATTCGGCAGCGGTATCAGAGATCACGTGCCCGTCCAGAAGCGTGACTGTGCGGCGTGCGTAGGTCGATGCGAGCGCGGCGTCGTGGGTGACGAGGATGATGGTTTTGCCGTCGCGCTCGTTCAACGTTCGGATCAAATCCATGATTTCACGTGAGGTGCGGCTGTCGAGGTTGCCCGTCGGTTCGTCGGCGAGCAGAAGCGGTGGCTGGTTGGCCAGCGCGCGCGCAACAGCGACCCGTTGTTGTTCGCCGCCTGAGAGTTCCTTCGGCCGGTGGCGTTGACGCCCTCCAAGTCCCATCGCTTCGAGCAACGCCGACGCGCGCTGATCGCGTTCGGCTCGAGGCACGCCGGCGAACATCAGCGACAGCGCGATGTTCTCCACGGCGGTCATGGACGGCACCAGGTTGAACGACTGGAAGATCATGCCGACGGTGTTGCGCCGATGCAGGCTGAGTTCGTCGCGGGTCATGCGCGCCAGATCGCGGCCTCGCACCTCAAGGGATCCGGCACTGGGCTGGTCGAGTCCGCCGATGAGATTCAGCAGGGTGGACTTGCCCGATCCCGATGTGCCGACCAGCGCCACGAATTCGCCTTCGGCGACGTCCAGCGTCAGGTCATCGAGAGCCTTCACGATGGTGCCGCCCATCGGGTAGTGGCGGCAGAGGTGTCGCGTGTGGAGCATGACCGCCGAATGTACACCAGCCGTCCGCGCTTCACGAAAAGTGGGACAATTGGACCTGAGAGGGTCTTGCACATGCCTGACTATCTGACTGAACGTTTTCGTGCCCTCCACCGCCTGATTGGCAACACGCCCCTTCTGGCCATTGACCTCATCTACAAGGGCGAGCCTCGGGTCATCTACGCGAAGTACGAGTCGCTCAATCTCACCGGCAGCATCAAGGACCGGATGGCGTTGCACATCCTCGAACACGCCTATCGCCTCGGCACGATTCAGCCTGGTGACCTGATCGCCGAGGCCACCAGCGGCAACACGGGCATTTCCTTCGCTGCCGTGGGGCGCTCGCTCGGCCATCCCGTCACCATCTTCATGCCCGACTGGATGAGCACCGAGCGCATGTCGCTGATTGCGTCATTTGGCGCGTCGATTGTGCCGGTCAGCAAGGCCGATGGCGGATTTCTGGGCAGCATCAGCCGCAGCGAGGCGCTGGCGGCATCCACGCCGCGCGTGTTCCTGCCGTGCCAGTTTTCAAACGCCGCAAACGTCCAGGCGCACTTCGAGACAACCGGGCCCGAGATCTGGTCGCAGCTGGCACAGGTGGGCCTCATGCCAGACGCGTTCATCGCGGGTGTCGGCACGGGCGGCACCGTGATGGGAGTGGGCCGGTACCTGCGGCGCCGCAACCCGTCGGTGCGCATTCATCCCCTCGAACCCGCCGAGTCGCCGACGATGTCCACGGGTCATAAAGTCGGGCATCATCGCATTCAGGGCGTCTCCGACGAGTTCATCCCCGCCATCGTCAAGCTCGACGAACTTGATGAAATTGTGGCGGTGCCCGATGGCGACTCGATCCTGATGGCACAGCGGCTGGCGCAGCACGGACTGGCGGTGGGCATCTCGTCGGGGGCAAATCTGCTGGGCGCGCTCAAGGTGCAGGACTCGCTGGGAGCGCAGGCCGTGGTGGCAACCGTGTTTGCCGACAGCAACAAGAAATACCTGAGCACGGACCTGCTGCGCCCTGAGCCTGTTCGGAATGACTACATGTCGCCGCAGGTGGAAGTGGTCGGTTTCCGGGCATGTCAACGGGTATGCGCCCTTTGCATTGATCAGCCAGTTGCCATGTAATTGGTTTGGGAGACCTTTCATGACTGCATGTATCCGCCGGTTCGTCGTGGGCATCGCCTCGGCTGTCGTTCTCGCCGCCGCGATTTCGTCCACGCCACACACAGCCCTGTTCGCACAGGCGGGAGCGCCGCCCCTGACGCAGGCGCTGCCGGTGGACCCGGACGTCACCACCGGGCAATTTGAGAACGGCCTGAAGTACATGATTCGCAAAAACGCGCTGCCCGCCGGGCGCGCGGAGTTGCGGCTGGTGGTCAATGTCGGGTCGCTGGTTGAAGACAACGATCAGGTGGGCCTGGCGCACTTCGTCGAGCACATGGCATTTAACGGGACGAAGAACTTCCCGAAACTTGAAACGGTGGCGTTCCTCGAGTCCATCGGCATGCGGTTCGGTCCGAGCATCAACGCGTCCACGAGCTTCGACGAAACGATCTACATGCTGCAGGTGCCCACCGACAAGCCAGAGGTCCTCAGCCGATCCATGTTGATCCTGGAGGACTGGGCCCGGAACGTCAGTTTTGATCCGGCCGAAATCGACAAGGAGCGCGGCGTCATCATCGAAGAGTGGCGCCTGCGCCGCGGCGCCGGTGCGCGGATGCAGGACCAGCAGTTTCCCACCCTGCTGAAGGGCTCGCGATATGCGGAGCGCCTGCCGATTGGCACCGTGGAGAACCTGCAGACGTTTAAACACGAGAGCCTGACGCGGTTCTACAAAGACTGGTACCGGCCCGACCTGATGACAGTGATTGCGGTCGGCGATTTCGACGTGGCGGCGATGCAGAAGCTCATCACCACACACTTTGGCGCAATGCCGAAGGCGACGAATCCGCGTCCGCTGCCCACCTATGCGGTGCCGCCGCAACCAGGCACGCTGTATGCCATCGCGAGCGACGCCGAAGCGCCGATGACCACCGTGAGTGTCTACGGCAAGATGGCCCTGCGCGATCAGTCCACCGTGGGCTCGTACCGCCGTCAGATTGTGGAAGGCATGTTCGCCGGGATGCTGAACGCCCGGTTTGGTGAGATGTCGCAGAAGCCCGATGCGCCGTTCATGGCGGCGGGTGCGGCGCGCGGGTTGTTCGTCAAGAGCGCCGAAGCCTCCATGCTCAACGCCATGGTGAAGGAAGGCGGCATTGAGAAGGGCTTGACCGCGCTCTACGCCGAGGCCGAGCGCGTGGTGAAGTTCGGGTTCACCCAGTCCGAGTTCGATCGGCAGAAGACCAACTTCCTGCGTGGCCTTGAGCAGGCGCTGGCCGAAAAAGACAAACGGCCGTCGGGGCAGTTGGCCGCTGAATACATTCGCGCGGTGACACAGGGTGAGCCGATTCCTGGACTCGCGTTTGAGGTCGATCTCACCAGGAAGATGGTGCCGACGATCACGCTTGCTGAGGTGAACGGCCTGGCGGCGGAGTGGGTGCCTGAGGGGAATCGGGTGGTGCTGGTGAGCGCGCCCAAGAAGGAAGGCGTGCCACTGCCGACAGAAAGTCAGCTGGCGGCGGCGATTGCAGCCGGTGCGTCCGCGCCTCTGACCGCCTACGTGGACACCGTGACCGCCACCACGCTCATGACGACCACGCCCACGCCCGGCCGG
>Ga0138256_10002193_pt1 | contig 21076 bp, 21 predicted proteins | sample KNB2016incub_MG_FD_105486 | JGI IMG/M metagenome (GOLD analysis project Ga0138256, IMG submission 105486) | Active sludge microbial communities from wastewater in Klosterneuburg, Austria - KNB2014incub_MG | ecosystem: Engineered > WWTP > Activated sludge > Unclassified | place: Austria... | reverse complement strand
GCGCACCATCGTGCTCGACCCCAGCCTGGGGCTGTCGCCCGACCAGCTGCGCGCCATCAACGACCTGGGCTACGGCTACAACGCCAAGACCATGATCCAGTTCGACAGCCGGCCGTGGGCCACGCTCTATGGGAGCAACGGCACGGTCTATTCCGATCTGCCCAACGTGCAGAACGTCTGGGAGACGAACTACACCCTGGCGGGTCCGACGGCGATTCTCACCGACTACAGCGGCGGGACGCGCGGGCAGGCGCTGCAGTATCCGGTGGTGACCCCGCCCGGCGGCGGCACCCCGATCACCGGCTGCTCGACCTGCCACATCGGCTCACCGTCGGCGAAGGTCATCGACCCGGCCGTCGTCCAGGGCCAGGTCGAGGCCTTCTTGACCGATCTCGACCAGGTGTATCCGGGGGTGAAGGCCGCCGCGAGCCGCAGCGTCGACGGCGCGTACAAGGCGCACTTCGCTCACTGGCTCCGGCAGTCGACCTCGCGCGGTTCGTACACCTGCTACTTGCCCGGGCAGTTCACCTCGATCTGCGGGCTCGAGTCGGTGCCGGCGGGCCTGATGAAGTTCGCCGGCGAGCACGCCGACAGCTTCTACAACTACCAAGGCTTCATGGAGGGCGCCCTGACCTCTGGCATCCGCGCGGCAGGCGAGCTGCTCGCCGACATCCAGGCTGGGCGGCTGTAACCGCCTGCTAATACACGAGTTTTTCTGAAGGTTGCGCGGCCGGGTGCCCTTGGCTATGGTCCGCGCCCCCTTCAGAAGGAGCGACATCGAGAATGGCCCGCGTCACCGTCGAGGACTGCCTGGAGCAGGAAGAGAACCGCTTCGCCCTGGTGGTGCTCGCTGCCACTCGCTGCCGCCAGCTCATGAAGGGCGCCCCGCAGCTCGTCAACGCCAAGAACAAGCCCGCGGTGGTCAGCCTGCGTGAGATCGCCAAGGGTCGCGTGCGCTTCCACCGCACAGCCGACGACGTCGTCCGCGAGTACATCGCGGAGTGCATCCAGTTCGACCGCACGCTGTGAGTCGACCATGGGCGGGCGCGGGCCGGTGATCGACGACGTCGACGCCGTGCGCGACGCCGGCGCGCGCGCGCACTACGACGACCCGGCGTACTACGACCTGGCGTATCGGGCGCGCAAGCGCGACGTCGCGTACTACGTCTTGCTCGCGAAGCGCCACGGCGGGCCGGTGCTCGAGTACGGCGTCGGCAACGGTCGCGTGGCGCTCTCGCTGGCCCGTGCCGGCTTCGACGTGGTGGGCGTCGACCTGTCCGAGCGCATGCTCGCCAGCCTGGCCCAGAAGCGAGCCCGCGGGGGCGCAGCGGTCGAGACCGTGCTCGGTGACATGCGCAGCGTGCGCCTGCGCCGGCGCTTCCCCCTGGTCATCGCGCCGTTCAACACCGTGCTCCACCTGTACGAGCGGCCCGACATCGAGGCCTTCTTCAGCCGGGTTCGCGAGCACCTGGCCCCGGGCGGGCGCTTCGTCTTCGATTTCTCGCTGCCCTCGCCCGCCGATCTGGCGCTGGATCCGAACCGGTCGTTCAGCGCGCCCGCCTTCCACCACCCCACCACCGGCGAGCGCACCACCTACCGCGAGCGCTTCGAGTACCACCCGCTGCGCCAGCTCTTGGTGATCTGGATGGACATGACGCCCAAGGGGGGCGAAGCCTTCAGCATTCCGCTGTCGCACCGCCAGTTCTTCCCGCGAGAGATGGAAGCGCTGCTCCACTACAACGGGTTCTCGGACATCCAGTTCAGCGCCGACTTCTCGGATCAGGAGCCGGGGCCCGACACCGACTCGCTGGTGGCCAGCGCCACGGTCGCGCGCACCCGCCGCCCCGTTGCGAAGCCGCGATCGCGGGCGTAGGTTCAGAGGCGTCAGCTCATGGCAGCGGACTTCTATTCCGAGCTCGGCGTCGAGAAGGGCGCAGACGCCGAAGAGATCAAGAAGGCTTACCGCAAGCTCGCGGCCAAGCTGCACCCCGACCGCCACCCCGGGGACAAGAAGATCGAGAGCCGCTTCAAGTCGGTGAACCGGGCCTATCAGGTGCTCAGCGACGCGAAGCTGCGCAAGCTGTACGACGAGTTCGGGGAAGAGGGCCTGCGCGAGGGCTTCAACCCCAGCGCGGCGCGGGCCTATCGGCGGGCCAGCCGGGGCGGTGGGGCCCGGGGGCGTGCGGGCCAGGGCTTCTCGCTGGACGACATCTTGAGCGGCGGCAGCGGCAACGGCGGCGGCTTCGGCGACCTGTTCGGCGACATCTTCGGGCCGGGGCGCGGCCGCGCGCGGCAGGCGCGGGGCTCCGACGTGGCGGCCGAGGTGACCGTGGACTTCGCCAGCGCGATCCGCGGCGCCAGCCTGAGCCTGCGCGTGCAAGAGGGTGGCGAGGACGTGACCGTGCGCGTGCCACCGGGCGCCGGCGACGGGGACAAGGTGCGGGTCGCGGGCCACGGTTCGCCCGGCCCGGGTGGCAAGCCTGGTGATCTGGTGCTGACCATCCGCGTCACGCCGCACCCTGTGTTCGAGCGGCGCGGGCTCGATCTGCACCTCGATCTGCCCATCACCGTGGGCGAGGCGTATCGCGGCGCCAAGGTGCGGGTGCCCACGCCCGACGGCGAGGTCAGCCTGACCGTGCCCAAGCACGCCAACAGCGGCAAGGTGGTGCGCCTGAGCAAGAAGGGGGTCCGCCGCGGCAGCCAGCACGGCGATCTGTACGTGCGCTTCATGGTGATGTTGCCCGAGCTCGAGTCCGACGAGCTCGAGCGCGCGGTCGACTCGCTCCAGGCGGCCACCATCACCGACGTTCGGGCCGCGATCCGGTTCTGAGCCCGGTCAGAAGGCGAACCGGCAAGCGTGCGTCACGCTGCTTCAAGAGTGCGGCTCGGCGGGCAGCTCGGCGCTGCCGCGGGCGCGGCGGGATTCGACGGCGACCGGCGGGCTGGACTTGAGCGCGCCGGATTCGTCATAGCGCGCCAGCTCTTGTGTGACCCGACGCAACGCCGCCTGCTTCTCGTGGAACGGGCGGAAGCTGGACTTGAAACCGGCCACGATGATGCTCTTCACGTCCGAGAACGAGAGCCCCATCTTGGCGTGGCACAGCCACAGCTCTTTCGACACCGTGGTGTCGGTGATCAGCCGGTTGTCGGTGTTCACCGTCACGCGCAGGCCCAGGTCGTAATACAGCTTGAGCGGGTGGCTCGCGACGTCGCGCACGGCGCCGGTCTGCACGTTGCTGGACGGGCAGCACTCGAGCGGGATGCGGTGATCGTTCAGATAGTGCAAGAGGTCGCCGTTCTCACGCAGGCGGCAGCCGTGCCCGATGCGGTGCGCACCGCACACGTGGATGGCCTGGGCGATGGACTCGGGACCGTAGGCCTCGCCGGCGTGGATGGTGCAGTTGATGTTGTTGTCACGCACCAGCTGGAACGAGTCGCGGTGGTGCTTGGCGGGGAACTCGGCCTCGGCCCCTGCCAGATCGAAGCCGACCACCCCGCGGCCCTTGTAGGCCACGGCCAGCTCGGCCATTTCGTACGAGCTTTCCGGCGAGATGTTGCGGATCCCGCAGATGATGACGTTGGCCTTGATGCCGTACGTCTCGCGCGCGCGGCGCAGCCCGTCGAGCACTGCCTCGACCACCTTGGTCAGCTTCAGGCCGCGGCGGGTGTGCAGCATGGGCGCATAGCGCACCTCCATGTAGCGGACGTTCTCGCGCTGGGCGTCTTCGGCCAGCTCGAAGGCGATGCGCTCGAGGGACTCTTCGGTTTGCATCACGCGCAGCGTGATGTCGAAGCCCTTGAGATAGTCGACCAGTGAGCCGAAGTTCTTGCCGCAGCCGATGGCGGCGTGCAGGCCCTCGGCGCTGGTGGAGGGCAGCTCGATGCGTTCTGCCTTGGCGATGTCGAGAATGGTCTCGAGCCGCAGCGAGCCATCGAGGTGTACGTGAAGATCGGTCTTCGGAAGGGCCTCGAAGACTTCGAGGGGGACGATGGCGCCATCTCCGGAGGGCGCCGGGTCATCTTGCTTTGCCATATCCGAGTGTACCACAACGGACGGCGGGCTCGGCTAGGGGGGCCCGGGTTCAGTCGTCGTCGTCGTCGTCGTCGTCCGACGCATCGGCACCGTGGGCGGTGTCGCTCGGGTCGTCGTCGTTGCCTCCTGCGGCTGCCGCGTGGCGTGCGGGCGGGGCCGGCTCGTCGTCCTCGTCGTCCCGCCGGCCGAGGAACGCCACCGCCCCCACGGCCGCCGCGACGATCGCCGCGAACACCCCGGCCGGAAGGCCCTTGACCTCTTCACCGCGGGCCGCCTGCTGGAACGCCTCGCGAAACGCCTCTTCGGACTGGAGCCCGATGATCTGCCGTGCCCCGACCCAGGTGGTGGGCAGGCCTTGAAAGCCCGCGTCGCGCAAGATCTTCGACTCGCGCGCGATGCGCTCGGCGGTGGTGGGCGCCTCCATGCAGGCATCGAACGCCTTGGCGTCGAGCCCGAGCTCGACGGCGATGCGACGGATGTTCGTGCGCGACAGGTTGTCGTCGTCGAACAGCTTGTCGGCCATCGGGTCGCCCTTTGCCTGCGTCTCGGCGCACACCGAGGCCTTGGCGGCGTCCAGGGCGCGGGCATGGCGGGGCAGCGGCATGTTGAGCCGCACGAAGTTCACGCGGCCGGGGTTCTCGGCGACCAGCTTCTTCAGCAAAGGATGCAACGCCCGGCAGAACGGGCACTCGAAGTCGGCGAACTCGACGACGTTGATCTTGCCCTTCTGATAGTAGCTGACGATGCCCGGCGGTATCGGCGCTTCGGGGCGGAAGCTGGGCCAGATCAGCGGGGCGCCCACTGCGGCCACCGCGAAGCAGACCCACGCCCACCCGGCGAAGGGGTCGCGGGCGCTTGGCTGGCGCGAATTGAAGTAGGCCGCCAGCGCGGCGCCGATGCCCGCCACGTCGACCGCGACGCACAGCGTGCAGAACTCTTGGATCACGATCGCCTGCACGGCGATGAAGATCGCGGCCATCACCCCGCCCACGGCGGCCATGGGGAAGACCCACTTGCGCAGGTCTTTCGAGAGCGAGACCACGAACAGGCCCGCGAACCCCGCGATGCCCAGGGCGGGCACCGGCAGCTTGCCCCCGAACAAGTAGCCCCAGCCGCTGGCCCGCACCGCCGAGCACCCCGAGCCCGGGCTGCAGAACGAAGGGTTGAAGCTCACGTAGTCGATCAAGAGCGCGCCACTCACCCCGAGAGCGACCAGCGAAAGGACGCGCAGAACGACGAGCCAGAAGGCGAAGCGCACGGTCGGGCCATAGTACTCGGGACGGCCGGCGATGGAGCGGCGTTTTGCCAGCGACGGCCGAAGCGGCCCGGGCTATGCCCGGCGCATGGCAAAACCCCTGCCCGCGCGCGGTGAGATCGCGCGCTGCTTGGAAGAGGCCCAGCGGCCGCTGCACGCGCGCGAGCTCGCGACCCGGCTGGGCGTGGACGAAGCGTCGTACTCGCGGCTGCTCACGCTGCTCGATCAGCTGAGCCTCGACGGGACGGTCAAGCCGATTTCGGGGCAACGCTTCAAGGCGCAAAAGCGGCCCGAGAGCGGCGGCAGCACCTGGGAGGGCATGCTCAGCGTGCACCCCCGGGGCTTCGGCTTCGTCGCGGCGGTGGGTCACGACGACGTGTACATCGCACCCGACGGCATCGGCGGCGCGATGCACGGCGATCGCGTGCAGGTGACGCCCATCGGGCGCACCTCGCGCGGGGTCGAGGGTCGCATCGAGTCGATCGTGGCCCGGCGTAGCCCGCGCCTGGCCGGGGTGCTGCGGCGCAAGGGCAAGAGCGTGTGGCTCGAGCCCGACGACGCGCGGGTCCGTGGTCCGATCGTGGTCTCGGCTCACGCCAAGGTGGGCAACGACGGCGACGCGGCCGTGGTCAGCATCACGCGCTTTCCGGCCTACGCCAACGAGAACGCAGAGGCCGATCTGGTGGCCGTGCTGGGCGCGCCCGGCGACCCGGTGGTCGAGGTCGAGAAGATCTTGCTGCGCGAGCAGATCCAGGAAGAGCACCCCGACGCCGCCCTGCGCGAGGCCGAGGCCATGGCGGCCAAGCTGTCACGCCTGCATGCCGACGGGCGCGTGGACCTGCGCCACGTTCCGCTGCCGACCATCGACCCGGAAGATGCGCGCGATCACGACGACGCGGTCTGGGTCGAGCGTGCCGGGGACGGCTATCGCGCCTGGGTGGCCATCGCCGACGTCAGCGAATACGTTCAACCTGGCAGCGAGCTGGACGCCGAGGCGCGGGCCCGGGGCTGCACCATCTATCTGCCCGATCGCGCCATTCCGATGCTGCCCGCGGCGCTGGCCGCGGATCTGTGCTCGCTCATGCCCGAGGCCGAGCGCCTGTGCTTGTGCGTGATCGCCGAGCTCGATCGCGGCGGCGTGGTGAAGAAGTTCGAGATCGTCGAGGGCCTGATGCGCTCGCAGGCCATGCTGACCTATCCCGGGGTGGCCCGCGCGCTGGGCTTCACCGAGGCACCGCCCAAGAGCGCCCAGGCCGAGCACATGAAGAAGGACCTGAAGGTCCTGGACGAGCTGGCCCGCAAGCTCCGCAAGCAGCGCATGGCGCGGGGTGCGCTGGACATGGATCTGCCCGAGGCCAAGGTCGTGCTCGACGAGCAGACCGGCGAGCCGCTGGACGTGGTGCGACGCGCGCAAGACCCGGGCATCAAGCGTGCGTACCAGATGATCGAAGAGCTGATGCTCTTGGCCAACGAGCTGGTGGCGGAATGGTTGGGCAAGAAGCGCTGCCCGGCGATCTATCGTGTGCACGACAAACCCGACGAGCAGAAGCTGGCCCGGCTGGGCGCCTGCGCCGAGACCATTGGGCTGGATCTGGCGGTGGAAGAGCTGCTCGAGCCCCGTGGCGTGAGCGCGTTTCTGGCGCGCGTTCAGGGGCACGAGAAGAAGCAAGTGCTCGAGATGTTGATGCTGCGCTCGATGAAGCAGGCGCAATACGACATCGCCAACATCGGGCACTTTGGTCTGGCGTCGTCGGCCTATCTGCATTTCACCTCGCCCATCCGCCGCTACCCGGACCTGGTGGTGCACCGCGCCGTCAAGCACGTGCTGCGCGGTGGCAAGATCGACATTTCGCCCAATGCGGTGGAAGACCTGCGCATGGCGGCGACCTCGGCCAGCACCCGCGAGCGGGCCGCGATGGAGGTCGAGCGCGAGGTGGTGGATCTGTACCGCGCGCTGCACATGCGCACGCGCATCGGCGACGTGCTCGAGGGCACGGTGACCGCCATCGTCGGCAGCGGGCTGTTCGTGGCGCTCGACGCGCCTTTCGTGGATGTGCTGGTGCGGTTCGAGGTGCTCGGCCCGGACCACTATGAAGCCACCGAAGACGAGCTCTCGGTGGTGGGCCTGCGCTCGGGCGATCGCATCACCCTGGGCGACCGCATGCTGGTGGAGATCGAAGACGTGGCCGTGCTCAGGCGCATGACGCTGGCGCGGCGCGTGGTGCCCGAGCATGCGCTGCGGGGGCTGGGGCGCGCGGGCGATCGCGGACCCCGGGGCCGGGCGCAGGCGGCGCCGGGTCGCGGCCGCGCCGAACGCGGCAAGCCTGGCCCGCGGGATGCCCGCGGGGGCCGAGCCGGGCCGGCGAAGCGCGGCGCGCCGCCGAAACGCAGCGGCGGTCGCGGCAAGAAGCAGGGCGGGCGGCGGCGCTGAGCTCAGCGCGCCGACAGGCGATCGGTTCCCATGAAGGCGCGCAGCGCCTCGGGCACGATCACGCTGCCGTCTTTCTGCTGGAACTGCTCCAGGATCGCCACCAGCGTGCGGCCCACCGCCAGGCCCGAGCCGTTCAGGGTGTGCACCAGGCGCGGCTTGCCCTTGGGCTCGGCGCGGAAGCGGATCTTGGCCCGGCGCGCCTGATAGTCCGTGAACCACGAGCAGCTCGAGATCTCGCGGTAGGCATTCTGCGACGGTAGCCAGACCTCGAGGTCGTAGGTCTTGACCGAGCTGAAGCCCAGATCGCCGGCGCACAGCGCGACCACGCGGTAGTGCAGGCCCAGGCGCTGCAGCACCTTCTCGGCGTGGCCGGTGAGCAGCTCGAGCTGCTCGGCGCCCTGCTCGGGCGGCACGAAGCGCACCACTTCGACCTTGTCGAACTGGTGCTGGCGGATCAGCCCGCGGACGTCTTTGCCGTACGAGCCGGCTTCGCTGCGGAAGCACGGGGTGTACGCCGTGTAGGCCAGCGGCAGCTGGTCGCCCTCGAGGATCTCGTCCGCATGCAGGTTGGTGACCGGCACCTCGGCGGTGGGGATCAGGTAGAGCGCGTCGGGATCTTCGGGATCGTTGCGGAAGGTCTTGAACAGATCTGCCTCGAACTTGGGCAGCTGGCCCGTGCCGCGCAGCGCCGCGGCCTTGACCATGAACGGCGGATAGACCTCGGTGTACCCGTGCTCGCGGGTGTGCAGGTCGAGCATGAACGCCACCAGCGCGCGCTCGAGCCGCGCGCCCATGCCCCAGAGCACGCTGAAGCGCGCGCCCGAGAGCTTCGAGGCGCGCTCGAAATCCAGGATGCCCAGGGCCGCCCCGATCTCCCAGTGGGGCTTGGGCTCGAAGTCGTAGCTGGGCTGCTCGCCCCAGGTGCGCTGCACGGGATTGTCGTCCGAGCTCTGACCGTCCGGGGTGGTGGCGTGGGGCAGGTTGGGGACCGAGAGCAGGCGCTCTTCGACCTCGCGCTCGACCTTGCCCAGCTCGTCTTCCAGCGTCTTGATCTGCCCCGACAGCTCTTTCAGCTCGTCGCGCCGCGCTGCGAAGGTGGCCTTGTCGCCGCCCTTCGCCAGCTTGCTCATCTCTTCATTGGCGGCGTTGCGGCGGGCTTGCAGGGCCTCGGTCTTGCCGATCAGCTCGCGCCGGCGCTCGAACAGCGGCCCAGCGGCGTCCAAGAGCGCGCTGGTCTCGGGGGACCGGCGTGCGAGCGCCTTGCGTGCTTCGTCGAGGTGGTCTGCGACCCAGCGTCCGTCCAACATGGTGCCGGGGTTCTAGCCAATTCGGCTCAGGGCGTCATCATCACGCCCACGCCGACCGAGACGCCCCCGCGCGAACGGCGCGCCCAGTCTTGCACCCAGAGCACGTGCGAAACCAGCGTGCAGGTGCGTTTCTGCGGGCCTTCACAGCCGTACCAGACGCCGGCGTCGTGGCGGTCGCCCTCTTCGTCGAAGCGCACCACCTGGCCGTTCGGCATGACCGCGAGCCACGCCGCCGCCGACCCCGGCGGGGCGGCGTTCGAGTGCCCGATGCGCCCGAGCAGGGTGTTGTCGGGGCCGCCAACGTGACCGTCGGGCAGCACGATGGCCAGTGGCTCGTAGTCCTTGTCCACCACGCGCCCGGCGCGGTCGATCACGAACAACAGCGAGCCGTCTTCGGTGACCTTGCCATCGGCGTGGATCTGGATCGAGTCGTCGTCGGGGCGATCCCACCGCGCGGGGCTGATCACCAGCGGGGACCCGCCTTCTTGCCAGCGCGGGGGAGGGTTCGCGGAGCACCCAAGGGCGCACACGGCGACCAGCACGGAGACGATACGCATGCGGGCGAGGATAGCGTGGGTCGGCGCTGGACGCTCGCGCGCCCCGGGTTTGTTGGCCGAACCGGCCGCGGGCGCCTGAAATGCGCGGCATGAGACGCGCTTGCTCGGAGCTGCCCAACGACAACCCGATGCTGCACGACGGCGCCGTGTGGGTGTCGATGTCGCCGACCGGGCGGCCGCGGGCGGTTGCGCGCCCGCCGGTGGTCGTGGACGCGCCTGAGCCGGCGCCCCTGCCCGCGCCCGTGGAAATCTCCGTGCCACAGCCGGTGGTCACCGCGGCCGAGCCCGACGCCTTCGCGCAACTCCTGGCCCTGCTCGGCAAGGTCGCCCTGGGGGCGGGTGCTACGCGCGCCGCGGCCGTCCTCGCCGACTTCGTGACCGGTCAGGTGGTCGACACCGCGCGACTCGGAGAGACGCTGTGCGCTGCGCTCGTGGCCAGTGGTCACGCCGCCCGCTCCGGATCGGGGGTCACCGTCAGCGCGTCGGTGGCGGCGACGATCCAGGCGTGGCGCGCCGTGCTTTCCGGGGAATCCGACGACCTCTCGGGTTGCGACGAGACCCTCGATACGTGGTGCGCCGACCTGGTGGCAGCGCTGGCCGGAACGCCCAGCCGCGCGGGTGAGATCCGGCGCGAGCTTCGGCGTTTCGGGGTGGCCGCCTTCGGGCTTCTGGCGGAAGCCGCCTGAGTCAGCCGGCTGCGCTGACCGCGAACTCGTACAGCTCTTTCTTGCTGGTGCGCTTGCGCAGCCGCTCGATGCGGGGTCGCGAGAACCCGGCCGCCTTCATCTCGGCGGCCAGCAGCTCTTCCACCGGCACCACCACGTCGAAGAACTTCGAGTTGCCCACCACATAGTGAATCGAGCCCCCGTCGGCCACCAGCTGGCGCAGGCTCGCGAGGTGCTCGGCCATGTCCACGAAGTAGCGCTCGACGTAGCGCGACAGCACGGCGCTGTCCTGCGCGATGCTGCGGACCAGGCCCGACAAGCCGCGGCGAGCGGCCGCGGGCGCGCGCCAGTGGACCAGGTTGCTGGTGGCTTGCCCCCACGTGCCGCCGATCGCCCTCCAGTCGAGCTCACCGGCGCTGCGGCCGTCGCTCAGGTGGCCGAGCCAGTACATGTAAGGGCGAAGCTCGCGGATGTACGACATGCGGTTGGCGTACGGAGGCGAGGTGATGACCGTGCCGTAGCGTCGGCCGCCGAGCGCCTGCGCAACGGCCCGAGCGTCGCCCTGCACCACGCGGCGACGCGTGCTGGGCAGGGGCAAGGCCGCGCCCCGGGCCAGCGAAGCCATGCTCTCGCGCAGCAGGCTGGCCACGCGCGCCCGGGCGCGGGCTGCGGTCGGGGTGACGGGCTTCGCGAAGGACATCGACTGGTGGCGAAAGCTGGCACTCGAGACCCCGACCAGCGATCGGCAGAACGCGAGCCGGCACAGATCGCGGGCGCGAGGCGAAAGGTCCCCGCCCTGGATCGCCGTCCACGCGCGGGACAGCGCGCACAGCGTGGCGCGGTCCCACCAGCGCTCGATGTTGTGGAGCGGCGGGGTCCATTCACAGCTGGCGCGGCTCGCCAGGGCCCGGCGGGCGGCGGCTTCGAGCAGGGCCTCGGCCTGCCGCACTGCGGCCGGGTCGTAGCGGGCAACCTTGGCGCGGGCCAGCCACACCAGGAAGGGGTTCAGCTCCAGCGTGTCGCACGGCACGCCGAGCTCGCTGCACGCCAGCAGGGTCGTGCCGGTGCCGCAGAACGGGTCGAGCACCGGCAGATCGGCTCGCGTTCGTCGGGCGACCAGCTCGCGCACCAGGTGCAGGGAATATGCTGGTGTCAGCCGCAGCCAACCGTGGCGAGTGTCTCGCAGGTTGCCGCGAAAGGTGAAGCGGCCGGCGCCAGCGGTCACTTGCACGGAACGGGCTTCATCACCTTGAGCTCGCCCTCGATCACTTCTTGGTAGCAGGGCTGCGCCGCCTTTCCGTTGGTCGGCGCGGTCAGCTTGATGTTCACGGTCTGATCGTTGTTGGCCAGGACCTTGGCGCTCCCCTTGAGCTTGTCTTTCTTGGCTTCGAGCGTCAGCCGATCGTCCCGCTGCACGTCGATCTCGCACGGGGTGGTGTCGCAGATCTGAAAGCCCTCTTTGGTCACGACCGCGCCGGGCGGATCGGTCACGATGGTGATGTGCGCGGTGGTGGCCGGCACGATGGCTGCGGTCGGGACCACCGACGGGTTCGGCGTGGCGCTGTCGACCGGGCGCGCGCTCGCCAGCAGGTTGGATTGTTGCTCGCCGGACATCTCGGCCCCGCTGCCGGGAAGCAGCTTGAGCGCCAGAGCCGCGCCGCCGCCGACCAGGACCACCAGCGCGGCCCCGATCCAGATCCCCTTGCTCGCGGGGCGAAGCGGCAGCTCGACCTGGGTCACGCCCGCGGGCAGGGTGTCGGCCCGCGCGGTGCGGTCCTTCTCGCGCAGGGCCGTGGGGGCCGCCGCCGGGGGCTCTTGATCGGCGCCCAGGTCGGGGGTCGAGGGCATTTCCACCCGCTGGAACTCAGCCAGCGAGACGCCGGGGATGGCGCTCTTGCGTGCCAGCGGGTCGAGCGCTGCCGCCTCGGGCGTGGTCATCAACGCCGCTGCCAGCTCGCGCATCGACTGGAATCGCTGGTCCGGGTTCTTGGCCAGGGCCCGCCCGATGATGGCCTCGAGCTCGGGCGAGACGGACACCTCGGGGTTGAGCGCGCGCATGGGCGGCAGCGGGCTGTTCATGTGCGAGTTGAGCACCGCGAAGAAGGTGTCGCCGGTGAACGGCACCGCGCCGGTCAGCATCTCGAAGAGAATGATGCCGGTGGCGTAGATGTCCACGCGCAGATCGGCCTGCTTGCCCGCGGCCTGCTCGGGCGACATGTACTCTGGGGTGCCGAAGATCATCCCGGTGCGGGTCAGGCGTCGCCGCGAGGTCTCGGTCGCCGCCGCCTCTTCGGTCGAGCGCAGCTGCGCGATGCCGAAGTCCACGATCTTGACGGTCTCTTCTCCGTCGGCCGTCAGCTGCAGGAACACGTTCTCCGGTTTCAGGTCCCGGTGCACCACGCCCTTGCCGTGGGCCACCGCCAGCGCCTTGCACACCTGCAGAATCACCCGCAGGGCGCGCTCGGCGCCGAGCACGCGACTCTTCTCCAGCTCGTCGGCGAGGTCACGGCCCTCGAGGAACTCCATCGCCAGGAAGAAGCAGCCGTTGTCGAGCTGACCGAAGTCGAACACGTCGAGCACGTTCGGGTGCTTGATGCGCGAAGCGCTGATGGCCTCGCGCTGGAAGCGCGTGACCAGGTCGGGCTTGGCCGAGTACTCGGGGCGGAGCACCTTGAGCGCGACCTTCTTCTCGATCGCCTCGTGCTCGGCCAGGTAGACGGTGCCCATGCCGCCCTGGCCCAGGCGGCCGAGCACGCGGTAGCGCCCCGCGACCACCTGCCCGATCAGGTCGTCCGGCTGGCTCGCCATGGGCACCCGCCCTGTACTTTGGCCGTCCACTGGGGCTGGCGAAACCATAGCGTCCGGGCTCGCCGGACGCCACGGGAGAACGCCCGCCTGACGACGCGGCGATTTGCTACGCTGACTCGTCCATGGTCATCGTCATGGAGCCGAATGCTCCCGAGCCCGCAGTCGAAGCGGTCATCTCGTTTCTGGTCGGCGCGGGGTTCGACGTTCACCGTTCCAGCGGTCAGACGCGGACGTTGCTCGGCGTGGTGGGCGACGTGACGCAAGAGCACGTGGCGGTCGCCAAAGATCTCGAGTGGGTCGCCGACGTGGTGCGGGTCAGTGAGCCGTTCCGGCTCGCCTCGCGTCGCTTCCGCGAGGCGTCCAGCGTGGTCGAAGGGCCGTGGGGCATCATCGGCGGCGAGCGGCCGTGGATCGCCATCGAGCCCATCGGTCTGGGTGGCGACGACGGCGGGCCGGTCGACGGTCCGGCGTCGAGCGAGAACGGCTATGCCATCGCCGCCGGGCGACCGTTCGACGCGGCGGTCAGTCGCGCGCGCGTGGTGCCCGAGAGCGTCGGGTCCCTGAGCTGTCTTCCACTCAGCGTGCATGCGGCGACGCCAAGCCAGGTCAAGTTCGTCGAGCGCTCGCCGAGCTGGGGCGCGAACAAGTGGATCGGTGCCGCCGAGCGCGAGCTGGAGCGTCGCGAAGCGGGCGTGGTGCTGCTCGAGGCCGGGGGCGAGTATCCGAACGGCGCGCGCACGCTCGAGGTGGCGGCGATTGCCCGCGCCAAGATCCGCACCCATCTTCCGATCGTGGTCGACGTGGCGAGCATCGCGCAGCGCACCCGGTATTCGGCTGCCGTGGCCTGCGCAGCCATCGGCGCGGGCGCCGACGGCGTGATCTTGCGAGTGTGGGTGGGCAAGCCGGACGCTCCGAGCTCGGTGCCGGCCACGCTGCGCTGGGACGATGCCGTGACCCTGGCCGATCGACTGCGCGAAGTGGGTGCGGCCGTACGGCGATGAGGCTGTGTATCGTCGGTTTTGGGTTGATCGGGGCGTCCATCGCGGCAGCGCTCAAGGCCCGGACCGAAGGCTCGGTGGTCGTCGCCATCGACCGGAGCGCGATCATCGACACCGAGGCCGTGCGCGCCTTGGCCGACGTGCGGGTGGCCAGCGACGACGAGCCGGGGGTGGACCGCGAGCTTTCCAGTGCCGACTTGGTCGTGCTCGCTGCGCCGGTGTCGGTGATTGCGGGCATGATCGAGCGCGTGCTCGAGCGGGCCCGCGTGGTGACCGACTGCGGGTCCACGAAGCGCGCGATCGCGGCGCGCGCCCTGGGCTCGCCGTATCGAGAGCGCCTGGTGCTGGGCCACCCGCTGGCCGGGGGCTCGAGCGCGGGCGCGGATGAAGCTCGCGCCGACCTGTTCGACGGCAAGACCTGGATCGTGTGCGAGCAGGGCTCGAGCGAGGCCGCCCGGGCGTCGGTGCGCGCGCTGGTGGCGAGCCTGGGGGCCCGGGTGGTGGCCATGACCGCGGAGCAGCACGACCGCGCCGTGGCGCTCACCAGCCACGTGCCGCAGCTCTTGGCCAGCGCCCTGGTGGTGCTGTCCGAACGTCGAGGCGCCGAGGCGGCCCAGGGCCCGGGCTTCGAGAGCGCCACGCGCACGGCGGGGGGCAACCCGGCGATCTGGGGCGACATCTTCCAGTCCAACGCGGACGAGGTCGCCGCCGCGCTGCGCGAGCTCTGCGGCGAGCTCGAACGGGTCGCGTCGGATCTCGAAGCGTCGCAGCCTGGCGCGGCGCTGGCGCTGCTCGATGCCGCTCGCCGTCGAGCTCGATCTGGGTGATACTCGAGCGGTGCGGCGATGGATCGGATGGGCGGCCCTCGGGCTGTTGGTCATCGCGGGCTGTGACCTGAACCCGCAGCCCGATTTGCCGGCCTCCTCCGGGGTCGGCGGCGCGGGAGGTGGCGGAGGCTTGGGTGGCGCCGCGGGTCTGGGCGGGGACGCCGGCGGCGGCGGCGTCTACCAGGGCGCGTCGGACAGCAGCGTCGACGGCGAGGCCAACCCGGCGCTGGACGGGGACGCCAGCCACGATGCCGACGCGGCGCACGACGCGGACGCCGCGCACGACGCCGCGGACGCCGGCGACTGACCTGAACATGTGCCGCCTGCGATCGCTCGGGCGGCGCAGCGTGGCACAATTGTGCCGCTGGCAGCCCTGCTCCCATGGCTGCGCGGGTGATGTTCGTTGGCGCAGGTCGTGCTACGCTGGTTGACACATGGCCCATCGCTGGCTCGTGTTGCTCGGGGTCGCGGCGCTGTTCGCGGCTTGTGACCTGAACCCCCAGCCCGAGGTCCCCTCGGGCGACGGAGACGCCGGTGGCGCGTCCGGTGGCAGCGGGGGCTCTCTGAGCGGCGGCAGCGGCGGGTCGGCCGCAGGTGCGGGCGCGGGCGGCTGGTCCGGGGCTGCGGGGAGCGGTGGTGCCGCCGGGGCGGGCGGAAGTGGCGCCGGCGGGGCGGGCGGAAGTGGCACCGGCGGCAGCGGCGGTGCTCCGGGCGATGCCGGCGATGCCGGTGATGCCGGTGATGCCGGTGACGGGTCGACCGACGCCAGCACCGACGCCGATCCGGATGCCAGCGCCGACGCGGGCAGCGACGCCAGCGGCGACGGCCCGCTCGGGGATGGCGCCGCTGACTGAGGTCAGCCCGCTGCCGGGCTGCGCCGCACCAGGTAGCTGTCGAGCACGTTGGCGATGAAGTCGGCCAAGATGCCGTCTGCCACCCGCAAGCGGCGGCTCAGCTCGCGCGCCAGGTTCAGCACGATGATGGCGTACGACTTCACGTCGTAGCGGTACAGCGCGTCGAGATCGGCAGTGGTGATCCGCACCAGGCGCGAGGGGGCCAGGGTGCGCACGGTGGCCGAGCGGGCCTGCACGTCGACCACGCTCATCTCCCCGAACCAGTCGCCGGGCCCCAGCATGGCCACCCGCGCGTCGATCCCGCGGTGGCTGCGCTTGAGCACCTCGAGCTCGCCATTGACGAGCACGAACATGTCTCGCGCGTCGTCCCCCTCGCGGAACACCACGGTTCCGGCCGGGGGCGTGCTCACGGTCAACGACGCGGCCAGGTGCGCGAGCACCTCGTCGCTGAGCGCGCCGAACAGCCCGATGTTGCGCAGCTCGGTGACGTCCACGCTGCTGGGGAGTCCGGTCACGGGGCGCACACTCCGTAGGTAATTCCGTCGATCACGATTTCATTCCCCGTCGAGAAGCCCTGGCAGGTCTTCCCGCCGCAGTCGTTGAACATCACGCGGCACCATTTGCGGCAATCCCCGTTGGTCAGGCAGGCATATCCCGGGGCGCACGCAGAGCTGTCGTTCAGGCAGGCGCCGGCGGTGGTCGCGGTGCCGGCCTTCCCGCAGTCGCTCGATGGCGGCGTCGCCTTGGTCATCGGGATGCACGTCAAGAGCGGGCCGCAGGCGCTGGCCGGGTTGTGAAGCTCGCACTTCTTCGAGCAGATCTTCCAACCGGGGATCGGCGTGTTCGCCGGCGACTTCATCACCTGGTTGCAGGTGCCCGAGGTCGCGCTGCAGTCGGTGTTAGTTTCGCAGTAGAGCTTGCAGGCGCCGCCGACGCACGAGTACCCCTTGGTGCAGTCGGTCGAGTAGGTGCAGGCGTAGTACGGCTGCGTCGAACCGGCCGCCACGCACTGGGTCGTTCCCGCTTCGCTGGTCACCTGGCAAGCCTGCGCGCCAGTGCAACCGCACTGGGGCGAGGTGTCGCACTGCCCGCCCGATACCGGGGGCGTGCAGTTGCCGCTACCCCCGCTGCCGCCGCCGCCCGTGGCGCCGCTGCCGCCTGCGCCGCCGCTGCCGCCGGCACCGCCGGCGGCGCCGCTACCGCCCGCGCCGCCGCTGCCGCCCGCGCCGCCGCCGCCCGTGGCGCCGCTGCCGCCGCCGCCCGTGGCGCTGCCACCCGCGCCGCCCGCGCCGCCGCCGCCCGTGGCGCCGTTGCCGCCTACCGAGCCATCGACCGCGCCGACGCCACCCCCACCGACACTTTCGGCCTGAGCGCAGCTCGAAAGCGAGAACAGGGACCAAGACCCCAAGAAGACGACAAGCAAGCGCATGAGTGCCTCCGATGCGGCGCACAAAACCTTATCGTCAGTGCCCCGACAGTTCAAATCGCTGGGCCCTCAGTCGTCCGCCGACTGGTGATAAATCGGGGAACGGTGCTCGCAGAACTCCACGATCGCGTTCAGGTCTTCGGGCTCGATGTCCTCGAAGGCCACTCCCATGCCGGGCGCCATGTCGCCGCGGGCCGCGACCGTCCAGCGCACGACGCCGCTGGCCTTCACGGCGCGGCCGTCGGGCAGCACGAAGTGCACGGCCATTCGGGTCCCCGGGGGCTGGGGCATGTAGGTCGCGACGAACACGCCGCCCCGGGACAGATCGCGCGACAGCCCGGTATAGAAGTGGGACTGGCTCGCGAAGCCGATGTCGACCTCGACGAACACGCGGTTGCCGCCTTCGCGCTTGTTCGCCCCGGCGAAGTCGTCGCGCTCGGGCGGGACCCCCGTCGGTTCGGGTGCCGGAGCCGCAAGGCCGCGGATCGAGTCCGGCTCGGCGAAGATGTCCAAGATCACGCGTCGGCGTCGCCGCTGGTGGGTCCGCGCAACCGGGTAGAGCAGCGCCAGCGTGCGGGCCAGCCCTTCCAGCGCGGCATCGGTGCCGGGTCGGGTGGGGACCTGCTGCAGCAGGCCCACCGCGTCGCTGATGTGGGCGATGGCGGTGCGAATGTTGCGGTAGTCCTGGGAAGCCGGCGCGTCGATCTCCAGCTCGTAGAGCGTGCTGCTGGCCTGGGCCACGCGCTCGACGGCCGGCTCGAGATCCGCGCCCTCGCACAGCTGCAATGCGGCCGACGCTTCCGACAGAATGGCGCGCGCCTCGCGGGCGGAGCGGAGCTCGGCAGAACGCGGGTGGCCGGGCTCGGCCATGCTCACAGCACCTTGTTGAACACCACGCGTGGCCGGGCCGGGCCCGCGTAATCGTCGACCGGCGTGATGGTCCAACCCATGGCCCGGTGGAACGCGATGGAGCCGTCGTTCCCCACCGTCGTGATCGCCTTCAGCCGGGCCGCGCCCTGCGCCAGGCACTCTTCTTCGAAGCTCTGGTAGAGCACCTTGCCGACCCCGCGCCGACGGTAGTCGGGGTGGATGCCCACCAGGTGGACGTACCCCGTCTTGGGCGGACCTGGAGCGACGAATCCGAACAAAAAGCCGACCAAGATCCCGTCGTGCTCCACCACCCGCGCCAGCTGCCCCAGCTCGTAGAAGAAGATCGGGTGCGCCAGTGAGCTGGTCGGGCCGCCCCACCAGCGGTCGATGACCTGGACGATGTGGTCGTAGTCCTGCTTGCTCAGGGAGCGCGTGATCATCGCTGGGCCCTCGAAGGTCGGGCGGAGGGTATCACGCCGAACACGGCCGGCGACCACATTCGGCGACCCCGCTGGTCGCGACGTGCGAGGTCGTGTATCCCGGGTCTCATGCCGCGAAAAGTGCGCATCGCTCCCTCGATTCTGAGCGCCGATCTCGGGCGATTGTCCGACGAGATCCGCAGCGTGGAGGCCGGCGGCGCCGACTGGATTCACGTCGACGTCATGGACGGGCGGTTCGTACCGAACATCACCCTCGGCCCGATCGTGGTGAAGGCGGCGCGGGCGGCCACTCGCCTTCCGCTGGACGTCCATCTGATGATCGTCGAGCCCGAACGCTACATCGAGGCGTTCGCCGAGGCGGGCGCCGACGTGATCAGCGTGCACGTCGAGGCCAGCGTGCACCTCCAGCGCACGCTGGGCGAGATCCGGCGCCTGGGCAAGCGGGCGGGTGTGGTGCTCAACCCGCACACCCCCGAGAGCGCGGTGGAATACCTGCTCGACGACGTGGATCTGATCCTGATCATGAGCGTGAATCCCGGCTTTGGCGGGCAGCATTTCTTGCCGGCGGTGCTCCCCAAGATCGCCAAGGTTCGCGAGATGATCGAGCGACGCGGGTTGTCGGTGGATCTCGAGGTGGATGGCGGCGTCGCGCCCGAGACGACCGAGGCCGTGGTCCGGGCCGGCGCGGACGTGCTGGTCGCGGGCTCGGCGGTGTTCGGCAAACCCGATCGCGCGGCCGCGATCCGCGCGATCGTCGAGCGAGCCGGCTGATGCGCCGGCAGTGGGTGTGGGCGCTGGTCGCGCTGGGTTGCTCGCCCCGGCCCGAGCCCGTGGCTCCGGCCGCGCCGGCCTCGTCCGCACCGCCTGCCGCCACGGCGTCGGCGCCCGCCGTGGACGCGGGCGCCCCGGCCGCCGCGGACCAGGTCGTGGCCCAGGCCATGGCTCTGGTCGAGCGCCGGCGCGAGCTCGAGTCCAAAGGCCCGGTGCAGGGTCGCACCATCGAGCGCGCCGAGATGGTGGCCTTCGTGAAGAAGCAGATCCGCGAAGAGATCCCACCGCCAGTGATCCGCGCGCAGAACGAGATGCTGTTCGCGCTCGGCGTGGTCGACGAGGGTTTCGACTACGAGAAGAGCTTGCTCGAGCTGATGGGCTCGCAGCTCGCCGGCTTCTACGACCCCAAGCGGAAGGCGATGTTTCTTGCGCGCGATCTGCCGCCGGTCGAGCGCGACGCGACGCTGGCTCACGAGCTGGTGCACGCCCTGCAAGACCAGCACTACGATCTCGAAAAACGCATCAAATTCCGCGAAGATGCCACCGACGAGCAGAGCGCGATTCACGCCCTGGCGGAGGGCGACGCCACCAGCGCGATGCTCGACCACGTGCTGGCGGTGCGCGGGTTGCGCGCGGTCGACGTGTCGGACGACCTGGTGGCGCTCGAGGTCCGCGGCAGCATCGAGATGTCGGCCGACGCCGCCAACGTGCCGACCATTCTCAAGCGCTCGGTGGTGTCGCCTTACGTGGACGGGATGATCTTCGTCAACGGGATCCGGCGGAAGCGGGGTTGGGCCGGCGTGGACGCAGTCTGGCGCGACCCGCCGGTGACCACCGAGCAGCTGCTTCACCCCGAGAAGTTCGAGCGGCGCGAGCGCGCAGAGAGCGTGCCGTTGCCGGCGGCTCGAGCCGGTGGCCCCAGCGCGGTGATGTACCGCGACGTGCTCGGCGAGCAGTCGCTGCGACTACTGTTCGAAGAGTGGATGCCGCGGCGCATCGCAGCGGAGAGCGCCAGCGCCTGGGCCGGCGACCGGGTGGTCGTGTTTCAGTCCGGCGAGCGGTTCGCCCTCGTCTGGCACGTGCGCTGGGACGACCAGGCCGCGGCGATTCGCGGCCTCTCGGCCTTCGCCCGCGGCGTGGCGCGGCCCGAGAAGGCCGCCCCCGGAGAGTTCGCCGACCCCGAGCGCGCCAAGGCCGCCGTGAAGAAGGACCAGGCGTGCGTCGAGCGCGCTCGATCGGGGCCGCTGGCCGTGAGCCGATCGGGGCGCGACGTGGCGCTGGTGGCAGGGCCGTTCGAGCGCCGGCCCGGCGGCGCGAAGAGCGCGGGCCGCTGCGCCGACGCACTGGCCTGGGCGGGCAGCGTTGCCCGGCAGCGCTGACGCCCGAGTCGCGGTGACCTGGCCAGCGCCGTCATCCTGACACCGGCCGCCAGAGCGCCGGCGCTTCACCGCGCAGGATTTTGGCGGAAATTGGCGTGCGAGCGGGTTGGCACGCAACGTGCTTATGGAATTGTCGTGCATCCCCTCTCCGGCTCCGTCAGCTGGCTCGCGCTGGTCGCAGCGACCACGCTGGGCGCCGAGCTGGATCAGGTCCGGGCGCATGTCTCGGGCGGGGTGAGCGGAGAGAACCTTCGCCTGGTCGTCCAGACCTACGCGTCGCAGGCCTTCGACGCGAGCGGTCGCGTCTTGCCGCGCGCGCGGCCCCTCGGGTCGATGCAGCGCGCGGTCACCGCCGACGAGCTGTCGCGCGGCGTGTCCGTCAGCATCGTGCAGGTTCGAGCCGACTCGGATACCGCCGTCGTCATGGCCTGGGTCGAGCCGGGGGATCCGAACCT
>Ga0138256_10002192_pt1 | contig 21078 bp, 10 predicted proteins | sample KNB2016incub_MG_FD_105486 | JGI IMG/M metagenome (GOLD analysis project Ga0138256, IMG submission 105486) | Active sludge microbial communities from wastewater in Klosterneuburg, Austria - KNB2014incub_MG | ecosystem: Engineered > WWTP > Activated sludge > Unclassified | place: Austria... | reverse complement strand
CAGCACTCAAATCATTAATATCATTTAATGTAAAATCATCTTCCTGTACCGGGGTCAATTTGTGCACAGCACGTACAACGCCAGTTAATTCGTCTTTAAGTGCCGTGCCGGATATATTTTCTTTTCCTTTAATCATTATCAAAGGATCAGATTTTTTTTCATCCATTATGTTACGGGCAAACTTATAAGGCATTACCACATTGTCATCAAAATTCCAGCCTCCGATTAGTTGTTTCCCTTGTTTTTTTATAACACCTATTACCTGAAAATTGCTTCCTTTTGATGAAACCTGTTTGCCAATAGCTCTTTCGGGTGTACCAAAAAGTTGAGTAGCTACATTATCGCCAATCACCATTACATTACTTCCTCTAGTAAATTCAGCACCAGAGATATAACGGCCGCTTCCCATTTCAATGGGTTGTATATCACTAAACTGTTCACTAATGCCATAGAGATTCACGCCATTCAGACTGTTGCCACCGTATTCCACTGCATCGGTTGCGTCTATTTTGAAAGCAGCATATTGTGTTCCTGGGGATCGGTCAATTATCTGTTTGAGTTCATCATATTTAGGAGCTGGCCGGTTAACATATTTCCACCAGGGAGCACTGGGGCCGCCACCATCGGAGTAATTCCATTTGTCCAAATAAATAGTATTGGAGCCCAGGGCTTTTACTTCGTTTTGAATATTCTGTTCAAGGCTATTAACCACAGCCAGCACACTGATGATACAAAATATGCCAATAGTAATGCCAAACAATGAAAGAAAAGTGCGGAGTTTGTTTTTCCTCAATTCCTGCAGAGCCATTTTCAGGCTGCTGCCTATAATTTCAAAATTTCGGCGAAGCATAGAGCAAAGTTAGGTGAAGTGATTAATGAAAATTGGATAGCTTTTTTTTATAAATCAGCTATGTTAGATTGTAAATTGGCAATCACTTTTGCTTATTAATAATTATTTAGTCCTTTATGACTTTTTCAGATGATATTTTTTAAAATGCCAGGGAAACTTTTACTAGAACGATTATTAACACAGAGTCAATACCTTTGCGCCCTTTATGAAATATCATCAGGAAATACAAAGACGCCGTTCATTTGCGATTATCTCTCACCCCGATGCCGGTAAAACCACGCTAACTGAAAAATTTCTTCTTTTTGGAGGAGACATACAAGTGGCAGGAGCGGTGAAAAGCAATAAGATAAAGAAACATGCTACCAGTGATTTTATGGAGATTGAAAGACAACGCGGTATATCGGTAGCAACATCAGTAATGAGTTTTGAGTACAACAATATTTTAATAAATCTGTTGGATACACCCGGCCACAAAGATTTTGCTGAAGATACTTACCGCACATTAACGGCTGTGGATAGTGTAATACTGGTGGTGGACAGTGTAAATGGAGTAGAAGATCAAACCCGTCGACTGATGGAGGTTTGCCGTATGCGTGATACGCCTGTTATTGTATTTATCAACAAAATGGATCGTGATGGTAAGAACCGTTTTGACCTGTTGGAAGAAATAGAAAAAGAACTTTCCATACAACTGCATCCCATGACCTGGCCTATCAATAGTGGAAAAGAGTTTAAAGGGGTGTATAATCTGCATGATAAAAGTCTTCGACTCTTTACTGCAAATACAAAAGGGGATGATGATACGATTGCTATTCAAAATTTGCAGGACGAAATATTGGATAAAAGCCTTGGCGAAAAAGATGCAGCACAACTTCGGGAAGATGCAGAACTGGTAGAAGGTGTGCATGGTGAATTGAAAACAGATGACTATCTGGCTGCTAAAGTGGCACCTGTTTTTTTTGGCAGTGCCATCAACAATTTTGGAGTAAAAGAAATGTTGGACACATTTATTCGTATAGCACCCACTCCGCGCAGTAGGCAAGCAACTACAAGAGAAGTGGAAGTTGAAGAAGAAAAGATGAGTGGATTTGTTTTTAAAATACATGCCAACCTGGACCCCAAACATCGTGATCGTATTGCATTTTTCCGGGTTTGCTCAGGTAGATTTGAACGAAACAAATATTTCCATCATGTTCGATTAGATAAGGATGTGCGGTTTAGTAATCCCTACAGCTTTATGGCACGTGATAAAAGTTTAATTGAAGATGCTTATGCTGGTGATGTGGTAGGTTTATTTGATACCGGAAATTTTAAAATTGGAGACACGCTTACTGAAGGAGAAAATTTCTTTTTTACAGGTATTCCTTCTTTTTCGCCAGAAATATTCAAGGAAGTAGTGAATAAAGACCCCATGAAGACCAAGCAATTGGAGAAAGGTTTATTGCAGTTAACAGATGAAGGAGTGGCACAATTATTTACACAATTTGGTGGCAATAAGAAAATTATTGGTTGTGTAGGTGAACTTCAGTTTGAAGTAATACAGTACAGACTGTTACATGAGTATGGCGCTTCCGTAATATTCAATTCATTGCCTTTTTATAAAGCCTGCTGGCTTACAACAAAAGAGGAGAGAAAGCTAGAAGATTTTTTGCGTTTTAAACAAGCCAATGCGGGTGAAGATAAAGACGGGCATCCTGTTTATCTGGCACAAAGTGAATGGTTTTTGAATACAGAAAAAACAAATAATCCTGATATTGAATTTCATTATACCAGTGAAATACACAAGTAACGCAATGTGTATTGGCGAAGCGATGAATAAATCATTTAGTTATTTACTTCATACACATCAGCAAAAACCAACCTGTCCTTCATGGGCATCGTGCCAAAGTTCGCCCCGGCCGGATTGGGATTAGGTTTTTCGTAGTCGTAAATAATAGATTCATACTCCAGTACTTTTACCCTATATGGTTTTGAGGCATAAGCTTCCGGTAAATTAAAATTATAGCTATGATAGAATCCAAAATTTTTGACATCATTGGCATTTAATACATAGGTGTAGCTATCAATTGGTCTTCTTGAAAGGGAAATATGTGTGCCTTCTGATGCAGCCACATCTATGGGTTCTATGATGAATTCGACTTTTGATCTGAAAAAAGGATTATAAGTATCAACACCTGCCTGGCTGCCAGATATTGTAACTTTGATATTTGTTTTGGAGCCATTAATAAAATCTAAGGAGCTGGCTCTGGGTGGTGGAATTTGAATATAATCTGCCTGAACAGTTGAGGATAAGCAGCAGTCTTTTCCATCTTTTCTTAATGAATGTCGCTGATATCTTGCCAAAGCCAGCCTTACAAATGGAAAATAAGAAGTAAGCACATTAAGCATAACATCTACATAGTATAACTGTCTTTCACTATCATACTTTACATCGTATGCTACAATGCTCACTTTGGCAGAAGAATGTTCAACTATTGAAAGTAAGCTGTCTTTATTTCCCGGTTTGATATTTACAAAATTGTCTTCAGTGATAATTATGCCATTGTCTCTGCCTCCTGGCAAAGCACTGGTAATTTTTGTAGGGTCTTTTCCCCAGGTGCTAACCATTGCTCCAGCCGAGGGATTGATTCTGGCGAATGAATTTGGCTGATCTTTAATAGCAAGGACAACTGCAAGTTGTTCACCTTCGCCACTACTATACCAGGGTCGTTTTAAATAAATTCTTAAACCCGATGCTCTCCCTGTAAGTATTTGATTATTTTTCTGGATACGATCCCATTCAAATGTGGGGATTACGTATTCAATCTGTGGCACCTGTGGTCTTGCACTACTTGGTATGTTGATTAGATTAAGTGGTTTGCTTTCTCTTGTTAGTAAAAAATTGGCACCTTTATCTGCTACAAGCTGAAAAAAGTATTCTCTATATCGAGTTGTTGCAATGGTTTTATAATTTACCATGCGATGTTTTGTATCATTAAAAACATGTTGCACCGCAGGAAAGGGATTGCCTTTTACCAATTCGCCAAAAACATATTCAAACACATTATATAGCGTAGTGTAATGAAATACTTTTGATTTCATTGGCATTTTTTCCAATGCTGGTTTTGCAATGTCATCATCCCATTCGAGCCAGTCGGCTTCTATATCTAACTGGCTTGTAGAGGGGCCATGTACAAAAAACTTAGAATTCAGCTTTGCTATTTTGGAACCATATTCACGGTCGGGTGTTATAGTAGCTATAGAGGGGAAAGACTGAGCACCTACTTTACTAATAGGTTGTTGCACAGCATGAACAAAACTGATTTCACGCCAGGGAGAAAACATCCAGTGTTGTCCTTTTGCAATTCTTTTGCCAATGGAATCTGAAAGGCCATTCATTCCCATCATATCAAGAATGCCCGACATTTTTAAAATATCACTGGGCCGCCAGAAGCAGGCATAATTCATTTTTACAATCACCCCTTTTTGTAAAGTAACCATCATGGTTCTGGTAGCAGACTCCCATTTTATGTCAGGATTTCCTTCTTTCAGCAGTATTCGAAAGGTCTTTGGATTCATCCAAGCCTGATAGTCGACGGTGTTATTCGCAGTTGAATCGTTTACTTCATCATCAAAATAAAAACTGACTCTTCTGGTAAATACTTCGGCATCGGGTAGCTTAGGATTAGGATCATTTGCAGAAATAAAAAAAGTAACACCTGCAGCCATAGGGTCGGCCAGGTATTCTACAGGTATATTTTTCAAAGACGCATCGGTTACTTTCATATCCGATGTTGCATCTTCTTCTTTTACAAATGGGTCTTTATCATTTTTTATTTTTTGATAAATAGCTGTTGCTGTTGCCTGGTTGGCCGGGCCAAGGCCTTTGTCGAGCATGGCGTGAGTAGTAGCCATTTCTACAGTAGTGCGAGGTGGCTTTACATGTCTTACACTATCTGGCTGATATGCTATATTATACTTGCTGTCAACATTTGCATTTTCATATTCGGCAGGTGTTACACCTTCATTGCTTCTGATGGCCATTACTTCGGCTGATTCACCATCTTTCAAAACATTTCCCAATACTAGAAAAGGTGCATCTACAGGCTCATATCGCATGTAACGTATATTATCCACTACTGCCGTTGCTATCGATTCGGGTTGTGCTGACATATCTACACTATTTCCAGCCAGGTCAACTGTTCTTATTCTTATTGAATATTTTTTTCCGAAACGCAACATAGGTAGGGTTCCTTTTACCAGCTCCGGCTTTACATTGAGCCTGAAGTCGGCAACACCCGGTGTTTTATATTTTGCATTTTCTTTTTCTGCATTTCCGGGTTTCGATTTATCATATACTTCTTCTTTGTCCAACATAGGATCGTTCAATGCACTTCCGGGGCGAGGTACACTCAGGCTCCATCCTTCCCAGCGGGCAATGGCTTCGCCTACTTTTAATTGTGTGCCGCTATCAGTTTTTTCTTCAGATGCTGAAATCTGAATGAAGCCTTCATCCGGTTCGGTATTGAGAATTTCAATGTTATTGCCGCTAGTGTTTAAATAAGAAAATTTATTATTTCTCTTATGCAGGCTATACCATTTGCCCGGTTGGTCTTCGGGTTGTATATCCATACGATAACCCAGGTTCACATCATCGGCCATCAGTATTTCTGCGGGTAAAATCCAACTTGCATTATTGCCGGAAACACCTGCAGGAGCAGTGCTGCCTGTTGTTAGTTTGGTACCCAGGCTATTCATTCGCTGAAACTTAACATTCAATTTTTCAGCCATACCGTTTCTTGCTATAGCAATGCCTGCTGTACGATGACTGGGCAATCCTTCTTTTCTCGGCATTTCATTATTGTAGAGTGGAATAGTGGCTTCATTGGGCATCCCATCGCTGGCAGCATAAAAAATATGCTTAGCTTTTTTTAATTGCAATGCATCAACCTGCTGACAAAGTTTCAATGCGGCTCCATCTGTATCTACTTGAAATACGGTAAATGCATCGCTGTTTATATTGAGATATCCTTTATCAATGATACTGTTTGATTCTGGCAGGGCATAAAAGCCAGTATTGGTTTTTATGTAAGCAGTAGCGGGGCATACAAATGTGGTAGCCGTTGTAAAATTGATTCCTGAGGGAATGATGCGAATGTTGGGTTTGTCGGGTAGCAATGTTAACCCTGATGGGGGTGTGAATTCAAGATCAAAAATGAGTCCCAGTCTTCTTTGCAGTTGTGGATAATTTGACAGAATGGAAAGTATATCATGAAACTCAAAATCCGGTTTCTCAACCTGAATAAAATGCTTGACTTCTTTAGCGTCATACAATCCATGAAAATTTTTTAATTGGGCAAAGTCCATTGTGGGCTGTGCTGTATTATTAAAAGGAATGTATTTATTGTTTTTTAAATTATGTTTTATTCTCCTTCCGCTTTGTTTGTTTTGAGCTATCTGGTTTAAGGTAATTTTTTCTCTTCCTTTTTTTGGATATGGAGACAAGTTGTAATCAGAAATATCAGTAAACAATCGATCACCGGTATAAAAATTACTATCGGGCAAATCGTTACTGTATTTCTTTCCGGTATTTTCTACTATTCCTTTTATATAACCAAGTATATGTTTTACCGGATAGGAAGCAATTACTTTATCTGCCAGATTCTCTTGTACAAATGATTTTACTTTTACGGAAGGGTAAAATAAATTTTTCCATAGAGTTGCATCTACGGGCTTGCTCACCACTTTCGCTTCTACATTTGCTCCATTGAGTTGTACAATAAATTTATGGTTTTGCAACAATGATGGCCAGTTCAGCATATCCGGTACATTTTGCAATGTTGTGTTTGCATCTTCCACCTGAAGACTGATGGCGGCTGAAAGTCTCCATTCTGTTCCTCTGGTTTTTAAACCATTGGGCAAGGCGGTTACAATTATTTTTTGTTTCATTTTTTTTAAGCATTTCTATTTAAAAAATCAGGCAGCAAAAGCAGCACAATAGGCTTCCCAGTCTCCTTGTGTTAATGACATCTGGAAGTTGGGATCGCTGCCACTGCCGGCAAAGGTTCTTTGTGTATGAAGCGTCACCGTTTTGCTAAAGAATAAAACTTCTACTTTTATTTTCAATGATGCTTCACCATAGGCTTTGTGTTTATCCATCAGGTAGGTAAGTGCCAGATATAATTCTAAACTTGCTGTTATTAATCCAAGTACTGATACCGAACCATTGATGCGTACATAACCTGTAAGTTGTGTTGAATTATGATCATCAACAAATGTCATTTTGAAATAAATTCCTGCCATGATGCTGACAGAACCACTGGCTACTCCTAAATTAATTGATGCCGCCGCTCCAAATTCTAAAGCTGCTTCTATCTGGCGAATACCATTGAGGTCAAGCTCCAATCCAAAGAAACCGCCACCACCCAAAAATGCTACGGTAAGGGTAAATGGTTGTTGTCTTTCGCAAAAGCGGAAGCCAAGCGTAAGCGGACCACCAGTAAAAGGAAGGTTCACTTCGGCTGCCATTGACATATTGCTAAGTGTAAATGCGCCTAACTGTAAATTGGGTAATGCCAGCGTGTATCCGCATTTTATGCCAGTTAGCGAAACATCAAGATAAGGTGGATCGGAAAATCCATTGGCAGGAATTAATTTGTTGATGGTGTTGATAAAACTAAGTGGACCGCCAAACACAATAGAGGGGCTTTCCATATCTACACTTACATCTGCTTTCTTTCCTGCTTCAACAATAAATTTTATTTCTTTGAAATCAATTGCTATCAAAAAAGGATTGGCAGCATCATCAACTTTTACAATTCCTACTTTAAAATTTTTGATCCATGCAGCTGTAGAAAATTGTGTAGAGACAGGTGCTACTTTTTTTTGTTTTACCTGTGTAATAATCTGAAAATCGGATCCGGTTTTTTTTGTAAAGCCTGCAAATCCCAAGTCAATATTCTTAAGCCCCGGTTTGATGACGTAAGAGGTAATAAATTCTGAAGGAGTATCAGATGTAACTAAATTGGGAATTTTAGGAACACGATCAAGCAAAGGCTTGCTAAGGTCATAAGAACTTTTATCGCCAGTAATAAAATCAAGCAAATCGCTTAGTTTAAAAACGCCAAATAATTTGGGGTCGGGTAGGCTGCTTACGTTGAAAAAATCATCGGCACTAGCCATTGCCGATTTAAATTTTTCTATATCGCCGCCAAAAGCACCTGCTGCTTTTGATAAACCACTCAAATTGAAATTGGGTGTGGCTAAACCTCCGGTTTTATCTGCAAAACCTGCAAAACTTAAGCCTTGAGAAAAATTGAATTTCGCAAATACACTTCCGGCATTGTTATCATCAACCAAAGAAACCGGTACGGGTTTTGAAATACCTGTAAGCCGCTGATAGGATGGTTCTATAATATTTGCTTCATTGATGGTGGGCAAAAAACCCTGAGGTTCGTCGCTATTGCTATATTTTAGTACACCGAAAGTGACCTGATGTGTTGAATATGCTGTATCAGCTCCATTAGCAGTAGCTTGAGGTGCCAGAGTAAATCTTTGCCCGTTAAATTCAGTTCTGTTACTTACTTTAAGTGCTGCATTATATGCCTGTGCCAATATATCAATATTTGCAGCACTGCCCAGTACGTTGGTACTTACGAATATAAGCGGTATTGAAAAATTAATAATATTACCGTCAATATCTTCTGCTTTTATTTTGAAAAGCACATCTTGACTATTGCTGCGGATGATAAACTGGTCAATGGCATTCATTCCTCCTGTATCAGCCAACGTTTTTTTGTTAGCGTCAAGCAGTGGAGATGTTGTAGTGAGTATTTCCACATTGCTCAAACTGAAATTCATAAACACGCCTTTCCCGTCACGATAATTATATCCCTTTACAGGCTCGGTTATCACAACAATTGTTCTTTGAAAATGAGAGGCCGTTCCGGTGCCTGCATGTGGTTTTCTCTCTGTTATTTTTATCAGGACTGCTTCGTGTCCAAAAGGCATAATGTTTCCGGCATCTACAATTTCTACATAATGCTCACGTCCCATTGTTTCTATATGGCGCCATTTGAGTAAATTGAGTGCATTGTTGTTGCCATATAAAACGCCGGCGGCATCCAGTTTTTTTCTTTCTACCGTAAACTCGCTGTCGAGCCAGGCACCCAGTGTGCTTAAAAATAATTTGTATGCTTTAATAGGAGGTGGTACAAATCGTGGGATCTGAAAATTTGATGATTCATGCACAATACGATGGCGGTCTCTATTGTTCATGGAAGAAAGCAAGAGTATTTTATCGTTTATTGGATTTAGGGCTGCTTTGTAATCTTTATTGGCATCATCAGCCCATAAAGCTCTTACTATTCTTTGTTCATTGGTAAGATCGCTTTCGTCAATGCCATGTGTTGTTTTTGTACCCATACGAGTATGCCACAACTCAAATAATTTATTCGTTTGTTTGATGATACCTGCATCAGCCTTTATCTTTTTCAAATGTTTCCATCCTGCCAGCTTGGTTGGTGACAGATAGAGACGCAGTGGTACCTCTATAGAAGTTTCCATTTCGCCAATGGGGCCAACAGGATCTCTGGATAGCCCGGCAACTTCCGGAATGATATTGGTAATTACTTCCCTACGAATATTGGTAACCGCATCGGGAACAACCATTGTATTAATAATGAGTTTTTCGTCTTTTGAAAGACCTTTGGTTGCCGGCAGTTTTTGATTTATGTTGACTTCACTCAGTCTTTTTCTTACATCGTTTATTCTGATATGTTGATTGGGGTTTAGTCTTCTTTCTGGTCGGCTTGGTTGCTTCGCTCTATCGTTTACTACCAAATTGAAGTTTTCCCATGCAAGTAATTCATTTACATCAAGCGGAATAGAATTAATATTTGCAGGAATTTCAAATACCAGTCTGCTATCGCCACCAATTATTAATCTGCCTGGGACGGTAGGCGTCTCAAATCCTGATGCTGTTTCATTCCATGCCTGTTCACTTATGGTTTGAGGTTGGAAAATGACTGCGAGATATGCCGGGTTTCCTTTCTTTTGAAGCTGATTGCCTGATAAGCTGAAATTATAAAAACGCAGCTCAAGCGATAGTAAATCCTCGGGACGTAGTAGTTTGATGCTGATAAAAATCTCTCGCTGATCGGAGCTTATATTCCGGTTATTAAAAACATTTTTGTTTACTCTTATTTGTCCTGCTGCTGATTCGCTTAAGACTACAGCACCTCCCAGTCCAAGAAGTTTTAATAATTTTCTGCGCTGCTCTTTAAAAGAAAGACGGCTCTCTTTTTTTGTGGACATAGCTTACTGTTTAATGGTTGATACGTGAATGTAAGGAATGCTGACACAAATTAAAATGAATTTCAAACAGTGTTGAAAAATTTTTAATAAAATGAATGTTAAGCTTAGTAAATATGCTTTACAATTTTCTTAATTACAAGAGTAAACTCACGTTTAAACGAGATGATACCGTATGAGAAATGAAATAGGATATTTTTTTTAAACTAAAATGAAAAAAAGGCCTTTTATACACCTGTATAGTTATGTGGAGAAATTTTTCTCAATTCCTTTTTTATTGATTCTTTAATTTTTAAATTATCAATAAAACGGTGTATTGTTTTTTTATCTATATGGGCTTTGCCACGAGTAAGTTCTTTTAATGCTTCATAAGGATTTGGATAATTTTCTCTTCTTAAAATGGTCTGTATGGCTTCAGCTACTACGGCCCAGTTATCTTCAAGGTCTTCATAAATTTTGGCATCATTAATTATCAGTTTGTTGAGGCCTTTTTCAATTGAACGAAAAGCAATTATGGTATGCGCAAAGGGAACACCGATATTTCTTAAAACGGTTGAATCTGTTAAATCTCTTTGAAGTCTTGATACAGGAAGTTTAGATGCTAAAAATTCAAATAAAGCATTGGCCAGTCCCAAATTTCCTTCTGCATTTTCAAAATCAATGGGATTTACTTTATGGGGCATGGCTGATGAGCCGACTTCGCCTTTTATTGTTTTCTGTTTAAAGTATTCCATAGATACGTAAGTCCACACATCGCGACAAAAATCTATAAGAATTGTATTGATTCTTTTCATGCAGTCGAAATGAGCCGCAAGGTTATCGTAATGCTCTATTTGTGTTGTGTGCTGTTGACGAACAAGACCCAGATGATTTAGAAATTCGTTACCAAATTTTTTCCAATCTGTTTTTGGGAAAGCAATATGGTGTGCATTGAAATTTCCGGTAGCACCTCCGAATTTTCCGCTGAATGGAATGCAAATGAATTGTTCAATTTGGTTTTCCAATCTTTCTACAAAAACCATTATTTCCTTTCCCAGCCTTGTGGGGCTTGCAGGTTGTCCATGTGTGTGTGCCAATAAGGGGATGTCTTTCCATTTCTCAGCCAGCAAATGAAGTTCGGTTTTCAGATTGAGCAAATCCGGCAAATAGTCGTACTCCACTGCCTGTTTCCAAGATAAAGGAATTGCCGTATTGTTGATGTCTTGTGATGTGAGGCCAAAATGTATCCATTCTTTTGCTTCAGCAGCGCCACATTTCTCAAGTTCGGATTTTAGAAAATATTCAACAGCTTTAATGTCATGATTGGTTGTAGCTTCAATCTGTTTTATTTTTTGGGCTTCATCGGTTCCAAAATTTTCAGAAAGATTTCTAAGCTGTTTGATTGCTTTTGCAGGCAGTGTAAAAAACTTTTTCTTTTCAAGGTAAAGCAAATATTCAATTTCAACCAGTACACGATATTTCATCAATCCGAATTCTGAAAAAAAATCGTTCAGGTGCTGTACAGCATTATAATAACGACCGTCAACTGGAGAAATGGCTGTAAGTGTGCTGAGTTGCATGTATCAGGTTTTATTGAGTTTAGTTCCGCTACCTTTGTTCAGCAAAATTAAATGAATTGAACAAGAAGATACGGGTGGGCATTGTAAGTTATTTAAACTCCAGACCATTGGTTTATGGATTAAGATTTTCGCCCATTGCTGAGCAAATTGAACTGATTGAAGAAAACCCGGCAATACTGGCCGATAAATTAAGAAAAGGAGAGATTGATCTGGGGTTGATTCCTGTGGCGGCTATTCCTGCATTGAAAGAATATTATGTAGCAGGTAAATATTGTATAGGCGCCGAAGGGGAGGTGGCCTCGGTATGTTTATTTAGTGAAGTACCACTTGAAGAAATCAAGGAAGTGTATCTCGACTATCAGAGCCGCACTTCAGTAGCTTTATTAAAATGGCTGATGAAGGAATATTGGGGCATTAGTCCAAAATTAATAGCCGCAAAGGATGAGGGTTATCGCAAATTGATACAGGGTACTACGGCCGGACTTGTAATAGGCGACCGGGCTTTTGAGCAAAGGAAAATCAGCACATTCATATACGACCTGGGGTCAGAATGGAAAAAGATAACCGGACTTCCATTTGTTTTTGCGGCCTGGATCAGTACAAGGCCACTTCCGCAAGCCTTCCTCGATTTGTTTAATGAAGCCAATGCAATGGGGCTTGCAAGAATAGATGAGTTGGTAGCCGCAGAAAATTTTGAATTGTACGACTTACAAAAATATTTTCTTTCGCAAATCAGCTATACGTTAGATGAAAGGAAAAGGCAGGGGATGAATTTGTTTTTACAGCATCTGGAGGAGCCGGTTATATTGTAGTGATTGGTTATTAAATATTTTTTTCTTTTAATACTGAGATACATATTTAATCTTAAAGTTATTTTATCAAAGTTATTATTCCTTTCCTGAATATCTGATTATCACAATTTGATTTTGCTTTTATAAAGTACACAAAAACGGATGGAGGTTGTGGTGAGCCTAAATAAGTGCCGTCCCAGCATTGTGTAGGGTTTTTAGAATAATAAACCCTCACCCCTGATCTGTTAAATATACTAAACTCAAAATCCGTAATAGATCCCCAATACTTTACTCCAATACAGTCATTCAACCCGTCACCATTGGGAGTAAAAGAGTTAGGAATAAAATAACCGGATTTTCCATCATTAGAAACAAACAAGGTAATGCTGTCGCTATTCTCGCAACCATTAGCATCTTTCCCCTTTACGATATACTGTGTTGTTGCAGCAGGAAAAGCTTCTGTTGTACCAATGTTAGGATTTGATAATCCTGTAATCGGCGACCAAATATATGAAACAGCTCCACTTGCGGTTAAAACACTTTTATCATACATGCAATTAATATCATTCGTTTTTTGTGCCTGTACATTTGGCGAAGGTAAAACGGTTACAGTTGTTGTTAGTGTATTGGCGATATGACATGTAGTATCGGTTATAAGTACATTGTAAGTTGTCGTAATAGTTGGAATTGCAGTTGGCGAAGCTGTTGTAGCATTGCTTAAACTTTGAGATGGCGACCATAGATAAGTATCTCCACCGGTTGCTGATAGCTGCACCGGAACAAACTGGCATTTATTTAAAGGACTGTTAACTGTAAACAAATTTGGAGAACGTACATCTATTTTTACTGAATCATTGTTTGTGCAGGAATTTAATCCGGTTACTGTTACATAATAAGTTGTAGTTGTAACAGGGCTGGCCACAGGGTTTGAAATATTGGGATTATCGAGTGATGCTGCGGGTGTCCAGCTGTAAGAAGCGCCGCCTGTTGCAAATAATTGAACTGATGCGCCTGCACAAACTGTTGTATCGGTAGTCATAGTTACTACAGGCCTTGCATTGATATTAATCATTACGGTATCTTTTGCAGTGCATCCATTTGTACTAGTTCCTATTACAATATATTGGGTGGTAGTGGCCGGGGTGGCAATTGGATTTGCGATGTTCGGGTTATTCAGCCCGGTTACTGGCGACCAAGAATAAGTATTGGCTCCGGTAGCATTTAGTTGTACCTGACCGCCGTTGCAAAATGTTGTATCGTTATTTGTACGCACCCATGCGCTATCAACACTTATTCTTACTGAATCCGTTTTTATTTGAATAGCAGCAAATGAAATATCATCAAGCGCAAAATGGCTTCCTTGTGCCAGATTCCCCCTGTTAATTATGGAAATAATTGCTGATGTAGCAGCACCCGAATTCCAGTTTGAATGAAAAGCTTTCCAGGTACAAGACGGCTGACTGCTCATCAATGAATCGCCTATAGGATTTCCGTTGATAGAGAAAAATAATTGAGCTGATGCTGCATTAGACAAAGACTGAACCCAACTTGAAAAAGAATAATTTGTATTTGGGATTACATTAATGGTTTGTGACCATACAACCATATTGGGTGTGGCCGATCCATTTACCATCAGCATATTGCCATTTCCGGAAGTATGATCTGTACATGTATTAAGCGTTGCGTTCCATACTTGAGGGTTGGTGCCAACAAAGTATTCACCTGTCAGGGTATTATTATTGCTGTATGTATATTGAGAAGTAAAACCTGTGTTTCCGGAGTTAAAGTTCCCGTTTGTAGCCAAATTCGGTCCCAAAGTTTCAGCAGTATAATAATAAGTAATGTTTTGCTGGGTGGAAGTTGTTGGGTTTGCAATATTTGGATTATCAAGATACAAAGCAGGCGACCAGCAAAAGTTAAAAGAACCCTCTCCAATAATTTGTTTTGAACTGCCTCTGCATATCGTTGTGTCGTTGGTTGAAATAAGTTGGTTATCGTTCTGTAAGTCTAACGTTATTGTTTTTGTAACGGTATCATTGCAAGAACCAAATTCCTGCATTAGTTTGACGATATAGTTCCCTGTGTTTGTATATTGATGAACGGGAGCGGTGTCGGCTACTACAAAACTTCCGTCGCCAAAATCCCATTTTAAAGAGTTGAATCCGGTAGCATGTGTTATAAATTTTATTTGCAATGGATTACATGCGTTTCTTTGAAAGGAAAAGTCGTTGGCACTGGCACATTGTGAGGGAGTCGTACAGCTGTCAACCGAAAACTCACATTTAGAATTGTTAGAATTTATTTGTGATGACCCATTTAATGTACCATTATAAGCAGGGTTTCCTTGTTTATTAAGGGTACTATTGAATTGATAATATGCAAGCAGGCCGGTTGTTGTATTAGGTGACGGTAACGAAACGTTCATGTAATTTCTGATTTCTGTCTGTGTTCTGGCTATATTCCATATTCTTACTTCGTTAATATAACCCAGAAATTGATTATCCAATAAAGCACTACCCGACATTTGCCCAATTGTTGTTATCAAATTATTATTGGTAAGAGTGCCTGTACAAGGTGTTTGTGAAATGAGAAAGCCATTGCGGTAAAATTTCAAATTTGCACCGTCATATACCATTGCAACATGATAGTTTTTATTAAGATCGATGGGACAGGTTTGAGAAATTTTTACATTCCCTGAAATGGATGTAGTTATTTCGCAGCCATTTGGTTGTAAGGCATAGTTTGCATCAGTTGGATTGGTATGTTTTGAAACGAGATAACCATAATAAAGGTTATTATTAAGTGGAGTTGTTCTATTAAATAATGCTTCTACGGTTAGTTGATCTCCGGCAACGTCAACATCTCCTATATTCATTGATGAAGGTCTGGAGGGTGTAGTAAGCCAGTTGTTACAATTAATTTGATTGCAGGGAGTACTATTTTCACCCAATAATGCGATTTCGTCATTTGTTAATACTCTATTATACCAACGAATATCATCTATTTGGCCTTTAAATGATTGAGGGTCCAACTGCCACCAATTGCCAATGCGAATGTCACTTCCACAATTAATAAAAGCATTAAATGGTGTCGCTTGATCATTTTTTAAAACACCATTGAGGTAAAGTTTATGGCGACTTCCATCAAATGTAATAATAACACAATTCCACCTGTTTAAGCATAGAAATTCCTGTGAATTTAAAAAATTCGGTGTTGGGTTGTTTGAGCAGGTAGCATTATTTCCAACTAATGTAGAGATTACTCCGGGAATAGGATCGTAATTGATTGTCATTTTATACTGATGCCCACCAGTACCGGCAGAATTAGTGTAATCTCTTTTGCTTATAATTGTTTGTTGATTAGCCGATTCTGAATAAAACCAAAGTGCAATTGATAGAGTAGGACTATAAAAGGCATTTCCATTATCAATAATTCTAACATAATCATCTACGCCATCAAATTTAGCACTACTGTTTGGTGCACCAAACCGATCTAATCCAAAAGTTGTGCCATTAACCAGTGTGCCATTCCTATTATTTCCGCTGGCATCGTTTGCATTTCCGTTGAATGGGTAATAGGCTACAAGCCCCATATTGAGGTTAACTTGTGCCTTTCCGAATATAGTAAATAATAAAAAAAAGATGAGAATTGTTCTTTTCATTTCGCAAGAAACATTTAGATAAAATTAAACAATCTTGTGATTTTTAGTAACTATATTTCTTGTTGTTATTAAAGTAAATATAGCAGCAAAAATTAATAAGATTGTGCTGATAAAAATGAGCATGAGCTAAATCAAAGTCCATCCTTCAGGGTAAAGGTCATAAGTGTCTTTAGGTCCTTTATTAAACCAGTTTTTTGGTGCTATTACTATTTTATCCGGATTATTATTGAGCCAGGCACCCCACCAGCTAAAACTGCTATTGGCAATGATGTTGTGTTTGCATAAACTCATCAGGTAAAGATCTTCAAAATGTGTTTTTGTTATTTCTCCGGAAACAAAATCAATATTTGAAAAATTGAAATGATCTTTTGCCCATTGAATATCGTCGGAGAAAACCAGAATCTTTATTTCCGGAATTTTATTTTTAATGATATCAATTGCTTTCAAATAAAACTCAACAGGAACAATGCCATGCATTTCATAGACTGCCTTATTGGTATAGTCGCCCCTGCGTACATGCAGCGACACGGTGGATTGTTTTGCTATCTCTGAAGCAAATGAAGATACGTTTTCAATGTATTCTTTTTTGAAGGTGAGATCATTTTTTATGATTTCTATCACCGGTAAAAAATATTTTTCGCTTTGCCAGTATCCTTTCAGATAGGTGTTGGAAGGATATTTCAAAAAATCTTTATGAAAATGAAAATATTTTTCTCTGAAAAATGTTCTGCTGGAATAAGGCCCGATGCGGTCAGTCACTTTTTTAAAAAAACTTCTGTTGCTGAATTTCTCTATTTCATCATTTTCGGCCACATTATACTGGAGCTGAAAAGCGTTCAAGTCAAAATTTCGGAGCTTGTATTCATCAAATCCGCTTACATCAAGTTTTAATATTGTTTGATGATGCAGCGAAAGACATCTTCCTGCGGCATATTGAAAAAGCTGATTACCAAGCCCACCTATTATTTGTGAAATGATCATACTTTATTGAAAAAGGAATAAAAATATAAAGTTATTTGATAGGGTTAAGCAGTCGGAAAAATATAGTTGCAAAGGTCTATTTTTGCCAAAATTAGAGGATTAAATGAAGAAGGCTTTAATAACTGGAATTACAGGGCAAGATGGCGCCTATCTGGCCGAATTTTTACTTTTAAAAGGATATGAAGTTCATGGTATAAAAAGAAGGACTTCGCTAATTAATACTCAACGTATTGATCATTTATTTAAAGACTTGCATGAAGAAAATGTAAAAATGATTTTGCATTATGGTGACCTTACAGATTCATCCAATATAATTAGGATTATTCAACAAGTTCAGCCAGATGAAATTTATAATCTAGGTGCAATGAGTCACGTTCAGGTAAGTTTTGAAGAGCCTGAATACTCTGCAAATGTTGATGGATTGGGCGTTCTGCGGATCTTAGAAGCCGTAAGAATACTTGGTTTGGAAAAGAAAACAAAAATTTATCAGGCTTCTTCTTCAGAATTATATGGTAAAGTACAATCTGTACCACAAAATGAACAGACTCCATTCTATCCTCGATCACCGTATGCCGTAGCAAAATTATTTGCATATTGGACAATTGTTAATTATAGAGAAGCATATGGCCTTTTTGCTTGTAATGGTATTTTATTTAATCATGAAAGCCCAATACGTGGAGAAACTTTTGTAACCAGAAAAATTACACGTGGCATTGCGGAAGTTGTCTTAGGGTTGAAAACCAGACTGTGGTTAGGAAATCTTGATGCGGAAAGAGATTGGGGGCATGCAAAAGATTACATTGAAGCAATGTGGCTGATGCTACAGCAGGAAGTGCCAGAAGATTTTGTAATTGCTACTGGAATTACAACTTCAGTTAGACAGTTCTTGCAAAAAGCATTTTCCTTTGCGGGAGTTGAAATTGAGTTTCAAGGTCAGGGTATAAATGAAAAAGCTTTAGTATCTGTTGTACATAATAATAAAACTGTATTAAAGCCAGGAGATGTTGTTGTGGAAATTGACTCTCGATATTTTCGTCCATCGGAAGTGGATCAACTCCTAGGCGATGCCCGAAAAGCAAAAGAAAAATTAGGCTGGCAACCAAAAGTATCATTGGATGATCTTATAAAGGAAATGGTAATTTCGGATTTAAAAATGTTTGAAAGTTCAAACCGACCATAGTTAAGAATTGTTAGCATTTATTTAGCATGATAAACAAGAATGAAAAAATTTTTATTGCAGGACATCGAGGAATGTTAGGTTCAGCTCTTTGCAGAAATTTATCGGCTCTTGGTTATAGTAATCTTATAACAAGAACTTCTTCTGAATTGGATCTTACTAGACAGGATGCTGTTTTTCAATTTTTCAATGTAGAAAAGCCAGCTTATGTGTTGTTAGCAGCTGCAAAAGTTGGTGGCATTGCTGCTAATATAAGTATGCCTGCCCAATTTTTATATGAGAACTTAAATATCCAGAATAATGTTATTCATGCTTCCAATTTTTCGGGAGTTAAAAAAATTGTATTTCTTGGTAGCTCATGTATTTATCCTCGTGATTGCTCCCAGCCAATGAAAGAGGAGTATATGTTAACAGGAAAACCAGAACCAACAAATGAAGGGTACGCTATAGCCAAAATTGCGGGACTTAAAATGATTGAGTATTATCACCGGCAATATGGATTGAAAGGGTTTTCTGTTATTCCTTGTAATTTATATGGAACAAACGACAGCTTTGATCCTGCACATTCACATGTATTGAGTGCATTGGTTAAAAAAATATGTGATGCGAAAAAGAAAGGGGACAATCAGGTAGTAGTTTGGGGGACAGGTAATGCCAAAAGAGAATTTATGCATGTGGATGATTGTGCAAATGCTATTATTTTTCTTTTTGAAAATTATGAAAAGAATGATTTTATTAATGTTGGCACCGGCGAAGATATTTCTATAAACACTCTTGCTGAGCTGATTGCATCAAAGGTCGGGTTTAAAGGAGATATTTTATTTGATATTAATAAGCCCGATGGCATGCCCAGAAAATGTATGGATGTATCAAGATTGCATCGTTTGGGATTCCGGCATTCAATTAGCCTTGAACAAGGAATCGATAAAACAATTAATGAATACAATAATCTAGAAATTAAATGATGAATTTCCGAGTTCCATTAATGAAGCATACATTTCTACATGAAGAAGAAACCAAAAAAGCATTGGCAAAGTTTATTTTGAATTCCGGCCGGCTCAGTATGGGAAAAGAATGTGAGGCTTTTGAAAATAAATTTGCATTATTTCAGAATCGGAAACATGCTGTTTTGTTTAACAGTGGTGGTAGCGCAAATCTTGCAATGATTCAGGCATTAAAGAATCTTGAAATACTTAAGCAAGGAGACAAGGCTGGTTTTTCTGCAATTACCTGGTCCACCAATACAATGCCGTTGATTCAACTAGGGTTACAGCCGATTCCACTTGATTGTGAAAAACAAACATTGAATTTATCTTCCACAATTCTTCTTGAAGCTTTAAAAGAGCATAATTTAAAATTATTGTTCTTGACAAATGTGCTTGGACTTACTGGTGATTTAGATAAGATAAAAGAAATTTGTGATGAAAGAGGTATAATAGTGTTGGAAGACAACTGCGAATCACTTGGTTCTGAGTTGTCATCTGGTAAAGCGGGTAATTTTAGTCTTGCATCAAGCTTTTCATTTTTTGTTGCACATCATATGTCCACTATTGAAGGAGGTATGGTATGTACTGATGATGATGCATTTGCTGAAATGCTTAAAATAGTAAGAGCAAATGGTTGGGACAGAAATCTAACTGATGACCAGAAAATAAAATGGCGAGAAAGATTCAATATTCAGTCAGCTTTTCAGGCAAGTTATACTTTTTATGATTTAGGATATAATCTTAGGCCAACTGAAATTACTGGCTTTCTTGGTCAATATCAAATGCGATTTCTGCAAGAAAATATTGAACAAAGGGAACAAAATTTTTATAAGATTCAATCATCCGTAATTCGAAATCCCGATTTTATTTCCCTTGAGTTTCAACACATGAATCTGGTATCTGGTTTTGCATTTCCCTTCATATGTAAATCTCCAGAACTCCGAAAAAGTTATATTGAAAAGTTTTGTGCCTCTGGTATTGAGATTCGACCACTCATTGCTGGAAATATGCAAAGGCAACCTTTTTATAAGAAGTATGACAGTCAAGCATATCTATTGCCTGGTGCAGATTTTATTCATGATTGTGGGTTTTATTCAGGCAACTATCCTGAGTTGACAGAGGAAGACTTGCAACTAATAGTAAATTGCATTAACTAATAATTATCTACAATGAAAGAGCGGATAAAAAAATGGAAGAGAATGTTCATTCCTGATGAACAAATGCAAAGGGTAAAGCCCTGGTTTGAAGCCGAAGGAGATCTTACTTACAGACTGGATTATGATACACTTGACAGCAGCTCAATCATAGTTGATCTTGGAGGGTACAAAGGTCAATGGGCAAGCGATATTTTTGCCCGTTATCAGTCGAGTGTATTTGTATTTGAGCCAGTTTATTCTTATTTCAATTTCATAATTAACAGGTTTAAAAAAAATAGCAAAATAACAGTTAAACAATTTGCTTTAGGTGATAAAAATTCTTCAGCTGAAATATTTTTAAACGCAGATGGCAGCTCTATTATTCGTAAACTTGGTCAAGCCGAAACAATACAGTTTAAAAAATTTGATGAAATGATGCTGGAGTTGGGAATTGAGAAAATTGATCTGCTGAAAATAAATATTGAAGGAGGCGAGTATGAATTGCTTGACTACCTATTGGAGATTGGTTGGGCAAAAAAAATCACTAATATACAAGTTCAGTTTCATGACTTTTTCCCGAATGCAGAAGTCCGAATGAAAAAAATCCAAGATGGTCTTAAGGAAAGTCATTCTTTAACTTATCAGT
>Ga0138256_10002191_pt1 | contig 21086 bp, 19 predicted proteins | sample KNB2016incub_MG_FD_105486 | JGI IMG/M metagenome (GOLD analysis project Ga0138256, IMG submission 105486) | Active sludge microbial communities from wastewater in Klosterneuburg, Austria - KNB2014incub_MG | ecosystem: Engineered > WWTP > Activated sludge > Unclassified | place: Austria... | reverse complement strand
TAAACCAATATTTATTAATTCATCTTACAGATCGCCAGCTTATAATAAGCTGGTAAGAGGCAAGAAAAAATCTTTGCATTTAGATTTTAATGCAATTGATTTTACAGTTGTGAAGAAAGAAGACTTAGAATCACTTTATTTGCAATTAGATATTTGGGATAAGGAGCATCATTTTAAGTTTTTGCCAAAGTCCGGGAGTATGGGGCTTGGGCTTTATGAGAATAGGTTTGTGCATCTGGATACTAGGAGAGTTTTAAAAAGAGTAAGTCCTGAGAGATGGCGTTGTTGAGAAATTCTGTTACCAAGTGGTTGGTGACAGCTGAGGACGTTAAGTAAATTTAATGAAAGTAAAGATTAGCTATAATCCCATCATTCGCATAATTAAAAAGACTATCAGCCCAAAGGTTGCACCAAGATAAAGCAAACGAATGTACTTACGTCCTTCTTCATCTTTTGATCTGATCAAACAGAATGTTGAATAACCGATAAATATATCCATAACAGTAATTGGAATAAGATACACAACCTTAAACCACTGCAATAAAAACGGGACAAGGCTTAAAAGAATAACAAGAACAAAAATAAATGCACTTACATGCAAAGCTTTTTCTTTTCCGTGCTTGATGGCGATTGAATTTGAATAGATAAGCATATCGCCCTTAATATCCATTGAATCTGCTGCTATCTCTTCACCAAGATCTACAAGTGCAGCAATAACCGCAAAGAACATCACAATTTTATTCAAAGGGAATCCAACTGATAGACCGCCGAAAACGAAGGTCATCCCAACCGAAAAGCTTACCATAATGTTGCCTATCAATCCGTGCTTTTTGAGTTTCCTATTGTAAAGAAAGCCAATAATTGTTAAACCTATTGAGAAAAACAACGCAGTGATGCTGATCGTAGAGCTGAGGATTAAGCCAGTAAGTAATAAAAATACCGTGAACGCCAATGCTTCTTCCGGAATAATAAGCCCCGAAGGTATTGGTCTATGCGGTGCGTTTATTCTATCTGTTTCAATATCAAAGTAATCATTTGAAACGAGTATTGAAGCAGAGATAAAGAAGACGGAAAGTGCGGCGGTTAATATTAAGTAAACCGGGGCAAAATAACCGAGGGCAAAAAGCTGGCCAAGTATAACACAAATACCCGCAGCAAGCGGAAGCTCAAACCTAATTAAGCTGAACAGACCTTTTAGTTTTTTCATAAGTAAAAATTAGAAAGCAAGATGATAAAAACCAGAGATAGGACGTGGTTTTATTTTTTTGTAAAGATGACAACTTTTTTATTAGCGTGAATTATGGTTTTGATGATTAGGTTTAATGCAAAACCCCTCTTGTATTCTCCCCTTTCATTAAAGGGGAGAAGAGAAAAATTAAAATGTAAAAACCTTATCAGCCTCAAATGACCATTGAACAAGTTCACTCATATTGCTTCTTTCACAATTTTCTATAAATTGAAGCGCAGAAACTCCGCGTGCATCGATACATCCGCCGCAGAGTTTAACTTTACCGCCTTTGTTTATGATTGCTTTTAACATTCTTTCTATGTTATAATATCCTTGCGGTGTGTTTTGATTTACAAGAGCACCTGTAACGGAATCTGCCATCAAGAAAACATCAACTTCCACTTCGCTGTGTTCTTTCTGAATTGTCATTGCAAGCCTACAAGCATTGTAAAATTTTTCTGTACCGTAAGGTGCATCGTTTATTAAAAATAGTATTTTCATACAGAGCCTATTAAAATTACTTATATAAAAAGATTTATTATCAGAATATAACTATCCGGACTATATAGTAGTAGCTCTTACATTTTAGCTACGGAGAATAATAAAATTTAATGAAATGTAAGATTATTTTACATTAACATTTTTGGTACATAATTCGATAATGTATCATATGAAATATTTCACTTGCTATTAAACATATACTTATTATATTTGCAACATCAAATCACAAAAATGAACACTGCTATTAAAACCAATACAAATAATCAATAAAATTTTAGAGATTCTCATCTTTCCATTAGGATGAAAGAGATCGAAAGACGTTAACCCCAGATGGTTAACGTTTTTTGCTTTAAATAATATCCGCTAGTCTTCGTTTATACTTATTCTTTATTTTATCAGGATTACGACCATCCAAGTAATAAGCGGTTATTAAATAATATTCGGTACGACTACGATAAGGTTCTAAAATAATAACATAGTTTTGATCTTTGTCAAAGATATATGTCCTGATTCCCGCAGATTCTTCGATACTAAAAATTAATATATTTTCTTTTTTATTTTCATAAATATGGTGCTTTATCCAATGCAGGCGTTTTGATCTTTGATATTCAAAAACTCTTTCGTGAGTCTTTTCATCAATTATGCTTGTTGTTAAATGATGAAAAAGAATCGCCATCGCATCATCTTCACCCTTTGTTGGATTAATTTTTTTTGAACGGAACTTAAATTCAGGATTGTCTTCGATATCACGCTTAAAAACACGTAATAAAGATTCAGTTCGTTGTGTTTCCGTAAGATGATCAATTTCCAAAAGAGAAGGATAAACTTTTAATAAATTGGTAGGCATTACTTAAGCTCGATGAAGAATAGATTTAATTTATGTTCATCTTTCGGAGTCATTTGATCGAGTGAATGGCCACATTCTTTTTCTATTTTTTTTATGATATCCAATTTTGTTCTGACATTATTAAGCTTTCTAAGTTTGTAACTTATGGCACCAAGTATTAAATCATTTAACTGAATAAAAATACTTTCTTTGGAAGGTATGCTTTGAATATTTCTAAAAACACCATATTGAACATTTAAAATTTCTTTTAGTTTTTTAATTTTTATTTTGCTAAGAGCATCCTTAACATCAAAATAAACATTATAATGAGCTGTCATATCAATTTTGTGGTGGATAAGCTGGTAGTACATTTTATAATAAAATGTATGGTCATCCTGCTCATAGATTTCATTTTTAATCTGACTTTTATCGACGATGATTGCTCTAAAAAAAAGATCAGATGCAAAAAAGTACTCGATTAAATCCTGATAAAATGCATATTTGGAATACGAGACTTTTGACCATTTTACTTCAGAAAAGAAATGATGTTTTTCCTTAATTTCTTTTATTTCACGTTTGTGAGTATCTATTTGGTTGTATGGAACGCCTATATAGCCCAGCAATAGATAAGGATGCGCCGGATTTGAAAGATAGCAGCTTTCATCACAATAAAAATTGTACGTTTTAGAATCACTCATATTTTTTATTATTTATTTGTTCAAAAAATTGATGTTTCTTATTAAAGAAATAAAATGATAAAAATGATCTTACTTAACTTTATCATTGTTTCTATAAGCTTTCTTCTACAATTTTTATTTCTTCTTCTGTCAATCCATAAAGTTTATATACCATTTCATCTATTTTGGCTTCTAATGTGCTTGTGTCTGCGTCTGGATTTTGTTTCTTTTGCACAAGAATTTGATCAAAAATTATTTCAATATTTTTTTGTTCAATTTTATTAGGATAGTAAACTAGGAGTGGTTCGATTGCTTGAACACTTAATATTAAATCACCCATCCCTGTCCGTGGTGCATTTTGAATAAGCTGATAATTACATAATTTTGAATTAAGTAAAGCTGTTAGGTATTTAACTTTTTCACCAGTTGCGATACAAGTGCTATCTAAACAATAAATCTCATCTTCTGAATATGAAAATCTTATACTTGAACCAATTCTTTTCCAAATAATTTTTTCTTTCGCAAACTCTTCATAAAAAGCTATTTGATCTTGAGTCTCAAACCATTTGTTATTCGTTTTCTTTCTAGTTTTTTCTTTAATACCATTCTTGTTGACAAATACTTCGCCTGTCTGATTTATTTTCGGAATAAATTGTTCTAGATATTTTTTTACAGCTGGATACTTTTCGATATCAATATCCAATGCTGGTAAGGTTGCTATCAAATAACTTCCATCCCAAGGTGTATAGTATTTATTAATTTCTCTACCTCTAATTACTGGACGAATAATTTCATTACTTGTATCATCAATAAGAGATATATTTTTTTGTGTCTCTTCATCTATAACGTAAGCTTCATTGTATCCTGTTTTGATTCCAAAATATATGTAGAGCTTCCAATTTCTTAATGCTTTGCCTTTTGCTTTTATTTTTTTTGCAATAGCGTGCTTAACATTGTCTTGAATTGACCAATCACTATTTGTTATATACGGCATAGCAATGAAATCTATTAACTCAATTTGTGTGGTGTTTTGAAGAGTTTGGCCCAATAGCGTCTTTTTATTGCTACAATTCTGAATTGTTAGAATATTGGTATCAACGGTAGCACTCTCAAAAATACCGGGCCCCAACATTATTAGTATTAAAGGATTTTTAGAAAGTAAAAATTGGCGCAGTGATTTACCATATCCTGCTTTGATCCATTGACTAGAAGTAATAAATGTTAGATAACCATCAGTTTTTAAAAGCTTGAATGCAAGCTCATAGAATAAAACATAAATATCACCTGTACCTTCAAAAGTTTGATAACCTAAATTCTTTAATGCATTCCCAATTTTACCCTTATCTTTTTGTAGCTGTTGATAAGGTGGATTCCCAATTACAACGTCGAACCCAATATAATTACCATCATTATCTAGTACCTCAGGAAATTCAAATCTCCACTCAAAAGCATTGGAGTACAATGTTCTTTGCTTAGTATTATAATCTATTACAAGTTCATCGTATTCTTTCTGAATTTTTTTTCTATTTTCTTCCCATTGTTCTTTTTCTTTTATGTTAAAATGTAAAACCTCTTCAATTAATTTGTTTTCTAATTCTCTAATCCTTTTATGAGTTTTTTCATTAGGATTGGCAATATGAATAAATTCTTCTTTTAATGATTTAATCCTCTTTTGAACCTGGATTCTCGTTTCTCTATCATTGGTTGTTTTATACCTCAGAACTTGATCCTTATATGCAACTGTTGCAACTCTTATCTTTTGAAGAGTAACCATTGGCAATTTTGAGTAATCATCAACCACACTAAATCTGCTGACAAGCGAGTTACCTTCTTTGATATTAATGTCAATGTTAGGCAATGTTTCAAGTTCTTTATATTCACTTTCTTTCGTGTAATAAGCATTTTTAAGTAGCTCAATCCATAATCTTAATCTTGCAATGCTAACAGAGTTTGGGTTAATATCAACACCGAACAGACAATTTTCAATTATGGTTTGCTTCTCGCGGAATAATGTTTCCTGTACTAGCTGGGTTTCAGATTTTGTATTTGATTTAAGTGGTGTGTAATACTCAAATATTTCTTCACCTTCATTAAAACTAATTATCAGTTCATCATTTGCAACGTGTGCTTCATATCCTTTTAAGACCCTGCCATTTTCATCAGCAAGAATACCAAGTTCTGATTTAACTGAAATAATTTCATTTAAGCAAGAAACTAAAAAATGTCCTGAGCCAACTGCGGGATCACAAATCTTTAGTGAGTTAATAACATAATTTAATTCTAATACTTCTTTAGCACTTCTTTTATCAGCAAGGTGATTATGCAGATCGTCAAAAGAATCACATTCCCAATTGTAGTTTTCATTAAACTTTTGAATAACGGCTCTTCTGATGGATTCTTTACTCATATACATTGTAATAAAACCAGGAGTAAAAAATGAGCCGTCTTTATAACCATTTATTTTCTCAAATATAAGTCCAAGTACAGAAGCATTGATAAGAGTTTTCTTTTCGTCCTCAATTTCTTCTTTACCTTCAGAGGTAAAGTTGTACGCTTCAAGGAACTCAAATAAATAGTGTAAGGTTATTAACTTACCCGTCTTTTTTCTGCCACCGATTTCTTTTAAAACTGTACCTGTATAAAGATCAACTGATGCGCTATCATCAAGACTATTTATTTTGAGGGTAATATTTTCAAGGTCAGTAATTTCAAATAATGAGCTATTGAGATATGGTACAAGGTTGAATTTTTTATTTATTTCCCTTGTCCTATCTTTTAATTTAACTGCAAGCACCTGATGAAATAGTTTATAAAGTTCATCATAATCTTTGATTGTTTTGCTATCTAAGAATTTATAAGATGCATTCTTATTATAATCATACAACTGAGATTCAAGTAGTTTTAAGAACAGAATTCTATTTATCCAGGTAAGTGTTAACTCTAGTGCAACATTAAAATATTGTTCGTCTTTTGTTGTACCATATTTATTAACATCCGGAATCTTATCAAGTGCATTATCAGTTGTAAGTATTTGAATTGCATTTTCAATTAAAGAACCGCTATTTCGATTATCTTTTTCTTTTCGTCTAATAATCTTCTTGTTTTTATCTTTAACTTCTTCAAGACCTATTAAATGCAGCAATTCATTATAAAAATTCTTGTCTAGTGAATTACTATCATTTGCAAAAGGTTGTTTAAGCAGGTGAATCGGGGAAAGTATTTTATAAAGTGGAATTAATTTTTTTTCTGATTCTTTGTCGGATTTGTCTAATAGTATTTTGTAGTCCTTAAGACTGAAATATGCAAAACTTATATCACCCTTAATTTTTTCAATTTGTGGTTTTGCAATTTCATTATAGAAATGATCTGTATTGCTGGAGACTTTCCTATCATTTTTCCAGTGTTCATATTCTTTAACAAATTTTTTATCCTTATAAAAAATATTTTCAAAAACTACCGCATCAAAAATGAACCACTCATAAATATTTGTGGCGACCAGATATTTTATATCATCATTTTTATCTTGAGTTCTTTCATTTAAATAGTACAGTATCAATTCTTGAAGCGCTTTAGTATTCAAATTAGTTTTTGAAACCATCTCGGATTTATTACTTGGCCGTTTAACCTCGAATAAAACACCTGATTTGCTTTCCTGCTTATTTTCAAGATATATAACTAAATCAGCTTTATCCTTGGTATTAAGTAAATGTTTACCACTATAGAACGAATCATTCAAAAAATCTTTTAAGTGATTCTTTACATTTTCCTCACTCTCATCGTGATCAATATTTTGTAAAAGCTTAGTTAGATTCTCTTTAAAGAGATTAAACTCATTTCTGTGAATGGTTAATTTTTGATAAGCTTTATTAAGTGCTTGTTTTGGTGTAAGTATATTATTCTTCATACTAGGTTTAATATTAACTTATAATAATAGTAGTCCCACCAACTCAGTGCCTTGCGGAATAAAGGGGAGATTGTCATCGTATAGCTGATTATAAAACAACCGGGTTAAAAATAAGGAATAGGGAAATGAAAAGACAGAAAGAACAAAAGAAAATAATTAGCTGCGTAAGTAGTGTTTAGAGTTTAAGAAGAGGAGGGAAATTTAAGTTTTCGAAGTTCTCTTTGAACTGATCTTGCGACCGTATCAAAATCAGGTAAATCATTTATTTGAGCACTTAAAGAATTTTGCCATTGATTTTTATACTGCGGAATTCTTTCTTCAAGTTTTTTAGGAAAATCTTTAGCATTAAGATTTTTAGATTTACATTTTTCTATAAACTCATTTATTAGAAAATCCACATCCATTTTATTTTCGGTAATCAGGTACCAGATGTCATAGAAATCGCGTGATTGCATACGCTGCATTACTGAGCGCATTTTTTCTACAAGTGCTTCCTCCAATGAATAGCATAATAAATTATGATCCGATAAATCCGAGTAGGGGATAATTACCGATTTTGTAATAGTATTGAATTGCAGAGCTTCACTTCTTGAGATATCGACTTTAATTTTTTTTGTACCAACTGTTCCACCTAACGGACCAACATAAGTAATGTGGAAATTTATTCCACCATCATTATGTTCCGTATTATCAATTATGCTAAGCGGGATATTTGCATCCTCTTTTACATATTCAAATAATTCATTAAACCATGCAAAGATTTGATCATTAGTTATTTTATCATCAAGTAAAGTAAAGTCGAGATCTTCAGAAAACCGGTAATCTTCAAAATAGATTTTCTTTAAAAGTGTACCACCTTTAAATACAATACAGGCAGCAAGTTGTTTGTGTTGTGATATGCCATTAAGTAACCAGGATAAAATATAATCTTTTTCAATCTGTGTATCACGCACTCCATTTTGGCGAGCAATTTGATTTATTTCTTTAGTTTGTATCACGTATGTATTGCTGATTTAATTGTTTGTGTTTCCAGGTTCTGCTGAATACTCCATCTGCTGATCATCTTACCTGATTTTGGCAGACTGGTATCGAGTAAAACATAGGACATTGATTTTAGATTTATTAGTTGTTCATTTATATCTGTTTTTATCTCCAGAATTTCTAAAAGGAAACCAAGTCTTTTTATTACCGCCTGAGATTTAAATTTTTTAACATAGTCCAAGAGAATATCAAATTTAATTTTGCTTTTTGTTTGGTTAATGGCTTTTGCGACTTCAACAATTCCGCCAGCATAATCCGGTTTGAACAAACAATCAATTATGGTTTTTTCAAGATCGGAACAAAGAACTTTGTTAAAGTTATCTATCCAGATTTTTTTTGCTCCAAAGAAATGGGCGGGGTTATGATATATAAACTGGAATGGAACATTTTTTATTTTGATTGAAGATGGTCTTACCTGTTTTGATACTACGATCTGTTCTTTTAGTGAAGGCTGAGTTATAAGATTATGAATCTGTAATGCTGAGTAGTATCCAATATAATAGTCGGCATCACCGACCAGATATTCAGCTATCAAGTGCCAATCAGGCATAAATGTTTCAGATTTTTCTTCATAAGGTATTATATAATATATACCTTCTTTGAGCCTCATCAACAATCCTCTTCTGGTCATATCGCTGAGCAATTCGATAACAGCAAAACGATTTGATTGCGGTAATGCTTTAAGTGCCTCTTCAAATTTAAAGCAGGGTTTATTCTGTTCATTGAAATACAAAAGCAACTCATTAGATTGTTTTGATATATATTTATGTTTCATAGTGTAATAATAAGGATAAACCTTATTACAATGATACAAAAAGTAATAATTAAAAACCCAATAGTTGAAAAATTTATGTTTTATAGTGTAATAGTAAGGATAAACCTTATTAAAAAGATACGAAACATAAGAAGCTATAAAGAATAACATTTTTTTAATATTAAAGAATAATAGCGGAGTTGATACGGAGTTGGTGTAGTATGAAATAAAAATCGGAACGGTTATAAAACCGTTCCCCATGGTGCATAGAATAATTAGTTTAAGCCAGGTGAATCGGATTGAGGTGGGAAGAGTTCTTGCTGATTGGGATTATTTGATAAAGAATCTGCAAGTAATTCAAATTTGGAAGTTTTAAATTTTAGCAGAGAGTTTATCATCAAATCAACATTATATGTGATTTGATCCGGATCTGAATCAGCGATAAGATCGCAACTGGCTTCAAGGTTAAGAAGATCTTCATAAACGATTTCCAGTTTGTTTGGATTGTTTGAAACTAGTTTAATTAAATCGGAATGTTTCATTGATGCCTTTCTCCCAATATTTTTTTGTAGGGACTAAAAATTAATTAATTTGAATAATTAAGTGAACGGATAATATTTTTTACTTGAATAATTGATTAAAAATTTTAAAGAAGTTTTTCAGATTAATAATTTTATTTCGTTAGCTGCGACTTTTTCAAACAAAGTTTTATTAGTTTTCTGATCATAGAAGTAGGGAAGGAACACTTCAGTAAATTCTGCTTGTTCGAGTTGAATCATAGTTATCTGAATATCGACCCAGTCCGAGAGTATTTTCCAGGCTGTTCTATCTGACTGACTTCTGATAGTTTCTTTAGTCGATGGACGAGGACGTTTTACGGTATTAAAAAGAACATTGAAAACAGCCTGTGACTTAGCCGGAAGTTTAAAAGTGAGTGGTACATTATTATGAGTTATCTGGAAGATCATCCCAACGGGACGATTTTCTTCATAAAATTTAGCAATATGTGTTGCGCCTGCAGATGCTAAACGATGTTCAATAAAGTTAATTGAATTGATAACTGGAACTGATGATGTGTAGTTGCGGATGTTCAAAATGTTTTCTCCTTATTTATATTTTTTAATTATTCTTTTCTTATCCCTTCGCACTTCGACTACGCTCAGGATAAACTTCAGAAAAGTTTTATATGTTCTTTTCTTAGTGTAAGAAAAGAACCAAAAGAAGCATGCACTATAAAATAATTGCTAGAATTTCTTTTTGTTTCACTAAGACAAAATAACCTGCCTACCGTACAGGCAGGCTCGCTCATAAAATTCGCTCAAACAGATTTTGTCTTTTCACGCTACACTACAAGAAATTCTTTAACGCAATTCTTTTAATGTGCCTTAAGACAGATGACATAAAATTCTTTGATATTATTTTCGGTTGATTTCTAAAAGTTTATAAGTGCCGTTTGACTGTTTTACTATTTCTTTAAGTCTGCGGTCTCTTGATGCTTTTCTTTGCTTCATAACATTCTCAAATGTTTCCTGCATATCCTCAGTTGTTACATAATTTTCGACTCGAATAAGAAGTCCGCAATCGCGTGAACAAAGAAAATTTAGAAAGACATTGAATTCATCAAAAGTAAAATCTATATCCACAGCATACATACCAAGGTTTAGCGGGTTGGAAATATCGAGTAGGCAGTTATCGCTGGAAGCAATTATGTTTTTTAATGCCCAATATTTTCCTTCACCCGCCCAACCGTATTTAGCTCTCAGTAATTTAAACTGAGGTTCGTTGTGAGAATCGCTGAAGTGCTGGTAGTATGTGAGGTTGTGTTTCATTACCTCACCCTAACCCTCTCCTTTTAAAGGAGAGGGGATAAAAAAGTGTTTTAATGTTTTTAAGTAAAGCTTTAGTGTTGTTTTAATCATTCTATACAGAATATGATTGTTTGGTTCGGCACATCGTACATAACATAAATTATTCCTTGCATCGATAATGATGAAATCTTTTGATGGAGTTATGGTATAGGTTGTTTCGTATTTCATATAATATTTACTTAAAAATTATTTGTTGCATTACTTTTCTTGACACAAGAAAAGTAACAAAAGAATATGCTCTTTAAAAAGAATTACTAAAATTATGTTGCGTTACGCTACGACAAAATAACTCGCTCATAGAATTCGCTCAAACAGTTTTTGTCGTTTAACGCTCCACTTCACACAATTTCTTAACGTAATTCTTTTAATGAGCGGACACCAGAGCGGAGGAAAAACTAGTTCACTTTTTATGTGCAGACACCAGAGCAAGCTAAACATATCGCCACATCGCTCGATCATTTTTAACTGTTTTTGGTGATGTAGTCTGTGATTGCTTTCTCGGCGGTTTGGCCGAGATCGAGATCTAGAGTTGCACAAAAGATTTTTAGTTTTTTATGTGCAAGGCTGCTGATATGAACTATCTTATCGCGTGTTTTATTTTGCTTTGATGAGGCTGTGGATACTGTTGTTTTCATAATAGTCCTGACTGTTATTGAATGTGTTATTGTTAATGAAGTCCTGGATTGCTTTACGTGAAATTTTTTTATGTGAGTGACCCGGAGGTAGAACATAATCCAGATGACCGAATTCTATTAAGTGAGATATATAACTTGGGGAGAAACCCAGCAGCTGCGAAGCTTTTTTAATAGAGAGAAGCTCCCGGTTATGCGCTAATGTATTGATTGAGTTTATTTGTTCTGACATACTAATGAAATAATTTGCAATTGTTAAAAAATAAACATAAAAAAAATAAAAAATAAATAAATATGCGTCAAGTGATAAAAATGATAAAATTTTAGCTAATTGAGACTATTAGTATATAATTATATAAATATTTAGTTATTATTACTTGAACAAAAGAAGAAAAGAACATAAATTATAGTCAAGAAAAAATAAAATTAATAAAAAGGTGATGCTATGAGAGTTAAATTACCTCCAGAAGATCTGAAAGAGTTAATCTTAATTAAATATGGGTCGTTAGATAATTTTGCAAAGAAGGCGAGTTTAAATAACAGCCAGGTTTCTGTAGGATTGAAACAACAAACAGCACGATTTATGTCTATTGTGAAAAAGCTTGGTGTGAAGATTGAGATGACAGATGAGGGTAAAAAATCTATATCCAATGCAGATATTAGAAACCAGCTTAAGAACACGCAGGACAGATTAACAAGTCTTGAATCAATTCTTAAAGAGAAGGAACAAATAATTGAGCATCAGAATAATATGCTTAAAATGATGTCTCAGTTTTTAGAGGAAATGAAAAAGAAAAATAAATAGTAACAGAATTATTTTTATTTTGGAGGAAGTATGGCGACAGTACGAGTATTAAATAATGTTTTATTTATTGATTACAGAGTTGGTGGAAAAAGGAAAAGAGTTTCCACTAAGCTTAAGGATAGCAGAGAAAACAGAAAAAAAGCGGAGGTAATACGAAAACAAATTGAGTATGAAGTATCTACAGGGTTGTATTCAGAGAGATTAAAAAGACTAGATAAAAAAGAAATGAGTCTAAGCAGGGGCTTTGATGAATTCCTAAAATCTAAAGATGACTTGAACAAAAAGACTGCTGACGGCTACCGAAATGCTATTGAAAAGTTTATCAAGTATTCAGGTAACGTTGCTATAAAAAGAATAACACCAGAACTTGTTAAAGAAATAAAAAGCAAACTACAATCAGATAAGTATAAAGCCAATATCACTGGAACAAAAAATCTTCCGATAAATTCTGAGAAAAAAGTTTACAAGGAAAAAACTCTTAAAGAAATTACTATTATCAGTTACATAAATAAATTAAGAATTATTTTTAATTATTTTGTTAAACAAAAGTATATTCCGGACAATCCATTTCCGGCACAACATATTAAATTTAAACCTGTTGTGACAATCCCTGATAAAGAGCTAAATGATATTCTTTCAAAACTCAAGAGAGATAATCGAGAACATTATAAAGTTATAATGTTTTTACTTCTGACAGGTCTGAGAGTGGGTGAACTGATTGGGTTAACGTTTGAAGAAAGTATTGATTTTAGAGAAGAAATACTAAAGGTAAAAAACTTCAAAAAGAATCGAGAGGATCTATTACCTATATATCCAGAGTTAATGGAATTCATTCGAGATGAGTGGAATGAATACACAGGATTACTTTTTAATTATAAGTCTATTCATTCAATGAAATTTTTTGAGCGGTTTAGAAAACGTGAGGGTTATGAAAATTATTCTTTCCATACTTTAAGAAAAACTTTTATTACTAAACTTATTAATAGCGGTATGAGTGTGTATGATGTTATGACTTTAGCTCGACATAGAAATATCGAAACTACGCTGAGACATTACTCGCGTGCGGACTTAAGAAGGATGGGCAATGAGATAAGTAATAAGACAAATATGGGCAGTATTTTGGGCAGTAGTTTTAAAAAAGGCTTAAAATTGGTTGAAAATGCATAAAATAAGATAAGCCCAAAGCCTTCGTAATGAGTAGGTCGCCGGTTCGATTCCGGCAGTTGGCTCTGGTTTAATTTTCGTGTCTTTTCATTGCTGAATTATAAGACCATTCTAACCAGTATACATCAATTTTAATAGTTGCAATAACTCTACTATAATTACAACTTCATATAACATTTAGAGCATCCGGATTTAATCGGGAAGGTCGCTGGTTCTCCCGAAGGGACTCTTATGGAGGATTCCGGCAGTTGGCTCTAACTTTTCTAGATAAACAAACCTATTAATAACAGCGATTTACCTCTATTTTCTTACTTGCTAATTGCAAAGCGATATTTGTTGACTTTACGGAAAATTAATTGCTAATTACCTGAGGAGAATTAAATTTTAGCTTTGTGAAGGTAATTTTTTTACTAAGTTCTATTTAATAAAACAAACTGGGAGAAATATTTAAGCTTAGAGAGGTGTAAGGTGAAAAAGATAATTTTCCTTTGTCTTTTCTTTATCATCTCGGGCTGTGCAGTTTTTCAACCCGAAGAATCAAATTTTATTCAGCCTAAATTAATTAGACAGGCTGATCTGCCACCACTTTTATCTTCTTTTTCTTCAAACAATTTTGAATTTTATTGTGAGATGGTAATAAACTGTTGTGGTGATGTTGAAAGAGCAAAACTTTTAACTCGCAGTGGTGATGCTGTTTGGGATTCACTTGCTCAACTTTCTTTGCTCAAGTGGAAATACTTGCCAGCAGTTTATGAAGGACATCCTGTAAAGCTGACTGTTCGTAGAAAAATTAGACTTGTATTTGAGGAACCTAAAATCTTTTCACTCGCGGAAATTGAAATTAAAAATATTGAAAAAGCTGATTCAGTTTATAACGCACTTATCAGCGGTTCTGATTTTACAACACTATGTTTACATTGTTCAATCAGTAAATCTAAAGAACGAAATGGATTACTTGGCAATGTAAATATCAAGCACTTTAGTAATGATATTCAAACACAAATTGCTAATCTGGATGAAGGTGAGTGTACTAAACCACTTGCTTATGGTGATCACTTTGTTATTTATAAAAGATTGAGTTTGAATAATTAGCTTTAAACTCTTTGTGTTCTTTGTTCTAAAATATCTTTGCGATCTTTGCGTGAAATAATGATACACCCGATAGATCACGCAAAGTTCGCAAAGTCTAATCAATCTAATAACCTATTAGAAACCTGTAGGAATATCAATGTTATCAGTTGGCCTTTGATTTCGTTTGAAATTATTAAAGTTGTAACTAAACATTAGTGTAATAACAGGAGCTTCTTGTTTGATAAGTGCAGATCCATTAAAATTTGAACCCACTGTATTAAACTTCATATCGGATGTATTAAATAAATTTCTTGCCTGAAGCGTAAGTGATACTGCTTTTTCAAAAAATTCCTGCCTTAATGAAGCGCTGATAAACATAAATAAATCTGATTCAGATTGTGCATCAACAAACTTCATGGTGTTTACGGACATTTGAAGTCTGGTATCAGTAGAAAAATTTACCGTTGCATTTAATCTGGCTGACCAGTTAAAGAAATCTTTAACTATGCTTACACCATTTACTTTTCCATCTAAATGATTCTGAAACAAATTAATTGATGGATCAAGTTTAACTATTTGTGCAATTGAAAAACTTGATGATAATTCTGCTCCATAAACATCTGAGTTACCATAATTATCAAACATTATATTCAATCTTCCAGAAGTATCAACAGAAAATGTTTGCGTGAATGAATCATTAGACTTTCTATAATAAGTTTGCGCTGTTACAAAAACACTACCAAACATTTTTTGATAATTTAATTCTACAGCGTCAACATACTCAGGCATAAGTTTTGGATTACCTGAAATTGTAATGTTAGGATCAGAATAAAACGCAAAAGGATTTAACATGTTTTCATTTGGTCTGTTTATTCTTTTACTATAACTTAATTGTATTGTGTGATCATCAATTTTTCTAGAAATATTAAGTGAAGGGAAGTAATCCATTTTATTAAACCCGTATTTTTCACCTAAAGTTATTTGGTTTAAAAACCGATCCATATATTCACCACGTAAACCAAGCATATAACTAAAACCTTCAAACTCAGAAGTAAAAGAAACAAATCCAGCAAAAACATTATTTCTTAAAGTAAAAGTATTTGTAAGTGCCGGATCAATTGTGTATTGATTTAATGATTCATCAAATATTTTATTAACTAAATCAAAATCTCTGTATGCAAGATTTGATTGCAAACCAGATTCAATCGATGTGGTTTCAGAAAGCTTATGTTTATAATTTAATTTAGCTCGTCCGTCATTTCTTTTAGAATCATTTATAAAATTTGTATTGTTTAATAAATCAGCTATCGAACTAAAATTTTCATCAGACAGATTTTGAATTGTTATTTGATCATTTACAACGTCAACATAATTGTGAGTTAACTCAAGACTAATATCATTTATTTCCGGATCAAACTTATGCTGATACGTAAATGTTGAATTAACATAACTAACAGGAATATCCTGAGTATTATGAATACGCGAATAGTTTGTTTCTGATAGTTGCTGATTTGTAACTCTTGTTTTCATCGAATTTAAAATATCTACAACACCAACACCTAAAGACAAACCTAAAGAGTTTTGTTTATCTGCTGTATAATCCGCACCAGCTCTAAGTGAATATTGTCTTCTTTTAAACCGGATGTTCACATCAGAGTTATTAATTAATGTTTGATTATTAATAATTGAATTCCTTGTAATATCCTGCTCATTAGTAAAAATATTATCTCTGTAATCAAATCCAGAAGTAAGATTCCAGCCATCAACATTATAGTTAATTGAAAAATCACCATTGTACTTATCACCTGTACCGCTATTTAGATTTAGGATACCACTTAAAGACATATCTTTTTGTACTTTAAGATTTATATTGATTATTCCTGCTGAACCTTCAGCATCATATTTTGATGATGGATTTGTAATAAGCTCAATATTTTCGATACTGTTTGCAGAAATTTGTTTTAGTGCATCAGAACCTTGCAATGGATAAGGTTTTCCATTTACCATAAGATTAAAATTTGAACTGCCACGTAAATAAACTGTTCCATCAGGATCCACTCTTACAGAAGGTTGGTTTTGTAAAACATCAAGTGCAGTGCCGCCTTGCACATTTAAATTCTGTGCAACGTTTATAACTTTTTTATCAAGATGTAACTCTTCACTAACTTTTTCTCCAACAACTTCAGCGCCGCTTAATTCATATGCTGTTTTTGTTAACATAATTCTACCAAGATCAAGCTGAGGTTTACTATCATTTAAACTTATGGTGTTAAGATATTTAGTGTTGTATCCAACAAAACTGATCTTCAAATAATAATTTCCATCAGAAACATTGCTAAGTGTAAAAACGCCTTCTTCATTAGTAGAAACGCCTGTTACATAAGATGAATCTGAATTATTATGCAATGTAATATTTGCAAATGGCAGTGCTGCAGTAGAAGCTGAATCAATTACAACTCCTTTTATAATTTTATCAGCAGATGATAAAGAGTTATTGGCATTTACAATAATACTTATAAAAGTTACCAGAATTAATAAATATCTTAACATAACTGTGTCTTTCTTATATTTTTAATTTACCTGCGTGAAAATATTCCTTTAACTCTATGTTGTGAAGTGGATTTGTTTGAACGGTAGATTTGTTTTTATGAACGGAGTTTCTTTTTATAAATAGATTAAAAATTATAAGATGGAAAGATGTTTAAACCTTTTAAGTAATAGGTTAAGCAAGATTTATTTTTAAAAATATCTTTTGTTCATATGGATATTGAGTATTTCTTTAATAATATTTGTACGGGAGTTATGGGAAAATTAAATCTATATATCAGATTAGGGTTAAAGATTTTCGGGGCCCAATGTTTATGATACCGTCCTTTATGATTTTATTTCGCCTTGATTTATTTACAAGAGTATTGCTCATTTTAAATTATCTGAATAAAAATATTTCTTTCAATCAGGTATCTTAATAGCGCAAGTAATTTGTTTGATTTGTAATTGTTGTTTCTTTATTACTTTAAGTATTTCTAAACATATTATCAGGTGGAGATATGAAATCGTTTTACGTTATTATCCTTTCAATAATTATCATTTCTTTTAATATTAAATCTCAAGACTTTGGTGAAATTCCAGATGAGTTATTAAAAATGACAAGTCTGGCTGAAGATCCTGAAGAAGATGCTGCCGTAATATTTGATAAAGGAACTGTAAGAATAAATAGTAATTTTGATTTGGAGCAAACAAGACATGTAAGGGTAAAAGTATTTACTGAAGAAGGGAAAAAACAAGCTAACATAAAAATTGTTATCTGGCACGAAGATGATATTAACGGTATTGATGCAATTGCAATTTCACCTGATGGCAAAGAGTATGAACTTGATAGTGATAATATCTTTGTAGAAGAAGGTGAACGGACAACTACAATTTCATTTCCTGTCCCGGGTGTTGAAGTAGGGACTGTTTTTGATTATAAATATAGAATTTATTCTGAATATATCTCCAGGTTAGAACCATGGTCATTTCAGTCTGATATATATACGAAGTATAGTGAAGTTAAAGTATTTCTGCCCGCTGGTTTCACTTATAACCGGTTGGTTATAAATCATAATCATTATGAAATACAGGAAAACTACGAAGAAGTTTTAGATAGAGAAAATGTCGGTAAAAAAAATGCACTGTACACATGGTCTTGCTCTAACTTACCTGGAGTTAAAGACGAACCATTTACTGATAATATTGATGACAACTATTTAAGATTATATTTTATTCTTGTAGCGTTCAGAGATGAATATGTTAGCTTAAAGTTTGCCAAGGACTGGGATTTTGTTGCTAAAGAAATCTATAAATATTATAATGATTTAATTGATGATGATGATGGTACAAAAGAAAAAGTAAATGAAATAATTGGAGCTGAAATTAATCCTTTTAAAAAAGCTAATCTTATTTATGATTATATAAGGACAAATATTAAATCAACTGAACATAAAGCATTATTAGGTGAGTTTTTTAAAGAGCCTGAAAAAGTTTTAATAGATAAAACTGGAAGTACTTCTGAAAAAAGTATGTTACTAATTAATATGCTAACGCAAGCCGGATTAAATGCAAAACCTGTTTGGGTAAGCACAAGAGGTAATGGAACTATTATTCCTGATTTTTGTGACCGTTCACAATTCAACAGGTTAATTTGTTTACTGCAAATTGATAAGCAGCAATATTTCCTTTATCCATCTTCTACATTTGTTCCTTTTGGATATTTTACTTCTAACATTGAAGTATCTCAAGGTTTACTTATTGAAGAAGAAAAGGGAAGCATAATTGCACTAAAACCGCAAAGTTTTCAAAACTCCATTATAATTAATACTAATGGCAAAATTGATGTTGAAAAAAACTTTACCGCACAAACTCATATTGTTTATACTGGGCAAAGTGCAATTGATGAAAGAGATGAGTTGCAACTAAAAGATTCTGAAACTTATATTAAGGATTATATGAAGGAGAAATTTCCGGAAGCAAAACTGGATACTTTCTGCTATACAAATATAGATTCAGCGTATTTACCGCTGCAACTTGATCTAAAATTTACTATCCAAAATTATGCAGAAGAGACTGATCCTCTTGGATATTTTTCTTTACCGTTTTTTTCCGGGGTTAAAGAAAATCCATTTAAAAGTGCTAAAAGAACAAACCCGATTGACTTTAAATATCCTGAATTAAAATCGGAAACGATAAAAATAGAATTACCTGAAAATTATTTAATATCACAAATACCAAACAAAAAGAAAAAACTTATTACCAGTGCCGGGTTTAGCCAGGTACACGTATATAAAGATAATACTGTAGAATGTAATCGTACAATTGATCTTAGCAGAAGAAGACTTGAATTAAAAAGTTATAAAGATGTTAAATCATTTTTTGATGAACTGGTTACATCAAACTTAGAACAAGTTGTATTTACAAAAAAGGTTACCGGAAACTGAAACCATAGTTAAGGTTAATATGAAAACTATCGCGCTATTCTTTATTACATTATTCAGCGTTGGACTAAATAATTATTCTATTGCACAGGTAGATGATAAAATAAATTTTGATTCCTTACTTCAAAAATCAGATGCTGTTGTTTTAAATGAAGTTATTGAGGTTAATATTGAGAATGAATCCAGTGCTGAATACTTTGTAAGTGAAAAAATTCTTATTAAAAATAATAAAGCTGATAAGTACTGTAAAATAATTTTAAACGAATCTCACTTTAGAGAAGTATATGATATTGAAGCAAAAATTTTAAGTGTAACTAGAGAAGAAATAAAAGAACTTGATTCCGATGAAATAAGAGAAGCCGAGTTTTCTCCACAGGCTTTTTATAGCGGAAATAATTATAAGTTTTTTGAACTTAGTAACACGACTTATCCTTTTATTTTTGAATATAAGTACAAATCAAAAATAAGTACTCTTTTATTCTGGCCTGATTGGTATCCACAATCTGATATCCCAACAATTAAATCATCTTACAAACTTACAATTGATCCTAAAGTAAAATTCAGATACCACAAAAAAGGTATTACAATTGAACCAAGTATAAATCATAACGAATCTTTAGATTCCTATAGATGGTCAATGGAAAAAATTCCTGCTTCACTTGATGAAGATTATTTATCACCTGAAGATGAAACACAAACTGCTTTATATTTTGTACCTCAAAGTTTTACAACTGATAATTATCCAGGCAATACAGAAAGCTGGGATGCTTTTTCAAATTGGTATAGAAGTTTAGCTGCTGACAGATATACTTTGCCCAATGAAGCTAAAAAAGAAATTAAAGAACTAGTAAAAGATGCAAGTGATGTAAAAGAAAAAATAAAAATTCTTTACAAATATTTGCAGAAGAAAAACAGGTATGTTGCTATTGAAATGGGGTTAGCAGGATGGCAACCGCAATCTGCTACTCAAGTTTACACCAACAGGTATGGTGATTGTAAAGATCTTTCCACTTTTATGGTTGCTATGCTTAATGCAATTGGAATAAGAGCTTATCCTGCATTAGCGTTAACAAAAAACAAAGGCAATGTTAATCCCGATGAACCTTCTTACCAGTTTAATCATTGCATTGTTATGGTGCCTCTAGAAAATGATTCCATCTGGCTGGAATGTAATTGAACTTATGATGATATGGGAGAGATGAATTATAATATTGAAGATATGTATGCCCTTGTTGTTGGTGAAAAAAACGGCAGTCTTATTAAAACTCCGCAAAAAAAATCTTATCAAAATAAATGGCATTCAAATATTGATGCTACTATTGCTCTTGGTGATTTAAATTTTAGTACAAGAATATTTGTAGAAGGGAATACAAGGGATTATTTAAGATATAATATGGCTCGTTCTAACAGTAAAGATGATGTTTTGTTTCTTACTGATTTGCTTGGTGAAAACTATTCTAACCTTAACATAGAAAAGTATAATCTTTCTGACCAGGAAATTAAAGAACAGGATTTTGTGCTCACTTTAAATGGAACTTATACTAAATTTTTACCTTCGGATGGTATAAGATTATTTCTTAACCCTTCAATATTTAACCGTAAAACACCCGAAGATTTACCGAAGGAAGAAGTAAGTAAAAGAAAG
>Ga0138256_10002189_pt1 | contig 21105 bp, 23 predicted proteins | sample KNB2016incub_MG_FD_105486 | JGI IMG/M metagenome (GOLD analysis project Ga0138256, IMG submission 105486) | Active sludge microbial communities from wastewater in Klosterneuburg, Austria - KNB2014incub_MG | ecosystem: Engineered > WWTP > Activated sludge > Unclassified | place: Austria... | reverse complement strand
GGAAATAGTGGCACTTGTCGCTGCAGGCGCCGCAGTGCACGCAGGCGTCCATGTAGACGCGCAAGCTGCGGTACTTGCCCAGCAGATCGCCCATCTTGTCGATCGCACGCGCCTCCCAGCCCTCGCTCAGCTCGCCGGGGAAGCCGAGGTTGGCCTGGATGGCCGCCGACGCGACAAAAGGCTTGGTGTTGGCCATCGCGCCCGCCGCCACCAGCGGGATCACCGGGTAGGGCTTGAGCGCGGGGGTCTCGAACTTGGCTGTGGCCATGTCAACGGTCCAGCGCCGCCGCCCAGCTTGCCAGGTGGCGGGCTTCGCGCGGGTTGTCGATCTGCATGCGTGTGGGGCTGAAGAACAGGCCCGGCGCATGCAGCAGCTTGCTGATCGGAAACACGATCATCAGCAGCGCCACCAGCGTCAGGTGCAGCAACAGCAGCGGGTCGGCCGGCAGCGGCTGGATGTCGAACCGCATCAGGCCCAGCATGAAGGCCTTGAGCGCCACGATGTCGGTGTGCGCAACAAAGCGCATCGCCAGGCCCGACAAGCCGATGGCCAGCAGCAGCGCCAGGTGCAGATGATCTGACGGCGTGGAGATGTAGCGCACACGGTCGACCAGGATTCGCCGCGCCCACAAGCCGATCAGGCCCGCGATCAGGGTCAGCCCGGCGTAGGTGCCGAAGAACTGCACGAAGACGATCGGCGCCCACACGGGCTGCTGAAAGTAGCGCAGGTGGCGCAGCAGCACCAGCAGCAGCGAGGCATGGAACAGCCAGCCGAAAACCCAGGTCCACTTGCTGGCCTTGAACAGGCTTTCGAAGAACACCACCTCGCGCGTCATGCGCAGCACCACGCCAGTGGCATCGATCGGCGCCGGCGTGGTCGGGATCAGCAGCGGTGCCGGTGTCTTGGCATAACTTCTGATCTTCACGGCCAGCCCGCCCACCAACATCAGCGTGGCGGCGTAGAACAGCAGGGCGTAGAAGATGGCAAGCGCCGACATGGTCGTCGCAGCGGTCGGGGGCCTGTGCCTGAGCGTACTAGACGCAGCCGGTGGGCTTGGGCAGCCCGGCGATCTTGCAGGCCTGCTTGGCGGGGCCGTAGGGGAACAGCTCGTACAGGTACTTGCTGTTGCCCTTCTCCGCGCCCAGCTGCTTGCCGATGGCCTTGGTCAGCACGCGCACGGCCGGTGCGATCTGGTATTCCTCGTAGTACTGGCGCAGGAAGTTCACCACTTCCCAATGGTTGGGGGACATTTCCACGTTCTCGCTCTTGGCGATCTCGCCGGCGATGTCCTCGGTCCAGTCGGACAGGTTGACGAGATAGCCTTCCTCGTCGGTTTCGACGGCGGTGCCGTTGACTTCGATGCCCATTTCAGTCTCCTTGAAGAATCGGTCAGAGCCAGGTCTGGCTGTTCGGATGTTCGACCACCAGGTCGACAAAGCCGGCGTAATCGACAGCACTCAGACCGTCGATCAAACGACCGGCCATGCCACGTGCCTCGACATCGGGCTGCAGCACGCAGACCTTGAAGCCCTTCAGCGCGTCGGCCATGCCGGCACCGGTGGTCGCCGCGTAGATCGCGTCCTCGATCAACAGCAGCGTGGCACCCGGTTGCGCCAGACGCAGGCAACTGGCCAGTGCGCTGGTCTGCGTGTGCGATGAGTTGACGATGTGCAGCATGTGGATGTCTACCCCCGGATCGCCAGCGATCCGCCCCCCGAGGGGGTTGCGCCCGGCTTCGGGCGGCCGGGCGCCGGGTGCTTTGAAATTTGGCTTCGCACGATTCGATCCTTCCTCAGAACGACAGAACGACGTCCTGCTCGGCCATCAGCGCGCCCATCTCGGCGCTGGACAGCACCTGCACGTCGACCAGCAGGTCGTCTTCGCTGAGGCCGCGTGCGGCCATCGATTCGCGCTCGACGTACAGCTTCTCGACGTCGTAGCCGTCCAGCGCGCGGTAGGTCTTGCTGTGGTTCTTGATGCCGATGGCCTTGGTGTCCTGGCCCTTCACCAGCTCGTAGACGCCGTCGTCGACGAAGGCCAGGCTCACGTCCTGGTCGAAGGTGGCCGCGATCAGCACCACCTCGAGGCTTTCGAGTGCGTAGATCGAGCCGTAGGGCGCCTTGCGGTTGACGAACATGAACTTCTTGACCGCCATGGCATCAGCCCCCGAAGGTCACGGTGCGGTCGGCCTTGATGCCGGCGTCAACCAGCTGGCCCAGGCCGCTGATGCGGAACCCGGGCGCCAGCACCTCGTCCTTGATGCCACGGCGCAGCGCCGCGGCCACGCACACCACCAGATCCACACCGTGCTGCTCTTTCAGCGCCGCCCAGCGGTTCACGATGTGGCGGTCGTCCTGCGGCGGCTCGGTCAGCCGGGTCGAGTTGTAGACCCCGTCGTGATAGAAGAACACACGCATCACCTCGTGCCCCTTGGCGATGGCGGCGGCCGCGAACTGGTACGCGCTGTCGCTGGCCTGGTGCGTGTAAGGTCCTTCGCTGACGAGCAGGGCGAGTTTCATGACGGGGTAGATCTAGAACCGGATGTGCGTCGACGCGTTCAGGTTGGCGCGCGAACCACGCCAGTCGTCGATCAGGTACTTGGTGAAGGGCAGGTCGCACTTCTCGAAGAAGCGTGGCCAGCCGATGCGCTCGACCCAGTCCGACAGCCGCTCCCAAGAGCGCGCGTCTTCCTTGTAGGTGTAGAGGATCTTCTTCACCATGGCCGACACCTCGGGCCAGCGCGGCGGGTTGTTGGGAATGCCCGAGGCCACCATCTTCATGAAAGTGGGCTTGCCACGCGCGTTGCTGTTCTTGCCACCCACCCAGATCGCGAGCTTGCTGTGCTCGGGGTCGTTGATCTGCATCGGCGGGCACGGCGGGTAGCAGGCACCGCAGCAGATGCATTTCTTTTCGTCGACCTCGAGACTGGGCTTGCCGTTCACCAGCGCCGGGCGGATGGCCGCGACCGGGCAACGTGCAACCACCGCGGGGCGTTCGCACACGTTGGCCACCAGGTCGTGGTTGATCTTGGGCGGCTTGGTGTGCTGGATGATGATCGCGATGTCAGCCTGGCCGCCGCAGTTGATCTCGCAGCAACTGGTCGACATGTGCACGCGGTTGGGCATCTCTTCGCGGATAAACTCCTTGTGCAGGTCGTCCATCAGCGCCTTCACCGCGCCTGAGGCGTCGGTGCCCGGGATGTCGCAGTGCAGCCAGCCCTGGGTGTGCGAGATCATCGACACCGAGTTGCCGGTGCCACCGACCGGAAAGCCGCTTTCGGTCAGCGCCGACACCAGCGGCGCCACCTTGTTCGGGTCGGCGACCATGAACTCGATGTTGCTGCGGATCGTAAAGCGCACATGCCCGTCGGCATAGGTGTCGGCGATGTCGCACAGCTTGCGGATGGTGTGCACGTCCATCTGCCGCTGCGTGCCGGCGCGTACGGTCCAGACCTCGTCGCCGCTGTGCGACACGTGGTGCAGCACGCCGGGGCGCGGGCGGTCGTGCATCTTCCAGTTGCCATAGTTCTTCAGCAACGTGGGATGCATGTACTGCTTGTTGTCGGGAGCGCCGCTTTCGATCGGGGTACGTGGGGCCATGTCGTGTCTCCTCAGGCGGCCTTGTTTCCGGCTTCGAGCTTCTGGGCCTTGACCTTGGCCACTTCCTCGTCCCAGCCGTCCATGCGCACGTAGGGGTTGGTGCGCGGCGCCGACACCATGTTGGCGTCGATCGGCACGTCGATGCCCTCGAGGAAGTTGACCAGGCCGATGCGCTCGATCATCTCGCCCGTGCGCTCGTGCTCGAGCGCGTTCTCGGCGAAGAAGTCGATCGCCTTGCGTCCCAGTTCGACCAGGGCCTCGTAGTCCTCGTCGGTCTTCAGCGGCATGAAGGGCACCACCACCGTGCCCATCAGGTCGCCGATCTTCAGCGTGCGCTTGCCGCCGATCAGGATGGTGGCGCCGGTGTCGGTGCCGTGCGCCAGTGCGCCGGTCATCACGTTGATGCAGTGCATGCAGCGCACGCAGTCCTTGTTGTCGATCTCCAGGCCATGCGTGTCGCTGACCTTGACGCAGGTGCGGTGTGCGCCCTCGCGCAGGTCACCCACCTCCTTCAGCATGATGGCCTTGGTGGGGCAGCGCGCCACCACGTCGTTCACCAGCTCGTTCATGCCGTGCTTGGCGAACCACTGGCGCGCCACCGCTTCGTCGCTGCGCATGTTGTCGCGCCAGGTGCCGATGACCGCCATGTCGGCGCGCTGGATGCTGTTCATGCAGTCGTTGCTGCAGCCGCTGAACTTGAACTTGAACTTGTAGGGCAGTGCTGGCCGGTGGATGTCGTCGACAAAGGTGTTGATCACCTGCCGGTGCGCCCGCCCCTCGTCGAAGCAGCTCTGCTCGCAGCGTGCCGCACCCACGCAGCTCATCGAGGTGCGCACCGCAGGGCCGGCACCACCGAGATCGAAACCCAGCTCGTTGAGCGCGTCGAAGGCATCCTGCACCTTGTCGCTCTTGGCGCCCTGGAACATGATGTCGCCGCTCTGCCCGTGGAAGGCGATCAGGCCCGAGCCATGCTCTTCCCAGATGTCGCACATCTTGCGCAGCACGTCGCTGGTGTAGTGCATGCCCGGCGGCGGCTGTATGCGCAGGGTGTGGAACTCGGCGGCGTCGGGGTACACCGGCGCGCCCTTTTCGTCCTTCAGCTCGGTGAAGCGCGGGATGACGCCGCCGCCATAGCCGAACACGCCGATCGTGCCGCCCTTCCAGTAGCCCTTCTTGGTGCGGTAGCTGGTTTCCAGCGTGCCCAGGATGTCGACCATGTAGTCCTTGTCCTGGGCCAGGCGCTTGAGCCCGGTGACGAAACTCGGCCAGGGGCCGGTTTCGAGCTCGTCGAGCATCGGCGTATCGTGCTGCTTCTTGGCCATGGCTTGTCTCCGACTGTCAGGTCACCGCGGGGTCTGGAGTTGACGACGCAGGGCCCGATGTTCGCCCCGCTGCGACGCCGACGCCATTACCCGCGTTGGCTGTTCACGATAGACCCTCAGGGGGGCAGCGCCACTACCCGAATGGCGTATCCGCGGCCCACCCGTACCGGGTATGGACGCCAGGGCGCGCGCACGCGCTCAATGCCCACTTTGACTCGCACCGATGATCCGAATCACGCCCTTGAAGCAGCTGCGCGCGCCCCTGGGCAAACAGGAGATCGAGTTGCAGCAGATCGATTTCGAAGCCGGCGGCCTGAGCCTGCTGCGCACACGCATCCGCGAGGGCAGCCGCTTCACGGTGTTCGACATCGACCCCCTCACGGCCCAGGACTGGGGGCAGGCCCTGCTCGACTGGGCGCAGCGCCAGCCGCAGTCTTGAACCATGTCCGTGCCACCCAGCAGCGACGAGTCGGCAGACCCTGGCAGCACCATGGTCGACCTGGCCTTCACGCTGACGGGGTTGACCCTGCCGCACGGTCACCGGCAACCCCTGGCCGCCGCGCTGGAGCGCGAACTGCCCTGGCTGCCGCAGACACCGGGGGCGGGCATGCACCGCCTCAATCTCAGCCAGGGCGGCGACGGGCAGGCCCTGCTGTCGCAGCGCACCCGGCTGTTGCTGCGCGTGCCGCGCGATCGGGTGGCCGATGCGCTCAGATTGCAAGGGCAGGTCATCGACCTCTTCGGCCATCGGCTGCAGCTGGGCCCGGCCCAGGTGCGCGAACTGCTGCCCTGGGGCAGCCTGTATGCGCATGTGGTGGCGTCGTTGTCGGCCGATGAAGGCGGCTTCATGCTCGAGGTCGAAGATGAACTGCGCCGCCTGGGCCTGCGCTGCCGGCCGATCTGCGGCCGCCGGCAGGCGCTGGAGACCGATGACCTGCAGGGCTACAGCCTGATGCTGGACGGGCTGAGCGCGGCCGATTCGCTGGGGCTGCTGCAACGGGGCATCGGCCCGCATCGGCGGCTCGGCTGCGGCCTGTTCGTGCCGCACCGGTCGGCCGCGGCCGTGGGCACACCTCACTGACGACCTGCCCTGATGCAGCAACGACCATGACCACGCCGCCACAACTGCCGGCGATGCGCATCAAGAGCCGCTGGTTCCGCAGCGATGCGCCGAAATCGGCAGCCGAACAGGCCAGCGCGATGGCCTTCATCGTCTGGCGCGTGGCGCAGCAGATGCTCAAGCGCATGCGCGGCGCGCAGTTCGACATCGATGCCGGTCGACCCTACTTCGACTTCATGCGCGAGGTGCTGGTGTTCCTGATCGCCATCAGCGACCGCATCGCCCATGACCGCCTGTCAGCCGCCGATCGCCAGGCCTTCACGCCGGCCCTGGTGCACCACGTGGCGCGCACGCTGCAGGACAACGAGGACGCGCTGCTGGGGCCGGCCACCGGTGCAGCGACACACGCAGACACTTTTGTCGAGCTGGTCAACGAGGTGGTGGGCCACTACGCCGAGTTCGGTGCCGACCCCGAGCCACCGGCCGACGCGGTGGGTTTTCACCCTGACTTCGGTTTCGTGCGTTACCTGGGTGCGCGGCTCGAACCCACGCTGCCGATCAAGGACCGGCGCTGGGTGATCGACCAGGTGATGGCGATCGAGGCGCCCGAGGCCGTGGGCATCGTGCAGCGCTCGATGCGCGACCTGCTCGACCCGGCAGCCCCGAGCCGACCGCGTCGTGGCACGCTGAGCGGGGATTGAACCCATGACGGCACCGTCCCTTCGTTCGATCGAGACGCCCGGGTCGGGCCATGCCTTCGACCTCGACGACGACGTCGCCTACCGCGCTTGGCGCGGATGGAAGCTGCAGCATCGTCCGGCCGACGCCGCGGCCATCACGGTCGACGTGGTCGACCCGTGTGCGCTCAGCGTTGGCGAGCGCGATTTGCTGCTTTCACACATCGCGCACGCGAACATGGCCTTGTACCGATCGCCGCCGGGTGACGACGATCGTGACATGCCGCGCCGGCTCGGCGCCCAGCTGGGGCTGCAGCGGCTGGATGCCAACTGGCTCGCTGACGAAGACGGCATCTCCAGCATCCAGGTCAGCAGCGCCAGCGACGGGCGCGGCGGCTTCATCCCCTACACCCAACAGGCCATCCGCTGGCACACCGACGGCTACTACCACCCTTCGCATCGGCGCATCCACGGCATGCTGCTGCACTGCGTGCGGCCGGCGGCCCGCGGCGGCGTGAACCGCCTGCTCGACCCCGAGCTGGTCTACATCGCGCTGCGCGACGAATCGCCGGCCCTGGTGCGCGCGCTGATGCGGCCCGACGCGATGACGATTCCGGCGCGCCAGGGTGACGATGGCGAGGCGCGGGCGGCACAAAGCGGGCCGGTGTTCAGCGTCGACCAGGGCGCGCTGCACATGCGCTACACCGCACGCACACGCAGCATCGAATGGCATGCCGACGCCCTGGTGCAGGCCGCTGCCGCGCGGCTGGCAGACCTGCTGAACACTGAGCTGCCCGGCCTGCTGAGCGTGGGCCTGCAAGCGGGCATGGGCGTGGTGGGCCACAACGTGCTGCATGACCGCAGCGCCTTCGTCGACGACCCCGCGCAGCCGCGGCTGCTCTACCGCGCGCGCTTCCTCGACCGGGCCACGGCGGCTTGATACCGGGATGGCGCAATGGGTCACGATCTGGCGCGCCGCCCACCTGCTGGGCGTGCCGCGCGGCGTGCTGCAGCAGCAGGTGCGCCGCGGCGAGATCGAGCTCAGCGACGGCCTGGTCCACACTGAAACCCTGCTGCGCCTGTATCCGCAGGCACAGCTGGAAGAAGGCGGGCTGCTCGAGCGCGTGGCGCAGATCCGCGACGAGGCCTTCGGCCGCCGCCTGCGCGAACGCGTGTTGCCCAGCCAGGAGGTGCTGGCGCAGCGGCTGTTCCGGCAGACGCAGGAACTGGCCGACGTGCAGCGCCACCTGCAGCGCTACCACGCGCTGGTGATCGAGTTGCGCAGCACGCTGGCGCAGCAGATCGAACAGGCGAAGGACGGCGACGGCCGCCTGCTCGCCCTGCATCGCCAGCTGAACGACGGGCTGGCGCGTGCTTTGGCCATGGAATCGGTCGACATGCTGGACGTGATGGACGACATGCTCAAGGTGATGTCGGCGCAGGTGACGCTGCGCCCCAGTGGCCACCAGTTCGCGGTGGAAGGTCACGACACGCTGCTGCAGGCCGGCATGCGCGCAGGGCTCAAGCTCAACTACGGTTGTGGCAATGGCAGCTGCGGCATGTGCAAGGTGCGCGTCACCGCCGGCCAGGTGACACGCACCATGCACACCGACTACGCCCTGTCCGAGGCCGAGAAGGCGCAGGGTTATGTGCTGGCCTGCGCGCACACCGCCGCCAGTGCCGAACTGACACTGGAGACGCTGGAAGCCGCCGGCCCCGACGACATCCCCGAACAGCAGATCGTGGCCAGCGTGCGCGCCGTGCGCGAACTGGGCAAAGACACGCGGCTGCTGCATCTGCAGACCCCGCGCAGCCACCGACTGCGCTTTCTGGCGGGCCAGTCGCTGACGCTGGGCCTGGCCGGCCGCGGCGGTGGTGACGATGCGCAGGCGCTGCACCCGATCGCCAGCTGCCCCTGCGACGACCGCAACCTGCAGTTCTTCATCGCCCGCAATGCCGACGATCCGGTGGCGCGACAGCTGTTCGACGGTGGCCTGAAGGTGGGTGACGCCGTCACGCTGTGGGGGCCGGTGGGCCAGTTCGTGCTGAACGAGAGCACGCACCCCTTGGTGTTTGCCGCCTGTGACACCGGTTTTGCGCCGATCAAGAGCCTGATCGAGCATGCGCTGTCGATGGACCAGGCACCGTCGATGTCGCTGTTCTGGCTGGCGACAAGGCCCGACGGCCACTTCATGGCCAACCAGTGCCGCGCCTGGTCGCAGGCGCTGGACCCGTTCGAATACACGCTGTCCAGCGATGACGATGCCGCGTCTGGCGCCCACCAGATGGTTGCGGCCATGCGCGCCGACCTGTTCGACATCGAGTGTGACTACTACATCGCCGGCCCGCAGCCCTTCGTGCAGGCGCTGTTGCGCGGCCTGACGGCCGGCGGCGTGCCGGCCGCACAGCTGCACAGCGAGTTCACGCCATGAGCTGCGGCGGCAGCGAGCAGGGCGACGACAGCAGCGGTGAGTGCTTCGCGCTGCGCGTGCTGGGTGACGCGATGGCGCCCGAGTTCAAGCATGGCGAGATCGTGATCATCGAGCCCGAAGGCGCCGTCAAGTCCGGCAGTTTCGTGCTGGCGCAGCATGCCGGCGAATGGCTGCTTCGTCAGTTGTGCCGGCACGGTGAAGGCTGGCTGCTGCGCGCCCTGAACCCCGACCCCGAGGCGCGGCCCGATCTGCCCTTGGCCGACCTGCAATCGGTGCGCGGCGTGGTCATCCAGAAGGCCGTGCCGGGCCGTCGCCGGCTGAGCAAGTCCTACCTCTGAAACTGTCCCCCCTGCTGCCATGCCCTACTACGTCTATGCCGTGCGGCCCTTCGCGCAACTGACCGCACTGGGAGAACATGCGGCCTACGCCGGTGCCTCGGCGCAAGCCAAAACCCTGCGTGCGCAGCAGGCAGTGGATGACAAGGCGCAGATCCGCGTGATGTTCGCCGCCACGCCGATCGAGGCCGAGGACCTGCTGCTGCAGGTTCGCACGCCGCGCCCCGCAGGCGAGGAATAGGGCCCGCCCCGGGCAACGGTGGCGATCGCGGCGCCGGGATCAGGGTGCGCTCGACGGCCCCGGGTCGTGCGCGGCCAGCCAGTCGAAGAACTCCTGATACCACAGCCGTGAATTGCAGGGCTTGAGCACCCAGTGGTTCTCGTCGGGGAACCAGACCAGCCGGGCGGGCACACCGCGCGCCTGCAGCGTGTTGTAGTAGGCCAGCCCGTTGCAGTCGGGCACCCGGTAGTCACGCGCGCCGTGCATCACGAGCGTGGGCGTGTTCATGTGGCGCGCGAAGTTGCAGGGGTTCTGTGCCGCCACGCGCGCCGGGTCTTCCCAGTACAGCGCGCCCAGGTCGCGTGGGCGATGCAGGTACGAGTCGGCGCTGAAGGTGGCGATGCGATCGAACACGCCGGCGTGGCAGACCTGCGCGCGGTAGCGGCCCGCCGCAACATGGCCGTTCAGCCACGCGGCCATGAAGCCGCCGTAACTGCCGCCGGACAGGAAGACACGCTGCGCGTCGGCCCAGGGCTGGGCCAGCAGCCAGTCGGTGCCGGCCTCGATGTCCTGCAGTTCGAGCTCGCCCTGGCGGCCCATGATGCTGTCGCGAAAGGCGAAGCCGAAGCCGCTGGAGCCGTGGTAGTTGACGGCTGCCACCACATGCCCGCGTGAGGCCAGCAGCTGCGTGTTCCAGCGGTAGCCGAAGGTGTCGCCTGCCGCCGCATGGGGGCCACCGTGCACCACGTGCAGCAGCGGGTGCTTGTGTCGCGCATCGAAGCCGGGTGGAAAGGTCAGCCACATCTGAACCTCGTCACCCAGCGCGCCGCGCAGGCTGACCTGCTGTGTCTCGCCCAGCGTCAGGCCGGCCAGCAGCGCGTCGTTGAAGCGCTCCAGCCGCAGCGGGGTGCCGCCGCTGCGCTGGGCCTGCACCTGCACCGGGTGCCGAGCGCTGTCGGCCGCCACCACCAGGGTCTCGCCGCCGGCCGCTCCCGCCAGGTCGAAACCCTGCACCCAACCGCCCGGCACCACCACCGTGCAGGTGTCGTCGTGCAGCGTCAACTGCCACAGCGGCCGGCGGCCGCGGTCTTCGGCGGTGAACAGCAGCCGGCTGCCGTCGGCACTCCAGCGCAGCGGGGCGTCGACCTCGAAGTCGCGGCCTTCGGCCAGCATGCGCCAGGGCTGGCCGCGGCGCCGCAGTGCCGGCCGGCCCGGCATGGTGTGGCGCCGCCCGACATGCGCCGCGACGCAGGCCAGCGCCGTGCCGTCGGGGCTGTAGCGCGGGGCGTCGTAGTTCCAGTCGGCGTCGGCGCTGAGGGCCTCGAAACGGCCCGTTGCCAAATTGAGTTCAGCCAGTGCGGTGGGGTTGCTGGCCAGCTTGCGCGGCGCTGGATCATGCACAAAAGCGATGCGGCTGCCGTCGGGCGCGATGTCGAAGTGCGTGCTGCCGGGTGCCTCGAGCGGCAGTTCGTAGCCACTGCCTTCGAACAGGTCGCGGATGCCGCCGCTCTTCAGGTCAAGCAGCAGCAGGTGCGGCATACGCCCCATCGGCAGGTTGTGGTCGAAGTAGCGGTATTGCGCCTGGCCGGTGACGTAGGCGCTGTCCTTGCGCTCGCCAAAGGCCTTGTGCTGCCGGTTCTGCGCCTTGCTGCCCTTCAGTTCGGGCCAGACCCAGGCCACGAAGAGCACACGGCGGCCATCGGGCATCCACTTGAAGGCCTCGATGCCGGGGCCGAAGTCGCTGGCACGCTCGGCCTCACCCCCGGCGGCATCGATCAGGTAGAGCTGAGCGGTGCTGTCCTTTTGGCCCTGCTGTTCACGTTTGGCAATGAAGGCGATGCGGTCACCATGTGGCGACCAGGCGGGCTGCCCGTCCTTGTCGCCGCAGCGCGTCAAGCGGCGCGGGGCACGCCGGTCGGTGGGCAGCAGCCACAGGCTGGTGCTGCCCCGGTTGTCCTGCATCGAATACGACGTGACGGCGCAGACCGCATGGGCACCATCGGGGGCCAGCGCCGGGTTGCCGATGCGCTGCAGGCGCCACAGGATGTCGACGTCGATCGTGCGACTTGCGCTCATGGTGGTGCGTGGTTGACCGCGACGGCGCCGATTGTGGGTGCGCCCCCGGCGCGGGGCGTGCGGCAGCGGCCGCTACTCGCGCTCGGCCTGCCAGGCGATGTATTTCAGCGTCGCCACGCAACCACCGACAATGCCGGCCAGTGCGATGAACGAGCCGACGGCCAGCGTCGAAACGCCGGTCAGGCCCTGACCGATGGTGCAGCCCATCGCGGTGACGCCGCCAAATCCCATCAGCAGTGCACCGACGATCTGGCGGCGCAGGTCGGCCAGCGAGGCAAAGCCTTCCCAGCGAAAGCTGCGTGTGGCCAGTGCCACCACGGCCGCGCCAGTCACCATGCCCAGCAGTGCCGCAATGCCGAAGCTGGCGTGCAGCGACTTGTCGGTCCACAGCATCAGCAGTTCCAGCGTGTACGCCGTGGGCGCGACGAAGCTCAGTGATTCGATCGTTCGTGTGTTGGTCGCGAAGTAGACCTGCTCCAGCGTCTCGGGGTTCTCGCCGAAGCCCAGATGGCCGCTGACGTACCAGCCGCCGACGATCACCGCGCCGATCGCCGCGCCGGCGAAGACCTGCAACCCGTTGGCCCGAAAGCGCTTGTCCTTGAACACGAAGACCAGCAACGCCAGCACCAGCACCGCGGCCAGTGCCGGCAGCACACGCTCGGGCGCCAGGCCGCTGATGTTGGCCAGCAGATGTCCCAGCGTGGCGCCCTTCAACGCGCCTTCGGCCTGCGACACGGCCACCGGGTCGAGCAGCGTCGCACGCCACTGGCCGAACAGGCCCTTGAGCGTCATGTAGGCGGCGATCGCCATGAACACCAGTACCACCAGCGAACGCAGGCTGCCACCGCCCAGGCGCAGCAGGTTCTTGTTCGCGCAGCCGCCCGACAGGCTCATGCCGATGCCGAACAGCACACCGCCGAGCAGCATCGACAACCAGGGCAGGCTGGCGCCACGCAGGTAGATCGATTTCGCCAGGTCGACCTGGCCGCTGTGCTGAAGCAGCGCGGCCCCACCAATGGCCACCGCGATCGCCAGCAGCCACATGCGCGCCCGGCCCCAGTGGCCCATGTTGACGATGTCCGACAGCGCACCCATGGTGCAGAAGTTGGCGCGCTGCGCCACCGCGCCGAAGCCTGCACCGAGGGCGAAGCCGCCCCAGATCACGGTCTGGAACAGGTCAGGCGTGGCACTCATCGCCGAATTTTCACACGGGCCCCGCAGGCGCTAGATGAACAGGCAGACGTCGGTTTCGCCGGCGAACTTCATGAAGGTGGCCGCGCCGCCGAATTCAATGCCGCCGATGAAATCGGACTTGTCGAAATCGAACAGATCCACCGTCATCTGGCAGGCGATGAACTTGACCTCGGCCTCCAGGCACAGGTCGCGCAATTCCTGCAGCGAGGCCACGCCCTTCTTCTTCATCTTGGCCTTCATCATCGACGTGGCCATGGCCTGCATGCCGGGCAACGCCGACACCATCACCGGCATCGGCACCGGCATCGGCATCGCCGGGTTGCCGATCGGGCTGATCGCGATGCCGCTCAGGTCCTTGCGCAGCAGCTGCAGCCCGTAGAAGGTGAAGAAGATCTGCACCTCCCAGCCCAGAGCCGAAGCGGTGGACGCCAGGATCAAGGGCGGGTACGCCATGTCGAGCGCGCCCTTGGTCGCGATGATCGCCATCTTCTTGCTGGCCATGGGGTAGGGACTCCGGGTGCAGGCGCATTGCTGCGCCGGGATGGCGGTCGCTGACGCTGCGCCTGAGGGGGCGTGTGGCCGGCCTAGGCCTTCTTCAGAAAGAACACGTACTTGCCGGCTTCTTCGCCCGACGACAGCAGCGCATGGCCGGTCTGCTCGGCAAAGGCGGCCATGTCGCAGACCGAGCCGGGGTCGGTGGCCACCACGCGCAGCACCTGGCCCGGCGCCATGTCGTTCAGCGACTTCTTGGTCTTGACGATGGGCAGCGGGCAGGACAACCCCGAGGCGTCGAATTCCTTGTCGAACTTCATGCATGTCTCCTGGCGCCGTTGGCGCGTGCTGGCAAGTGCCCCACAGGGCAAAGCAAGGTTGATTAGCCGCGTTCGCAGCGGGGCCGTCTATTCCCGCAACGGGTGATGGACCCTAGCCCATCCGGGTAGGGCAGGCAACGGTGCGGACAAAGGTTTCAACGGCGCAGAAAGGCCGCCAGCAGATCACCCGCACCGCCCAGGCCGCCATCGGTCCCGTCGTTGGCCAGCAGGCCCATGACGAAAGTCCTCAAATATTACTTCTGCTCATTCTCGCCTGCCCGCGCCAGCAGCGGCAGGCGGTCGAACCAGGGCGCTGCCTGCTCCAGTTGAACGGCCAGCTGCAGCAGCGTGGCCTCGTCACCCATGCGGCCGACGAACTGCACGCCCAGCGGCAAGCCATCGGGCGTCCAGTACAGCGGCACGCTCATCGCGGGGGTGCCGCTCAGGTTGGCCAGCTGCGTGAAGGGCACGGGTGTCATGTTGTCGGCAGCGATCGCGTCGACCACAGGGCCGATCAGCCCGCTGCGCGCCAGCAAGGCCAGCAGCCCGCTGGAGACCAGGCCTTCCAAAGCCAGCGCCTGCCAGCGTGGAAGATCGGTGGCGCCGTGGCGCAGTGCCGGCCCGGCCATCACCGGCGACAGCAGCAGGTCGTGCTGCTGATGGAAGCGGCCCAGCGCACGCGCAAAGTCGTTCCAGCGCAGCAGCTCGGTGCTGAGCGTGGCCGCCGAGCTGGCACGCCCCAGCACCGCCATCGCCCGCGTCAGCAGTTCGAAGTCTCGCCCGCGGGCCCCCAGCGCCCGCGCCTGCGCCACCTCGGCCGCGACCTGGCCCAGGTACATGCTCAGATAGGCGCGGGCCAGCGCGGCGCCGTCGATCTCGGGCGCCGCCGGCACCAGCTCGTGGCCCAGGCGCTGCAGCAGGGCCACCGCATGGTCGACCGCGGCCAGCGCCTCGGGCTGCACCGGCGTGCCGATGGGCGACGCCACGCTGAAGCCGATGCGCAGGCGCCGGGGCTCGCGCCGCGCCGCCTCGGCAAAGGGCTCGGACGGCAACATGACCGGAAACGGATCGCCGGGCTCAGGGCCGCACAGCAGGTCGAGCGCCAACGCGCTGTCGCGCACGCTGCGCGAGATCACACCATGCGTGCAGGCGCCGAACCAGACCTCGCCGAACAGCGGCGCTTCAGAGATGCGCCCACGCGAAGGCTTGAGCGTGAACAGCCCGCAGCAGGCCGCCGGGATGCGCAGCGACCCGCCACCGTCGCTGCCAGCTGCCATCGGCAACACGCCGGCGGCCACCGCGGCAGCCGCGCCACCGCTGGACCCACCCGCGTTGCGTGTCAGGTCCCAGGGGTTGCTGACCGGGCCGTGCAGCTGTGAATCGCTGACGCCCTTGAGCCCCAGCTCCGGCAGGTTGGTCTTGCCGAAGATCACCAGCCCGGCGTCGAGAAAACGCCGCGTGGTCGCTGCGTGCTGCTTGGCGACCACATGCTGCAGGCCCCGGCTGCCCAGCCCGCTGGGCACGCCGGCGTAGTCCTGCAGGCCGTCCTTCAGCAGAAAAGGGACCCCGGCCAGAGGGCTGTGCTGGCGATCGAAGCCGGCCGCGATCTGCGCGCGTGCCTGCGCCTCCATCGTGCGCACCACCGCATTCACCGCCGGTTGCACGCGCGCAAGCTGGGCCAGGGCCAGGTCCAGCAGTTCGCTGGCCTGCACGTCGCCGCGCCGCACGAGTTCGGCCAGCGCGATGGCGTCGTGACGCAGGTATTCGGTGTGGTTCATGTCGACAGGCCCAGCCAGGCCAGCAACGCCAGCGGCGCGGTTTCGGCGCGCAGGATGCGCGGGCCCAGGTGCACAGCCTCGAAGCCGGCCTGCCGGGCCGCGTCTTCCTCAGCAGCCGTCAAGCCGCCTTCAGGGCCACTGAGCAGCACCCAGGGCTGCGCCGCCGCCGGTTGCGGTGCGCGCTGCGTGGCCTGCGGGCTGAGCAGCCAGCGTCGTGCGGCTGGCGGCACCTCAGGCAGCCAGTCGAGCAGGCGCCGCACCGGCTGCACCCGCGGCACCCGCGTGCGCCCGCACTGTTCAGCCGCCGCCACGGCCTGCGCCTGCCAGTGCTCGCGCTTGCGCTCGGCACGTTCACCGTCCAGGCGCAGCACCGAGCGGTCGCACACCAAGGGCTGCAGGTCGGCCACGCCCAATTCGGTGGCTTTCTCGACCAGCCAGTCCATGCGCTCGTTGGCCGGCATGCCCAGCGCCAGCGTCACCGCCAGCGGCAGTTCGCAGTCGACGGCCCGGTGCGACAACACCTGCACGGCAACCCGGCTGCGTCCCATGGCAACCACCTGGGCTGCCCACTCACCACCGCGGCCATCGAACAGCTGCAGCCGGTCGCCGGGTTGCAGGCGCCGCACCTGCACATGCCGCGCCGGGCCCGGCGGCAGATCCAGCGCCTGGCCCGCAGCCAGCGGCGTGTCGACATAAAGGCGAAGCATGCGTGATTGTCAGGGCCGCCGCAGATGACGAATTTGTCATCGGGCAGTTCGGAAAGGATCGCGCTGGCTTTCCAGAATTCATCTCAAGGGCGGCGTACGACAAGCCGCCCCTTCCGGACGAACCGGAACGTCAACCCCAACCGAGATTTCGACCATGAACCGCATCACCCGCATTGCAGCCCTTGCCCTGACCGTCGCCGCCGCCGGCAGCGCCTTCGCCGACGACATCACGATCGACACCACACCGCAGACGTCGCTGAAGACCCGCGCCGAAGTGCAGGTCGAACTGGCGCAGTTCCAGCAACAGCGCGTCAACCCCTGGAGCAGCAGCTACAACGTGCTGGCCGGCTTTCAATCGTCACGCAACCGCGCCGACGTGACGGCCGAAGTCAAGGCCGCGCGCGCCAGTGGCGAGCTGGCCGCGATGGGCGCCGAGGACAGCGGGTCGGCCTACCTGGCGCAACTGCACGGCCCAGCCAGCGCAGCCACCGCCCTGACCACGCTGGCGCGTCGTTGACCGATCCAGGGCAACCCCTGCGATGGCCAACCGGCTGTCGCAGGGGAATCAGCCTCGCAGCTCGCGGCGCAGAACTTTGCCCACCGGTGATTTCGGCAGGTCGGCGCGGAACTCGACGATCTTCGGCCGCTTGTAGCCGGTGAGGTTGGCCTCGCAAAAGGCGCGGATGTCGGCCTCGGTGATGGCCGGATCCTTCTTCACCACCACCACCTTCACCGCCTCACCGGCCTTGGCGTCGGGCACGCCCACCGCGGCGCATTCGAGCACGCCGGGCATCTGCGTGATCACGTCCTCGACCTCGTTCGGATAGACGTTGAAACCGCTGACCAGGATCATGTCCTTCTTGCGGTCAACGATCCGGAAGTAGCCGCGTTCGTCCACGGTGCCGATGTCACCGGTGCGAAACCAGCCGTCTGCCGTCATCACCTTGGCCGTCTCGTCGGGGCGCTGCCAGTAGCCGGCCATCAGCTGCGGTCCGCGAATCGCGATCTCGCCCGGCGTGCCCGGCGCCACCTCGTGGCCGTCGTCGTCGAGCAAGGTCAGTTCGGTGCTGGGCATCGGCAGGCCGATGTTGCCGCTGTAAGTGGTGCTGTCCACCGGGTTGCAACTGACCGACGGGCTGGTCTCGGACAGGCCATACCCCTCGCAGATCGGGCAGCCGGTCTTGTCCAGCCACAGCCGCGCCGTGGCCTGCTGCACGGCCATGCCGCCGGCGACGCTGATCTTCAGGCTGCTCCAGTCGACCTTGTCGAAATCGGGGTGGTTGACCAGCGCGTTGAACAGGGTGTTGACCGCCGGAAAGCTGTGAAAGCGCTGCTGCGACAGCTCTTTGAGCACCCCGGAGAAGTCGCGCGGGTTGGCAATCAGGATGTTGCAGCCGCCCATGCGCATGCCCAGCATCATGTTGGTGTTGAAACCGAAGATGTGATAGAGCGGCAGCACGCACACGGTGACGACCTGTTCGCCCGGCGGGATCTTCTTCAGCGCCGGCTGGTACCAGGCTTCGGACTGCAGCACGTTGGCCACCAGGCAACGGTGCAGCAGCACGGCCCCCTTGCTGACCCCGGTGGTACCACCGGTGTACTGCAGCACCGCGATGTCGTCGGGCCCGACCTGGGGCTGCGTGTAGGGCTTGTTGCGGCCTGTGGCCAGGGCATCGTTGAACCGCAGCGACGACGGCAGCCGCCAGGCCGGCACGAGCTTGCTGACGTTGCGCACCACATGGTTGACCAACGTGCCCTTCAGGAAACCCAGCATGTCTCCCATCGCAGCGACGATGACCTTCTTCGTCGGCACCGCGTCGATCACCTGCTGCAGCACCGACGCGAAGTTCTCGATGATGACGATGGCCTTGGCGCCCGAATCCTTGAGCTGGTGTTCGAGTTCGCGCGGCGTGTACAGCGGATTGACATTGACCACCACCATGCCGGCACGCAGGATGCCAGCCACCGCCACCGGGTACTGGGGCAGGTTGGGCATCATCACCGCAACCCGGTCGCCGACACCAAGGCCGCTGGACTGCAGATACGCCGCAAAGGCGCGCGACAGGTCGTCGATCTGGCCAAAAGTGAAGGCCCTGCGCATGAACAGATAGGCCTTCTGGTCGCGGTACTTGCGAAAGCTCTCTTCAAGCAGCGCAACCAGCGACGGATAAAGGTCGGCCTCAATCTCGGCAGGCACGCCCGCCGGGTATTGCGTCAACCAAGTCTTATCCATGGGCGCTCCGTCGAGGCAGCCCGATTCTCGCCCGCCACTACGGGCACCAGCATCAGGGGATTCGATGAGCGATGCCCAGGGATCGGGCGCTGTGGGATTCCCCCCGACGCCCCCTCGAATGAGTGGCCACCATTCTGTCTCGCTCTAACGGTTCTCTAACGGTCGTGTCCGATGCTGCGCTTGAGCATTGCGGTGATCCGCGCCCATCAACCGGTGCCGCCGCCTCCGCTACGGCAATGCAGTTCAACTTCAACCTTGGGGAATGGCCATGAGCAAGAACCTCACGAATTCCATCACCAACGCAGCACTGGCTGCGTTGGCCGTGATGTCGACGCCCGCCAGTGCCGACATCGTCTCGGCCGGCGGCGGCGACTACACGACAGTGCCGCTGTACCGTGCCCTGGCATTCGGCACCGTGAACTTCGGTGACTCCAGCCGAAACGGGGCCATCAACGGCATCGACTACGTGAGCAACTTGGCCCCGCTGCCGCTGGCGCGAGGTGACACCACCATCACCACGAACGGGGCCACGTTCGTCGGCCGCGGCGCCAGCGCTTACAGTGGCTTCTACGCTGGGCGCAACTACGCCAGCGTATCGGTGACCAATGCAAACGTCGCGGACACCTACTACGAGGTGGCCGGGCAGGGCAGTGCCACCAGCGTGCGCTTCTTCACCCCGGAGGCTGCCGCTGCCCGCGCACGGTTTACCTGGCATGTCAGCGGCTCGCAATCGAACCCATCGTTGATCGGCCCCGTCAATTGCCCGACACCGGATCCGCAGCTGGACTGTTTCCCGCCCACAACGGGTCGACTGGACTTCGGCGCGTCGACCGATGGCGCGGTGAACTGGTTGAACCTGTTCAACGACCCCGACGACCAGCTGCAGTCGATCACGAAGTTCGGCACGGGCACCTTCTCCTATGACCTGCCGATTGTGGACCTGGACACGACCATCAACCTGTTCTACTGGTCCAGCGCTTACGCCCAGGTCAATCCGGGGGACGCCGCCGCGGGCAGCAACTTCACCCTGAGTGCGGACTACTTCAACACCTTCTTGCTGGAAAACGTCAAGCTCTACGACGCCGACGACAATCCCATTTCGGAGTGGTCGATGAGGGACCTGAACCAGGACGAGACGGTGTTCAACCAAAGTGGTCGCCTGGCTGCCGTTGCGCCGCCGCCGGACCTGAATGCCGTCCCCGAGCCGCTCTCGGCCTGGCTGGTCGGCACCGCACTGCTGGGTCTGACGACGCTGCGCCGTCGCACGGCACGCACGCGCCACGGTTGACGTGGTGCGCGGGCGCCGCCCCCGTGCCACGGGGTTGGCTCGGCAGGCCCCGTTCCACTGAAGACCGGTTGCCGCTCAACAAGATCCCCGACTCGGGGGGTGACGCAACCCCGGTGTGATTTGCGCGCGAGAAGGCTGGCCTGCCAGCCTCTTAAAATCCCGGCAGCACTTGCTGCCATGCTGCCACCTGCCCCTGCGCCCGACCAGAACTTGCGGCCGGTTGCGGCGTCACCGCCGTGGCAGCTACGCCTATTGGGAGCCGTGGTAGCCCGGCGCGGCACTCAGGCGCTGACGCGCTGGCCGTCGCGCGCTGCCATCGCGCTGCTGGCGCGCTTGGCGCTTGGCCCCGATCGCGCCCATGCGCGTGAAGAGCTGGTCGAGCTGCTGTGGCCAGGTGTGTCGCTGGATGTCGGGCGCAACCGGCTGCGTCAGACGCTCTCGACGCTGAAATCCGTGCTCGAAGCCGACGGCGGGCCGGTCATCCTTGCCGACCGCAGCACGATCCGCCTGGTGCCCGAGAGCCTGAGCAGTGATGCCATCGAGTTCGAGCAGCTGGCCCGGCGCGGCGACGTGGTCAGAGCGCTCGACCGCTATGGCGGCGAGTTGATGCCCAGCTTCTACGACGAATGGGTGCTGGAAGCGCGCGCACAACTGAGTGCGCAGTTCGAACAACTGCGTGCATTGGCGCCCGGACCTGAAATCATCACGCCGACTCGCCGAGGCCTGATGGACGACGCGCTGCCCGCTTACCTGACCCGCTACTACGGCGTTGACGCGCAAGCAGCTCGGCTGCGCCGTGAGGTGCTGTCGCAACGCCTGGTCACACTGGTCGGGCCGGGCGGCATCGGCAAGACGCGGCTGGCGGTGGAACTGGCCCAGGCGCTGCGCGACACGCCTGACCTGGCCGGTGCCGACAACCGGCAGCTGCAGTTCGGCCGCGTGGGCTTCGTCGCGCTGGCGGCCTGCAGCAGCGTGGCGCAGATGTTGGACGCACTGGCCCAGGCTTTCGGCCTGAGCTGCGGCAGCGACGAGGTGGCCGACCGCCTGGTGCAGGTACTGGCCCAACAGCGCACGCTGCTGGTGCTGGACAACCTGGAGCAGCTGCTGCCCGACGCCGCCCCGCTGGTGGCACAACTGACGCTGCGCCTGCCGGCCCTGCATGTGCTGGCCACTTCGCGACGCGTGCTGGGGCTGGACGGCGAGCGCGAAGTGACGCTGTCCCCGTTGCCGTTGCCCGAGTCAGACGCTGCCCTGGTCGATCTGGCCGCCAACCCGGCGGTGGCCCTGTTCGTCGATCGCGCTCAAGCGGTGCGCGCCGACTTCCACCTGGGCACGCGCAACAGTGACGCAGTGGCCGCCCTGGTGCAGTTG
>Ga0138256_10002188_pt1 | contig 21108 bp, 22 predicted proteins | sample KNB2016incub_MG_FD_105486 | JGI IMG/M metagenome (GOLD analysis project Ga0138256, IMG submission 105486) | Active sludge microbial communities from wastewater in Klosterneuburg, Austria - KNB2014incub_MG | ecosystem: Engineered > WWTP > Activated sludge > Unclassified | place: Austria... | reverse complement strand
ATTCCTTCTTCTCTTTCGTTAACGGCATCAAGAATTGGTTTCCAAGCAAATTTTTTCAATAGGAAAATCAATCCTACAAATATTATTGTTTGCCAGATAAATAATCCAAACGAAAAATCATTTATTAACTTTTCCATAGTATGTCTTTAAATTGTATTCTTTTAATTTAATGTTTTAAACAAAAGCTGCAACCAACCGTTACAGCTTTTTGTCTTTTTCTAGTTTACTGCAAACAAAGCTGCGAAACCAATACCTTCAATAAGCGCAGCTGCAATAAGCATAGCTGTTTGAATTTTTCCAGTAGCTTCTGGTTGACGAGCGATTGCGTCCATTGCAGAACCACCGATTCTACCAATACCAATACCTGCTCCAATAACTACTAATCCTGCTCCAATGATTTTAGGAATTTCCATAAAAATATGTATTAAAAATTAAACATTCTTCTTGATTTTAGATTGTTGAGTTTAGATTTTAGATTGGTGAAAATCTGAAATCTAAAATCTGAAATCTAAATTTTAATGATGAGCTTCTTCGTGATGATGCTCCTCAACGGCCGATCCGAAATACAATGCTGATAACATTGTGAAGATATAGGCTTGTAATAATGCAACTAAAATTTCGATGATTGAAATAGCGAATGACAACATAAATGACAAGCTACTTCCCAACCAACTTTTGAAAATAAATATCAATCCAATCAAGCTCATCAATACTACGTGACCTGCAAAAATATTGGCGTACAAACGAATCATCAATGCGAAAGGTTTGATAAATACTCCCAATAATTCGATAGGTGCCAAAATAATTTTCATTGGAACTGGCACTCCTGGCATCCAGAAAATGTGTCCCCAATAATTTTTGTTGGCGGTAAGATTTGTGATTAAAAAAGTTATTACCGCTAATCCGAAAGTGATGGCGATATTTCCTGTAACGTTGATTCCTAGCGGAGTCAAACCAAAGATATTCAAAAACCATACAAAGAAAAAGATGGTCAATAAATAACTCATATATTTTTTATAATGCTTTTCGCCAATGTTTGGAATCGCAATTTCGTCACGAATGTACAATACGATTGGTTCAAAAAAACGTCCTGCTCCTGCAGAAATCCCACCGTTTTTAACGTATGATTTTGCCAAGCTTGTAAACAATAAAAACATTAACAAAGCCACAACCATAATAGTCAAAACTCCTTTTGTGATAGAAAGGTCGATTGGCATTGCATTTGTTGGATGTCCGTGCTCTTCTGTTAAAGTCCCAGCGGCATCGGTTTTGTATATTTTTTCGTGGTGTAATTTGTAATAATTTCCGTTAGATTCGGCAACTGATTCTCCGTGGTGAAATTTAGAAGAAGAAAAAAAGTGAACTCCATTATCCCAAAGAATAATTGGCAATGAAAAACCAATGTGTGCACCTTCATATTCAAAAAGAGAAAAATCGTGACCATCAAGAACGTGGTGCGCGATTACTTCTTTTATTTGTTCTCTAATTTCAGTTGTTTCGTCCTCAACTTGAGGTGCTACTTGGTGCCCAACAGCTGTTTTTTCTGTGTGTGCTGGTGTACTTTCCGTAGGTGAATTGGCAAAGCCAAATACTGGAAGACAGGCTATTAAAATCGCTATTATAAATTGAAGTGGTTTGTTTGAAATCACCATAACTGTTAATTAACTTTATTTTTAGTTTCCGAAATTGGGTGCAAAGGTACATTTTAAATCAATATGTTAAAAACATTAAATAAAAAAAATGACTATTTTGTCTCATTATTGGCTTTTTATTGCTTAATATTTAGGATTCTGACCGTTACAATGGTTTCTATAGTCAAAAACAAAGCAAAAATGATAAAAAAAACAATTTTTTCTGTTCTTACATTTTGAATTCCCGAATTCAGTATAGGCGACAAAATCAAATACGACAAAGCCATCTTGATACAAGTGACCAATAGAAAAGTGTAGCCCACATTATCGATGTTTTTTTCGTTGACCTTGATAAGAATAAGAATAATTAGCAGAGAACAAATAAAGAAAAATCCATATACAACCTCTATTGGAAAATGAAAACCTTGAAGATTCGGATTGTTTTCGTTTAAGAAAAAAACCAATTTGTGTACTAAATAAACCAAAACAGAAAGCAAGGTTACTTCAATTAGAGGTTTGTATTTTTTGAAATTCATTGTTGTTTATGAAGATTTATTAATGTCTTTCAATTGCCTGTTGATGTTGTAAAAAGCAATGGCAACTCCCACTAATGTTAGGATTTTGACAAACACATTATGTGTGTTGGGGTATTTCTCGTCGAGCCAATTTCCTAAATAGGCAAACAAAAAAATAATTACTCCCATCTGAATCGGAATATTGATTAGCGCCAACCACTTATTATTGGTTTGCTTCTTCGGGTTTTGATTGTCCGTCATTGGGCATCGTGATTTTGGAATTGGTTTTCATCATACAAGAAGCGCTAAAATCGGCACCCGGTTCTACGGATAATTTTCCGCAAATTACTTCGCCATAAATACTGGCTTTATTTTTCACATTCAAAATTTCTAAAACCTGTATTTTGCCTTTGTATCTCCCTTCGATATCGGCATTTTTGCAGATAATATTGCCTGTAACACTTCCGGCTGGGCCAATGACAATTTTCCCTTTGGTTTGAAAATTTCCTGTCAATTCTCCATCCAATCTAAAGTCGGCTTGGGAAATAATATCTCCTTTTATGATGGTTCCTTCGACAATTCTATTCGTTTTTCCCAGAAATTCCGTGTATGATTTTGTCTTTTTTTCAAACATAATTTACTGTTTTGGAGTTGAACTGGGATTTGGATCATCATTGTCTTCTATCGTTGACGTTCCTCCAGGAGGTCTTGTTCTGGAAGCTTTGCTTGGTGGAGGCGTTGCTTTTGCTGGCGCATCTTGACCTTGAGTTTTAACCTTCTCAACGGCAGGTTGAGGAACTACTGGATTTGGAACTGCGGATTGAGCAGGCACTACAACCGTTTTTGGTGGCGACAAATATTCGGCTAAATTTTTCTTGATTTGAACCACTTTATAATTATCGCTCGAAATTACGATTTCTGGTTCTGTGATTTTAAATTTTTTATCTTCTTTCAAAATTGAAGCAACGTTTCTGGCATAGGCTTCTGATTTGATACCCTGAACGGTAATGAAATTTTCTTTTTCGGTATAAATATCAAAAGTGTAAGTCAGTCTTGTGAGGTTTTCTCCTGCAATGAATTTCTTGATTTTATCTTCTATATTTTTGGTGGCTTTGTCGTCTTGCTGACCCACTTTATATAGTATTTTCCAATTTTTGGATTCGGCAGTGGTAAAATTCATTCTTTCCAATAAAGGAATTTGAGTCGTTAAAATTTCACGAGCATTTTTCCCTTCTTCGGTTGATGCATAATTATCGGCAACGAAAAGCATTGCTTTCTTGTAAGCTTCTAGTCCTCTTAGTTTTCCAATGGTATTGGCTTTCAGCAATTCGTATTTTGGAACAATTTCATCGCCGTAATATTGAATAATAAGTCCGTCAATTTTTTCTAATAGCACAACAAATTGTTCATCCTGATAGGATTTATACCATTTATTATATTCAGCTTCTGTAGTTTCTGACTCAGTGACTGTATTCGGATTTTTGTTATTGATAATTTGTGCATAACGAGAATCCGGATATTGGCTTGAGATGCTGTTTTTCATCTCTTCGGCTTTGGCAGCGTCGGTAATTTGATAAATTTTATACAAATTATACATCGAAGGAAGCACCAATTTTTCCTCTGGATTTTGCTGTAACAATTTTTCCAACTTGTCGCTGGCTAATTTATATTCCTTGAATTTTTCTTTGTAAATCAAACCAAGTTGATAATAGGCAAAGTTTCTTTCTTTGGCAATACTGTCAATTTCAGTTTGTGTTTTAGGCAACATTTCGATATAAAATGCCGGAGTATATTGAGGTGTTTCTGCTTCGACAACTTCTGGTTCAGTCTCAATTGTATCAGCATTTGCGTCATTAATTCCTGCATCGGTTCTGGTTGTTGGCAATCTCCAATTTCCTCCCAAAGCTCTATTCCCAAATTTTTTCTTGAATTCTATCTTTCCAAAAGCCACCGTCGATGGATTATAAAAATAGAAAACATTAGCTCCAGTATTCGATGAAATACCTGTCATTGTAGGCGGTGCAGAAGATTTTTTTGGAGGTGTTTTTCCGCCTTGCTGAACTCCTGTTGCAGGATCATCTGACGAGGATAGATTGTTGATGTCAATATTTTTCTGGATTTCTTTTTGCTTTTCGGCCAAAAGTCTTTTCTCCTCATCGGCTTTTTTTAATTTTCCAATATAGTCTTCATAATATAAAACTCTATTGGCTTCACTCATGGCAACGACATTTAAAATACTGTCGTTCGTTTTTGCAATAGATTCAAATTCAATTACTTCGTCTAAATCTTTCCTAACTTTTGTTATGTGAATGTGCTCTCTTGTTTTAACATCCAATTTAACCAAAGTACTATCATAATACTTGGCAGCCGTGTAATAATCGGTGTTTTTAAAGTGCATATCCCCAAGATTCCTATAATTAGAAGCAATTAAATAAGTGTCCGTCGAATTTGATTTTAGGGAAGCATTATAAAATTCTTTGGCCAATTCTTGATCGTTGTTTTTATCATAAAAAACACCCATTTCATAATAAATAGTGCCTAAAAACGGTCTGTTTTCTCTGTCGGCTACTAACTTGTTGTACCTTTTTACAAAAGCCTCTTTGTCGCCGTTTTCAAAATCGAATAACTGCGCTCTTTTGGCGTAAGCCTGAATAACATATTCTCTGTCGGCTTTCCGATTCATATCAATTACTTCTTGATAATAAATCAAAGCGGTGTCTCGAATGCCCAATTCTTGATACAATTGCCCTAGAATAAAGCGATAACGAGCCTTTTCAGCATTGATTTTGGTATTGTTTTCTGCAATTTTCAATTTTACAATAGCGCTATCTTTTTCTTCTAAATTTAAAAAAGATTCGGCCAAAAGTGCATTGGCATCCGCCACGACTTGGGGTTTCAGTTTTTTCTCTTTTAAGAGTTTTGCGATGTTTTTGAGAACTTGAGCATCGTTTCCTAAACGCATATTGGTTTTTTCGCGCCAGATTTTAGCAGAATTGATGTTGCTGCTCGTAGGATATTTGTATAAAATATAATTGAAGGCCTCGAGTGCTGGAAAAAACCGTTTATCATAATAACGAGCTTTTCCTAAAAGCAAATACGCTTCATCTATTTGATAGTTTTTTTCCTGACCATCAATGTACATCGAATGTTTTTGAATGGCTTTGGTGGCTTTGGCCTCAGCCGCTTCAAAATCGGGATTTTTGGAATTTCCGTTGGGAGAATCATCCTCTTTCAATTGCATTCTTTCGATGGGCAATCGTGTCCAGAAATTGTCTTTATTGCTGCTTTTTATACTTTCAACTCCCTTGTCTAATGCAATTTGACCATTATACAAAATGTTGTCTCTGGTACTTAAAGCGTGAGAATTTCTAGCTAAAAATGTGTCTTTCTTAGTAGAACAAGCTACCAAAAAAAGTATAAATAATGTAACGAAAGCGTGTTTAAATATCTTGGTTTTCAATGGGAAACAGTTTATCATTTAACTTTTAAAAGTGCATTTTAGTATAATGACTGGTAAAAATACGTTTCTTTTTGAAATATCGAAATTTAAACCGCAAAAAACGTTTCCAACTCTTGCAAGGTTTCTGCCGATGTTTGAATATCTTTCACTATTTCGCCTTTATTCAGAGCAACAATTCGACCACAAACCTCGACTGTATGTTGCAAATCGTGGCTTGAAACTAAAATGGTAACATCGGGATTTTGAGCCAATTCCTTGATTATTTTTTTCAATCGACTTACAGTTGTTGGATCTAAATTGGCAAAAGGTTCGTCCAAAATAATAACATCAGGATTACCGATGAGTGTGGCGATGATTCCCACTTTCTTTTGGTTCCCTTTGGATAAATCACGGAGGTATTTTTTGTTTTTGAGGATTTCACCGTTAAAAAATTCTTCGTGTTTAGCCAATAAAGCGTCAATGTCGGCTTTGTTTTGACCGCGCAAATCGCCAATGAAATAGAAATATTCTTCGGGTGTGAGATACCCAATCAAGAAACTTTCATCCAAAAAAGAAGCGGTAAACGGTTTCCAGTTTTCGCTAATATCTACCTGAACTTCGTTGTTGATAATATGCCCTGTCGAAGGTTGAATTAAATCCAATAACAAACTGAAAAAAGTTGTTTTTCCCGCGCCATTATTGCCCACAAGACCAAAACTTTGTCCTTTGGGAATTTCTAAATGGTCTATTTTTAATACGGTGGTTCCGTTGTATGATTTTGAAAGGTTTTGTACGTTTATCATAATTTATTTTTAAATGTGAAGGGACAACTCGCGAGTTGTCCGTACTGTGAAAATATTATTTTTGTTTGTAAGCGTCGATGGTTTTGTATTTTTCGGTTTTGTATATTTTTTCAATTTTTGAGAACACTTTGTCTCTAAAAGCAAAGCCCAAAACTCCTGCCATAGCAACAAAGGCAAGCCCTAAATTAAAATTCAATATCGAAGAACCCGCCCAATACAATAAAATAGGCAATAGTAATTTGGGTAATGAGAGCAACATTGCACTTGTATTAAATGCTTTTTTGTCGCCAAACGCACCTTTGGTTGACTGTAAATCAATTGGGGTTTTGGTAAAAGCGCCACCAAGCAAAACCAAATGCGAATTGACACCAATATTATAAATCGCTCCAACAACAATCGTTAGATACACTTGCCAACCATAAATCAAATAAAATGAGGACAAAATGGTGGAAATGAATGTGGCAATAACAATAAGCCACCACTTTGAACTCAAGTATCCTTTATAGGAAATATTTTGTGACATCATCAGCGGATAATACGAACTGTCCCAACTGGGTACAAATTGTCCGAAGGTGAATAAAAATCCTCCCGAAACAAAAATTCCGGCAAAAATTCGCATTACTTCAGGTTGGTGTGAATTCTCTCTGAAAAAGATAAATCCATAAAACAAAAACAAAATGCTCATTACAACGGTAGTTCTCGAACGTTTGTTTCGTTTGATGAGTTTGATATCGTTCTTTAGAAAAGTTCCCAAAGTTCCAAATTGGTTCAACCAAGTCAAATCCTCGGTTTTAGCAATTTCGTGTTTTGTAGAAAGTCCTGCATCGAGATACAGATTGGTTTTTAGATAGTTATAAGTGTAATAATACAATCCCATTAAAACCAAAACGGGAAATAAAAACAGCCATTTGGTATGGAACAATCCATCGAAAAATCCTGAAGTATAATCAGTAATGTTGAAAAAGTGATAGTATTGAAAACCCGCTATAATCAACACGGCGGCTAAGAAAATAGTAAATACATTGTCTTTGTTGGTCAATATAATATTCAGGAAATTATTGCTGTACACCAAGGTGGCCATCGCCAAATGCCACAGTATCACACTCACAACATCGTAGCCTTCGACCAATAAAACAATAGAAAAAGGGAGAAAAGAAAAAACGTGCAGAAAATTAAAAAAAGACAACATCGTTTTTCCTATCGAAAAGTTAACAATTGTAGGTCTTGTAAAGGGTAAGGCCAACAAAGGTCGAATATTCATCACAGGGATTTTTTGCAACAACAATCGAATGCCCAAATCCAATAAAAAATAATAAATCAAATATTTGTTTACGGTCTGCAACGGATCAAGATGCATTTGTTGTAATGCATAAAAAGCACCAACTCCAGCCATTAAAAACATAAAAGTGTACAGAACGGCTACAAAACCCAAAATAATTTTCAGTGCCAAATTAGTTCCAAACGAAGCCGATCTTATAAAAGATTTCCATTCGAGATAAAGGAATTTTAGAATCATAATTGTATCATTTGATTTTCTATTAGTTGATAAATGTAGAAAAAAGTTACAAAGATTAAACTTCTAAACGCTTAAACTTCCATATTTTTTTTGGTTTACTATCTTTGCAAAAAAAAGTCCAATGCCTTTATTCAAAAAACTCATCATAAAAGAAGTAAAACGCGAAACGGCAGACGCAGTTTCTATACTTTTTAATGTTCCCGAGGAATTCAAACCTCATTATACTTTTGTTGCCGGTCAATATGTCAATTTGAGATTAACACTGGACGGCAAAGAAATTCGTCGGGCGTATTCTATTTGTTCTTCGCCGGAAAGTGGAGAATTGAGAATTGCGGTGAAAGCCGTGAAAGACGGTGCTTTTTCGCAATTTGCTAACACCAAACTAAAAGCCGGAGATATTCTTGAAGTGGGAAAACCAGAAGGAAAATTCACTTTCGAACCCGAAAGTCACAACCTTAAAAACTACGCCGCTTTTGTGGCCGGAAGCGGAATCACACCTGCGATTTCTATTTTGAAATCGGTTTTGAAAAGTGAACCGCAAAGTTCTTTCGTTTTGGTTTACGGAAACAAATCGCCGGAGGAAACCATTTTTCACCAAGAATTGCACGATTTACAGCTGAAATATACTGGACGATTATTTGTGCATTTCGTTTACAGTCAAGCCAAAGCGGACGGAGCACTTTTCGGTCGAATTGATAAATCGGTCGTGAATTTTGTCTTGAACAACAAACACAAGGAACTGGAATTCGACAAGTTCTACTTGTGCGGACCAGAAGAAATGATCAACACCGTTTCTAAGGTTTTGAAAGAACACAACATCAAGGATTCTGCCATTAAGTTTGAATTGTTCTCCAGTTCTATTGTCGAAAATTTGGAAGCCAGTTCTCACGAAGGTCACACCAAAATCTCCATTACGGTAGATGACGACGAAACGACTTTCGAAATGTCGCAAAAACAAACCATCCTCGAAGCAGCACTCAAACAAGGCATTGACGCTCCCTATTCTTGCCAAGGCGGAATTTGCAGCAGCTGTCTCGCCCGAGTAAAATCAGGAACTGCCGAAATGAAGAAAAACTCCATCCTAACCGATAGCGAAATCGCCGAAGGTTTGATTCTTACTTGCCAAGCGCATCCTACCTCAGCAGAAATTGTGGTGGATTTTGATGATGTTTAAAATATGATTTAAATGATAAACGAAAACTTCTCTGAAAAGGGAAGTTTTTTTGTTTTTAGAAAGTTTGGTTTTAAATTATAGTAGTTCTTTGGATAATTTGTAATACAATTTTTCTTATTTTTGGAATGATGTAAAAAATACAACAAAAAATCTATATTTTATATACATTTCAACTTTAGCAGTTGCGTATATTTAAGAGTTGGGCGATATTGCGGACGTGAACTTGCGCATAATCCGTAATTACCGAAATTCCTATAAGATAATCTAGCGAAGGTTATTAAGAGGTAAGATATTTATCTGGATAAACTATTTCGTAATCTCTAAAGTTCAAAGCATCTTTTTCATATAGACATATTTGAATTGCAGGACGATAATCTAGGAAACTCTTGTGTCCCTCTTCGAAGATCATTCTAAAAGTATAATGACTATATAGTTTTGGGGATATAGATAATACCCCAACTACTCTAGATGCTTTCCAATGAAATATACCTAATTTGTTCTTTAGATGATAAATAACTTCAGCTACTGTTGTGTTTTCGTCCAACAGTCCTTCTTTATTCATAACTTCAACTATCGCCCCAAATAAATCCATGTGCTCAGGTTCTCCAACCAAATCAAAACATTCTTTTGATGAGAAATCACATTTTGCTTTACAAACAACATACGAATTATTTAGTTTTGATTCTCCCCACCAATGTGGTAAATGTTTGAAGGTATCCCAAAAATAATAGCCATGTCCCAACCAAGCTTCATCGGTCGTACAAATAAAAGGACCCTCATCACGAATAATATCTGGGTTATTCTTATCTTTAAGTGCTTGATAAAGTGTTTTTGACAAAATAATCTATTGATTAATTATTGTATTCTCTCTTAACGGCGTTTCTAATTCCGATAGATTATAAGTAGGTAAAACTAAAGCAGGAATGTTTGATTGTAATGTCAGAATACTTATGAAGGCCCGGAGATACGGAAATAATATTGCCATTGCATTGCGATAGAAAAATTCAGGTATTTCTTCTAGTGTTTTTACATCTTGGAAAAGAAAAGTACCTTTACATTTTATTTCAATGAAAGGATTTTCCTTATCGCCCTCTGAAAATGCAATAAATTCAGCAATTAAATCAAATGAGGAATTTTCTGTGTTGAAGATTCCACTAGGAATAATATCAATGTTAAGATCTTTCGGAAGTTCTTTATTAAATCGTAACTTAATATCGTTAAAAATATAATCGTTTAATTGGAATGAAGCGGGATTACTCATAATTTAAAATTTTAAAAAAAAGAACCCGAAGGGTACTTCGGGTTTACTAAGATATTGTTTTTTTCTGTAATGACAAAGAATTCGTCTTTTTTACATCTATAAAATATTTTAGAAGTATCTAAATATTTTCTAACTGTAGGACCTCCTTTAGGAGCTTCCATTTTTGTTTCCGCCCAATCTCTCATGATTTTTTCACGAGGCGTATCACGGAAATACTGCTTTAAGTCCTCTAAAATGTTAGTCATGATTTCTATTTATTATAGTTTACACTGCAAATATACACATAAAAGCGTGTCTTTTTGTTAATAACTTACATATTTTTGTGTTAATTTTTTATGTAATTTTGCGCCTTTTTTTTAAAAGCGAATTTTGCGCCAATCTTTTGAATGATTCTACAGTAGATCAACATCGCTCAACAGCTAGACTTTCGTTACGTGCACAGCAGAAACAAATGAATTAAAATCACTGAATACCAATAAAAAATAATATTCAGTGAAGTAAACTCGTGTTGAACGGTACTTGATTATATGCCGCCGTTACCACTATAGAATTTTTATAATGATTTCAGAAAGAATATCAAGAGGATTCACAATCCTCTTTCGAAACTGTAAACTGCAACTCTAAACTATTTTATATATGAAATCCACCCGAGAAATATTCAAAACCAACCCTTCCCTACTTGACGAACCCGAAGTAGCGCAACTTTTGGAGTATTGCGAGCAATTGCAGGATGAAATCGTGGAGTTCAAATTTCAGAAAACGAACAATAAAGAATTGGCGATGCTCGATATGCTCAAGGAAGTCATCAAAGGCTGCAACGCCATCGAGAAACAGCAAATGGAACACGAGCGTTTTGGTTTTGAAGCTCCCGCTTATGAAGAAACTACTTCGAACCTAAAAAATTATATTTTGAAACGTTGTCAAGACGAGAAGATTTATTTATAAATGAAAATTCCAAATGCCAATCGAACACAATTGAAATTTGGAATTTTAAGAAAGGCTAAACTTTCAAATTAAATCTCTTTACTCATTCGCTCCATCGACATTTTGTAAATCAGTGCAAAAGTACCATCTTTCATAAATTCGTTGAGCTTTGGCTTAAATTCATCGGCCATTTCAGTTATGGCAATCATCTTTTTGTTGTTTTCCTGATCTTCGGGAGCCGTTTTTTGGACTTTAATAACTTCTATGAATTTATCCATCCATTTTTCGTGGAGGAGCATAAATTCCTGTTGCTCGTCGGTTAATTTTCTAATTTCCGTTTCATCTAAGTGCGCGCCAAAACTGGCCTGACTCATTAATGTTGTGCCCGCAGTTAAACCGAGGAATTTAAAAAAATTTCTTCTAGTGGATTTTGAATCTAACATAGGATTGAGTTTTTATTACATTAAACGAAAGATAAAGATAACCGATTTCCTTGAAAAAAGAATCAAAGTGGTGTTTTTATAAAAACGCATTCCACAAGAAAAGATTTTTTTGTCTTAGGTTCTCCTCTTTATCATCTCCATAGCTGAACCATTCTTTGGTTTTTTCTTCCATTTCCTTCTTTAGGCCCAATAAATCATAGGTTTTTTTGGCTGTGATGGGTTTTATTTCGGAGGCTTTAGCCATCGTCAAATCTACTTTGGTGGCTACATATGAGGTGTATAATCTGGGAATTGAAAGCCCCAAAATCAAACCCGGCAATCCGTGAATAGAACAAGGACCTCCAGTAATAGTGATTTCATCGGTGTAAAAAGCAAATATATAAACGTCATCCATTATTTTGCCAACGGCTTTTCGGCAATTATAACCTGCTATTTCTCTGTTTTCGTTTGTAATTTTCCATTCAATATTTTGGATGCTGTCCGAGATGACAAAATTAGTTCCTACTATTTGTTTTTGCATCATCATTTTTTTGGCTCCAAAATCAAAATACCAAGTGTTTTCTTCGTCAACGTCTTTTTGGTATTTTGGAATTCTTGTTTTTGGACTCCATCGATCAAATTTAAAGATGCTTTTGTTGTCTGCAAAAGTATAGTTGTAATACGATATTTTTAGGTCGGAAAGGTTGTCTTTCATCATCTCATCCCAACTATCATTGCTCATTGTTTTTTTCAAATTCGTATTTACTTCATATTCAACTACGGCTTTTTCTATAAATTGCTGCGCTGTTGCTGTAGTTGCAAAAATTAGTGTTGTGAGAATAAAAAGTATTGATTTCATAGATTGATATTTTAGTCTTTTCGGTAATTAGCTTTTAAATTTAGTGCGAGCGCGAATTTATTTGTTTGTTTTTTCACCTTTGTTTTTAAAATTCCAGGTAAATCCTATCATAGCATATCTTTTGAGTCTGGAATTTTGTTCCTCTGTAATTGAGTTTTCATAAACATATCTTCGGATACCAATATTTTGATTTAAAATATCATTCACCAATATATAAGCCGTAAACTCATCATTTTTGAAAGTGCGTTGTAGCCTTGCATTCCACAATTGATTGGTGAGATTATCCTGAAAATCGACTGTTTTTTGTCGCGTAAACAAATTGTAATCGGTAGATAGTTTCCATTTTTCTCTGAAATAAACCCCAATATCCAATCCTAAATTATTGGTATTAAATGATTTTATTTCATCATTTTGTGAAGTAGCATTTCTGCTATTTGAAAAATTATTGCTCAAACTAATGTCATATTTCTTTGCTTTAGATTTATTTAAATACACAGAAAATCCTGAATTTAAAATTTTAGTATCGTTAGTACTAAGATTAATACTATTTACAGATTTATTGTAGTTTATATTTGGATTAAGACTCACTTGTAAATCGAGTTTCTTTAGCTTAAAACCATATCCTATATACAAATTGACAGAATAATTACCATTCGTATTTATGGGTTTGGTAATTGTTAGGGCAGTTTCTGGATCTATAACTCTGCTGTAAGAAATCAAATTAGAAGTCGTTCTGTATGATAAACTTTGATAAAAATGTGTTTCGGTCAAAATGCTATACGTGCTGTTAAATAGATTAAAACTGTTGGTAAAAGATTGCTTTAAATCTGGATTCCCTAAAGTTTGATTAAAAAAGTCTTGATTGTCTCTTAAAGGCTGCAACTGGTTGAGTGTCGGCTGTTTTGTTGCTCCTTGATAATTGATACGCAAATTGCTGTTGCTTTTGTACTTATAAGTGAAATTCGCAGTCGGAAAAAAATTGGTGTAATTGCGTTTGTATTCTTTGTTTAAAGTTTGATCTTCCAAATCAAACGAAGTAAATCCAACACCGGTTCCAAAGTTATAATTGATTTTTTTGGAATTATAACTCAATTTAATGTTAGGCTTGTTGGTTATTATAGTTTGGTTGAACTGGTTTGACAAAGAATTTACAAGCACATCATATTCTCCTGTAAGATCAGAATAATTATAGGTCAAATAATCGCTTTCGCCCTTGTTTTGAGTAACTTGATAGGCAAATTGCATGGCAAATTTCTTAGCAATAGGTTCAGTATAAGTAACGTTTACATTTAAATTTTGACTTGTTTTCTCGTCAATTTTGTTTTGATCCAAATCGACCCTATTGGAGAAAGCACCATCTTCATAGCTTTCGTTGGAAGACTTTAAAAAATTATTTGCATCCGAACTCAAAGTGTTTCCACTAGCGTTTACAGAAAATGTACGACGGGGTTTGGCGAATTTATGTTTAAATAAAATACTGGCCGATAGAGAAGTTTTGTAGGAATCTGTAGTAAATGTTTTTAGCTGTTTGTTTTTTAACAATCCATCACTTCCGGTAGTGTTTCCGGATGTAAATTCATCACTTTCCGTATCATAAAAATTAGTTTTGGCGGTAATTCGTAAACTGTTTAAGGTATCTAATTTTATATCGTAAATAGCATTGAATTTAAAATTACTCCTATTAACATTGCTTACTTTAGAAGTGTTTTCGATTAATTGGATTTCTCCTACCGGGGTTTGTGTTTTTCTATTATTGTTGTTTGTATAAATTTGATTATTGTAATTTGGCGTTAAATTCAATGTTTGTTTATCGTTCCACTTGTTGCTGTACTGTAATCCGGCATTGGTGTTTTTGATAAATCCATTTTGAGTATCAACATTTGGTTCTTCATCATTATTGCCTCCTGTCCATTCATAATCTACATTGCCATCATCGTCCATACTCATACTCACATTATTATCACCTCCTCCAAATCTATCGTTATCTTGCCAACTTAATCCATCTTGACCGGTATTCCCATTCAATAAAAATGCCGATATTTTTCTTTTGCCTTTAAAACTGCTAAACATAAGATTGGTATTGTATCTGGAATCGGAACCTGTAAATGGCTCATTTGCACCATCTATTTTGCCAAAATACCCTTTCTTTTTGTCTTCCTTTAATTTTAGATTAATAGTTTTTTTTGTTTCGCCATCATCAATTCCTGTAAACTCGGCTTGGTCACTTTTCTTATCGAAAACTTGGACTTCTTTTACGGCATCTGCTCTCAAATTTTTCACTGCCATTCCTGGATCATCTCCAAAAAATTCTTCGCCATCGACCAATACTTTTTGCACCGTTTCGCCCATAGCTTTTATGGCACCGTTTTTATCTACTTGTATTCCAGGGAGTTTTTTTAATAATTCTTCAACGTTAGCATTCGCACTAACAACAAAATCACTGGCTCTGTAACTTGTCGTATCTCCTTTGATTCTAATAGAACCCGTTTTTATTATTACTTCTCTAAGCGCATTAATTTTGCTTACCAAATCTATTGTTCCTAAGTTTTTTGTAGTTTCACTTACGGTTATATCATCTAAATAATCGGCATATTGTCTATGGGAAGTCATCACAATATAGTTTCCGGCTTTTACATTTTTAAGGTCAAAGTTTCCCTTTTTATCCGTTCGGGTAAACCTATATAAAATAGAATCTTTGGGTGTTAGTAAGGCAACAACCGAATTGTAAACAGGAGTTTTTTCGTTACCATCAGTCAAAACACCCGAAACGTTGGCTTTTTGAGCAAAAACAGAAAAAGAAAATAAGAACAAAATTGCAAAGGTTTTAGTAATTTTTAGCATACAGAGTTTTAATTGTAATTAGCATTTCAAAAAATTTAAAAAGCCTATTGAACGAAATAACGATAGTCATTCACTTAAAATTAGCTTTGTGTATAAATTTTATGAACTAAAAACGAAAGTAGTATTGTTTTTACAATTTTTTTAAAGTTTTAATATTAAATTAACTATAAAAATATTCGTGCAAAAAATAAAAACTCCGGAGGGAAAATTCCTAAGTAGGAAAAATGATTTTCAAATTATTTATTTACAGGAAATTACAAGCTTCACAATAGATTCTGGAGAAATGGTTCTCATAGCATCTTCGTAACCTTCCACCATTTTATTCCCATAAACCGAAGTCGGTAATTTCGGAAACAAATTTCTATCGGAAACTAAAGCATTTTCCAAAGGTTGATTGAAAGGTGAAAATCCCGTAAACGGATGTGTTGCGCCCCAAAGTGTGATGACTTTTACGCCCAACATTGCCGCAATATGCGCATTCCCGGAATCCATTGAAAGCATTATATCGAGATTAGAAATCAGTTTCAATTCCTGTTGAAACTTAAGTTGACCGGCAACAACAATTACGTTTTCTTTGTCTTTTGAAAGTGAATCCAACTGTTCGATTTCCTTTTTTCCGCCACCAAAAAGTAGAATTTTATAAGTTTTATTTTCAGCTAATTGATGGATTACTTCCTGCATTAAATCCAACGGATACACCTTGGAATCGTATTGAGCAAAAGGCGCAATTCCAATCAGTTTAACATTATTTTCTCCAATTAATTGAATTATTTCCGTGTCTAAAACTGCCTTTTCTGGAAATGTTGGACTCGATAAATCTACTTTGAAACCCAATTCTTCAAACACTTTTGCATGTCTTTCGAACATTGTTGTTAATGGTTTAAAGATTTTATTTTCGGCTCGTGTTAAAGCTGCTTTTTCCTCTCTCGCTTTATCAACAAAAGCAGTTTTTTTTCCACTCAGGGCAAAAAGTGTTCGAACGACTTTGGAACGCAAAACATTATGTAAATCGGCAAAAGCGTCAATGTGTAAGGCTTTCAAATCTTGGAACAATCGCAACAAACCCATAAATCCTTTGTGGCGATTTTTTTCATCGAAAGCAAAGAAAGAAACATTGGAAATTCCCTCGAAAAAAGGTTTGAAAAATGGACGGGAAATCACCGTGATTTTTGTTTCAGGATTTTGATGGACAAAAGCCCTTAAAACAGGAACCGTCATAGCGACATCTCCCATTGCGGAAAGTCTCATGACGGCTATATGTTTTATTTTTTTTGACAATTACTGAATGTATAAAAACCATTAAGAGATTAAGGATCATTAAGTTGTACTTAATTTTCTTAATCCCTTAATGGTTTAAAATAGTGTTTTTTATTTTTTATTCTGATACAAAACAGGATTCAAATCATCATCGTTGTACATCTTCATTTGTTTGTACACTTTCATGAATTTATCACCGTTTTCGATGTCGGTTAGCAAATCATCTATTGCTGTGGACAAATCGGTTCTTTGCTCTAATAAAATATTTAATTTGGCTTGACATTTGTCCCTGTGATCTTGCGAAGCTTCTTCACGAGTGGCTTCCTCTTGCATATGATAAATTTTCAAAGCCAAGATAGACAATCTGTCAAATGCCCAAGCTGGACTTTCGGAGTTGATTTTGGCATCATTTTTTACTGCAACCTGAGCATATTTTTGAAGAAAATAACCGTCGATATATTCTACCATATCGGTAAGCTCTTGATTCGAAGCGTCGATTCTTCTTTTTAATGTCAAAGCAGCAACTGGGTCAATATTCGGATCGCGAATAATATCTTCGAAATGCCATTGAACAGTGTCAATCCAGTTTTTTAAATATAATAAATGCTCTATTTTTTCTTTTGGAAAGGGATTATTAATCGGTTGGTCAACATTATCAAATTGATGATAATCGCGAATACTTTGTTCGAAAACGGAATAAGCTAATTTTGAAAACATATCTTTTATATTTTATAAATACAAAGATACTTTTTATACTTTTATAGTCTATAAAAAACATAAGAAGTTTAGCGGGTTTTTTGCGAAATTCCTAAATTTTAAATTACAAATCTTAAATTATCATTATGCAAACACATTATTTATCCGAAGACAATAGTATTCTGAATCATTTTTTGGGTCAAATCAGGAACGTGAATGTGCAACACGACAGCATGCGTTTTCGTAGAAATATCGAACGCATTGGCGAAGTAATGGCTTATGAATTGAGCAAAGATTTGCATTATAGAAATATCGAAATTCAAACACCTCTGGGTATCAAAAAAACTACTGAAATCGAAGACCAATTGGTTTTGTGCTCCATCCTTCGAGCCGGATTACCGCTTCATTTGGGGTTTTTGAATTATTTTGACAGTGCCGAAAATGGTTTCGTTTCTGCCTACAGACATCATCCTAATAATGATGAATTTTTCGATATTTTAGTTGAATACCAAGCCGTTCCCAATATTGAAAATAAGACTTTGCTATTAATCGACCCAATGCTTGCCACAGGACAATCGATGGTGGCTGTCTTCAATAAATTAATGGAGAAAGGACTTCCAAAAGAAATTCACATCGCCGTAATCATTGCTGCTCCAGAAGGAATTGCTTACCTAGAAAAGTATTTGCCGGATTCCTGTCATCTTTGGGTTGCCACGCTTGACGAAAAATTAAACGACAAAAAATACATCATTCCAGGATTGGGCGATGCAGGTGATTTGGCTTACGGAAATAAATTATAATTGGGAGAAAAACGCAAACAAACTACAAAGAATTAGTACGCCTAAAACCATTTCCTGTTTCAATTGAAGTTGTTTCATTTCGATGTGGCTCGTTGCCATAATTGACAATGGTGCAATAGTAAAAATCAATAAATCATTGCTTTTGTTCGATGAAATTGCAAAAATCACTATGGCAATAAAAAAAGAAACAATAACTTTTTTAAAAGAAGAGTTCAACAATAACGGCTTACTTGAAAGAGAGGCAAACATAGAAGCTACAAAAAACAAAGCCACTGTCAAATAAATCGAGAAGGCAACATTCTGATACGTATTCGTAAAATAATCAATATTGAAGTTGAGAATTGCATTTTCAGTAATGTATCCTAAAATATCTTTGCTGAAAATTAAGGATACACCTATGGAAATAATTCCAACGGCAAAAAAAGCGATAAACGGCAAAACCCAGTTTCTATAATCTCTCGCAACGTGAAAAATAATAGATATAAAAACCAATACCAAATATAGAATACTCCAAAAGTGAAATAATGCTGCTACAAAAATCCATAGCGATGCGTCGAATATTTTTTCTTTCGAGGCTTTTAGAGATTGTAATGAAATCAATCTTCTCAGTGCTAATAAAATAAAGAAATTTGATAAAATTAAATTTGTATTGGCGAATACAGAAGGAAAAAATAGCAAAAACAAAAAATAGAATAAAATCGTGTAACTACTGTCTTTGCTCAACCCGTTTTTCTTGGCAACAAAATTTGTAATAAAAACAGAACCCAACAAAATCAAGAACAATCCTCCTTTTTTTAATATGGAAACAACCGAATTTGTCCAAGATAAATCTTGAAAAAGGGAGATGAAAAAGAAAACCAGCATTAAAATTACAACCAAAAATAAATTTAATGGTGTAGATTTTCTAAAAACACTTGTTATCATAAGGATATTTTATACTTTTGCGACTGTAAATATAATACTTGTACAAAGATGAAAGCATTTTTTGAAGGAATTCAATGGTTATTTGAAACAATTTTTTTCGCTTTACACGATTTTCTAAGAGAATTAGAACTTGTTAGTTGGACAGCTGCTAATATCATCAACTGGATTTTTATGGCTATCTGTTCAGTTGCTATCGTATATTGGTGCAAACAATTAAAAATGTACGACGAAAAAGGAGAAGAAAACCAAGATACTACCGCTCACTCTTTCTTGAAATAATATTTTAAGAAATTGAGCGAAAGATATTGGGAACTATTTTAAATCGTTCCCAATATCTTTTCTAAAATACATCTTATCAAAATGTAGCTTGTCTATATTTTGGTAAGATTTTTTTATGGCCTCTTCGAAGTTGTCTCCATACGAAGTAACGGTCAAAACTCTTCCTCCATTACTCACCACGTTTCCGTTATCCAGTTTTGTTCCTGCGTGAAAAACAATCGAACCTTCGATGGTTTCCAATCCCGAAATTACTTTTCCTTTCTCGAAATCTTCTGGATAACCACCAGAAACAATCACAACAGTTGTAGCACTTCTTTCGTCAATTTCAAGTTCGAATTCGTCCAATTTTTCATTGGCCACAGCCAAAAACAATTCCACTAAATCCGATTTCATTCTTGGAACCACAACTTCAGTTTCTGGATCGCCCATTCTCACGTTGTATTCAATTACGATGGGTTCGTTGTTGACGTTAATCAATCCAATAAACACAAATCCTTTATATTCGATTCCATCTTTTTGAAAACCTTCAATAGTTGGTTTTACGATACGTGTTTCGATTTTTTCCATCAAAACAGCATCCACATAAGGAACTGGAGAAACTGCTCCCATTCCGCCGGTATTTAATCCTGTGTCGCCTTCGCCAATGCGTTTGTAATCTTTGGCTGTCGGCAAAATTTTATAGCTTTTTCCATCGGTCAATACGAAACAGCTCAATTCAATTCCATCCAAGAATTCTTCGATTACCACTTTTGAACTAGCATCACCAAATTTTTGCCCCACCAACATATTTCTCAATTCTTCTTGAGCTTCAGCTAAATCTTGAATGATTAAAACCCCTTTTCCGGCGGCTAAACCATCTGCTTTCAAAACATAAGGTGGTTGCAAAGTGGCAAGAAAATCGCATCCTTTCTCCACTGTTTCGGCTGTGAAACTATCGTAAGCCGCAGTTGGAATATTATGTTTCATCAAAAATTCTTTGGCAAATTCCTTGCTTCCTTCTAAAGTAGCTCCCAATTTTGAAGGCCCAATAACCGGAATATGGTTTAAATCTTTGTCGTTTTTGAAAAAATCGAAAATTCCTTTTACTAACGGATCTTCGGGACCAACAACAACCATTTCTATGTTTTCTTTGACCACTACAGCTTTGATTGCTTCAAAATCTGTAGCGCTAAAATCTAAATTGGTTGCAATTGATGCTGTTCCTGCATTTCCTGGTGCTACAAAAAGCGTATCGCAAAGCGGACTTTGAACCATTTTCCAAGCAAAAGCGTGTTCTCTTCCTCCAGAACCTAAAAGTAAAATTTTCATTGTGTTGTTGTTAAGTTTGGCAAAAATAATTGCTTTTAGACTTAAAAAATAATTAATTTTTAAAAAGTTGTTGGTTGGTGGTTATTAGTTGTTAGTAAATATTATTTTTGGTAAAATATATTTGCAAAAATGCTTCCACTTTTCGATTTTTCGCTAAAAATAAATGGTTTCCCGATGAAGGAAGCCAAAACCGAATTGCAAAAAATCCAGTCTATTCCAGAACAGGAATATGAAACTTTTATAGAAAACAAAAAACAAGAAATTGTTGATTATCATTTAAAAAACAATTCTTCTTATCAAAAAATCGTTGGTAAAACCACTTTCAATACTTGGAATGATTTGCCCATAATGACCAAGAAAGACTTTCAAAAACCTTTGATTGAAAGACTTTCAACTGGATTTTCTTTGAAAAACATTTACGTCAATAAAACATCTGGTTCTAGCGGCGATCCTTTTATT
>Ga0138256_10002186_pt1 | contig 21109 bp, 20 predicted proteins | sample KNB2016incub_MG_FD_105486 | JGI IMG/M metagenome (GOLD analysis project Ga0138256, IMG submission 105486) | Active sludge microbial communities from wastewater in Klosterneuburg, Austria - KNB2014incub_MG | ecosystem: Engineered > WWTP > Activated sludge > Unclassified | place: Austria... | reverse complement strand
CCTTGCATTAAACATCGCTTCGTCAACAACGAAATATTCCTGCTCCCAACCCAAGGTAACTGTTACCTTGTTTACATTTTTATCAAAATAATTACAAACATCTACTGCTGCTTTATTTAAAGCTTCAGTCGCTTTTAATAGTGGTGCTTTATAATCTAAAGAATGACCAGTGTAAGAAACAAAGATGGTAGGAATACATAATGTTTTTCCGTTTCCAATTTCCATAACAAATGGAGGAGATGATGGATCCCACGCAGTATAACCTCTTGCTTCAAATGTTGCTCTTAATCCACCACTTGGAAAAGAAGAAGCATCAGGTTCTTGTTGTACTAATGCATCGCCTTCAAATTGTTCAATGGCAGTGCCATCGCTTTTCAATGTGAAAAATGAGTCATGCTTTTCGGCAGTTGTTCCGGTAAGTGGTTGAAACCAGTGTGTAAAGTGAGTAACGCCTTTACTTTCTGCCCAGGCACGGATGCCACTAGCAATCTGGTTGGCCATAGCTCTGTCAATCTTCTGACTAGATTTTGTGGAAGAAAGAAGACTTTTATAAGCTTCATCACTTAAAACCTCTCTAGCAGTTTTTAATGTGAAAACATTGCTTCCAAAAAAATTAGTGATTTTGTCAGAGCTCTCAACTCTGGCTTCCACATTCGTAGCTAAATTTTTAATTGCATTAAAACGTAAAGACATTGTTTTTAATTTTTAGCAAAACAATGTGATTCCAGCAGAAAAAACAATTTTTTTTAAAAAATATGGATAAATATAGAAAAATGGGGAAAATAAAATCAATAAATGGCTATTAATCCGAACAATTAGTGAATAATACAATTAATTCTAAACATTATTTTTATTTCTAATGTTTGAGGAAAATGCCTTTGCCAGCCTTTTCCAATCAATTAGTGCTGCCATTGGAATTACCAGCAACGGTATCACAACACTTCTGTATCTCACAATGGCACCAAGATTATTTACACTAAACCCTATGGCAAGTAGCAGCGAGAATGAAAAGAATAGGCAGAAATAAATCAGGTTTTTTGATTCATATCCATTAGACCTGAATAAAATAAAAAGGGCGAATAGAAAAAACAAAGCTGTGAGTTCCAATGCTGCTGCCAACGAAAGGATATGACGAACATCTCCCGGGTTGGGCCTGAGTATTGATATATTGATTGCTTGAGGAGTATTTTTTAAAAAACTTATAGCTGTTGGTTCTAATTCATTAGTGGGGACTGTTGAATTACCGCCTTTTATATTTATAAAATCCTGTTGCTTGTTTACAACAGCCTGCGGAAAATCTAATTGAGGACTGATATACCTGATTGTAAAAAAGAGGACTATATATAATAAATATAATGAACCAAAGATTGCTAAACCATGTTTAGGTTTTCGGTTAGCAACTAACCAAGCAATAATAGCAGGAATAATGATTACAATAATGAAATTTCGGAGAACAAGTAACAACAATAAACCTGTCAGTAAACTGAGAATTCTTATTATGCCAAAACGTTTTTCTTTTAAGCCAAAATAAATGGCATAAATAACAAGGCTGATTCCAGTAAAGATTAATCCTTCCTTATGAAGGCCGCTGGTCCAATATAAAAAAGATGGAATTAATATTGTGGCCAATAAAATAGAAAGCTTTTTACCGGGAAATACATCTGTCATTACTTTATAGATGGCTAATGGTCCATATAAAGTAATAAATGAATAAAAGATAAGGTTTACATAATAATGCCCGAAACTGAAAATATCAAAAATGGAAAGCATTTTTATAAAGATATTTCCTTTCAGATCGTTCCAATAGGAATCGCTACCGGCTAAAAATTTATCTACACCTGTATTGTAAGGGTCATTAAATAAATTAGTGAAATATTCATGCGGATTACTAAATAACAGATGATACTCTTGTATGCTGCTAAAGTGATAAGCCCATGTGTCTTGCATTTGGGCCAATCCACCATAATAAATACCGATCCATCCGTAAAAAATGCCTACCATTACTTTCAACAAGAAAATAATAATCAACTGGGGCTTGCTCAGCCCTGTATTGGTAAAGAATTTGATTTTGGTTATCAACCAGGCAAAAATTACAAGCCAGGCTACAAATAATAAGTATTCCAAAAGGTGAAGGTTTTACCGCCACAAAATAGCCAATATTGCTGTGATTGTCAGCACAAAGTTGACAAGTTATGAGTTAGCTGAAACTGAGTTCCTTTAAATTTGCAGCCTGAAACATCATTTAATTAAAAACAGATGGAAGTAACAGTAAAGACAGCGGAACAGCTACGATTAACAGCCGATGAATTTGAATTGATCAAACAGAAATTGGGAAGAACTCCCAACTTCAATGAACTATGTGCTTTCTCCGGTATGTGGAGCGAACATTGTAGTTATAAAAATTCTATCAAATGGTTAAAGACATTGCCAAGAGATGGAGAAAGAATGTTGGTTGCTGCAGGCGAAGAAAATGCAGGCCTAATGGATATTGGTGATGGCCTCGGTGTTGTTTTTAAAATTGAGTCACATAATCATCCATCTGCTATCGAACCTTTTCAAGGTGCGGCAACAGGTGTGGGTGGTATTCACAGAGATATTTTTACGATGGGAGCAAGACCGATTGCTGCATTGAATTCTTTACGTTTTGGAAAATTGGAAGAAGATAAAACTCAACATTTATTATCTGGTGTTGTGCATGGTATTGGCCACTACGGTAATTGTTTTGGTGTACCTACTGTTGGTGGCGAAATATATTTTGATCAATGCTATCATACCAATCCATTGGTAAATGCAATGAGTGTCGGTATATTAAAAAATGGAGAAACAGTTTCCGCCATTGCATTGGGAAAAGGAAATCCTGTAATGTTTGTAGGTAGTGCAACAGGTAAGGATGGAATTGGCGGTGCTTCTTTTGCATCAGCAGATATAACAGCTGAGAGTGCACAAGACTTACCAGCCGTACAAGTTGGTGATCCATTTCAGGAAAAGAAATTATTAGAAGCATGTTTGGAAGTAATACAAACTGGTGCTGTTGTTGGTATGCAGGATATGGGAGCTGCAGGAATTATTTGTTCCACTGCTGAGATGAGTGCCAAAGGAGAAGTAGGTATGCGGATTGATCTGGATAAAGTTCCTGCCCGGCAAAACAATATGAAAACTTGGGAGCTTTTATTAAGCGAAAGTCAGGAAAGAATGTTACTCGTTGCCAAAAAAGGAAGAGAAGATGAAGTAATGAAAGTCTTTATTAAGTGGGATTTACCTTGTTCTGTAATTGGCGAAGTAACAGATGATGGCAATCTTGATTTTTATATGAATGGAGAATTAGAAGCTTCGTTGCCAGCCTATGAATTAGTATTAGGCGGTGGTGCTCCGCAATACGAAAGAGAATACAAAGAACCTGCATACTTAGCGGAGATAAATAAATTCAATCCATCATCTGTAAAAGTGCCGGAGAACTTAAAAGCTGTTGCTGAAAAATTAATCCAGCTTCCTTCCATTGCATCAAAAAGATGGATATACAATCAGTATGATAGTATGGTAGGAACAAACAATACTTCTACCAATGCGCCAACGGATGCACCGATTGTAATTATTAAAGGAACAAAAAAAGCATTAGCTATAACTACAGATTGTAACAGCCGTTATGTGTATGCTGATCCATACAAAGGAACAATGATGGCAGTAAGCGAAGCTGCAAGAAATATTGTATGCAGTGGTGGCTTGCCATTAGGTGTTACTAACTGTTTAAACTTTGGAAACCCTTACGATCCCGAAGTGTATTATCAGTTTGTGCAGGCCATAAAAGGAATGGGCGAGGCCTGTCGCAAATTCGACACACCGGTAACGGGTGGTAATGTAAGTTTCTATAATCAAAATCCTGATGGGCCGGTTTATCCTACACCAACAATTGGTATGGTTGGTTTATTGGAAGATGTAGATCAAAGAATGACACTGGACTTTAAAGAAGAAGGAAATATTATTTATGTGCTGGGAGAAATAACAAACGATATTAATTCATCACAATACCTGTGCAAACTTTGCGAAGTAGAATATTCGCCTGCTCCGCATTTTGAATTAGAAAATGAATTTGCATTGCAACAAACAGTCGCATCATTAATAACAAAAGGATTAGTTCTTTCTGCACATGATATTAGCGAAGGCGGATTATTTGTAACGCTTTGCGAAAGCGGTTTCAATAGAGAACTTGGCTTTTCTGTAATCACTTCTGGCGGAATAAGAAAAGATGCTTCGTTGTTTGGAGAAGGACAAAGCCGTGTTGTAGTGTCCGTAGCGTTAGACAAAGTAAAAGAATTTGAAGCTTCTGTGAAAGATATTCCGTTTGAAAAAGTAGGAGTGGTAACGAGTGGCGAAATTGTTGTGGATGGAGACTTCTGGGGAACAATTGATTGGTGGAGCGAAAAATATGATACTGCTATTGAAAATTACTTATTAAAAGAAGAAGCAGGCGCAGCTTTGAGTTCAATATAATAATGGAGAAGAATAAAACGATACTACTAACAGGTGCCGCTGGCTTCATCGGTAGCCATTTACTTGGTTTTTTGAACAAACAAGGTTACGCCAACATCATCATTGTTGATGAGTTTGACAACGAAGACAAATGGTTCAACTTTGATGATAAGCAGTTTACTGAAAAAGTAGAAAGGTCAATCTTGTTTGATTGGTTAAAAGAAAATAATCCTGCTATCGATTTTGTCTTTCATCTTGGTGCCAGAACAGATACCACCGAGTTTGATTATTCCATTCATGAAAAACTGAATGTGGAATATTCAAAAAACATCTGGAACTATTGCACTGAGAAAAGTATTCCATTAGTCTATGCATCTTCTGCTGCTACTTACGGTAGCGGAGAATTGGGTTACAAAGACGATCATGCAATAGTAAATGAACTGCAACCGCTAAATCCCTACGGCATCTCCAAAAATGAATTTGACAAATGGGCATTGCAACAAACATCGCAACCACCTTCTTGGGCTGGTCTTAAATTCTTCAATGTATATGGTCCCAACGAATATCATAAAGGCCGCATGGCCAGTATGATTTTTCATGGGTACAACCAGATAAAGAAAACTGGCGAAGTGAAATTATTTAAATCGCATAAGCCGGAATTTAAAGACGGCGAGCAACTTCGGGATTTCATTTATGTAGAAGACATAGCCAAAGTTTGTTACTGGCTTATGGAAAACAATGTTGAATCAGGTCTATACAATTTAGGTACAGGCAAAGCAAGAAGTTTTAAAGACCAGATTACTGCCATCTTCAATACACTTAATAAAGAACCGAACATTCAATACATTGATATGCCTGAAGACATTCGGGACAAATATCAATACTTTACCGAAGCAGATATGAGTAAACTCATAAATGCTGGTTACACCGAATCTTTTTATTCTTTGGAAGAAGGTGTAGCAGACTATGTAAAGAATTTTCTTGCTGGAAGTAACTATTACTAAGTATTTTTTTTGCCGGTAAGAATATAAGACGGAAAGAATAATACTTATTTCAAAATATTCCCTCCCGTCTTACCGCCTTTCCGGCAAATTTTTTCCCGGCTTACAATAAAAAAAGGAGCAACTCTCGTCACTCCCGTTTCTTCAAATTACAACATTCGAATAAGGCTCTTATTTTTTCGGCATCAATACCGCATCAATTACATAAGTAACTCCGTTGCTAGAAATAACATCAGCAATAGTAATATTAGCAACACCACCTTTAGCGTCAGTCACTGTCCATTTGCCATCTTTGTAACCAATCATCAGTTCTTCACCTTGTACAGTTTTTAATTTCTGTCCGTCTTTTAAATCAGTAGATTTTAAAGCACCCGGCACTACATGGTAAGTAAGAATGTTAGTTAACGCAGCTTTGTTTTCTGGTTTTACCAGATTGTCAACAGTTCCTGCTGGTAATTTATCAAACGCTTCATTTGTTGGAGCAAATACAGTAAAAGGTCCAGCACTCTTCAATGTTTCTACCAGTTCAGCAGCTTTTACAGCAGCTACCAACGTAGTATGGTCAGCAGAACCAGCTGCATTATCCACGATGTCTTTAGAAGGCACCATCATCGCACCACCTACCATTACACCATCTTCTTTCATTGGTTCCATCTTATCCATTTTGTCCATAGAGGTGTCTTCCATCTTGGTTTCATCAGCCTTCTTTTCGTCGTTGCAGGCCATAAAAGTTGAGCTTACTAATGCTGTTGCAAGTAACAGCGAGAAAAATTTCTTTTGCATAATTTTTTGATTTTTAAGTTGATTTATAGAACAACACATACGACATAGCATTGTTTATAGATTGCACTAATTAATTTTTTTTCTCCCCTTTTGTTTAATCATTGGTCGTAGGCTACCATATATCTATTACACAAACATCCTCAGCCTGTAGTCATTATCTTTACAAAAAACAGATACATGAGTAAGAAAATAGCCATCATTGGCGGTGGTAACCTCGGTGCATCAATTGCAGAAGGATTAATCAACAGCGATTTCAGCCGTCCGGTAGAGTTAACCATCACCCGCCGCAAGCCAGCATCTCTCAGCCGCTTTGCAGAAATGGGCTGCATGGTACATAGTGATAATAAAAAAGCCGTTCGAGATAGTGAGGTTATTATACTTTCCGTAAAGCCATATAACTATGCAGATATTGTAAAAGAATTAAAAACCGTACTCAATCCAAAAAAGCATGTAGTAGTATCTGTCATCACTGGTGTGTGGATAGAGCAGTTGCAAGCCGCTATTGGCAAACCAGTTCCTGTTATCAGGGCCATGCCCAACACTGCAATTGCCATTCAGCAAAGTATGACCTGCCTTGCACACAATGGCGCCACCGATGCACAGGTTAATTATATGCAACAGCTTTTCGATCAGTTGGGCAAAACAGTTATCATCAACGAAAAATTAATGGATGCCGCCACCGTACTCGGCGCTTGCGGCACGGCGTATGCCATGCGGTATATCAGGGCAAATATACAGGGCGGAATAGAAATTGGTTTCGATGCTGCCACTGCATCTTTAATAGCAGCACAAACTGTTAATGGCGCAGCAGAATTATTATTACAAAAAGGAGCACACCCCGAACAGGAAATAGATAAAGTAACAACACCCATGGGCTGCACTATTGCCGGACTCAACGAAATGGAACACCAAGGTTTCAGCTCATCATTAATAAGAGGCTTGGTGGCGAGCTATAAAAAGATTGTGAAGGAATAGGAAAATGTTTTTGTTTGTACACTGAAGCTTTAGCGAAGGTGTGGTTACCCAACTTCAGTTTTTCATGGCATCGTCTGTTGCGTCGCACTCTTCAGGGTTCGGTTCGCTATTCAGCATTTTGACACAAGCAAAGAATAAGTTATCGTTGTGATTTTTGAAATGCCTCTTCAACTAAATTTGCGCCATGTTATTAAAAATCTTGACCGTGGCAGGCTTAGCCACTTTTGAAATATATGCCGCCATTCCTGCTGGCTTAGCTTTTGGCCTTTCGCCTTGGGTAATTTTTTTGGCAAGCTTAACGGGTGGAATTGTGGGAGTATATGTTACCATTTTCTTGGGCGATAAAATCAAAGCATTTTTTGCAAAGTATAAAAAGCCAAAAGAAGAAAAACCAAAGACCGGATTGATCTATCGCATCTGGAATAAGTATGGCGTTATTGGCTTGGGCTTTCTGGGAACGATTACTGTTGGTGCTCCCATTAGCATTGCCGTTGGTTATAGTTTTAATGTGTCGGTAGTAAAATTAATTACCTGGTGCTGCATTGGTGTAGTTACTCGTTGTGCCATTTTTACCACAGTCGGCCACTACGGATTGAAAGTTTTTGGAAATAACTAAAGCTTCTCGCCATGTCAGGGATTTTAAAATATACAGGCTGCGTAAAATATTTTTGAATGCTATTTTAACTAAGTTACAACGACTTATGCATTTCATTTTTCTGCCTAAATCATTTGTTTTATCTTCCATGCAAACAAATAAAAAGCTAATATGAAAAAATTACTTTCTTCTTTATTGATTATTGCCGCTTTAGGCTTTGTTGCCTGCGACAGCGATAAAAAAACTGACAAAACAGAGGCTGAAGGAACTGAAAAAGTTGAAACTCCGGGAGCACCAGCCACACCAACGGGTGTAATGGCAGCAGTAGCTCATGTATGCGGCGCAGATTGCAAAGATGGCAACCACATGTATGCTCATGGCGAAGTAGGACATACTTGTACTGAAGCTTGTGGTGCAGCTCATACTTGTACTGATAAATGTGCAGATGGTGCTAACCACACATATGCTCATGGCGAAGCAGGACATACATGTACAGAAGCCTGTATGAAAATGTAAGGCTAGATTAATTAATTTAAAGCCGCTGTTAATCTACAGCGGCTTTTTTATGAAGTATAAAACAGTTAAAAGAATGTTCCTGTTTCCATATTGAGTTGTAGAATCTTTAAATCTAAACTAACAGAACTTAGGTTTATTTGCGCCTGATGCCCTGGATTGTTATGATAGTTGCTTATATGCTTTGCTCCAAAAATTTCAAATGTGTTTTGCTGTCGCACTGCGGAAAAAATATTGAAGCCTAATTTAATAAGCAGATTTTTACCATCATTAAAGCCCCAAAAATCTGTAAAGAGTGTTTGTTTTCCATTATTAATAAGATAGAGTTCATCTGTAACCTTGCCATTGGTGAATTTGAAATCGGTAAGCCAAAGTTTATTGTTTTTAAAATCTTCAAACGTTAGATAAATTCCTTTTTGGGTTTCTGTGTTTTCAAGTACAGGGATATTGGTTCTGCGGGAATAAAAATCATTGACTTCTTTAAAAGAAAGTTTTCTTTTTTTATTTAAGGTAAGGGTTACATCTGTGGTTGCCATTTTTCTTGCCAAAGAATCAAAAGGGAGAAAAAACCACTCGTCCATTTTGTTTGCTGTGAATTTATAATAATTAAGAAATACATCTTCAATTTTAAAGAGAGCTTGTAATGTAGTGTCTGTCTGTACATAGATGTCTATATCTGCTTTACTGTTTCCGTAGGCATCAGCTTTTCCCAGTATAGATTTGGTGATTACTTTCTTGGTGGTCATTTCATCCAGAGCACCTTCTTGCATCCAAAAGGATCGAATATAAATAATGAGCTTGCTGGTAGAAGAGGGGTTTAAGTTCTTTCTAAAATAGTGATTGATTATTGCTGTCCAGGTTCTTTGCAATTGTATTTTACCAAAAGCCTTTTTACCAATATTCGGAATCTTTAGATAGCCAAGTTTTGAAGTGTCAAATCGTTTATCGAAAATAATAATTTCATTGAAAGGCAATTTCACATCCTTGTAGTAGCTCTTTTCAAGAAAAGAGGTTTTAAATTCTTGGGAGTTGAGAATATAATCTGTGCCATCATTCTTTTGAGCAACTACATCATATTGTATGCTTACAAAAAAAAATATAAAGAAATAAATGAATTTTTTCATCGATAGACTTAATTACTGCTTGTACACAACTCCATCCTTCATTACAAAAACTACTTTGCCAAACACTTTTGTATCTTTTAGCGGGTCGCCATCTACTGCAACTATATCTGCCAGTTTTCCAGCTTCAATACTTCCTAGTTTATCTTTTTCACCTAATAAATCTGCGGCATAAATGGTAGCAGCTTTTATAGTTTCCATTATAGGCATACCAGCTTCATTCATAAGTCCAAACTCAAGCCAGTTCATTCCATGTTTGTACACACCGGCATCGGTACCAAATGCAATCTTTACTCCAGCTTTGTAGGCTTTGGCAAGTGTTGCTTTTATTTGCGGACCAATCTCCAATGCTTTTGGTGTAACCAATGCAGGATAATAACCGGGAATTTTTGCAGAGTCTGCTACAGCAGCACCAGCAGTTAGTGTTGGCACATACCAAGTGCCGTATTGCTTAAATAAAGCGATGGCTTCATCATCCATTAATGTACCATGCTCAATGGAATTTACTCCGGCACGGATGGCTCTCTTCATTCCTTCTGCACCATGTGCATGCACTGCTACTTTAAAACCATAATCTTTTGCCGTTTCTACAATGGCCTTTATTTCCTCTTCTGTAAACTGTGGGTTGCTAGAGCTTTTGGCAACACTTAGTACACCACCTGATGCAGCAATTTTTATCAAGTCACTTCCATCCTTATATCGTTGGCGAACGGCTTGCCTGCATTCATCTGCTCCGTTTGCTACTCCATCAAAAGGGCCGGGGTCGCCCATCAAGTCTTTCCGGTATCCGTTTGTAGGATCTATATGTCCGCCAGTGGTAGAAATTGCTTTTCCGGCAGTGTACACTCTAGGACCTTTTATCCATCCTTTATTAATAGCATTGCGAAGCGAAATGTTTACACCACTTCCGGCAAGATCTCTTACAGTGGTAAATCCAGCCATTAAGGTTACCTCAGCAAACTGTACAGACTGGTATGCGTAGTCAGCAGGGTTATAAGTAAATCCTTCAAGCTGTCGTTTAGGACTGGTTTCAAATTCCAGATGTACATGCATATCAATCCAGCCGGGCATTACTGTTTTTGTTTTAAGGTCAATTACTTTATCGGCTGCACCTGCTTTTGAAAAACCACTTTCGATAGTTGCGATTTTATTTTTCTCAACTACAATTGTCATGTTTTTCTCCGGCTCATTAGATATGCCATCAATTAAAGTGCCGCACCAGATATAAGTTTTCTGGGCATGAATAAATGTTATAACCAATAAAGCGGTAATACTAAGTAGTAGTTTTTTCATGTGTAGTGTTGAAGCAGTTGAGGAACTAAGTTTGTTGCTATGAAAATAATCTAATTGAACTTTATTTAGTATTTTAAATTATGAATTTATTTAAATTGATAACTGTAATCAGTTGCTTTCTGATACTCACACAAAGTTGCACTTCGCAAAAAGATTTTAGTGATACGCTGGTTATTGTGAAAAGAGGTGAAACTGTGAAGGTAAAAGGACTTGACCTTAAAATTACAAACAAGGGTTGTGGAAGAGAATGGGTGTCTGATGGTGGAGAATCGTACGAAAAACCTGTTTGTGAACTTGCCTATGTCTTAGGCGATTCTACAAAATATGGCGGAAGAAGCTACAAACCCGTTTATTTCGGAGATATTGAAATCAGTATAGAGAAAATGAATGTTTGGAACAAAGAGGAAGACGGAGTTCCGGGAGGAGCCTGCCGCTTATGGATACGTAAACTGAAGCAGCCTGATGCTACTGGTAAATAAAGTGTAACGGCAAATCATCTTTTCCACCCGGAAAATCTTATCTGTGGATATGAAATTTTACCAGAAAGAATATTTCTTTTACTTTTACACGACCTCACGGAGTTATTCTGTACTAAGTTGATTAAAGTACACCTCTGCTGGTCATTTGGACTGGGTTTTTTCACAAGTTTTTTTGCAATTGAACTAAACAAATAAGCAATTTGTATGGCTAAGTATATTTTTGTTACAGGAGGCGTTACATCATCATTAGGCAAGGGAATCATTGCTGCCTCGTTGGCAAAATTATTACAGGCCAGAGGCCTAAAAGTTACTATTCAGAAATTTGACCCATACATTAACATCGATCCAGGAACGATGAATCCATATGAACATGGTGAATGTTATGTAACGGAAGATGGTGCAGAAACTGATCTTGATCTTGGCCATTATGAAAGATTCCTGAACATATTTACTTCTCAGGCCAACAATGTTACTACAGGCCGCATTTATCAAACAGTAATTAATAAGGAAAGAGAAGGAGCTTATCTTGGAAAGACAGTACAAGTAGTGCCACATATCACAGATGAAATAAAAAGAAGAATGCTGCAACTGGGAAAAGGCAGTGAATTCGATATTGTAATTACAGAGATTGGCGGTACTGTTGGTGATATTGAAAGTTTGCCATTTGTAGAAGCTGTTCGTCAATTACAATGGGAACTGCCCGAAGAAGATACATTGGTTATTCACCTTACTTTAATACCATACTTAAAAGCAGCTAAAGAATTAAAAACAAAACCTACTCAGCACAGCGTAAAAATGCTGAGTCAGGAAGGTGTGCATCCTGATATTCTTGTTTGCCGTACTGAAAAAGAACTGACACCGGAGCTAAGAAGAAAAATTGCTTTGTTCTGTAATGTAAAATTGGAAGCCGTAATCGAAGCCGCCGATGCCCAGACTATTTACGAAGTTCCATTACTGATGATGAGAGAAAAGTTAGATATCATTAGTATGAAGAAATTAAAAATAGAAAATACCAAGGAGCCGGAGCTTTCTAAATGGAAAGAATTTTTAGATAAACTTAAATACCCAAAGTACAGAGTTACTATTGGGTTGATTGGAAAGTATCTTGAATTGCAGGATGCGTATAAATCAATTCTTGAATCTTTTATACATGCCGGGGCAATGAACGAATGCCAGGTGCAGATAGTCAATATTCACAGTGAATTTATAACAGATGTGAATGTAACAGAAAAGCTCAGTGGATTGGATGGATTGTTAGTGGCTCCTGGTTTTGGTCACAGGGGAGTGGAAGGGAAAATTGTTGCAGTAAAGTATGCAAGGGAAAATGGATTGCCATTCTTTGGAATTTGCCTTGGTATGCAAATGGCGGTAATTGAGTTTGCAAGAAATGTTTTGGGATTAAAGAATGCACATTCAACCGAAATGGATCCGCATACTACAGAGCCTGTTATTGATTTAATGGAAGAACAGAATGCTGTTACAATTAAAGGTGGAACGATGAGGCTCGGTTCTTACCCATGTACTATTAAAGAGAATTCATTGGCAGAAACTATTTATGGCACCAGATCGATCAATGAAAGACATCGTCATCGTTGGGAATTCAATAATAAATACCTTGAGCAATTTGAAAATGCCGGTATGGTTGCCAGTGGAAAAAACCCAGGCACCGACCTTGTTGAAATCATTGAATTGCCAAAACACCCATTTTTTATCGGCGTTCAGTATCACCCAGAACTGAAAAGCACTGTAGAAAGCCCTCAACCTATATTTGTTCATTTTATAAAAGCTGCAAGAGCTTACGCAGAAAAGAAGGCGGAAACAAAGAGTCCTCTGTTACAAAGCGAAATGAATTGATTTGCAAATAGTGACAAAACTAGGAACTCTGTTTGCTTAGTAAACCGCTTGAAACCAGCGGATAGCAATAAGGTTTCTGAAACAGGCACATGGCAATCAGAAACCGTTATCTTTGCCCACTCCAAAAAAAGAAAGAATGAAGTTTGATCGCAATACCGTCATTGGTTTTACAGTTTTGGCTGTCTTATTTATAGGCTATTTTTATTTTACAAATAAGCAACAGAGTGAATACCGTAAAACACAAGCGGAAGCCGCAAAAATTGAAAAATCTAAACAAGATTCAATTATTGCATTAAGAAAACCAGCCGAAGATTCAGCGAAAAAAGTTATAGATTCTGTTACTAAGGTTTCCAATGTAGGAAATTTCGGTAAGGCATTGGACAGCACAGAAAAACTGACTGTGGTAGAGAATAAGCTGATGAAAATAACTTTTACTAGTAGAGGTGGAAGAGTAAAGCAGGTGGAGCTCAAAAATTATAAAGAGCATGATAGCAGTTTGGTAAAATTGGCTGCTACTGAGTTTGATAAAATAAGTTATAGAATCAATACAGGTGGTAATAGCAGCGAAGAGACAGCTAATCTATCTTTCCCTCAAATTGATTCAAGCACAAAAGACGGTAATACGGTTATTTCATTTACACTTCAGTCAGAAGATAGCAGCGGAGCTTATATTACTCATGAGTATGTTGTTAAGCCTGATGATTATATGATTGATTTCAATGTAAAGATGAATGGTGCTGATAAAATGTTGAATCAGGGAGTAATGAATTTATCCTGGCAGTATGCCGCAGCGCAGCAGGAATCAGATATTTCTTTTGAAAAGCAAAACACACAGATAGGATATGTGGAAGATGGAAGTTTTGATTATCATACGATTGGAAGAAAGAGCAGCAAAACATTTGATGAGAATGTAAAATGGGTAGGTGTAAGGCAACGTTTCTTCTTTACCATTCTGGTTGCGAAAGATAATTTTTCTAATGGTAAAATGGAATGGACTATTCCGGATGATACAACTAAAACAGTTGTACAATCAATTGCAAATATGAAAGTACCTGTAAAAGCTGGTGCGCCAACTATTATTCCATTTAGCATTTACTATGGCCCTTCTGATTATAAAGCATTAAAGTCGTATGATTTAAAATTTGAAAAACTGGTGAATCTTGGTCAAGGTATGTATTCGTTTGTACGCCCAATCAATAAGTACATCATCATGCCGATTTTCAATTTTTTAAGAGGGTTTACAGGTAACCTCGGAATTGTAATCGCCTTACTTACAATTTTTATCAGATTGCTTACATCGCCACTTATTTATAAGAGTTATCTGAGCGGTGCAAAAATGAAAGCATTACGGCCAGAAATTGCCAAGCTAAAAGAAAAGACCGGGGATGACAAGCAAGCAATGAGCATGGCGCAAATGAAACTATTTAGAGAAGCAGGTGTAAACCCTCTCGGCGGTTGTATTCCTGCGTTGTTGCAGATTCCAATATTCTTTGCATTGTTTAGTTACTTTAATTCAGAGGTAGCATTAAGAGGAGCAAATTTTTTATGGTCTGCCGATCTTTCTGCCTTTGATGATCCGATTAAATTTGGTTTTCATATTCCCCTCTTAGGAAGTCATTTAAGTTTGTTTTGTATTACAGCAGTAATAACAAGTTTCCTTATTTCATTATATAGTATGAGCATGACGCCGGATCAAAGTAACCCGGTTATGAAATACATGCCTTACATTTTCCCGGTGTTTCTCCTCTTCTTCTTTAACAGGCTTCCCTCGGCTCTAACTTGGTACTATACGGTGTCTAACCTTATTACGTTGATTCTTCAGTACATTATTCAGAATTATATAATAGATCATGATAAAATTCTGGCTAAAATTGGAGAGAATCGAAAAAAGCCAAAAACAAAATCAAAGTGGCAGGAAAGGATGGAACAGATGCAGGAACAACAGAAAAAAATGAAAGAAACGCAGCAAAAGAATAAACGCTGATTTTTGTTAAAATAATGGTAACTAAAACCGGGATTTGCCTTTAGCAGCCCGGTTTTTTATTTTACGCAACTTAATGGTTAATTTGGCACGTCTTTTAGATATAATAAACAGCTATATTAAAAAATGAAAAAGTTCACTTACATATTACTTGGATTAACAGCGTTGGTTTTCTCTGCAGACCTTGCAGCACAAAGGAAATTAACAGAGGCTACAATTACCTATGATATTGTGATTAATACTGGTGACCAAAAGCCTCAGGGAGCAGATTTGCTGGATGGAGCTACAAGCATTGTTTATTTAAAAGGAAACTCAAGCCGTTCAGAAATGGTAAGTTCATTAGGCGTACAGGCCACTGTTGTTGATGGAAAATCCGCAAATGTTACTGTATTAAAAGAATATGGTGAGCAGAAGTATATGATTAAGATGACACCTGCTGAATGGAAGCAATCGAATAAAAAATATGAGGGAATTACTTTCAAATATGAAGATGAAACAAAGATTATACAAGGGTACAATTGTCAAAAGGCTATTGGTACATTAGCTGATGGTAATACATTCATTGTTTATTTCACAAAAGACCTTGTTCCAGTAAATAAAGACTTTCAGTATTTGAATAAAAATTTACCTGGATTGGCTATGCAATATGAAGCAACAATGGGAACGATGATGGTAACGTATACAGTTTCCAATATCAATTTTAACCCTGTAGCACAGGCAAAGTTTGAATTACCAAAATCTGGTTATCGAGTTATGACCTTTGAAGAAAGTAAAGGGAATGGTAGAGATTAATTCCTTTGGAATTGTCTGTTGCCTAATTCGATTTTAACCTTATCAAGAATTACCTTCTTTTTAAGAGGTACTATATATGTTGTATTTCCTCTCTGATGAGTAACAACAGTATTTAGGTTGATGTATAGATTATTTGGTTGAGTAGTCGTTAAAACTCTGCTACCACGATAAGTGTAACCAGACTTTAAAGAGAATGAACCTTGAGAATAAGTTTTTCCAGAAAGCAAAGGAGATTTTTTTGGTAAATCCGGTCCTTTTCTGCCATCACCCAAAGCACCAAATGAAACAATAGTAGTTGCAGCTATTAAAATAGTAGCGACTAGCTTCTTGCCAGCATTAAATTTTGGTATAGTCAATTTGGTGAGGTTCATTATTTGCAAAAGTAAAGACAAAAGTTAATATAAAGCAAACCGTTTATCAATAATTTTAATACATTCTTAACGCAAAAGATGTCAAATTGTTACATAAGCTTGTCTTAATTTGATGCTATTTGCACATATGGGGATAAGAAATCCCTTTTAGACCTCATTTTTTTCGCTTAACTTGTTGGAAATAAACTTTTCAGGGAGCAAAGGGATTTTGCTGTCTGATCCGGCTCTTTAACAAGCTTTGCTCACTAAAAGTCCGCCAGATGAAAGAAAACAACCCATTCCGGGAAGATCGGGAACAGCTACGGGAACTATTGAAGCAATATGAAAATTTTAAAAATGGAAGAAACCATTCGTTTATTGAAGAAGATGCATTTGAAAAAATAATAGACTATTATCAGGAAAAAGAAGACCTCGCAAAGGCAATGGAAGCCGCCGAAATAGGCAGCGAACAGTTTTCATACTCATCAAGATTATTAATTAAGAAGGCAGATATTCTGTTGGCCAACCGTCGTTACCAGGATGCATTGGATATTTTGGAACATGCTTCATTGTTAGATGGTGCAGATATAAATGTGTACATACTTAAAACGGATGCATATCTCGCATTAGATCAGCCGGAAAAAGCGGTTGTGTTGTTGGAAGAAGCCTTGTCATTATTTGAAGGGGACGAGAAAATTGAAATGCTGTTTGAGTTAGCAGATGTGTATGATGATTATGAAGATTTTGATAAAGTATTCGATTGCCTGAAGATGGTGTTGGATGATGAGCCTAATAATGAAGAAGCATTATATAAAATCTGTTTCTGGACAGACTTCACTGGAAGAAATGAAGAAAGCATACGTCTCCACCAGGTTATTATTGATGAATATCCTTACAATGAATTAGCATGGTTTAATCTAGCTGCTGCCTATCAGGGATTGAAATTGTATGAGAAAGCAATTGATGCGTACAAATATGCCATAACAATTGAAGAAAAATTTGATTATGCTTATCGTAATATGGCCGATGCTTTTATTCGCCTGAGAAAATACAAAGAGGCAATTGAAGCATTGGAAAGAGTGAATGAACTGGCAAAGCCTGAAGATGTAATTTTTGAAGCCATTGGTCATTGCCATGACCGCATGAAAAATTATGCACAGGCAAGAATACAATATCGTAAAGCATCGCATCTACGGCAGGATGATAGCAAACTGATTTACAAAATAGCTTACACTTATTACAATGAAGGACAATGGCAAAGTTGTTTCAAGCAATTAGAAATAGCTATGAAGATGCAGCGGCTGCAGCCTGAATACAACTTATTGGCTGGAGAATGCAAAATGAAATTGGGTTTGTTTAAAGATGCTGCACAATATTTTTCTAATGTAGTTAGGGTACGACCAAAAAACATGGCTGGTTGGGAAGCTCTGATACGTTGTTTATTTAATGCAGATAGTTTTGAAGATGCTTTGGAGCAAACTGATGCTGCGTTGAAAATAACCAAGGGCAAACCAATATTTCTATTTTATAAATCTGCGGTATTGTTTGCATTAAATAAAGGCAAAGAAGCCATTCTTCAATTAGAAGAGGCAATGCGACAAGCTCCTAAACTGCTGAAACGATTTGTAGAATTAAACCCATCTATATTACAAAATCAGCAGGTGGTCGATGTTATTGCAAGATCCAAAAGAAATAGGTCTATTTAAGTAATTGAGTTTTTCTTCTCTGTTCATTTTTTATCAACTTTATATACGAAGACATAAGGAGAGGTATCAACTGCTAAGTGCTAAATTTGAGAGCACTCGGGCAGGAGAAAACTTATAACAACTTTCCTAAAACTTATATAGATTTATTGTGGTAAGACTAAGGATAACTGAGGCGATTGTTTCAGGGCAAGAATGAAAAAAAATGTTTGTGATATGAATGTAAAAGACCCAATTTATGATATTCAAAAACTAGAAAATTTATTAGCTGAATGTATTTACAAATTTAGTTCAAAAAAAAGATTTATTCATCCGAGGACAATTTCAAATTTCATTTTTCATTTCTATTCTTTTAAAGATAAAACTAAGAAAGATCTTATATATTTAAATCTGAAAGAAGTTTTAGAAATCATGTTGGAATTGGATTTCGAAGATTTAACTCCTGCTATGAGTAGTACTTTATTTAATCAGTATATTTATCCAATAGTTAATTATTATAGTGTTTATAAAAATTTTTCTATTCATTTTAAGGGAATAACTTATTTTATTGTTGTTGTAGTTGGGATTGGATTAGTTAACATTTTAAAATTCTCTTATTACTATTATTTTATTGTAATCTTTATTGTAGGAATACTGTTTTTATATAACCGCTATAAAGAAAGGTTAAATAAAACATACGGAAATTTTTACTGAATTCTCTGTAGTGAGCCATTTGTTACTTAATAAAATAATATTTTTTCAAACTGCTAATTTTCAATAATCAGCAGTTATTTAAGGTCTCAGTCTCCTGACCTTGCCACAAAAACATATGACAACGTACAGCCGACCACTATTAGCATAGAGGTAGACTTGTTGCTTCGTGGGACTTCCCATGCTATCGCTTGGGAAAGAACCCATTCGCACCCGCTGTCATAGTTTTTTTCCTTGCCGAGTCTTCCTTCAATTTCACAGCCGATGTGTCGGATAGCTTTGTGTGTTGGATTTGTGGCACTCGGCGTCGAATCGACAAAATTTTGACTTGATCTGACATCAGTATTACTCTGCCTAATCTTCCTTATTTTTGCCGCCATTAAACAAGATCTTTCAGTAATATATCAATAAGATGAATTTTAACCTTTCTCAAATACCCGATAGAGTAAAGAAACCCCGTAAGTCTGGATTAACAATGGTGATGGATAAAGGACTTAGTGTGCAGGAAGCAAAGAATTTTTTAAGTGTATCGCATCCACATGTAGATATTATAAAGTTAGGATTCGGAACTTCTTTCGTTACGCCTAACCTTGAAGAAAAACTGGAAGTTTATCGTGGATATGATATTCCCATTTATTTTGGCGGTACTCTGTTTGAAGCATTTTTAATTCGCAATCAGTTCGAAGATTATATAAAAGTTTGTAAAGATTTTGGCATCAGTTATATGGAAGTAAGTGATGGCTCTATCACAATTCCTCATGCTGAGAAATGCGGTTATATTGAAAAACTTACAAAACATGGAACCGTATTAAGTGAAGTTGGAAGTAAAGATGCTGCTCATATCATTCCTCCATACAAATGGATAGAACTGATGAAAGCAGAATTGGAAGCCGGTTCAACTTATGTAATTGCAGAAGCAAGAGAAGCTGGTAATGTGGGTATTTACCGTGGAAGCGGTGAAGTAAGAGAAGGTTTGGTCCAGGAAATATTAACGCAGATTCCTGCTGAAAAAATTATCTGGGAAGCTCCGCAAAAAGCACAACAACTATATTTTATTGAATTAGTGGGATGCAATGTAAACCTTGGGAATATTGCTCCTTCAGAGGTAATTCCATTGGAGACAATGCGTCTTGGACTTCGTGGAGATACATTTGATTTATACCTTGATAAAAAAGAAAATGCCTGAGGCATTTTATAAAGCAATTGATGATGAGGCTATACAGCTTTATGGGTTAATTGGTTATCCGCTAACGCATTCTTTTTCAAAAAAGTATTTTGAAGAAAAATTTAAACAGCAAGAGTTAACAAATTGCAGGTTTGAAAATTTTTCTATTCAATCAATAGATGAATTGAATAGTATTCTAAAAGAGCATCATTCTTCGTTAAAAGGATTGGCTGTTACTATTCCTTATAAGCAACAGGTTTTAAAACTTCTTGACTCGTTAGCTTATATACCTGCTGAAATAAATGCCTGCAACTGTATTAAAATTGTTGGTAATAAACTAATCGGATACAATACCGACTATGTGGGTTTTGAAAAAAGTTTTGTTCCGCTTTTAAAAGCAGATCACAAAAAAGCCTTGGTATTAGGAAATGGTGGTGCTGCCGTTGCTATTTGTTTTGTTCTTAAAAAATTGGATATTGACTATAAAATAGTGAGCCGCCGCAAAAATGTTCATTCGGCATTTGAATATAATGACCTCACAGAAGATATAGTAAAAGAGCATACAGTTATTATCAATACAACTCCGCTAGGAACCTTTCCTGCTATCAACGAATTTCCATTAATACCGTATGGCGGTATTACAAATGAGCATTATCTTTTTGATCTGGTGTATAATCCTGAAAAGACAATGTTTCTACAAAAAGGAGAGGAGCAAGGCGCAACAATTAAGAACGGAGCAGATATGCTGACGATACAGGCGGAAGAGAATTGGAAAATATGGAATAGTTGATTAGTTTGATAACTTCTCAAGTGCTACTTCAGGAATAGCAGTAATTTTTTTGGCAGCATAATCGTAGCAGATCATTCCTGTTTTAGCGATCGCTACAATCTTTTTATCTTCTTCTTCTTTTTCCAATTTATAAATAAGGTCGAAACCGATTTTTGAAATATCAGCAACAGCTACAGCAGCAATAACTGTTTCTCCATAGAACAGTTCGTTTTTAAATTCAATAGCCGCATCAGCCATAATCATTCCTTTTCCTCCAAAATCCATTTCCGTAAAACCAAGGCTTTTTAAAAAATGCATTCTGGCTTCATGAACAATGGTGAGAATAGTATCGTTACCAACATGGCCTCCGTAATTAATATCAGTTATGCGAACAGGTATCTGGCAGGAAAATGAAAATTGTTCTGGAATAGCTATTTTAATTCTTGCCATTTAGTATTGTTTGCAATAAAATTAGCGAAAGAGATGGAACTATAATTTGTCTTGCAGAGAATTGGCAAGATTCAGAATTTCCATAAAATTTGCTGAGGAATGTGTAGACTTAGGATTAGCCATTTTCT
>Ga0138256_10002184_pt1 | contig 21115 bp, 22 predicted proteins | sample KNB2016incub_MG_FD_105486 | JGI IMG/M metagenome (GOLD analysis project Ga0138256, IMG submission 105486) | Active sludge microbial communities from wastewater in Klosterneuburg, Austria - KNB2014incub_MG | ecosystem: Engineered > WWTP > Activated sludge > Unclassified | place: Austria... | reverse complement strand
GCCGGCGAGGCCAGCCGGTGCTGTACCAGATACGCTGCCAGTGGCGACTTCTCGGCAGTGGCGGCGTCCATTGCCTTGCGCGCCACCGCCTCATCCAGCGCGCCGTCCATGACCAGACGGCGGGCGATGCCGGTGATGCCCATTAGGTTGGCGGCGGTGGCTGTGCTCATTGGTGTACATCTCCCCTTGGACGGGGTGACTTTAGCGTAAATGCGCGAAACTGCGAACTGCGACTATGCAAGCGGGTGGAAGCGGTTACCATTCAGATTCTGCGCCACCGGGGAACAACGTGCGGTCACTCAGCATCATCTTGCCAGCAAAAAATGAGGCGGAAGGCCTGCGCCGCACCCTGCCGGCCTTGCAGCAATCTTTTGCAGATGCAGAAATCATCGTGGTCAATGATGGTTCCACGGATGACACCGCGACAGTTGCCGATCAAGCCGGGGTGCGTGTTCTTACATCCCCCTACTCGATGGGCAATGGTGCGGCCATTAAACGTGGTGCACGCGCCGCCAGTGGGGAAGTGTTGGTATTCATGGATGCCGATGGCCAGCACAATGCTGAACATATCGCCGCGCTTTTGTCCAAACTCGAGGATGGCTACGACATGGTCGTCGGTGCGCGCGATGCCAGCGGGCAGGCCAATTTCTCGCGAGGCCTCGCCAATGGGTTTTACAACCGTCTTGCCAGTTGGATGACCGGGCACAAAATTCATGACCTGACCTCTGGCTTTCGTGCGGTGCGCGCGGGTAAATTTAAAGAATTCCTACATTTGCTGCCAAATGGATTCTCTTACCCCACCACCAGTACCATGGCGTTCTTCCGCAGCGCCTATCCGGTGGCGTACGTGTCTATACCTGTAGGCAAGCGGGTGGGTACCAATAGCCATATTCATCCAATCAAGGATGGGGTTCGGTTTTTGTTGATCATCTTCAAAATCGCCAGTCTGTATTCGCCATTGAAGCTGTTTGTGCCGGTAGCGACATTGTTCTTTCTTGCCGGCATGGGCTGGTACGGCTGGACATTTGTTGAAGCGGGTCGTTTTACCAATATGAGTATGTTGTTGCTCAGCGCCTCAGTCATTGTGTTTTTGATTGGGTTGGTGTCGGAGCAGATTACTAACTTGACGTATCGTCGGGATGGTTGAGCTGCAGCGCACCCGCATTTTGCTGATCACCCGCAATTTACCGCCGCTGGTGGGCGGGATGGAGCGGTTGAACTGGCATATGGCCGACGAATTGGCCAAAGCCGCCGAGGTGCGCATTATCGGGCCGCAAGGTTCGGCCGTGATGGCGCCGGCCACCGTGGCGATGCAGGAAGTACCACTTAAACCGCTCTGGAATTTTTTGCTGCGCGCGGCGTGGAAGGCGCGGCAAGTGGCCAAGCGCTGGCGTCCGCATGTGGTGCTAGCGGGCAGTGGGCTAACGGCACCATTGGCATGGCTTGCGGCGCGTGCCTGCGGCGCGCGCGCTGTGGCATATGTGCATGGGCTGGACGTGGCGGTCAAGCATCCGCTGTACCGGGCGCTGTGGCTGCCGGCCATCCGCAGGATGGATGTGGTGATTGCCAACAGCCGGCCGACCGCCACGCTGTGCAGGCAGATCGGCGTTGCCGCCGAACACATCGCCATCGTCCATCCAGGCGTCGAATTGCCGGCCGATGAATACCCGAATGGCCTGCGGAGTGAACCCCTCTCCCACCGGGAGAGGGGCAGGGGTGAGGGTTCGGCCAACGACTTTCGCCAGCATCATGGCCTCGGCAATCGCCCGATCCTGCTGTCAGTCGGCCGCCTATCCACCCGCAAGGGTCTGCGTGAGTTCGTCACCCAGGCATTGCCGCGCATCGTGGCAGCGCATCCTGATGTGATGTTGCTTGTGATTGGCGATGCACCCAAGCAAGCCCTGCATGCGCAGGCGCAAACACCTGAAAGTATTCTTGCTGTGGCCAATGCAGCTGGGGTCGGCGGGCACTTACGCTTCTTGGGCGTCATTACCGACTATGCCAAGCTGGGTGTTGCTTACCGTGCCGCCGATGTGCATGTCTTCCCGGTGCGTGAAATCCCCGGCGATCCCGAAGGCTTCGGCATGGTGGCGGTGGAAGCTGCAGTCCACGGTCTGCCCACCGTGGCGTTTGCGACCGGCGGGATTGTGGATGCGGTGGCTGAAGGTCGCTCTGGCCGCCTAGTGGTAAGCGGCGATTACGTTGGTTTTGCCGATGCCGTGGCTCAAACCCTGGCCGAACGCGATGCGCTGCGTGAGCCAAGCATTGCGTTCGCCCAGCAGTTTGCTTGGCCGGCATTTGGTGCTGGGGTGTGGCAAGCATTGCAATCGGTGGCAAAGTAGAGCAGATTAGTGTCTTGTATATGCGACATATTTACTGTAAATAGGTAATTATGTCTTGAATAATGGACACTTTAATGTCGCATCTCCCCATACGCACCTTGGTAGACTTGGGCGAAGTTGTGCGCGGGACGCGGCGCGAACAAGGTTTAAAGGCAACCCAAGTCGCCATGCGGTCTGGACGCAGCCGGGATCTGTTGCATCGGTTGGAAACCGGTGGCGATATCACCACCGGGGCACTGCTCGACGTGCTGCGCAGCATGGGCTACACCCTGCGTCTGGAGTCGTTGGGCCTGCCCACGCTGGAGGAGATGCGCCAGCGTTTTGCCGAAGATGAAGACTGACGTGGCCATGGACGAACGCATCAAGTTGTTGCAGGTGAACGTGGCGGGCCAGCTCTCGGGGCAGCTACTGCAGCAATCGGGCTTCGAATATCGCTATCTGCGGGAAGACCCAGCCCAACTCGCGGTTGGCCTGCTGATGCTGCCCACGCGGCTCACCTGGCATGACGGTGCGCTGTTCCCGGTGATGGATCAGAACCTGCCGGAAGGCGATCTGTTCAACCGCCTGCGCCAGCAATTCCCCAAGCAGGCGATGACTGCCATGCGTCTGCTTGCGTTGATTGGAGACAACAGCATCGGGAGATTGGGCTACCGCGTGCCAGGCAATCCGGCATCAGTACAGGCGGCGCCGATCAGTCGCAAAACCCTGCTGCGACTGCCGTTTACCGCGCAGGTGTTCGACGAGCTGGTCAGTGCCTACCTTGCCACCGGTATTGGTGTTGCCGGCATGCAACCCAAGATCATGGTGCCTGACCGCGCCACCATCCCCATCCCCAATCTGATCGTCAAAACCGCCGGTGCTGGCTACCCGGGCCTTGCTGCCAACGAATACCTGTGCATGACAGCCGCCGCACGTGCCGGCATCGACGCGGCCAAGGTCGAGCTGAGCGATGACGGACAATTGCTGCTGGTCGAACGTTTCGACCTCGACAGCAACGGGCAGCGACTCGGTTTTGAAGATGTGGCCTCGTTGATGGGGCTGCGCGTGCGCGATACGCTGTCCGAGCGTAAATACCACGGCTGCTACCAGCGCGTGGCTGAACTGCTGGGCATGATCACCGGCAATCGCCACGACCTGCAGCGCTTCTACGAGCAGTTGGCGTTCTCCATGATGGTGGGCAACGGCGATGCCCATCTGAAAAACTTCGGCGTGCTCTACCACGGTGTGGCAGATGACATTCGCCTAGCCCCCATGTTCGACGTGGTCACCACCCGCATCTACCGTTACCAGCGCTCCCCCGGCGGCCCCGAGTTGGAAGATCACACCATGGCCTTGCGCCTGTGGTCTGGAAAGGCGCAGCGATCCAAGGCTTATCCATTACCCGAAGAGCTGCATCACTTTGGTCGGAATATCTGCGGTGTGCATGATCCGCAGGAGCCACTCGACCGAATTGCGCAGGCGATGAGCAAGACCCTGCGCACCGCTGCCAGTGACCCGCGCATTTCCGCCGAGCTACTGGCGCAATTGCGTCCGGTGTGGGAAAACGGGATCCGTTATGGACGATAAAACCCGCCAGCCACACGCCGTTCTCGACCTGCCATCACGTGGCTGGAAGGCAGAGAAAATTGCCCGCTTGCTGGAGCTGTCTGCACGCAGACAACCGCTGCGCTTGCTGGAGATCGGCACCGGTTCCGGCGGCATCGCGCACTGGTTTGCCCATCACCCGCAATTGCGTTGTGAAGTAGTGGCAGTGGATGTCTGCGACAACCGGCAGTTGCACGAAGGCTATGCATTCCAGCAGGTCGCAGGCGTCACGCTGCCATTCGACGATGCCAGCTTTGATGTGGTGATCAGCAACCATGTCATCGAACATGTGGGTGATGCCGTTGTGCAGGCGCAGCACCTTGGTGAAATTCGACGCGTGATGAAGCCCAGTGGAGCAGGTTATCTCGCTGTACCCAACCGCTGGATGCTGACCGAGCCGCATTACCGGCTGAAGTTCCTCAGCTGGTGGCCACACGGTTGGCGCACGCCATATCTGAAACTGATGGGCAAGGGTGACTTCTACGATTGCGAGCCGCTGGAGATGCGCCAGCTGGAGCGCATGCTGGATGCGGCGGACTTCCGCCATCGCAACCTGTGCATCGATGCCCTGCGTCAGACGTTCGAGATCGAGCGCCCGCAAGCCTGTATCACTCTCTGGCTGCGCCGCATTCCGGATGTTCTGCTCAAGCCGCTGCGGTCGATCATCCCCACCCTGATCTACCGGATCGAGCGTGGCAAATGAGCGAACAGACAGCACCGGCCATCTGGTTTCCCACGGTACGCACCGGCACCGGCACCGACGTGTTCACCGAGCGTCTGGTCGCGGGGTTGACCCGGCGAGGCATCCGGGCGGGAATCACTTGGCTGCCATTGCAGGCGGAATACGCGCCGTGGACGGTGCCAGTACCGCGGCGGCCGGCATGGGCGACGGTCTGTCACATCAATACCTGGCTGCATCCGCGCTTCATTCCCAAACAGCTGCCCGTGGTGGCGACGCTGCATCATTCCATCCACGACCCGGCACTTCGCCCATACAAGGGTTGGCTGCGAGCGGCCTATCACCGCCACTGGATCGCGCCGATCGAACGCCACGTGCTGCGGCGTGCGGATCGAGTCGTTGCCGTCAGCCAGTTCGTAGCCGACATGGCCCGGCAGACCCTGTGCGATGTGCCAATGCAGGTGATCTACAACGGTATCGACACTGAACTCTTCCGCCCCGGAAACCGGGCGCGTCAGCCGGATGCACCATTTCGATTGTTGTATGTCGGCAGTTGGATGGCGCGCAAGGGTGTAGATCTATTGGCGCCGATCATGCGCGAATTGGGCGACGGCTTCGAGTTGCATTTCACCGGCGGGCCAGCGGCGGAGAAAGACAAGGCGGGCATGCCTGCCAATATGTATGACATCGGGCGGCTTTCTGGCGATCAGGTCATTGCCGCGATGCAGACGGCAGATGCGTTCCTGTTCCCATCGCGCAGTGAGGGTTTTGGCTTGGTGGCTGCAGAGGCCATGGCTTGCGGGTTGCCGGTTGTCGCTGCACGCAGTTCATCGCTAATCGAGGTGCTGGCAGATGGGGGCATTGGGGTGCTATGCCCGCCCGATGATGTCGGCGCTTTTGTTGCCGCAACCAACGCCTTGAAAGTGGATGTGCAGGGTCAGCATCGTTTGCAGCTGGCTGCGCGTGCGTGGGTTGTGAGGCAGTTCTCAGAAGATGTGATGCTAGAAAATCACAACAAGATATATCAAGAAATTTTTATTCGATAGTACGATTTAATTTGTTGTACAACTCATTTAACAAGAATCTTGCGCTATCGCTGCGTCTCGGCCCTACCCTGATCACGCCAGCTGCAATGCTGGCTTCATGGACGTTATGCAGATCCAGCTTGTCAGTTACTACAGACCGGAGCACGCGCCTTACTTTGTGTCCCAGCGCACGTGCCTGCAGCCCTGGGCGCAAATGTGCGGCTGCACGTTGCGAGGCCGCATAATCGAGGTGATGCAGCTGGGCAAATAAGCCTCCCCATGCATCAATAGAAGCTCGGTGTTTGCCTGAAGTTGCAAGCAGGATCGGTAGTTGCTGGGCGTGATTTATGCCCAGCACGTTGCCGCCTAAAGTGGCCGTCTGTAAATAAGCTTCATAAACGCAGGCTTGTAGAGACGGAGGGAGGCTGCCGTCAGTCAGAGTAGGGATGTCTGGGTGAAAGGGAATGTTGCACTCACTAAGAAATTGCTGATATGCCTTTGGGTCGCGTGCGGTGCTGGTCGAGAACGCTGAATGGCCGTTGCTGTATTTCGATGTGCCACTGATTGCTAGAGGCTCACGCACGAACAGGAATTCATCGGTGAGTCGTGAAATTGCAATAGCGGTGTATACATCTGGATTAACGGAAGAAAAAAAAGCGCCAGTCTTGTCCTTGATTTCATTCAAAATAGACGTGTGGATAAAGCCGCCGTTATAGATCATTGGCAACTGGCTGTAGCGCACCTTGCCCTCCAGTGCTCTCAGTAGCCACTGGCGGCTGTTGCGCTTTTCCATTCCCTTCGTCAATGGCACGATCAAATGGCCTTTGGGGTGTTCTGGCATGCCAGGCCAATCGTAGGTGCAGTATTCGGTGCGGATGACCGGTGCTTGCGTCTGCTTGATGATTTCCGCGATGCGACAGATTGCACCCGGGAGCAATCCATCATCGTCGCCCATGAAGGTGACCCAGCCGTCGTGAGCGTGCTCCAGTGCAAACTCCCAGTTGTGCGACATGCTCAGTCGCTTGCCGGTATTCAGATATCGAATGCGGCTGTCGTTTGTATGGTGCACGGTTGTATCGGTGCCGTCACCGCTGTAATTGTCGCTGACAATAATTTCCAGGTTTTCGTAAGTTTGTGCAGTGACAGTGCGTAAGGCGCTTTCGAGAACGCCAGCTCGTTCGCGAGTAGGAATAATGACGGTAATTTTCGGTTCTGGCATAAGATCTTTACATCAAAAGAAACGAGTTGTTCGGTGCCAAAGTAGTGCGCGCACCGCTGGAGTAACCGCAACACAAGACAGCAACGTCGTGCCACTTGCAAGAATCAATAGTGTAAGACCGGCCAGGTTGCGCTCGATGCTGGGCAGTAATACGGACATGGCCAAGGCCGTGCACAGGCCAGTCAATAGAGGGGGTGTGGTGTCGCGAAGTGCCCAGCGTATTGCCTGACCCTTCAGCAAGCGATGGTGCATCAGTGGCACGCCAACCATCACCGAAATCAGATTCGCCAGCAGCCAGAGCATAGCGGCCCCTGCCATGCCGTAGTGCGGCACTAACCACAGGCTCAGCGGTAGCGCAATCAACAGGGCGGCGGCATTGAGTCCGGCAGCCAAGCTCGTCCAGCCATGCGCCAGTTGCAAGGCGTAGGGAATATTCACAAGGCCGTTGAGAGCGGAGCCGGCAACAAGAATTACCATCGGTAGTGTGGCTCGTTCGGCTACGTCGGCATCTCCTGTCCACAACCACAATACGTCACGTGCGAAGACCATCAGGATGGCGGCGACTGCGGCGATCACTACGGCCAGAAGTTGGCTGCTGAGGTGATAAAGCTCGCCCAGGGTTGCTTCGTCGTTGCGTGCCACGAGTCGGTTGAAGCGCGGGTAGAGTGCATTGAACATGGGTTGAACCATTCGCCCTAGGCCGCTGGCAACGCTCAGTGCCAGCGTGTAGTAGCCCAATTCTTCCAATGGCCGCAGGCTGGCCAGCGCCAGTCGATCCAACTGACTGTTAGCCAATGCCAATGCGCCGATGGCGAACAGTCCGCCAGCAAATTTCCGACTATTCCGCAATTCAAGATAAGACCAGCGTGATGTACGCGATCCGGCAGGAAGATTTCGCCACGTAGCGAACGCCATGGCCAGCGATTGCAACGCCCCAACTAACGCCGACCAGACCAGGAAGGCCTCAATGGATGGTGAAATCCAGAGCAGTACTGGCACAACGCCCGCATAGCGGAGCGTCGAGAAAATAACATTGATCAGGTTGAGCGTTGGCTGCTTTTCCAGCCCGGACAGGCAGTTGGCGTAAAAAGTACTCGGCCACAGCAGGGCAATGGCAAGACCCATGATTGCAATGGCACGCCCGGCCTGGTGCGAATCGATACTCTTCAGATGCAGCCAGTGTCCGGCCATCCAACCGCTGCAAATCCACACACCCAGTGCGATGAATGCTGCCAGCAGCCAGATAGTGATTTCCGACGAACGCAACATGTCGCGTGTTGAATCTGCCAGCACGGCGTCGTGTGCCCGGCGTGACAGTTCGCGGTTGGCAGTGCCTCCGATGCCAAAATCAAAGAGCTGCAAAACTCCTTGAAAAGTCAGCATTAAGCCAACCAGCCCGAATGCTTCCATCCCAAGGATGCGGACGTACCAAGGCAGGAACAGCAGCCCCATGGCCACCATCCAGAACTGGCCCAGATAGTTGGCGATGATATTGACACGCAGTGCTGCCATAGCGTGTTGCTACAGTCGGCGCAAATAGCCGCCCGGGGCGACCGTGATCAGCAGTTTGGCTTCGATATCTTCATCCACTACGAAATCGTGATTGCGGGACAAGAATTCGCGTACGGCGGTCTTCGGGTTGTCGCCAACGTCCCATGGCCGGTCGGGGTACATCCCGGCAGGCAGGTCTTCGATCACGGTATCGAACACCACGCAATAGCTGCCCGGACTGACCAGTGAGGCATAGGCGTCCAATTCCGCTAACACGTGCTCATGTGTGTGATTGGAGTCCAGGATCACCAGAACCCGCTCGTGTCCCTGGGCTCGTTGACGCACCTCGGCAATGATCTCCGGCGCAATGGACGATCCTTGCAGCATGTCGATGCGATGCGCCATCGGGTGCGCCTCGATGGCTGCACGGTTATGTGCGCGGATGTCTATGTCGATGCCCAGCACCCGCCGGCGTGTCGCCTTGGGGTCGAGTGCTTGTCCGGATTCCACGGCATCACAGTAATCCAGCAGCGCCAGCATCGAGGCGCTGAGGATCAGCGAACCGCCGTGGGCGATGCCGGTTTCGATGACGAGATCCGGACGGATCTTCCAGATGAGTTCCTGGATGGCGACCATGTCCTGGGGGATCTGAATAATGGGCCGACCGAGCCACTTAAAGTTGTAGGCATATCGTTTTTGCGTGATATCACTCATCCAATCCAATGATTTTGTGCGTAGTCCTTCGTCGTTCCGTAGTTCGGCGATGTTCTGCTTGACTTCGTGCTCGAATGATTGATTAGGATTCATTGATGAAGCTCTTCCAATGACGGGTGCCGGACCGGATGAATTTAGCGCCATCCCTGCCGCAGTTTGCAATGAGGTCAAGGCTGGTGACGTATGGGGTAAACGCGCCATACAATTGTTGGTAGGGCGTGCATTGATAGTCCATGTACTCGACGATCACGCCACTGCGTTCGAACAGGTCATGGTCGAGGTAATTCCTCGCGCCATGTCCCGTGACATAGGTTTCTGCTCCTAGGTTCCGGCAGATGTCGAGCAGTCGCTGGCTGCTTGAGCCGGGTATCCCGAGCTCTGACGAAATGCTGAAGTGCGAGGCCTGTGTCAGGTCAAAATATTCCGCAATCGCCATTGTCGATGAGCGTGCCATGTCGGCAAGGGTGGTGCTCGGTTGCGAAAAGACCCGATCCACCAGAGCCAGCATTTCTTCTTTGAAAGGTGATTGGGCGTAATTTTGTTGCAGAAGCGCGCGATGCCTGTCTCGCCAAGGCTCTCGCTCGTCCGGCTCAGCCTCGTTCAATAGTTGGCCCTGGTGCGAGTCGCGCAGCGGGATAGTCATCCACTTCATCCCGCCATTGGTCTTGACCTGAACCCGGTTGTAGAAGCCGCGAGTGAATTGGACGTCGTCGTAGTGGACAAAGGAGCCGGAAATCTTGATCTGTTCGAGCAATCCGACCCAAGGGAAGTACATGGGTTGGGAGATGACGACTTTCATGGCAAAGACACCATGTGGATCCGAGTGCAAAGTCCCAGTGCGGCGCGGAATCGATCGAAGGCGGCATTTACTTCTGGTAGCAGGGCATGAGGCGCCGGATGCCGTTCCTGCTGTTCCCAGTGCAGGGTCAGCAGGATTTTCTGCGCGAAGCTGATGCGTTCGGCGAAGGCCAGGGATGTATTTGAATCGATGGAACTTCGAACCTGCAGCAGGATTTTTCCGGTATCAAGGCCGGCATCCACTTCGTGCAGGGTGGCCCCTATCACTCCGGTGTTCGCGGTCATGGCCTTGGCGACAGATCCGATCCCAGGAAATGCGGGCAGCAGGGATGGATGGATGTTGCAGGTATCCAGCGAGCCGAACAATTCCGCGCCGATACGGCGCGTGTAGAAGAGCAGAACGCGCTCAACACCATGCTGTCTGAAATAGGCGGATGCCTGTTGAGAGAACGATCCGCACTCTTTGTATGGGAGAAGATGTGATGCTTCCGCATGCTTCGATGCCCACTCGGCCAACCCGCAAGCGCGGTCGGTCAGCACCACCCAGCGGCGCCCGTACCCGCTGTTGCGCAAGCATTCGGCGGCGGCGGCCAATGCGCTCCCGCCGCTCGATCCAAGGATTCCCAACGGGGCTGAAGGTTCAGGCATCAACTTGAAGCCGTCGCTGTTCGGTTGATGCAAGCAACGATGCGCTCAATATCACCGGCATCGAGATCGTGGTAACTGGGCAGGTTGACCGCTCGCGACGAAAGCGAATGACTCACCTCATTAGGCTGGCAGCCTTCGAACAGTCCGAGGCTGGAGAGCGGCCAGAAGAAGACCCGCCCATCGATGTTGTCTGCTTTGAATACCGCCAACAAAGCATCCCGGTCGAAAGGCGTACCTTCGTCGGCCACAATCGTGGGCATCCAGTAGCCATTCGTCGTACCGGAGGGCTCGGGATTCAACGAGACGGGCAAGCCAGCCAGCTTGTCGCGGTAGGCCTCAAACACCCGCCGTTTGCCGGCCACGAGTTCATCAATACGTTCGAGTTGTGCGCAACCAATGGCCGCCTGCACGTTCGACATTTTGTACTTGAAGCCGATGCGTTCGGGCCAGAATTGGCGGGTTTCGCCGCGTGCGCGGCCGTGGTTGGACAGGGTCAGGACGCGCTGGTACAGCTCGTCGTCGTTGGTGACGAAGATGCCACCCTCGCCTGTGGTGATGGTCTTGGTGCCATGGAACGAAAACGCGCCGAAAGCGCCCATGGAACCTGCGCGCTTGCCGTGCCAGATCGAGCCGATGGCCTCGGCGGCATCTTCGATCAGGTGCAGGCCGTGCTTGTCGGCGATGGCTTGCAGGGCATCCATGTCACACAGGTTGCCGTACAGGTGAACGGCCAAGATGGCCTTGGTGCGGGGAGTGATGGCCGCTTCCACGGCAACCGGATCCAGACACCAGGTATCCGGCAGGATATCCACCAGCACCGGGCTTGCACCGAGATAAGTGATCGGTGCGACGGAGGCGATCCAATTGATGTCGGCGAGGATCACCTCGTCGCCGGGGCCGATGCCGAGACCTGCCATGCCCATGTGCAACGCGCCGGTGGCGCTGGAGGTGGCGATGGCGTGGCGCACGCCCAGATGTTGCTTGAACAGGGATTCAAAACGCTCGATGTACTCGTAGCACCGCTCACCCCAGCCATGCGCGGCGGCATCGGCGGCATAACGGGTTTCGAGGTCGGTGATCGACGGTTTGGTGTAGTGGATGCGGCTGCGTGTGGATTCGGCGCTCATGACACCACCAAGTTTGGAACTGCGGTGACGAACTTCCCGCCCCACTCGCGAATGTACGCCAGCTGCGTAGTGATTTCCTCGCGCAGGTTCCACGGCAGGATCACCACGAAGTCCGGGCGCGTCTCGCGGATGCTGGCCTCGTCCACCACCGGGATGCGGCAACCGGGCAGGTAGCGGCCCTGCTTGTGCGGCGATGCATCCACGACATAACCCAGCAGGTCGGGGCGCACACCGGCGTAATTGAGCAGGGTATTGCCTTTGGCGGCAGCACCATAGCCTACGACTTGCTTGCCGCTGCGCTTGCAGTCCAGCAGGAAGGTCAGGAAGTCGTTCTTGACCGTATCGGCCACATGCTGGAAGCCGCGGTAGAAATCCATGTCCAGCATTCCGGCGGTCGCCTCCTTCGCCAACAGGCCGGCCACCGCCGGCGTTTCCCGGTGCGCGGCGGGGTCATGGCAGGCCCATAGCCGCAGCGAGCCGCCGTGGGTGGCGAGTTCCTCGACGTCCCAGACACGCAGCCCGTGGCGGGCAAGAATGCGTTGGACGGTGTGGAACGAGAAATACGAGAAGTGCTCGTGGTAAACGGTGTCGAACTGGTGCTGTGCCACCAGTTGCAGCAGGTGCGGAAACTCGATGGTGACCGCGCCTTCCGGCGCAAGCACGGTGGCAAGACCGGCAACGAAATCGTTGAGGTCAGGCACGTGCGCGAGCACATTGTTGGCGACCACCAGATCGGCCTTGCGCCGCGCCGTCACGAATTCCTGCGCAAACGCACGGCCGAAGAAGCGCTCGATGGTTTCGATGCCGCGCTCGCGTGCCGCCACCGCCGTGCTGGCGGTGGGCTCGATGCCGACGCATGCGATGCCGCGTGCCTTGGCGTACTGCAGCAGATAGCCGTCGTTGGAGGCGATCTCCATCACCAGGCTGTCAGGCCCCAAGCCCAGCCGCTCCGATGCGTGGGCGACATAGCGTTCGGCATGCGCCAGCCAGCTTCGCGAGTAGGAGGAAAAATAGACATAATCACCGGAGAACAGCGCATCGTGCTTCTGTACTTCGTCCACCTGCACCAGATGGCATTCGGTGCAGGTGTACAGGCGCAAGGGGAACCAAGTCTCCGGTGCGCTTAGATCCTCCGCACGCAGGAAAGCGTTGGACGGCGGGGCGCTGCCCAAGTCCAGGAACACATCGAGCAGCGCGGTGTCGCAGAAACGGCACTTCATGCGACGACTCCAGTGAACGCATCATCAATCAACGCGTACTCGCCGTCGCGCTCGGAACGTGTGGTGACAGGAAGCGGCCAGTCGATCGCCAGACGGGGATCGTCGTGGCGCAAACCGGCTTCGCAAGCAGGTGTCCAGGGTGTGGTGTGCATGTACAGGAGCCATGCCTCGTCGCTCAAGGTCTGGAAGCCATGGGCAACGCCTTCCGGGATGAAGACGGCGTTGTTGCCATCCTCGGACAATTCAATGGCATGCCAATGCAGGAAAGTGGGGGAACCCGCGCGGACGTCCACGGCCACGTCGAACACACGTCCACGCAGGCAATGGATCATTTTGGCTTCGGCGGCGGGCGGCGTCTGGTAATGCATGCCGCGTAGCGTACCGCGACCATGGGTTTGCGAAAGATTGACCTGGGTGAAGTGGAGCCCGGGGCGTATCGTTGCGAGTGCCTGCTCGCAGAACAGGCGGGTGAAGTGCCCGCGTGCATCACCGACGGCTGCATGCCGGATTTCGTAAAGGCCCGGGATCGGCGTGGGATGGATGGTCATGTCGCCCATGTCAGCCCCAGGCGCTTGGCGTCGTCAATATAAGTTGCAAGATCGTCGGCGCTTTGGAGTTTCTCCGAAGCATGGAATTGGCGATACCAGTCGGCGGTGCGCGCCAACGTGGTGGCGATGTTCCAGACCGGCTGCCATGCCAACTGCGTGCAGGCCTTGTCGCAGTTCAGGCGCAGGATGGCAGCTTCGTGCGGATGCACGCCGGCATCATGCTCGATGCGCAGTGCTGGCCAGCTCGCGCTCAGTTGCGCAGCCAGCGCGCCGACGCTGGTCTCGCCCTCGGCACGCGGGCCGAAGTTCCATGCGCCAGCGAAGCGGCGGTCATCCCAGAGCATTTGTGCCAAGCGCAAGTAGCCGGAAAGCGGCTCCAGGACGTGTTGCCAGGGGCGCACCGCCGACGGGTTGCGGATGCGCAGGGCATGCCCCGTATTGGCTGCGCGCACGATGTCGGGCAGCAAACGATCCTCCGCCCAGTCGCCACCACCAATCACATTGCCTGCGCGTGCACTGGCGACCCGTGTTGAGGCATCGGGGGCGTTGAAGAAGCTCTTGCGATAGCAGTCTGTCACCAGCTCCGCGCAGGCTTTGGATGCGCTGTAGGGGTCATGCCCGCCGAGCGGATCGGTCTCGATGTAGCCTCCCGGTGCATCGTGTTCGGCATAGACCTTGTCGGTGGTGGCATTGACTAATACGCGCACCGAGGGGCAGCCGCGAATGGCGTCCAGCAGGTTGACCAGTCCCGTCACGTTGCTGGCGAAGGTGTCTGCCGGCGCACGATAGCTGCGGCGAACCAGCGGTTGCGCGGCCAGATGAAACACGATTTCAGGTTGCTGGGTGTCCAGCACGTGGCGTACTGCAGCGGCGTCGCGCAGATCCACGCGATGATCGGCGACGTCGTCGAAGCCGAGCAGTGCCCAGTGTGAAGGCTGCGTGTCTGGATCCAATGCCAGGCCCGTGACCGTCGCGCCCAATTGGCGCAGCCACAGCACCAGCCATGAGCCCTTGAAGCCGGTATGGCCGGTGACCAGCACGCGCCGCCCTGCATAAACCTCACCGAACAGGCTCAGGGCCATACTTTCCACGGCGCATTGCCCGAGTGCCACAGCTCTTCCAGTTTGGTCTTGTCGCGCAGGGTGTCCATGGGTTGCCAGAAGCCGCGATGCGGATAGGCCGACAGTTGCCCGTCCCGGGCAAGTCGTTCTAGCGGGGCGCGTTCCCAGATGGTGTCGTCGCCGTCGATGTAATCGAAGATGCCGGGTTCCAGCACGAAATAGCCGCCATTGATCCAGCTGCCGTCGCCGACCGGTTTTTCCTCGAAGCGGGTGATGCGATGGTCCTCGATGTCGATGGCGCCGAAGCGCCCCGGTGGCTGCACGGCGCACATGGTGGCCAGTGCGCCTTTTCCGCGATGAAAGACCAGCTCCGCACCGATGTCGATATCGGCTACGCCGTCGCCATAGGTGAAGAAGAAGGTCTCATTGTCCAGGTATGGACGCACCCGCTTCAGTCGCCCGCCGGTCTGCGTCTGGTTGCCTGTATCGACCAAGGTGACACGCCATGGCTCGGCGTGTTTTTCATGGACTTCCAACTGGTTGCTGCGCATGTCAAAGGTGACGTCGGACATGTGCAGGAAGTAGTTGGCGAAGTACTCCTTGATCATGTAGCCCTTGTAGCCAAGGCAGATGATGAAGTCGTTGATGCCGTGGTGCGAGTAGGTCTTGAGGATGTGCCATAACACAGGCATGCCCCCGATTTCGATCATCGGCTTGGGGCGCACCGTGGTTTCTTCGCTGATCCGGGTGCCGAGTCCGCCGGCGAGGATGACTGCTTTCATAGGGTTTTTTGCGCTGGTTGTTTGTCGCTATTCGCGCAAATTGACTTGACGCTTGTCAACAGCATTAGATTTAAATCCCAGTCTTTGCGAAAGCAAGGGTGCCAGTATCGCAACAAAACTCGCGGCTAGGTGCCTAGAATCCCGGTAGGTAGGCATGCCATTGCGCTCCGCAGCGCACTGGCCGTGGGGGCAGACGGCGTCCGTCATGTCCACGACCTGGGCATTGCGAAATCCGGATACGGCTGCCTGCAGTTCGCGAAGGACGGCGTCGGACTGCGCGTCGTGCGCCGGGGCCGTGCAGCTTGATCGGGCGAAGTGGTTCCAGAGTGCGCCGCGAGGGGCGATGCAGTCGGGGCCGTCGAATGGCAGGGTTGGGGTGCTGCGCAGGATGTGAACCTGGCCGGCCGTCGGGGCGATCTGCTGCAGGATGCGTGCAGTGCCGTCGCGCCATTGCGTGGGAGTGAAATCGTAGGTGTCAGTCGAGCCGAGGATCACCTGATCGGGGGCGATCTCCGCGATCCGCGCCAATGCGGCTTTGCGCCAGCGGGCGCATTCGGTGTATTCGCGGCCGATGCGGGCGTAGAAGATCGGCTCGTCCACCACTGGGCAGGCGGATTTTGTCATCACGACGATGCGCCAATCAGCGGATGGGAATGCTTTCTCGATGGCCGGGAACCACTGCAGGCCGATACTGTCGCCCAGTACAACCAGGGTTTTCTCGGCCTTGGGGTTGCCGAATTCGCAGGGCAGCAGTGCGTCACTGTAGTACCACTGGTCGCACTTTTTGCGGTAGACGGAAGGCAGGTCGTTTCGTGTTTGCTGGATGCGCTGGAACGCCGGTGTATCGAGGGTTTTACTGGCCATGGCCTGCCATTGGAACGAGGCAGCGATGGCGCAGCCCATCAGCAGCAGGGCACCAAGGATGGCGCGTCGCGGTGGCTGGACGAGCTTTGCGTTGTGGCGGATCGGGGCTTCGACAAAGCGCCAGGACAGCCACGCCAACAGCAGCGAAAACATGACCAGTGACAGGCGCAGCCATCCGTTCGGTGTTGGCACGACCATCGCGCCCAGCAGCAGAATCGGCCAGTGCCACAGATACCACGCGCGCCGCAGACCAGCATGGCCAGCTGCCCAGTGTCGGCAGCAGGGCCCATGCACCGGGGTAGGTGGTGTGCGAATCCAGCGCGAGCGCGCTGCCGATGATCAGCGCCAGGCCGATCCAGCCAAGCAGATGCACCGAAGCTGCGGGTCTGCCGTCGTCGGCGAAGGTGCGATCGATGAAGTACAGGCTTGCCAGTCCACCCAGCGCGAATTGCCACGCGCGCATCGGCATCAGGTAGAACGCCTGGCGCGGCTCGATGCTGGTGATGAAGACGCAGGCGGCGAAGCTGATCGCCGCCAGCAACCACAGCAGTTGGATCAGGTTGAGGCGGCTGGGTGGCCCGGACTTGCGCCATGCGCCATAGCCGACGACCAGAAGCAGCGGCCAAGCCAGATAGAACTGTTCCTCCACGCCCAGCGACCAGGTGTGCAGGAACAGGTTTCCACTGGCATCGCTGCCGAAATAGTCGAGCCGCGAAAATGCGAACAGCAGGTTGCTGCCCCACAGTGCGGCGGCCGCAGCGGCATCGGCCTGCCAGCCTTGCTGGCTGACCGGGGCGAGCTGTGCGCCAAGCACGGCGGTGACGCACAGCATCAGCAGCAGCGCTGGCAGCAGGCGACGGAAGCGTCGCGCATAGAAACGCGCGAACTGGAGGCTACCGGTGCGGGTCAGTTCATCGGCCAGGAGCCGGGTGATCAGATAGCCGGACAGGACGAAAAACACGTCCACGCCGATGAATCCGCCCGCAAGCCATGGCACGCCTGCATGGGCGGCGACCACCAGCAGGATGGCGACCGCCCGCAGGCCCTCGATGTCGGGGCGGAAGCGCAAGCGGTCAATGTTTGTGTTGATCACATGACTCTCATGCGCGTTGGGCGATCACTCGATGTGCGGGCTTCAGTGAGTGGGGATGAATCTGGCTTTCCAGACCCGTTCCACTTCTTCCGCCAAATCTGGTCGGTGTTTTTCCCTCAGTTCTTTTGCAAGTTGCTGAGGGAAGGTGTCCATCGGGTTTGCCGCATTCAGTGCAATCGTGAAGTAGGGCATCGCCTGATCCGGTTCATGCAGTTCATTCATGATGAAGTAACCGAGCGATGCGCTGTTGTAAGGGGGGATATCGATCCTGTGGGATAGCTCGGTAAATGCTTTAAGCATCTCCTGCTTGTCCAAGGGGATGCCTTGGTGGGTGTAGTAGGCGAAAACAGCGGGCGCACGCTGATTTTCCCAGCCCATGCTGACGGTATTCAGACGTTCATGGAACAGATTCCAGTCTTGCGGCGTGATGTTGCCGTGTAAGGTTTTCAGAACAATCAAGATTGCTGGATTGTTGAGCGCATAAGGCGCGGCAATGGTGCCTTTGCTGCAGGCGTCGATAGCTTTGGTGATATTGGGGTTGCGTGCATTGATTTCGCCGCCGGACTCGATGTAGTTCATGCACAGCTCATACCATGCACGGGCAGAGTGCGGGGCCAGCACAGTGCTGGTGCGCGAGAAAGTCAATTTTTCGGACCATGTGCTGGCGCGCAGGAGCGCTCCACTGGCCAGGCCAATCAGTATTGCAATACAAATGGAGGCTTGTGCGGCGGGCCTCAGTCGCAGGCGTTGGCCGGCATGGGCCAGCACGCTGCCGATGGCGAGCACGGCGCCGATGAGGGCGAAACTGTTGCGGTGCTCGAAGGCCAGTTCCAGCCCGATGATGTTGCTGGTGATGAAATGCGCACCGAAAAACAGGAGCACACCAAGTGAGAACAGTGGCCAGCGTGCGCGCAGTCGCCATGCCATGCCCAGCAGGGCCAGTATCACGGTGATGGCGGGGAGCGTCGTCCACGGATGCAGCAGGCCCCGTGAGGGCTGCAGCCAGTCGTAATAGAACGGCATGTGCGATGGCAGGGGCAGCACGATCTGCCACAGATACATGCATAGCACGCGTGCTTGGGTCAGCAGGCGTTCCAGGCTCGAAAAATCGCGGGCGGGGTACGCATCCCAGTGCCAGTGGTTCGGAATCACCCACAGGATGTAGGCGGTCGCGCCGGCTAACGCGGCGATCAGGTAGCCGCGACGCAGGCGGGTGGCCAGACCAGTATCAGCGGCACCAAAGCGCAGTATGGTAAGTTCCAATGCCAGCGTGTACGCGGGCAGCAGGACGCTATCCTCCTTGCAGCCTAGGGCCACAACCCAAAGTAGCAGTGTGGTTAGCAGCCCAGTGCGCCCGGAATTACCAACAAGTTGTGCGCGCCTTGCTTGTAAGTAGGTCAGTAGCGCCAGCACCAAAAATAGCGTACCCATGGTCTGCATGCGCTGTACCACATAGAGCACAGCGGACACTTGTAGGGGGTGTAGGGCCCATGCCAATGCAAGCGCTGGGCCAGCCCACACGGCGTGCGTTCGGGGAATGCTGGCGGCTAGCAACAAGGCATAGAAGAACCACGCTAATGCGCAAGTCGTTAGCGCGTGGATGAGAATGTTGGTGGTCTTGAAGGTGGCGGGATCCAAGCTACCTGCACGCCAGTAGTCCAAGGCGAACGTCAGCGTAGGTAGCGCCCGCAGCGTGCCAGAAATTTGCGGCGCAGTGGCGATTTTGATCAGGCCGTCTGCGCTCAACTCCTTCAGTTGCAGTGCTTCGTTGTTGACGATATTGGGAATATCGTCAAGCACAAAATCACCGGGGAGGCCGCTGAAGAATGGCAAAGCAGCTAGAAAGGCGATCAATAGACCATACGCCAAGAGGCGAAGGTTCTGGGCGCGGCCAGTAGCTAGTAGGGCGTTAGGTTGCATGGGATGGGGATGGCCAGCCGGAACACCGGCAATCACCGAATATATCAAAGTGAGCCTCGCCAAGTGGCACTGTCAAAATTCATCTGGAACAAACACGTGCATTAAATTGACGCTGGCATCAGAACAGTGTTGGTGCGACCAATCAATTAAGTGCGCAGGTGGCGCTGTTCATATCGCAAGTGGTGGTCTTGTTGCCAGGTACTCTGGGGGTGCCGGTCACGGGGGTGCTCATGTTGGTGGCAGTGGTGATCGATTGACAAGCAGAAGCAGTCGGTGCCTTTGGGGTCATGTTGTTGTACATGGCAACCAGTGCGAAGCTGGCGTAGTTCTTGGTCTCTGCTAGGCAAGAGCTTTCAGCAGCACGAATACGGTAGTTGTTGAACGCAGGCAAGGCGATGGCAGCCAGAATGGCGATGATGGCCACCACAATCATTAGTTCGATTAAGGTGAAGCCGCGTGCATTGCGATGCATGGCGGTGCTCCAAGGGTTGGTCTGTGAAGATTCGGGATACTTGAAACAGGTAAAGCAAGAATCGGGCCACATTGAAAGACGCCTGAATAACGGGTTCTCGCGAGAGCTGCATAAAAAAAGCCCCTCCTAAGAGGGGCTTTTTGTCAAACAATACCGCCTAAATTAGACCGAACAGGTGGCCGTGGTGGAACTGCAGGTGGTGTGCTTGACACCAGGTGTCTTGGGCGTAAAGTCACCACTCGGCATGGCACCAGCGCTGCAGGCCTTATTCTTGGGGGTCGGGATGGTCATGCTGGACATCGATGCCGACAGCCATGCGTTTGAGAAAGCCTTGGCTTCAGCCAAGCAAGCGCTTTCCGCCGAACGCACGCGGTAGTTGTTATACGCCGGCAGCGCGATGGCGGCCAGGATGGCGATGATCGCGACGACGATCATCAGTTCGATCAGGGTAAAGCCTTGTTGGTTCTTCATGGGTAGATCCCCTAGGGTTGTGGTTGGTGATCACGTGCCGCGGTGCCCGCTGTTCCAGTCCTTCGGCAGCCGTGCGTGTGGCACGTGCGGAAGGTAACATGCAGGATGCGTGCCAACACATGGTTTTGCCGCGTTTACTGTCGATTCCATCCCATTTTTGGTTCAGCTGCATTGGGAATGGTGAATAGACGTATGACGACAAGCGTCACTATATGACAATTTGCGGCATAAATTGAAAGTTAGTTCAGGCCGTGTTTGCTGTTTGCTGCGCTGGCGGGGTCAGCGTGGTGTCCACATCCAGATAAATATCGGCCACGGGCAGGGCTATGTCCAGGCAGTCCAGTGGGATCTCGCCCTGCTCGAAGTACTCCACTTGCCAGTCGTTGCGGCGGCGGTACAGTTCCACGCGCTTGAGGTCTTGTTCTACCAGCACATAGGCCTGCACGCTGGGCAGGCTTTGGTAGGCCAGTAGCTTTTCACGACGGTCGATGCGGGCGGTGGATGCGGACAGGACCTCGACGATCATGCAGGGTGCGCGGCTGAAATAAGGTTCACGATCTTGCGGGTCGCAAGACAGCAGTAGGTCGGGGTAGTAAAAGATGGTTTTTCCGCCCAGCTCCAGCCGTAGCTTCATGTCGGAACTGAATAACTGGCAGCCTTTGCGGCGGGCGGCGGCGGTCATGGCAAAGGCCATGGCGTTGACGATCAGCCCGTGTCGGCGGCTGGCCCCGGTCATGGCATAGACTTGGCCGTCGATGTATTCATGCCGCAACTCGGCATGCAATTCTCCGGCGAGGTAGTCTTCAACGCTGATGGTGGGCTGTGGTGCGCGCACGCTGGACATGGGGGCCTCGGCAGGTCTTGCGGGTCTTGCTTGGGCAGTCTAGCGCAGGCAGCTGGTGGTGATGCCGTGAGGGCTCAATCAATCCCCAGTTTTTTCAGCTTGTAGCGCAGGGCGCGGAAGGTGATGCCCAGTTGCGCGGCGGTGCGGGTTTTGTTGAAGCGGTTTTCGGCCAGTGCCAGTTCGATGGTTTTGCGTTCGACTTCTTCGATGAAG
>Ga0138256_10002183_pt1 | contig 21115 bp, 17 predicted proteins | sample KNB2016incub_MG_FD_105486 | JGI IMG/M metagenome (GOLD analysis project Ga0138256, IMG submission 105486) | Active sludge microbial communities from wastewater in Klosterneuburg, Austria - KNB2014incub_MG | ecosystem: Engineered > WWTP > Activated sludge > Unclassified | place: Austria... | reverse complement strand
TGCTCGATGAGGACGACCTTGATGCAGTCACCCGCGCCGGCGCGCTTTTTTCGATCTCGCCTGGCAGCACCGAGTCGGTGTATCTCGCGGCAGCGCGCGCAACAATTCCGCACATTCCCGCCATCGCGAGCGCCAGCGAATTGATGCGCGGACTCGAACACGGCCACCGTCGCTTCAAGTTTTTCCCGGCCGAATCGAGCGGTGGTGTCGGTGCGCTCAAGGCCTTTGCCGGACCGTTTCCGCAGGTGCAGTTCTGTCCAACCGGCGGCATCGACGCGGCCAGCGCGCCGCGTTATCTCGCGCTCGACAACGTCATCACCGTCGGCGGTTCCTGGATGGTTCCCATCGCTGCACTCGCTGCACGCGACTTCGCCAGGATCGAGGCGCTTGCAAAGGAAGCCGTGCGTCTGAATCAGCCGGCTTGATCGGCAACGACTTCGACCGGATGACGCAACCGGCATTCGATGGATAGCGCATCATTGCCCAATTGGACGACAAGGAGCCCGCATGCATTCCGACCTGACGCCGTACCTGCAGTTGATGGCGCAGAAGAACGCCTCGGACCTGTTTTTCACGGTCGGTGCGCCGCCGAACATCAAGATCGACGGCGAGACCGGCCCGCTCAACGAGCCGCAACTGACTGCCGACAAGGTGCATGATCTCGCGTACTCGATCATGAACGAAAAACAGCAGAAGGAGTTCGAGGCGACGATGGAGATGAACCTCGCCATCGGCCTGCCGAAGATCGGACGCTATCGCGTCAATGTCTATCGCCAGCGCGGCGATGTCGCGTTCACACTGCGCTACATCACCAGCCATATTCCATCGCTAAGCGACCTCAACCTGCCACCGATCCTGCGCGACTTGATCATGATTCCGCGCGGCCTGGTGCTGGTGGTCGGCGCGACCGGCTCCGGAAAGTCGACGACGTTGGCGGCGATGATCGACTACCGCAATTCGGTCAAGACCGGCCACATTCTCACGGTTGAAGAGCCGATCGAATACGTGCACGAGCACAAGAAATCCATCGTCGACCAACGCGAGGTCGGGCTCGACACGATGAGTTATGCGAATGCGCTGAAGAACGCGATGCGAGAGGCACCCGACGTCATCATGATCGGCGAGATTCGCGACCGCGAGACCATGCAAGCCGCGATGTCTTATGCCGAAACCGGCCATCTCTGCCTGTCCACCCTGCACGCGAACAATGCCAATCAGACGCTCGATCGCATCGTCAATTTCTTCCCCGAGACGGCGCACCACCAGTTGTTCATCGACCTGTCGCTGAACCTCAAGGCGGTGATTTCGCAACGTCTGCTCAAGGGACTTGACCGCAAGCGTGTGCCGGCGGTCGAGATCCTGCTCGCGAGTGCTTATGTTTCCGACCTGATCGCGAAGGGCGACATTGCGACCATTCGCGAAGCCATGAAGCAAGGCGCCGAGCAAGGCATGCAAACGTTCGACGAATCGCTGTATCTGCTTTATGCCGGCGGACGCATCAGTTATCGGGATGCCATCGATCATGCCGATTCGCGCACCGACCTTTCGTTGCGTATTCGTTTGCAGGGCCCGGCGCCCGGCATCGCCACCCATGCTGTGAGCGGCCCGGGTGATCACTCGATGGCAATCGAAGATTTCGTTGAACCGACATCAAAGCCGTGACTCGACAACGCGCGGTTGACGCGTTTTGCGCTGGAGATGCGCCGTAACGAATCGTTTGCTACGGCGCGTATCCGTGATTACGCAGTTTCGTCCGCCGATTGTCCGGCAACGTAGTGCTCGTACACGTAGACGGGAATGTCCAAGTCTGCCAAATGATGTTCAACCAACGGTTTGACATCGTTCCAGTCGAGCCCACCGACGCCGGTCGCGAACCGCGGCACGGCCAAGCTCTTGAAGCCTTCCTTGCGCACTTCAGCGGCCAGCGCCTTCAAGGCATGGTTAACGTGTGCGGTCGTCGCTTTACCGGGCTTGGACCCATGGTCGTAGGCGGCTTCTTGGGTAAACAGGGCGATCATTCGGACGCCGTCGACGCCGCCCCAAGTCCACACACCACCGGACTTCGGATGCTCGGTCTGGCAGTAGTGGCGAAAGTCTTTGTACATCGCCGGCCACGCCTCGCGCAGCGCGTGCGCCAAACCCTGATTGAATGAATCGTTCGGCGCCACGCCGTGAGCAATCGCGGCCGCCTTGCTCTTCAGGAGATCTCCAGTCACGTAACGGATCATCTGCACACCTCATTGGATCGGATTCGTTGATCTTGAAGGCAATGGCGTCGCGATGGGTTGACCACGATCAAGTGCCAGCTGCGTCATCGCTGCACATTCGAATCATCATGAACTTCCGCGCCAATGCTTTGACCGCGAAGCCCGGGTTCGCTAGCGTCGGCGAATCGCCACGCGGAGTTCGCCATGCACTTGATACGCCTCTTGTTATTGCTGGCTGCGGGCCTCACCAGCTTGGCTGTACAGGCGAAGGCCGACCCCAAGGCGACCGATGGCACAGCCTATGGCGCCCTCGCCTTCCGCTCGCTCGGCCCGTTGGTTGGCGGACGCATGACACGGGTGACCGGCGTGCCCGGTACGACGATCTTCTATGCCACCGCCGCGCAGGGCGGGGTCTGGAAGTCGAGTAACAATGGCATCGACTGGGCACCCATTTTCGACACGGAATCGACGCAGTCGATTGGTTCGATCGCTGTTGCACCCAGCGACCAGAACGTGATCTATGTCGGCAGCGGCGAAGCCAACCCGCGTGGCAATGTCGCGATTGGTGACGGCATTTGGCGCTCTACTGATGCTGGCGCGTCATGGAAGCAGGTACTGGCTCTCAAGGGTCAGATCGGTACGATCGCGGTGCATCCGCACAATCCCGATATCGCACTGGCGGCGGTGCTCGGCTCACCCTTCGGCCACGGTCCGCAGCGCGGTGTTTATCGCACGCTGGATGGCGGCGGAACTTGGTCGCAAGTCCTCAAGGTCGATGCCGACACTGGTGCGTCCGATGTTGCGATCGATCCGCACAATCCGCGCATCGTTTATGCCGGCATGTGGCAGATGCGGCGAACACCATGGTCGCTGCAGAGTGGCGGCGAAGGCGGTGGACTGTTCCGCTCCAGCGATGGCGGTGCCAGCTTCGAGCGCGTCATGCACGATGTTCTGCCGAAAGGCGTGGTCGGCAAGGTCGGCGTTGCCTTTGCACCCAGCAGGCAGGGCCGCATCTACGCATTGATCGAAGCGGAACACGGTGGGTTATTTCGCAGCGACGATGGCGGCAGCGAATGGAAGCGCATCAATGACCACCCGGTATTGACTCAGCGTGCTTGGTATTACATGACGATCACCGTCGATCCACAGAATGCGGATGTGGTCTGGTTCCCGCAAGTCGCGCTGATGCAATCGCGCGATGGCGGAAACAGCGTGCATCAGGTCGACGGCCCGCACCATGGCGATCACCACGATGTCTGGATCGACCCGGTCGATCCACAGCGCATGGTGAATGGCAACGATGGTGGCATCGACGTATCCCTCGACGGCGGCCAAACCTGGGCGCATCCGCTGCTGCCGATTGCGCAGTTCTACAACATCGATGTCGATGATCGCGTGCCGTATCATGTCGGCGGCACGATGCAGGACTGGGGCACCGCCAGCGGCCCATCGCGCAGCCTGCGTGGCCCGCATTCGGTGGCCGAATGGTTCAACGCCGGTGGTGGCGAGGCCGGTGACTTCGTCTACGACCCGTTCCGTCCCGGCCACATCTACGCCGGCGAATACATGGGCTATCTCTCGCACTATGTCGAAGGAAGCGGGCAGTACCGCAATATCTCGGTCTCGCATTACAACGGCTCGGGTATTCCGCCGAAACAGTATCCATACCGTTTTCAGTGGACCGCACCAGCCGCAGCTTCACCATTCCGCGACGGCGGCCTGTATCACGGCAGCAACGTATTATTCCGGACCACAGACCAAGGCCAGACTTGGGCAGCGATCAGCCCGGATCTGACCCGTGACGACGAGTCCAAGCAGTTGTGGTCGGGCGGACCGATCACCGGCGACAACACCGGTGTCGAGGTTTTCGGCAGCATCTTCTCGATTGCCGAATCGCGCGTGCAGCGTGGCGTAATCTGGGTCGGCAGCGATGATGGTCTCGTCCATGTGACGCGAGACGACGGTGCGAATTGGACCAACATCACGCCGAAGTCGATGCCGGAATGGGCCACCATTGACGGCATCGAGCCTTCGCGCAGCGACGCCGGTACCGCTTGGTTCGTGGCGCATCGTTATCGTCTCGATGACCGTAAACCGTATCTGTTCGTCACCCATAATTTCGGCCAGTCCTGGCAGCAACTCAGCAAAGGCTTACCCACTGACCTGCCGTTGTACTCGGTGCGTGTCGATCCGGAAGACGCACGCTTCATCTACCTCGGCAGCGAACACGGTGTCTGGTACTCGCGTGATAGCGGCGCCAGCTTCAGCGAACTCCGACTCAACTTGCCACCAGCAACGGTGATCGACATGGAGATCAAGCACGGCGATCTCGTGATCGGCACGCGCGGGCGAGGTATCTGGGCACTGGAGCAAATCGCGTCGCTACGCGCATTCGACGACGGCGTGCGCAAGCAAGCCGCGCATCTGTTCGCGACCCGTCCGACGTATCGCTTTCGCGAGGACAGCAGTTGGGCTGATATGGCGACCGGCACATTCGACGAGAGCAACGAAGGCGCGCTGTTGCATTATTGGCTGGCCGAGGCACCAAAACAGCCGCTGTCACTGACCATCAAGGACAGTAATGGCCACGTCGTGCGCACGCTGAGCAGCGAAAAGAAGCCGGGCAAGTATCCCGAGGATGATCCGGACGAGCCTTCGGGACCGCCAGAAGCAGAGATCAGCGCCGAAACAGGATTCAACGAAACGATCTGGAATCTGCGCGAAGACGGCGCGCGGCGCATCGCATTCAAGGCTGACATGGGTGATCCAGAAACCGGGCCGCTGGCTTTACCCGGCAGCTACACGCTGGAACTCGACGCCGATGGCCATCGCGCCACGACAACGCTGGAAATTCTCGCTGATCCGCGTTCAACGATCAGCGCCGACGAACTGCGTGCGAACCACGCACTCGCAATCCGTACCCGCGACGCACTCACGCGACTGTCGCGGTCGATCGACCGCGTGCGCGCCGTGCGCGAGCAACTCGATGTATTCGCGAAGCACGCCGCATCGCTGCCGAACAGCACTGCACTGATCGCTGCCATCGACGCGGCGAGCACTCAGGTCAATGTTGTCGAAGGCACCCTGCACAATCCCGAAGCAGTGGTGAATTACGACATTCTCAGCGGTCGTGGCGGTGGCGCAAAACTCTATTCACAGCTCGCCCCACTGTATTCGTGGATCAACGACTCCGACCACACGCCGACGCAATCCATGCTCGATCGCGCCGACGTTCTGCTTGCCGAACTCGCCCAACGTGAAACGGCGATTGCGGCACTGCGAGATGACGAACTCGCCAAGGTCGAAGCGGAGGCCGAAAAACTCGGACTGGCGAGAATCCTGATTCCGTGACTGCAGCTATTTGGTAGCGCAGTCGCTGCGCAGGTTCAGTGCCTGGGCGATGTCGCGCCAGTCGAATGCACCGAGGCCTTGATCGTCGTGGACGGCGTAGAACACGCCGTTCGGAAAGCGCGTCGTCGCCGACTGGTTCAGCCAAACGCCATCGGTGTTCGCGACCGTATTGCCGGCAAAGGCGCCGAGATGCGTCAGCGAGACGCGGTCGTAGAGATGGAACACGCTGCGATCCATGAATTGGTCGGTCGTGATCCAGTAGCCACTGCCATCGGGGCATTGCCACAAGGCGATACCCTCGGCCTGCGCCTTGAAGGTGCCGAGCCCGATCGTGCGACCACGATAGGCACCGGCGAGGTCGTACTCGCGCACCGCCGTGCCGGTCATCGTGTCCTCTTCCGAGATCAACAGGCGGTCGTGTGCAACATCTCCCTGGATCGATTCGGGAATGCGGATCGCGCCTTCGGCAGTGACATCGCCGAACGCGCCGTCGTAGCGGACGGTCACAACATCGTCGGCCAGGAGGACGTGGTAGCGCTGCATGCGATGGTCGAGTTCGGCCAACGGTGGCGGAATATCCCATCCGTTCGGGCGTTTTCCGGCCATGTAGGCATCAGTGACGACGACGTCGAGATCGCCGGGCGCGCGTTCGCGCACCCATAGACCATAGGGCTGGGTCAGCTGTTCGGTGCCAAAGGTCGTGAGCGTCTTCAGCGTCGGCAAGGACAAGATCTGCACACGGTGGTTGTCGCGCTCGACCACGAACAGCAGATCACCATGCACTGCAATGCCGTTCGGACGCCGGAATTGGCCGGGACCGTCGCCTTCACTACCGAAGTGACGCAGGGTGTTGCCAGTGTCGCCATCATAGATCACGAGCCGACCGCCGACCTTCGCGGTAGCGAATACCCAAGTCTTGCCGTCGGGCGCACGCCACGATGCCGGTGAGTCGATGTTGTCGTCTGGCGTCGATGCGCTGACGAAGGCCTCGGGTACGACCGCGTGCGCGACCGGATATTCCGACAGCATCGGATCCTCGTCGACATACTGGTCCGGTTCCGGGGCATCACGCATCGATGCGCAAGCTGAAAGCAACAGGGCAATGACCAACGACAACAGAGAACGAGACGACATGAACAAGCTCCGGGTAAGACCGCGTTATAACCGAAGCAACTGCCGCCTGTATCGCTGTCGGTGTCTCGCCGCGCGCACGATCTCGCATCATCGGCCAGCGGATTCCGAGGGCCACCAGCGCGAGCACGTAGAATGCGCGACCGATTCGACGGCCGCTGGACCTCGTGAACGCATCGACCGACAACGACCTGCTCGATGCCCTGTTCCTGCCGATCACCGGTGGTGAACTGGCTTGGCCGCGCGCCGATCGCGTGCTGTTTCTGCGTGCAATTGATGGCACCGTGCTGCGCCGCTTCGATGCCGAGACGCTGGTCTGCGAGCAGTCGTTCAAGCCAGATGCGCTTCAGCTTGTTCGTAGCGGACTGACGCAGACAGCGCGTGCAAACGAACGCTTCGCGCTGGTGCTGGTGCGCTTGCCACGTAGTCGCAACCAAGCGCGGGCGCTGTTCGCGCAGGCGATCCATCGCGCGACCAACGATGGCGTGGTCGTCGCCGCAGCAGCGAACAATCAAGGTGCGCGCGCCTTGCAGGACGATCTCGAACGGCTCGCTGGGCCGGCCACGGTCTTGTCGAAGCACAAATGCCGCGTGTTTCGGGTGCCGGCGCACTCTGCTCACATCGATGCGGCGCTTCTAAACGATTGGATGCAACTGGATGCCCCGTATCCGATCGGCCACGGCCTGCTCGGGCGCGCCGGCGTGTTCAGTGCCGACGCGATTGATCCGGCATCGCAACTGCTAGCGGAACATTTACCGTGGAATCTGGCCGGGTGCGCCGCCGATCTCGGCGCCGGTGGCGGCTATCTCGCGATCGAATTGGTCACGCGCAATCCCGGCATCCACGCCATCGATCTTTACGAAGCCGAAGCGCGCGCACTCGAGGTCGCTCGGCTGAATTTACCGACCGTGCAGCGACCACTCACTGTCGGCTTCCACTGGCATGACGTGCGTACCGGGCTGCCCTCACGTTACGACGTGATCATCAGCAATCCGCCATTTCATCATGGCCGCGCCGATGCACCTGAGCTTGGTCATGGCTTTATCATTGCTGCCGCGAACGCGCTCAATCCGAGCGGTCAACTGTGGCTGGTCGCGAATCGCCATCTGCCCTACGAAGCCGTGCTCGGCGAGCATTTTGCGCAGGTTCGCGTGGTCGTCGTGCGCGATGGCTTCAAGGTCATCGCGGCGCAGCTTTCTTGGTGAATTCGGACAGATATGAAACTGGTCAAATTGATCGCTAACCTCGGCTACGGCAGCCGCCGTGAGGTACAACGGATGTTCCGCGCGGGACAGATCACCGATCGTGGCGGAGAGGTGCTGTACGCAGACGACCAAGTCGCGCACGCCGAGGTCCTGATCGACGCTGAGCCGCTCGATCCACCCGCCGGGCTATTGCTGATGCTGCATAAACCGGTCGGGTATACCTGTTCGACCAAGGATCCCGGACGCGTCATCTACGACTTGATGCCGCCGCGCTTTCGTTTGCGCGACCCGGCGCTGTCATCGGTCGGTCGGCTCGATCGCGATACTTCTGGTTTGCTGCTGATGACCGATGACGGCCAACTATTGCACCGCATCACTGCACCGAAATCAGCACTGCCTAAAGTCTATGAGGCGACACTCGCGAACGATTTACGCGGTGACGAGGCGGCGATTTTCGGCAGTGGCACGCTGATGCTGGAATCCGAAACCACGCCGCTGGCACCGGCCTTGATCGAACCACTGTCGGCGCGGGCTGCGCGTATCACCTTGGTCGAAGGCCGCTACCACCAGATCCGGCGCATGTTCGCGGCGGTCGGTAATCATGTCGAAACCCTGCATCGGCAAGCGCTCGGTGGCCTAACGCTCGAAGGGCTTGCAGCCGGTCAGTGGCGTATTCTCGATGGCGCAGATCGCGACCGCATCGGTTGCTGACGGCGAAATACCGAGTCCTCACGCCACGCTGACATCAGTTCGTGAAAATAGCCGTCTTCACATCAGTGAAGACGGCTGTAGAGCCGTTGCGCCCGACGGATACACATGAGCCGAGACACACCCGCTGCTTCCTCGCATCGCCGCATCGATCGATGGATCATCGACGCGGCCAAAGCGTTTGCGCGCTGGTTTGATACCACAGCCGCTAACGATGCCAGTGCGGACAGCCACCGCATCGACTGGGTTCGAGTCATTCCGTTCATCGGTCTGCATGTCGCGGCGCTGGCCGGGGTGTGGTTTGTCGGCTTCTCTTGGTTCGCGTTCTGGACCGCAGTGGCGTTGTACGCGCTGCGCATGTTCGCGATCACCGGTTTCTACCACCGCTACTTCTCGCACAAGACCTTCAAGACCTCACGCCCGGTGCAGTTCCTGTTCGCGCTGGTCGGTGCTGCGAGCGTGCAACGTGGTCCGTTGTGGTGGGCCGCGCATCATCGTAACCATCACCGCCATTCCGACACTGAACTGGATGTCCACTCGCCGGTCACCCATTCATTCTTCGTCAGCCACATGGGCTGGTTCTTGACGAAAGCCGGTTTCCATACCGACCGTGCGGTGATTGCGGATTTGATGAAGTTCCCGGAGCTGCGTCTCGTCGATCGCTTCGACATAGTCGTGCCAATCGCACTTGCGACGGCGTTATTTTTCCTCGGCGGATGGCTGGGCACGCATCACCCGGAGTACGGCACCAGTGCCGCACAACTGCTGATCTGGGGCTTCTTCGTATCGACCGTGGTGCTATTCCACGCAACCGTCACGATCAATTCCTTCGCCCATCGCTTTGGTTCGCGGCGCTATCGCACGCGCGACGACAGCCGCAATAACTGGCTATTGGCGCTGATCACTTTCGGCGAGGGCTGGCACAACAATCATCATCATTTTCCAGGTGCGGCGCGCAACGGTTTTTTTTGGTGGGAATATGACCTCACGTTCTATCTGCTCAAGCTGATGAGCTGGTGCCGACTGGTCTGGGACCTGAAATCAGTGCCGCCGCAACTGAAGTACGCGCGATGAAAATCGCCGTGGTTGGCTCCGGCATCAGCGGCATCGGCGCGGCATGGTTGCTGTCGCGCGAGCATGAGGTCACGGTGTTCGAGGCCAACGACTACGTCGGCGGTCATACGCATACGCACGAGATCGAACTGAACGGCGCCGTCTATCACGTTGATACCGGTTTCATCGTCTGCAACCCGGACCACTATCCACATTTTTTCCGCATGCTTGGCGAACTCGGCGTCGATACGCAGGAGACCACGATGAGCTTCGCGGTGCGCAATGAACGCAGCGGGCTCGAATACAACGCCACTGATCTTGATCGACTCTTCGTCCAGCGCCGCAACCTGCTGTCACCGCGCTTCTGGACGATGGTGCACGGCATTCTCAAGTTCTATCGCGAAGCCCCGGCTTTGCTCGAACTGCCCGACATTGGCCCCGACCTCGGCGACTATCTTGAGGCGAATGGCTACAGCACTGCCTTCCGCGATGACCATCTGCTGCCAATGGCATCGGCGTTGTGGTCGTCACCGAGTGCGCAGATTCTAAGGTTTCCGGCGAAGTATCTGGTCGCATTCATGGCCAACCACCAAATGATGGTGACGCGCGACCGCAAGCCTTGGCGAGTAGTGCGCGGCGGATCGAGCAGCTACATCCGCGCGATGCTGCCGAATGCGTCTTTCACGCTGCGCACGCGCACGCCGGTGCGATCCGTTCAGCGTGACGCGGCGGGGGTATGCGTGACCATCGACGGCGGAAGCGAACGATTCGACCAAATCGTATTTGCCTGTCACAGCGACCAAGCACTCGCGTTGTTGGTTGATCCCAGCGAGCGCGAGCACGAGATCCTCGGTGCCATCGGCTACCAGCACAACGACACGGTGTTGCACACTGACGTTCGTCTGCTACCGCGACGACGCAAGGCGTGGGCAGCGTGGAATGCCCTGATGCTCGATGACGAGCGCAACGCCTGCACCGTCACCTATGACATGAGCCAGTTACAGCAGATCAGCGCACCGGAGAACTTTTGTGTAACGCTGAACTGCAGCGATCGCGTTGATCCGGCTCGCATCCTGAAACGGCTCCGTTACCAGCATCCGATATACACGCGCGCTTCGGTCGCGGCCCAGGCACGACGCCATGAAATAAGCGGTCAGCAACGTACCTGGTACGCCGGCGCCTACTGGGGTTGGGGCTTCCATGAAGATGGCATGCGTAGCGCCGTCGATGTCGCACGCGCACTCGGCGTAAGCTGGCCATGAGCCGCGACTTTGCCAGCGCAATTTACCGCGGCAATGTGCGTCATCGCCGCCACGTCCCCTGTGCACATGCATTCGCGTACACGACTGCTTACCTGTATGTCGACCTCGATGAAATTGACGACGTCATTGCGCTCAATCTTTTTTGGTCACGCGATCGCCGTAACCTCGCGGAGTTCCGCCGTAGCGACTACCACGGCGACGCATCGGTGCCACTGGCCGATGCAGTCCGCGACACGGTTTTGGCGCGCATCGGTCGCCGCCCATCCGGGCCAATACGCCTGCTGACGCAAGCGCGCTATTTCGGGCACTGTTTCAATCCGGTGAGCTTCTATTACTGCTTTGAAAATGATGGCCAGACGCTTGATGTGATCGTTGCCGAGATCACCAACACGCCGTGGAAAGAGCGCCACGCCTATGTGCTGCCGGCGAAGGATGGCGAGCGTCATGGCGATGCCCTGCACTTCCGCTTCGACAAGCGTTTTCATGTCTCTCCGTTCATGCCGATGGCGCGTCAATACGACTGGCGCTTCCAGGTACCGAGCTCACACTTGCGCGTGCATATGGACGTGAATCGCGATACCGCACGCGACTTCGACGCCACCCTCGTCCTCGAACGCGAGCCGATGTCGCGTGCCGCCCTGAATCAACTGCTTTGGCGCTATCCGCTGATGACACTGAAAGTGGTTGCCGCAATCCATTGGCAGGCTTTCATCATCTGGTGCAAACGCGCACCTGTATACGATCACCCGGAGAAATCAAAGGCCGACCCATGAACACCAATTCCGATGTCATCGCACGCAGCAGCGCAAATGCGCCCGACGCACATACCCGCTTCACCCGCTTTCTGCGTCGCCGTTTCCTGGCCTCACTCGACGGGCTACGTGAGTGTGAGCTGACAATCCATGACGATGGCGAAACCTTCAAGCGCGGTACCTCGGTCGCAGGAACAGAACCACTGCGCGCCGACATCCATGTCGTATCAGCCGAGTTTTATCGACGCCTCGCGATGAACGGTTCAGTCGGTGTGGCAGAGGCATGGATGGATGAACTCTGGCGCTGCGACGACCTCACCGCGCTGGTGCGAATTTTCGTCCGTAACCGCGCGTTGCTGGACACCCTCGAAACCGGCGCGGCACGTATCGGCGGCTGGTTGATGCAATTTCTGCATCTATTTCGTCGCAATACCCGTGTCGGCAGCCGCAAGAATATTGCCGAGCACTACGACCTCGGTAACGACCTGTTTCGCCTGTTCCTCGATCAAAACTTGATGTACTCATCGGCGATCTTCGTTGATCCGCACGAATCCTTGGAAGTCGCCGCGACACGCAAATTGGACCGCATCTGTCAGAAGCTCGATCTGCAGCCGAACGATCATGTCGTCGAGATCGGCACCGGCTGGGGTGGGTTCGCGCTGCATGCTGCAAAAAACTATGGCTGCCGCATCACTACCACCACGATTTCGCGTGAACAGTACGCGCTCGCCAGTCAGCGCATCGCCGACGCCGGTTTGTCGGATCGCGTGACCGTGTTGCTTAGCGACTATCGCGATCTTGACGGACACTACGACAAGTTGGTCTCGATCGAGATGATCGAGGCCATCGGGCATCAGTATCTCGATACCTATTTCGCGAAGTGCGCGTCGCTGCTGAAGGCGGACGGGTTGGCGCTGATTCAGGCCATCACTATCGAGGACCACCGCTACCAGCAAGCGCTGAAATCGGTCGACTTCATCAAGCGCTACATCTTCCCCGGGAGTTTCATTCCGTCGGTGTCAGCGATGCTGGGCGCGGCCGGACGGGTGTCCGATCTCAAGCTCACCCAACTCGAAGACATCGGACCGAGTTATGCCGTCACCTTGCACGTCTGGCACGAACGCTTCATCGAGAAGCTCGGCGCGGTGCGTGAACTCGGCTATTCGGATCGGTTCATTCGCATGTGGCGCTGGTATCTCGCATATTGCGAAGGCGGCTTCATCGAACGTGCGATTGGCGATGTACAAATGTTGTTCGCAAAGCCTGGCGCGCGCCGAGCCCAATACCTGCCCGACCTGAAGCCGACGCTATGAATCTGATCGTGAACGCTGCGCTATTCCAGTTCGTCTGGTTTGCAACTGTTGCCGGCGCGGGCGCTGGTCATTGGTGGACTGGCCTGCCGGTGCTTGCCGTATTCGCGATCTGGCAATTACGCACGTCACGCTGGCCGCGCGCCGATGCAGCCCTGATTGGCATCGGCATTGCGCTCGGCCTCGTGATCGATTCGGCGCTGATCGCCGGCGGTTGGTTGCGCTATGCGACGCCGGTGCCGTGGGCGCAGTTGGCACCGATCTGGATCATCGTGCTGTGGGCTGGATTTGCGTTGACGGTGAATCATTCATTGGCGTTTCTGAAGCGGCGCTTCGCGTGGTCGTTGCTGTTCGGCGCAATCGGCGGACCGCTCGCTTATCTCGGCGCCGCACGGCTGTTTGCCGCGGTTGAATTCACCGCGCCACAACTCCACGTTTTCGCCGCGCTCGCTATTGCCTGGGCAATCGCAACGCCGATGCTGTTGGCGATCGCCGCGCGATTGGTTGCACGCGAGCCGGGGCCAGCATGAATCCACAGTTGACTCCATTACTCTGGCTGGGCCTGATCGCAATGCTGGTAATGACCATGGTCTGGTTACTGCAGTGGCGCACACGTAACGCCGGCTACGTCGATGTCGCCTGGGCGCTGATGCTTGGCAGCGCAGCGCTCGGCTTCGGCTGGTTCGCACGCGGCGATATTGCCACCCGTCTGACCGTCGCCGTGCTCGGCGGGCTGTGGGGGTTTCGTCTCGGACTGCATCTGCTGCATCGGCTGCTGCGCGAACCGGAAGACGGCCGCTACGCGCATCTGCGCGCCCACTGGCACGGTGATCAGCGGAAATTTTTCGGCTTCTTCATGTTCCAAGCGTTGCTGACGGTGTTGTTCGCAACGCCGATGTTGGCAGCCGCGCAGAACGAACAGCCGCTGAATGCACTGCATCTCGTCGTCGCGGTGACGATTTGGTGTCTTGCACTTGGCGGTGAATCGATCGCCGACAGCCAACTCGATGGCTTCCGTCGCAACACCGCAAATCGCGGCAAGTCCTGCCGTGACGGCCTGTGGCGATATTCGCGTCATCCAAACTATTTCTTCGAATGGCTGCACTGGTTCGCTTATGTCGTTCTTGCCATCGGCTCGCCGCTATTCCTGTGGAGTTGGATCGGCCCGATCGTCATGTTCATCGCGCTGAACTGGATTACCGGCATCCCCTTTGTTGAAGCCCAGTCCTTGCGTTCGCGCGGCGATGATTATCGCGAATACCAACGCACCACCAACCGCTTCATTCCGTGGACACCCCGCCCATGAATAACTCGATCAGCGAACGCCTGCATGCCCTCACTGGCCACGAACCGCTATTCACTGGCATCGGTCTCGCCGAGCGCGGCCTGCTGCCCGATCCATTGCTGCGTCTCGCCATGCGCAAGCTCTGTGCCGATCGGTTGCAACAGGAATATGCCGGCGACTGGTTTGAACGCTTACGCGCTCGCGTGCATGAACTTCGTCGCAGCCCAATCGCCATCGAGACCGAAGCCGCGAATACCCAGCATTACGAGGTGCCGCCTGCTTTCTTTACCGTCGCGCTCGGTAAGCGGCTGAAGTATTCAAGTTGCTACTACCCGACGGGCCGCGAGTCGCTCGATGAGGCCGAAGTCGCGATGCTCGATCTGTATTTGGAACGGGGCGAATTCCGCGACGGGCAAGACGTGCTCGAACTCGGTTGTGGCTGGGGCTCACTGAGCCTGACGCTGGCCGAGCGATATCCGAATTCGCGGATCACTGGTGTCAGTAATTCATCCTACCAACGAGAATTTATCGAAGCCCGTGCGCGCGAGCGAGGACTTTCGAACCTGCGCATCCTCACTCGCGACGTCAACCGTCTCGAGCTCGACCCGGCAGCGTTTGATCGCTGCATTTCGATCGAAATGTTCGAACACATGCGCAATTACGAATCTCTGCTCAGCCGCATTGCCGACTGGTTGCGTCCGGGTGGCAAACTGTTCGTGCATATCTTCTGTCATCGTGAAGTCTGCTATCCGTTCGAGCGTGATGGCGACAACGACTGGATGGCACGGCACTTTTTCACCGGCGGATTGATGCCGAGTGCCGACACCCTGCTCTGGTTTCAACGCGACCTGAAGATCGAGGAACAGTGGCGCGTGGACGGTACGCATTATCAGCGCACAGCGAATCACTGGTTGCAGAATCAAGATGCGCACAAGGAGCAGGCATTGAAGATCCTCGCTGACGCGTATGGTGACGACCGTGCTCAGCTCTGGCATCAGCGCTGGCGCATGTTCTGGATGGCCTGTGCCGAGCTGTTCGGCTATCGCGACGGCAGCGAATGGCTGGTCGGGCATTACCGATTCGGCAAGCCCTGAATGTCACAATGGGGCATGTCCCCTCTGCAGCAGACATTTGCCAAGTTCATTGCGCAGTCAGCGCAGCGCCAATTCGTGCTCGCGCTCAGCGGCGGTATCGATTCGCGCACGCTGTTGCATGTCGCCGCCTCGCTGCGCGATGGGCTCGGCTTCAGCCTGCGCGCGATCCACATCGATCACCGCCTGCAGCCAGATTCGCCACGATGGGCTGAATGCTGTCGCCGATGGTGCGAAGCACTCGCCGTGTCGTTGGATGTCGCCTGCGTCGAGGTCACTCGCATCAGCGAGCTCGGCCTCGAAGCCGCGGCACGGTCGGCGCGTAATGATGCATTCGCAACCCGCTTGGGCGACGACGAAGTGCTGCTCACCGCGCATCATCGCGATGACCAAGCCGAAACCTTTCTGTTGCGTGCACTGCGTTCGCCAGGTTACGACGGGCTCGCCGGCATGCGTCCACGGCGCCGCTTCGCCCGCGGATGGCTGGCACGGCCTTGGCTTGATGTGCCACGTGCCGCTATCCGTGCTGAAGCGGTCGCCGCACAACTCGACTGGATCGAGGATCCGAGCAATGCCGATACCGCGCATGATCGGAATTTCCTGCGCCACCAGATTCTCCCGCGGCTGACACAACGCTGGCCGCAGGCGGTTGCCGCCCTTGCAACCTCGGCGGAACGAGCGGCTGACCTGTTGGTTCTGGCCGAAGCCGAAGTGCAACGCCTGCTTGCGCGCCATCGTGATGTCGATCCGGGCGTGCTCAATATTGGCGTGCTGGACCTCGACGCGGGCACCGCCATCGCGGTGCTGAAAGCCTGGCTGCGCGACCTCGCGCTGCCCGCCGCGCCGCCGTCGGCACTGCGTGAAATGTGGCGACAGATGCGCGATGCGCGCGCCGACCGGGTGCCGGAAGTGTGCTGGCCGGGTGGCGTGATGTATCGCTATCGCGAGCGCTTGTTTGCCAGACGACCGCTGGCGATGACTACGGTCGTAGAACAGGCATGGTCAACCAGTGCGCCATTCGTGCTCGCGGATGCGCGGGTACTGCCCGCGCTGGCGGGACTGTTCGACGAACCGCTGCGGGTCGCAGCGCGGCGCGGCGGCGAGAAGATTCGTCTGCACGCGACCGCGTCGCGGCGGCCGGTGCGGCTGTTGCTGCAGGAATATGGCGTGCCGCCGTGGCAGCGTGCGGCGTTGCCCTATGTGTGGCAGGGCGATCGCCTGCTCGCGGTGGGCGATCTGTTCCTCGATGCGGCATTTGCGGCGCAATTACAGGCGGCCGGACACGTCTGGCGAATTGAAACGCCGCCGCACTCGGGATAATGTGCGCGCATGTCTCCCCCCGAGTCCACAGAAACCAGCCGTGTTGCCGAGTTCGAGCAGTCGCTCGATGAACTCGAGCTGTTGGTCGGACGTATGGAAAAAGGCGATATGTCGTTGGACGACTCCTTGACCGCATTCGAACGCGGCGTCGGTTTGTACCGGCAATGCCGCAGTGCACTCGACCAAGCGGAACTGCGCGTGCGCCAGATCATCGACCCGAACGATCTCGATGGCGCACCCCGCTTCGACCCCGATACGCCGTGACCTTACGCCAGCGCTAATGGCGCTGGCCACGCGCGCCGAATCTGTCCTTGAACGCTTGCTACCGGCCGCGTCACAGGCGCCGTTAAACCTGCACCGCGCGATGCGTTACAGCACGCTCGGTGGCGGCAAACGCCTACGTCCTTGTCTTGCCTACAGCGCGTCATTGGCCATCGGCGGCACGCTCAGCCACGCCGATGCAGCCGCCGCCGCAGTCGAGATGATTCACGCGTATTCGTTGATCCACGATGACCTCCCGGCGATGGACGACGACGATTTGCGGCGCGGTAAACCAACCTGTCATATCGCATTCGGCGAAGCGACCGCCATTCTCGCCGGAGACGCATTGCAGGCACTCGCGTTCGAGGTGCTTGCGACCGATCTGAATTCGGATCGCACCGCTCTGCAGCAGGTTGAGATGTTGCGGGTACTGGCGTCCGCCTGCGGTTCGCACGGCATGGCTGGAGGTCAAGCCTTCGATCTGGATGCCGTCGGTCACCCACTCGAGCGCGCCGAACTCGAACGCATGCACGCACACAAAACCGGCGCACTCATTCGCGCGTCGGTTCAACTTGGCGCACTGGCCGCCGGCCGATGCGGTGCCGAACACATTGCTGCGCTGGTGCGCTATGGCGATGCCGTTGGCCTTGCGTTCCAAATCCGCGATGACATTCTCGACGTCGAAGGTGACACGGTTGTGATTGGCAAGCCGCAAGGCTCCGACGCCGCCCAGAACAAACCGACCTACCCCGCCATTCTCGGCCTCGCCGCATCGCGTGCACTGGCCGAACAATTGCGTTCGGAAGCGATTGCCGCACTATCGATCTTCGACGCGCGTGCCGAGCACCTGCGTGATCTCGCGCATTACTCGGTCGATCGAAGCTCGTAGTGGCGAGGCGCGCGCGTCGCGACCGCAACACCCCACATTGCAGCAAGGCGCTTGCCATGAACGCACCCAGCGTGGACATCGACAGCATCGTCATCGGCGCCGGAGTAGTCGGACTGGCGGTGGCGCGGGCATTGGCGCAATCCGGGCGCGAGGTGTTCGTGCTCGAAGCCGAAGCCCGCGCAGGCGAAGGCATTTCGTCGCGCAACTCGGGCGTCATTCATGCCGGGCTGTATTACGCGCAAGGTTCGTTGAAGGCGCGGTTGTGCGTGCGTGGCCGCCATCTGTTGTACGACTTCTGTGCGAAGCGCGGCGTTACTCATCGCCGCACCGGCAAGCTGGTCGTGGCGACCGACTGGCTCGAAAGCGAGGCGCTACATGTCGTGCTGCAACGCGCCGAAGCGAACGGTGTCGATGGATTGCGCTTGATCGATGCGAACGAAGTCCGGCGGATCGAACCGTCGCTGCATGGTGTAGCGGCGATCGAATCGACGGCATCCGGCATCGTCGATGTGGCCGAGTACGTGATGGCGTTGATCGGCGAACTGGAACAAGCCGGCGGGCGCGTCGCCTGCGAAACCCGGGTCACCGCAGTGCGCTGCGAAGCTGGCGCGTTCGACGTTGCGCTTGCGGGTGGCGATCGCGTGCGTTGTCGACGTCTGATCAATGCTGCTGGGCTCACATCGACGCAGGTCGCGCGCACGATCGACGAACTCGCTGAGCACCACATTCCGCGCCAATTCTATGCGTCAGGCCACTACTACCGTCTACGCGGCAAGTCGCCGTTCTCGCGCTTGATCTACCCGATGCCACAAGCGGCCGGACTCGGCGTACATCTCGGCATGGACAGCGCCGGTCAGGTCCACTTCGGCCCCGATGTGCGCTGGATTGATGCACCGAACTACCAGTTCGACGACAGCCAGCATGTTGCATTTGCCGACTCGATCCGTCGTTGGTGGCCAAGCCTGCGCGACGATCAGCTGGAACCCGATTTCGTCGGCGTCCGCCCGAAGTTGGTCGGCCCAGGCCAATCCAGTGGTGACTTCGTGATCCAGGATGTGACGACACACGGCATCAGTAACCTCATCAACCTGTTCGGGATCGAATCGCCGGGGCTGACATCGAGTTTGGCGATCGGCGAGGAAGTTGCTGCCCGACTGACGCGCGCGTAAATCCGGCGATCACTGCGGTCGAGGCCTGGATGCAGCCTTATCGACCAGCGCGCGGCGGCGATCGACATATGCCGGCGCAATCGCGACGTCGACGCCGGACGCATCAATCAGTTCGATCGCACGCCGATAATGCGCCCCTGCCGACGCTACCTCGACGACATCGCCAAGCGCTTCTTCAGCGTCGATCAAATCCTCGCGAAATACCGCGATATCGGGATGTGCGGTCACCAGTACTGTCATCGCGGTCGTCGCCTCTTGCAACCGGTCCTCGGCGGATTGGCGTGCACCATTGCGCGCTTCGGCACGACCGAGATGCAGCAGTGTGAGTGCGCGATGAGATTCAAAGTCCGCACTTTCTTGCGCGAATCGGGTTTGTAGTTGCAGCGCCTTGGTGTGTGCTTCGATTGCTCCGGCGAAGTCGCCTTGACCCATCAGTTGTTCGCCCCGGCGGCGATAGCCAAGCGATAGTGCGAGCGCCATCTCGCCATTGTTCGGCGACGTATCGAGACGGCGCTGATTGACAGCAATTTGACGGTCAATAAATGGCGCGGCGGCGGCAAATTGCTGCTGCCGAATCAGCAGTTTCGCGAGGATGCCGAGACCGGCGCCGGCACCTTGGCGATAATGGTCGTTGGTTGGATCTGCCGCGAGCAACGCCTCGATCATCGCCACCGACTGTGTTGCTGCTGCCGTGGCATTGCTGAGATCACCATTCATTTCCAGCGTCTGCGTTAGACGCGCGTGCAACGCCGCTGACTCGGTCTTCAATGCGACCTGATCCGGGGCCTGGGCCAGGAGTGCCTCGACCTGCCCGATCGCCGCACGATAGGCCGATTGGGCAGCATCGAGTTCGCGCGCCATGAACCTGTCATCGCCTTCGCGTTCCAGCGACAACGCGTACGCAAAGCGCACCGCTTGATCTTCCGGAAACCGGGCCATCGCATCAACCCGCAGCGCTTTTGCCGCCGCGTGGTTGCGCACTCCGGCCGGCACGTCGAGCAACGACGTCTGACCCGAATTTCCAAGCAGATCGCCGTAAAAATCGAGGGTGTCGGCATGTTCGAGCACGGTGGCGACATCGCGCTCGGCATCATCCAGCGCTGCGAACGCCGAAAGTGCGCTGCGGAATCCGCTTGCAGCATTTTCCAACTCGGTTTGCTGATGATCGATGGCCGCCATCCGCGACGCCAATCGCGCTTTGAACAACTGTGCACCGGCAGCGTCAGGCGCCAGTCGTTGCCAATGTTCAAGTGCGAGCGCCGCCTGCCGATAGCTGGCCTCGGCGCCGTCGCTATCACCGAGGTTGCTCCGGTAAGGATTGCCTTGGATATCCCCGATCTTCAAATATCCGGATGCCAGTTCGCGCGACAATTCCGCATCAGCACCGGCGACTTCACGCAACGAGTCGAGGTAACGCATGGCGTCTTGCACCATGCGTGACTGGATCGGCAAGGAGCCCGGTAGCTCGGCAATTTTTTCCGGATAGTCGATCAAAATATCGTGCGCCAATGCGCGCGCCTCGCCGAGATGGCGGCGCGCCCGTTGCGCTTCCTGCACTGCAACCGTGAGCGATACGCCAATCGCGATCGATGCCAGCACCGCCATCAGCGTGCCGAGTGGATGGCGCCGCACGAACTTGCCCGCAACGTAATGCCAACTGCGTGCGCGCGCCGTAACCGGCCGCCCATCACGATATGCACGCAAGTCATCGGCGAACGCAGTAACGCTTGCGTACCGTCGGCTCAACTCCGGCTCCAGCGCCTTCATCACGATGTTTTCGAGATCGCCGCGCAATGATTTGCCGGCCAAAGCATGATCAAGCGTCGGGCGCACCAAGCTCGGGCGCTGACACGGCACGGTGCTGTCCAGCGCCAACTGCGCCACGTCTGCGTTCGACCCGCGCTTGTGCGGCCGTTCCCCGGTCAAGGTTTCGTAAAGCACGACGCCGAGCGCGAACACGTCGGTGGCGGTGGTCACCAGTTCGCCGCGTAGTTGCTCAGGCGCCGCGTACGACGGCGTCAATACGAAACCGCCCTCGCGCGTCAACGTGCCCAAGGGCACGCCATCGAGCAGTTTGGCGATGCCGAAGTCCAATAACTTGGCGCGTCCATCACCGTCGAT
>Ga0138256_10002182_pt1 | contig 21116 bp, 20 predicted proteins | sample KNB2016incub_MG_FD_105486 | JGI IMG/M metagenome (GOLD analysis project Ga0138256, IMG submission 105486) | Active sludge microbial communities from wastewater in Klosterneuburg, Austria - KNB2014incub_MG | ecosystem: Engineered > WWTP > Activated sludge > Unclassified | place: Austria... | reverse complement strand
CATCTGATTCGCCGGACGGAGCACCATGCAGATTCTTGGATCGACCAACTTCAACTTCATTAAATGGCGGTGGCACGCGATTGCCGTCTCAGCCGTCATCATCGTCGCCGGCCTGGGCCAGATTATCGCGCAGGGGGGGCCCAAGCTGGGCGTCGACTTCTCTGGCGGCACGGCCCTGGTCCTCAAGTTCGACCAACCGGTCACCGAAGACGCAGTACGGGACGCGCTGGCGAGCATGCCGGGTGCCAAAACCGTTCAGCGTTTTGGTCAGCCTTCCGAAAACCAGGTCCTCGTCCGGTTGCCGCAGTTGGTTGCGGTTGAGGAAGGCACCACGCTTGATGACGCGGCTGAACAGGTCGATGCGCTGATTCGCAAAGCCGGAATCGGCGCGTTCAGCAGGCAGAGCACGGAAATCGTCGGCCCGGTCGTCGGCCAGGATTTGCAGCGCAAAGGGATCTATTCGACGTTGACGGCCATCGCCGGAATCATGATCTACATCGGATTCCGGTTCCGATTTACGTTCGCGTTTGGCGCCATTGTCGCGACCTTGCACGACGTCGTCGTGACCCTGGTCTTTCTCAACTGGTTCGGCTACGAGCTTTCGCTCAATATCGTGGCGGCGTTGCTGACCATGACCGGCTACTCGGTGAATGACACCATCGTGGTCTTCGACCGCGTGCGTGAAAACGCCCGCATGCTGCGCAAGGACAACCTGGAAGTGCAGGTGAACACCAGCGTCAACCAGACCCTGTCGCGCACGGTCATCACCGCCGGCACGACGTTCCTGGCCGTCTTCGGCCTCTACATGTTTGGCGGCGAGGTCCTCGAAGGGTTTGCCTTCACCCTTCTGGTGGGCATCATCAGCGGCACCTACTCGACGGTTTTCATCGCGGCCGCGATTGCGATCCTGTTGACGAAGAAGACCCCCGCGCCAGCGACGACCGGGGCGAGCCGGGCGCGCGCCAAGGCGTAGGCCCTGGCGACCCCGGAGACAATGACGCTCTTCGAGGGGGCGGTGCTCGGCGTGGTGCAGGGACTGACCGAGTTCCTGCCCATCTCGAGTTCCGCCCACCTCATCCTCGCGCGCGCCGTCTTTGGATGGGACGCCGGCGAACTCAATCTCGCATTCGACGTGGCGTGCCATCTGGGCACTCTGGTGGCGGTCATCGCGTTTTTCACCCGTGATATTTCCGCCATGTTCGCGTCCATCCCCAGGGCTTTCACCCGGCACCCTGACGCCGCCGCACGCCGCATCTGGCTGCTGGCGGCCGCGATGCTCCCCATCATCATCGTGGGATTGACGATGAGTGACTATGTAGAGATGGCGCGCGACCAGCCGCGGTTGACGGCCATCGCCCTGATGGCTGGGGCTGGCCTGCTCTTTCTGGTGGAGCGGCTCTCAGCGCGCACGGGGACAGAAGCCAACCTGACCCTTGTTGGCGCTGTGCTCATCGGTGTGGCGCAGGTGATGGCTCTGGTGCCCGGGGTGTCACGGTCCGGGGCCACGATCACGGCCGGCATGTTGCTGGGCCTCAGCCGGCTGGCCTCGGCGCGCTTCACGTTCCTGCTGAGCGTGCCCGCGATTGGTGCGGCCGCGGCCCACGAGGGGCTCAAATTGCGGGATGTGGTGTTGACCGGGCACGATTGGGCGCTGTTCGGCGTCGGGTTCGTCGCGTCCGGCGTGGTGGGCTACCTGGCGGTGAGCTACCTGCTGAAGTTCCTGGTCAGTCACCGGCTTGATGTCTTCGCCTGGTACCGCATTGCGGTGGCCGTGGCCATTCTCATCTGGCTCTGAGCGGAAGGGTGTTGCCGATGCAGTGGCTGCGACGGTCGTTCATCACCGGTTTTTTTGTGACGGTCCCGCTCGTGGTGTCGGTGGCCGCCATCGTCTGGATGTTCCGTGTGGTGGATGGCCTGACCCATGGCATGTACGCGCGGTGGCTCGGGACCCAGGCGCATCCCCCCGGTCTGGGGTTGGTGACGACGGCGATTGTGGTGTTGGGGATTGGCGCGTTGGCCACAAACGTGATCGGGCGGCGCGTGCTGGGCCGGGGCGAGGCGTTTCTGATGCAGGTGCCGGTGTTTCGCACCGTGTACGCGCCGGTGAAGCAATTGATTGTGGCGTTTTCGCCCGACAACGAGTCGGGCTTCAAACGCGTGGTGCTGGTGGAGCAGGAGGCGCGCGGCTTTGCGCTGGGATTTCTGACGAAAGAGTTCACCCTGGACCGCGGCAAAGGGCCCGAGCCCGTGTATGCGGTGTATGTGCCCACCAACCATTTGTATCTGGGCGACGTCATTGTCTGCCGACCGGCCCAGGTGTTGTTCCCCGATATGACCGTGGAGCAGGGTGTGCGGGTTTTTCTGACCGGAGGGATGGGGTTACCCGCAAAGATCAGGGCCCATGCGCATTCGGTACTCGACACCGGGGGCGAGTCCGGGAGATGATGGCGCCTCGGGGGCGAGGCGGGGCCGTTTTCCCGGAAACGGTGTCAAACACTGCAGGTGTCCGTTTTGTTGACACTATTTTTTGGCCCTGACTATAATCTCGGTCCCGAGGATGCTCAGGGCAGGAGGATCAAAACGTGCCGCGTGAAATGTTCAGCGACGTGACCGACCCGTCAGTGAAATTAGGAACGAAGCAGTGGTACACCGTGCCGCTCTCGATCCTGGTTCACACGATCCTGCTCGGCGCCATGGTGATTGTGCCGCTGCTGGCGTCTGACCTTTTGCCCACGCCGCAGTCGGTGATGGCGTTTGTGGCGGTGCCCCCGCCGCCGCCCCCGCCGCCTCCGCCGCCCCCGCCACCTTCAGCCCCGGCGCCACCGACCCCACAGGTTGATGTGAATCCCGCGGCTGCGCCCCTGGAAGCCCCGCCTGAAGTGAAGCCCGAGCCGCCACCTCGCCCGTCTACGGGCTCGTTCGGTGTCGTGGGTGGTGTGGCGGGCGGTATTCCCGGCGGCACCATGGGCGGCGTCGTGGGCGGCATTCCCGCCCCCCCTCCTCCGCCTCAGGCGCCCGTACGCGTGGGCGGCAACATCAAGCCGCCGACCAAGATCAAGGACGTGCTGCCGATTTATCCGCCAATTGCGCAGTCCGCGCGAGTGTCGGGTGTGGTCATCATCGAAGCCACGATTGGTGTTGACGGCAGCGTGACGGATGCGCGCGTCATTCGTCCGGTGGCGCTGCTCGATCAGGCGGCGCTTGATGCCGTGAGGCAGTGGAAGTTCTCGCCGACCACGCTCAATGGCGTGGCGGTGCCGGTCATCATGACGGTCACGGTGAACTTCACTCTGCGGTAGTCCCTGGTAAGGTCGGCTGGTTTTCCTAAAACGTAGTGGTCACTTTTTCGCTGGTCAAGTGTTTCGGAGGCTGTAATGGGTGAGATGGATCTGGTGCGCATGTGGGAACAGATGGGCTTCGTTGCGAAGGCCGTCGCGTTCATTCTGGTCTTTATGTCGATGTGGTCGTTTGGTGTGGCCATCGAGCGGTACTACACCTTCTCGCAGGCGAAAAAGCAGTCCAAGCTCTACGCGCCGCAGGTGGCCAAGCACCTCAAGGACAATCGGCTGAAGGACGCACTGGCCGTCTCGCAGTCGAAGCCGTATCAGTACAGCCATCTGGCGAAGGTGGTGCTCGCCGGCCTGCAGGAATACCAGTTCCAGCTGGACTCGGGCGCCAACCTGACCCGCGATGACATGGTCGACACCGTGCGCCGCGCCATTCAGCGCGCCACCGCGCTGACCGCCAACGACCTCAAGAAGGGCATCCCGGCCCTGGCCACCATCGGCGCCACGGCACCGTTCGTGGGTCTGCTTGGCACGGTCGTCGGCGTCATCAACGCGTTCGCCGGCATCGGCAGCACCGGTTCAGCCGGCCTCGGCGCCGTCTCGGCCGGTATTTCGGAAGCGCTCATCGAAACGGCTCTCGGGCTGGTCGTGGCCATTCCCGCCGTCTGGCTCTACAACTACTTCTCGGGAAGCCTCGAGTACTTCAACGTCGAGATGGATAACTCGTCGTCGGAACTCGTGGACTTCTTCATCAAGAAGACCGCGTAACACGGCCACGCCGGTTGTAACCAAAAAGGACTAGTCCTATGTCAATGGACGTCGGGGGCGCCAAAGGCGGCCTCAAAGCAGACATCAACGTGACGCCGCTCGTCGACGTCATGCTCGTGCTGCTGATCATCGTCATGCTGATTGCGCCGATGCTGCAGAAGGGCGTCGACATTGCCCTGCCTGAGGCGGAGTTCACGGGTGACAAGCCCGACACCGCCGACCAGACGGTGGTGCATATCGGCCCCGACAGCCGGTTGTACGTCAACTCGCTGCCGGTGACCGAAGCCGATGTCATCACCAAGCTCCAGGGGATCCTGGAGAACTCGGCGGACAAGACGGTCTACCTGAAGGGCGACAAGGACGCACCCTACCGCGCCATCATGCAGATGATGGACGCGCTCCGCGGCGCCGGCATTGAGACCGTGGGTCTCATTACGGAGAAAAAGGGCGGTAACGTGGGAGGGAATCAATAATGTCTCACGCACACATGCACCACGGTGCAGACAAGATCGTCAAGGTCTCCAAGGCTGAAGCGTCGTCGGACATGAACGTGACGCCGCTCATCGACGTCCTGCTCGTGCTCCTGGTCATCTTCATCGCTGCGCTGCCGTTGACGCAGAAGGGTGTGGATATCAACCTGCCGCTGGAGGTCAACAAGGCCGCGTCGGCTGCCATTGACCTGAGCCAGATTGTGGTGGACTACTCAGCTGACCGCCGGTTGACCGTTAACAAGCAGGAAGTGTCGATTCAGGGGCTGCTCGAGCACCTGCGCGGCATCTACGAGACCCGCAAGGACAAGACGATCTTCGTCATCGGCGACGGGTCGGTCCGGTACGGCGAGATCGTGGAAATCATCGACGCCGCTCAGGGCGCCGGGGTGACCAAGGTCGGGATTGTCACCGACGGCATGCGCAAGGCCGCACTCGGCGGCATGTAACACCCGCCCGTCGACACGACAGGTTCTACGGAAAACGCGACCGGGGTCACCCGGTCGCGTTTTTCTTTGTACGCAGGGTAGGGCAGAACGACCTCTGAGGTCATTACCGTTCGGCAATTGCCGGCAATTACCTCAGAGGTCGTTTTGGTCTCAGAGGTCGTTTTGGTTTGGGGTGCAGGCCGCACGTGGCGGCCCGTCAGCGGGCGACGTCGCGGAGGAAGACCATCGCCCCTGGCGCTCAGTGGCGACCCCGTGTGGGCGGGTTCAGGACGCTCCTGAGGGGCACCCGTACAAAGACAACGGGCGCGGCCAGTGTGTTGCTGGCCGCGCCCGAAGGAAAACGATTGGTTGGCCCCGGCTGGGGCTGACCGGAACTACTTGGCCGGCTTCTTCGCGTCGCCCGAGGCCTGGTTCTTCTGGACCTCCATCGCGCGCTTGTAGATGACGTCGGCCTCGTCAATCAGCGCCTTGCGCTTCTTGAGGTCGGGCTCCATGGTGGCCTTCAGGCGCAGGATGATGTTTTTGTAGGTCAGGGCCTCGAAGTAGTCGGCGTGCAGCGCGAGGGCGCTGTTCTCCGCTTCAAGGGCGCGTTCGACGAATGAGCGCTTGGTGGCCGCCGAGAGGCGGAAGTCCTTGAGCGCCCTCTCGTAGAGATAAGTCGCGATGGTGTGGTGCGCCTCGGGGTTGTTCGGCTCGATCTTGGCCCGCTTTTCCCAGGCCTCCAACGCCTTGTCGGCGTCGCCCTGGCGGTTGTGGAAACCGGCGAGCAGCATGTAGCCCAGGGGCTCGGTCGGACGAACTTCGATTCCCTTGTTGGCCATGGCCTCGGCCTCTTCGTATCGCCCCTGGTCCTCGTAGAGCTTGCTGAGCGAGTGGTAGTTGCCGGGTTCGTTGGGCTCGAGCGAAATCAGCTTGAGGGCGATGGGTTCAGCCTTGGCGAAATCGCCGATCTTGTCGTCGCCATACGCCGCAATCAGGTATTCGTAGGACAGCTTGCGAATTTCGGCGCCCTGGGGGTCGGTGTCCTTGATGACCTCGGTCGCCTTCGTGTAGTTCTCGACGGCCTTCAGCAGGTACCCGTCGTTCTCGGGCTCACCCTTTCGCGACGGCTTGTACATGTTGTCGTACGAATTGCCGAGGAAGAAATAGGAGATGCCGAAATCCGGGTTGTGGCCGATGGACCGCTGGTAGGCCTCGATCGCCTTGGGGAATTCCTGCCGTTTGTACGCCTCGTTGGCTTCCTTGAACGCCATGAGGGATCGGAGATTGCCGATCTCGTATTTACCGCAGGCCGTGGTGGACAACCCGACCGCCAGCACCAGGGCGGCGACACGAATCAGCTTAAAGGGAGCGTGCATGTAGATCCTCATGTGGCGCCAGTATAGTGAACCCAAAAAAGGCCCGTCAAGGAGGCGCGGGGCCGTTTCCGGTATCCTTCCTCTCAGGTTAGACACCGGCACCATGATTCGGTTCGAAGATCTCATCGACAAGATCCGGAGCGCCACCCCGGACGCAGATACCGAGCTGCTGCGGCGGGCCTATGTCTTTTCGGCCTACGAACATAAGGGCCAGGTGCGCCGGTCCGGGGAGCCCTATCTGGTGCACCCCCTGGAAGTGGCCGACCTGCTGGCCGACATGCGCCTGGACGTGGTGGCGGTGGCCGCCGGCCTGCTCCACGACATCGTGGAGGACACCCCGAACACGATTGAGAAGATTCGGGAGCTTTTTGGCGAGGAAGTGGCCCACGTCGTGGAGGGGGTGACCAAACTGTCTGCCCTCCAGTTTGCGTCCAGCGAGGAGCGGCAGGCTGAAACCTTCCGGAAGATGCTGCTGGCGATGGTGGACGACATCAGGGTCATCCTGGTGAAACTGGCCGACCGGCTCCACAACATGCGCACCCTGCAGCACCTGCCCGAGGACCGGCGCCAGCGGATTGCCCAGGAAACCCGCGACATCTATGCCCCGATCGCGAACCGGCTGGGCATGAGCAAGATCAAGAACGAGCTCGAGGAACTGGCGTTCCGTCACCTGGACCCGCAGGCCTATCAGGCGCTACGGACCGAAGTGGAGGCCAAACGCAAGGCGACCGAAGGGCTGATGGAGGAACTGCGACAGAAACTGGCCCTGAAACTCGCGGAAGGGCAGATTCCCGTGGTCGCCATCGATGGCCGCATCAAGCGCCTGTGGTCGATTCACCAGAAACTCGAACGGCGCAAGGTCAGCCTGGACCAGGTGTATGACTTCATCGCCCTGCGCGTGGTGACCCAGTCGGTCAAGGACTGCTACAGCGTGCTGGGAATTCTGCACCAGACGTGGTCGCCGGTGCCGGGCCGGTTCAAAGACTTCATCGCCATGCCCAGACCGAACGGCTACCAGTCGCTGCACACGTCGGTCGTGAGCGAGCGCGGCACCCCCTTCGAAATCCAGATTCGCACCGTAGACATGCACCGCGTGGCGGACGAGGGGATTGCCGCGCACTGGAAGTACAAGGAAGGTCGCGTCGGCGCTGCCCGCGACGAGCAGTATTTCCACTGGCTGCGCCAGTTGCTCGATACACAACAGGACGTGCGCGACCCGGCCGAGTTCCTGCGGAACCTGCGTATCGAACTTTACCCGGATGAGGTGTATCTCTTCACGCCGAAGGGCGAAGTGAAATCGCTGCCGCAGGGGTCGACCGCTGTGGACTTCGCCTATGACGTGCACACCGATGTGGGCCATCAGTGCGTGGGCGCGCGCGTGAACGGCCGCATGGTGCCGTTGCGGACGCGTTTGGCCAATGGCGATATCGTCGAGATCCTCAGGCAGCCGGGGCATACGCCGAGCCGCGATTGGCTCACGTTTGTGGCCACCACGCGGGCGCGCAACAAGATCAAACACTTCATCCAGAGCGAAGAGAAGCTGCGCAGCATCGAACTGGGCAAACGCCTGTTTGACAAAGACGTGCGCCGTTTCAACATCGACAAGGCGCTGGTCACACCCGAGGCACTGGCGAAGGTGGCGCCCGACTACGGCGCGCAGAAGACCGATGACCTCTACGCCGCGATTGGTTACGGCAAGGCCACCGCGCGTGCGGTGTTGACGCGCCTGGCGGGCCAGGATGCGCTGCGCGAACGTGCGCCCGATGGCGCAATCGCCAGTGTGGTCAAGCGCGTGCTCGGGTCAGGCGAGGCGAAGATCAAAGTGCGCGGCGTGGACGACCTGATGGTCTTCCGCGCGCGGTGCTGCAATCCGATTCGCGGCGAAAAAATTGTCGGCTACATCACCCGCGGCAAGGGTGTGTCTGTCCACGCCGCGACGTGCCCGAATGTCGTGAACCTGCTCTACGATCCGGAACGGCGGATGGAGGTGGAGTGGGACAAAGGCGCGGATTCGAGTCCGTACGTCGTCCGCCTGAAGATTCATGTGGCGGATCGCAAAGGCATTCTCGCCGACGTCAGCACACGGATCGCCGGGATCAATACGAACATCCGAGATGTGGAAGCCACGACCGACGAAGACCACCGCGGGTCCATCCGGATCACGGTGGAAATTGTCGATCTGAAACACCTCGATCGGGTGATCAAGGCCTTGAAGTCGATTGATGGCGTGCTGGCCGTCGAGCGCGGAAACCGCTAGGACGTCCTAGTCGAGGTAGGCGACGAGGTCGATTTCCACCAGGACGTTGCGGGGCAGGCCGGCGGCCTGAATGGTGGCTCTGGCCGGCGACGGGGCCGGAAAATACGTGGCGTAAACCTCGTTGACCGCTGGAAAATCGGCCATGTCCGCCAGATACACCGTGGTTTTTACCACACGGTCGTACGAAATCCCCGCACCCCTCAGCACCGCTCCAAGATTCTGGAGTACCTGGTGGGCCTGGGCCGTGATGCCGCCCTCCGTAATGGTGCCGGTGGTCGGATCGAGCGGAATCTGGCCGGAGGCGAACAGAAACCCGCCCGCCTTGATGGCCTGACTGTAGGGCCCGATCGCCCCTGGCGCGTCCGGGGTCGAAACAGGCGTCAGCGGGGCGCCCACGTCAGGCGGCCTTGGTGACCTTGTTGGAGCGGATGCAGCGGGTGCACACGCGCATGCGTCGGGTGGCGCCATCAACCACCGCGTGGATCTTCTGGAGATTCGGTTCAAACCGGCGCGCGGTCACGTTATTGGCGTGGCTGGCCTGCCGACCGACGACGGGCTTCTTGCCGCACACTTCACACTGCTTTGCCATGATCTACCCTCGAAACCCCAAAGTATAGCACTTCACCCCACTGGTACCGCCAGGTGACAACGGGAGTCCAAAAGAGTGGAGAACCGAAACCACCCCTGCCATCGTCTAATCACTTGAAAAAGCGGACCAAAATGGTCCCGCCTGGCGCCACGCCGGTGTAACACGCGTTTCCTCAAGCAGTTACCATCGGCCAGCGGGTTGCCAGGTGTAGCTGAACACCTGATTCCGGCGTAGTAAAAATTACCGGTTCCGGTGTGGTCGAAAGGCCGGGGCTGGCTCTTTGCGATTGTTCCGGGTTGAGTTATTATTGGCATTTTATTTGCAGGACGAGAACCGCACAGGGCGTCCTGCAACGGCAGAGCGGATAGGGAGAGCAAAATCATGAAGGCACAAGTGACCACCTCAAAGAAACGAGCCAAGAGCGATTCGTCGCGGGTGCGATACGTCGAACTCAAGCGGATCCTCGAAGAGCGCCGCCGCGAGATTCTCGCCCAGGTGCAGGAAAAGATGCGGGATGTTCGGGCCGAGGGTGGCATCGGTGAAGGCCAGGGCGTGCTGGATGCGGCCGAGTCGTCGGAAGCCGACATTCAGGACGACATCGAGTTTGCGCTGATTCAGATGAAGTCCGAGACGTTGAACCGCATCGAGGAAGCGCTGGTGCGACTCGACGAAGGCACGTTCGGCAACTGCTTCGAGTGCGGCGACGAAATTGCCGAGCGCCGGCTCCGCGCGTTGCCCTTCGCCGTCCGCTGCAAGGATTGCGAAGAAGCCCGTGAGCTGGCAGAGCGGCGTGAGCGCATGTCCACCTCGCGGCGGCCGTCGGGCCTGCTGCTTGACATGAACTGACCCTTCCGGCCGGCCCCGGGCCGGTGTGTTCGCGGTATCTTTGCAGGCTCCGCCGTCAGGCGGGGCCTGATTCGTTTGGAGGCGTCCCATGGCAGAACAAGACACGACTGTGACGGCAGTCGCAGAGCGGCCGCTGGTGCCAGCAGAAGTGCCGGTGTTGCCCCTGCGCGACACGGTGCTGTTCCCCAATTCCTTCATGCCCCTCGCCGTGGCGCGCGAAAGTTCAGTCGCGTTGATTGATGCGGCGATTGCGGGCGACAAACAGATTGGCGTGTTTACCCAGCGCACGGCGTCCGAGGAAGACCCGGGGCAGGACGGGTTGTTTCCCACCGGCACGCTCGCGCACATCCACAAGATGTTCAAGCTGCCCGATGGCAGCCTGCGCCTGATCGTCCAAGGCATGTCCCGTATCGGCATGGATCGTGTGACGCAGACGACGCCGTACCTGCGCGCGCAGGTGCATGAAGTGCTAGACGTGGTCTCGGACCCCGAGTCGGTCGAGACCGATGCGCTCGTCCGGAACATTCGCGCGAACCTCCAGCAGATTGTCCAGCTCTCTCCGGTACTGTCCGAGGACCTGGCGTCGGTCGTGGCCAACATCACCGACCCCGGCCGGCTGACCGACTTCGTCGCGTCGAGCCTCAGCACGGTGTCCACGGACGTCAAGCAGGATCTGCTTGAGACGACCGATGTGCGCAGCCGCATGGAGACACTCAATCGCGTGCTGACCAAGGAGCTTGAAGTGCTCGAGGTCGGGTCGAAGATTCAGTCGCAGGTTGAGTCCGAAGTGGGCCGGAATCAGCGCGAGTATTTCCTGCGCGAGCAGATGAAGGCGATTCAGCGCGAGCTGGGCGAGGGCGACGACCAGGCGAAGGAAGTGGACGAACTTGCCGCCAAGATTGAGGCGGCGGGCATGCCCGAGGACGTGCGCAAGGAAGCCAGACGCGAGCTGGACCGGCTCTCGAAGATGCCCCCGGCGGCCGCCGAGTACACCGTGGCGCGCACGTACATCGACTGGCTCGTGGCGGTGCCGTGGACGGCCCACAGCGACGACGTGATTGAACTCGCGCGCACGAAGGCGATCCTCGACGAGGATCATTCGGGCATCGAGAAGGTCAAAGACCGCATTCTTGAGTACCTGGCGGTGCGCAAGCTGAAGCCGGATGTGAAGGGGCCGATCCTGTGTTTTGTCGGCCCCCCCGGCGTGGGCAAGACCTCGCTCGCGCGTTCGATCGCCAAGTCCATCGGCCGCAAGTTTGTGCGCGTGTCGCTTGGTGGCATGCGCGACGAGGCCGAGATCCGCGGCCATCGACGCACGTATATCGGCGCGCTGCCAGGGCAGATCATCCAGGGCATCCGCCGTGCCGGTGTGAGGAACCCGGTGTTCATCCTCGACGAAATCGACAAACTCGGAAACGATTTCCGTGGGGACCCGGCGTCGGCGCTGCTCGAGGTGCTTGACCCCGAGCAGAACAACACATTCCGTGATCACTATCTCGATGTGCCGTTTGATCTGTCCGAGGTGCTGTTCATCACCACGGCGAACGTGCTCGACACCGTGCCGCCGCCGTTGCGCGACCGCATGGAAGTGATCGAGTTGGCGGGCTATACCGAGCGCGAGAAGCTCGACATCGCCCGGGACCACCTGGTGGCCCGTCAGGTCACCAATCACGGCCTCGACAGCCAGGTCATCAGCTTTACCGACGCCGCGCTCGCGTCCATCGTGCGGGGCTACACACGAGAGGCGGGCGTGCGCAACCTCGAGCGTGAGATTGGTTCGGTCTGCCGCAAGATCGCCCGCCGCCACGCGGAAGGGGACCGGACGCCCGTGATCGTCACCCCCGAAGTCGTGGAGGAGTTGCTGGGCGGAGCGCGGCACCTTGATGAGGCGCTCGAGGATCGCACCAAGGACCCCGGCGTGGCGATTGGCCTCGCGTGGACGCCGGTCGGCGGCGACGTCCTCTTCATCGAAGCCTCGCGGATGGCCGGCGGCAGCGCGTTGACGTTGACGGGGTCACTCGGCGACGTCATGAAGGAGTCTGCGCGCATCGCCTTGTCCTGGTTCCGCACCCACGCGTCGTCGTACGGCGTGGATCCACAGTTCTACAAGGATTCGGAGATCCATCTGCATGTGCCGTCTGGCGCCATCCCGAAAGATGGTCCATCGGCGGGCGTGACGATGGTGGTGGCGATCGCGTCGGCGCTGTCAGGTCGCCCGGTGCGCGGCGATGTGGCGATGACGGGCGAGATTACGCTCTCGGGGCGTGTGTTGCCGGTCGGCGGCATCAAGGAAAAGGTCCTGGCCGCGCGGCGGTATGGCATTCACCGGGTCATCGTGCCCAAACAGAATGAGACCAATGTGCGCGAGGATCTCAGCGATGAGCTCCGAACCGGACTGACGGTGCACTTCGTGACCGAAGTGGACGAAGTGCTGGCGCTCGCGCTGACGCCGGCCGGTACGGCGAAGAAGCTCAGCCTGGTGTAGGCGCGGGCACCGCCGTTACGGTGCTACGCCATCCAGGTGCCAGCCGGTGTGCACGAGCACACCGTCGCGGGTGACGAACATCTCGGTCAACCGGCCTCGGCTGGTCTTCTGCGCACCGCCCGACTCGATGACCGATTCAAATCGACCGTAGAGAACCACAACGGCGCCGTCGCACTGGAATTGTGTCTCCGGAAACTCGAGGCTTACCAGCCGGCCACCGGCGGCTCGGAAGGCGCGCGACTGCGCAATCACCATGTCGAGCGACAGCAGCGGCCCCGGGTCGGCACTGATGCCGATGAAGTCTGGCGGAAGGATGCGCCGCAGTGCGGCTTCGTCTCCGGAAAACCACGCCCGCCACGCGGCCTCGCGCAGGGGCAATACGTCCTGATTCATCATTTACGGAATGTAGAACGCCCAGCCGCGCAGAGACTTGCGGTTTCTTGCGACTTTGGCAATGTGCCAAAATCAGCAGGTGAATCGCGTGACACCGCTCGTGCGCACTGAGGCCATCGCCTTGGCGCGGTTCGACCATGAACCTCATGTCGCGCATCGCGACCCTGACGTCGAGCGCGCGTCGAGCCATGCGCTGAGTTTTGTGGAGTCTGGTGCTTTTCGCGTACGCGTCGCCGGCGCCTGGCAGGACGTCACGCCTCGCCACATGTTTGTGACATCAACGGGCATGGAATTTTCGTGCGCGCACGAGAGTGACTATCCCGACGATTGCTGCCTGTCTGTTCGCTACACCGATGAAGCGGTTGAAAGTCTGCGTCGCGAAGGCGCAGCCGTGGCGGGAGCTCCGGTGGCGCCGCTGACGAATCGACGTGGCTACCTCAGGCTGCAGCTGGCTGACGCGGCCGCCGGCGATGAGGCGCGCTCGGAGGCCATTGCCGGTGCGCTGTATTGGTCGATGCGAGGCGAGCGGGCCGAAGGTGGCGCCGGTGGAGGAACGCCGAAGCCGCTGTTTCGCGCCCATCAGCTCTCGTGGTACGCCGCGCGGATCGATCGCGCGAAGGCACTGATGGAGTCTCACTACGCCGAGCCGCTTTCGCTGTCGAGGTTGGCGCGCGATGCCGGCATGAGCGTCTACCACTTCGCCCGCGTCTTTCAGGAACTGGAAGGGCAGACGCCGCATCGCCGGCTGCGGGACGTGAGGCTGGCGCAGGCGCGCCGCCGGCTTCGTGACGGCGCGGGCGTGACCGAAACCTGTTACAGCGTCGGATTCGGCTCCCTCAGTCATTTCGTGACGACGTATCGGCGTCACTTCGGTGTGCGGCCGTCCCATGGTCGTCCACCTCGTTGACGGTACGTACGAACTGTTTCGGCACTACCACGCCTTGCCATCGGCGGTGGATGCAGACGGGCGCCAGGTGGCCGCGGTTCGCGGCGTGTTGCGCTCCGTCATGGGGATGATCACCCAGGGCGCCACCCACGTGGGGGTGGCGACCGATCATGTGATTGAGTCCTTCCGCAACCGCCTGTGGCGCGGATACAAAACAAGCGCCGGCGTTGAACGCGATCTGATGGCGCAATTCCCGGTGCTTGAAGACGCGCTGACCGCCCTCGGCGTGGTGGTCTGGCCGATGGTGGAGTTCGAAGCCGATGATGCCCTTGCCGCCGCCGCAGCCAGGGCCGCACAGGACCCGGCGGTCGAGCAGGTGATCATCTGCACGCCAGACAAGGACCTGGCGCAGTGTGTGCGCGGCACCAGGGTCGTGCAGTTGAATCGCCGCACGCGCGTGACGCTCGACGAAGCCGGGGTCGTGAAGAAATTTGGTGTGCCGCCCACGTCGATCCCCGACTATCTGGCGCTCGTTGGTGATGCCGCTGACGGCTATCCGGGTCTGGCGGGATGGGGGGCGAAATCGAGTGCGGCCGTGTTGGCCCGCTTCGGCACGCTTGAAGCCATTCCCGATGACTGGAAAGAATGGCACGCCAACGCCTCGAGCCCCGCGCGGCTGGCCGAAACGCTGTCACGCGATCGAAAACTCGCCTACCTGTTCCGCGATCTTGCCACCCTGCGCACCGACATCCCCGTGTTCGATACTGTTGACGACCTGCGCTGGACTGGTCCGACGCCGCGGTTTGCCAAACTCGCGGCAAAGCTCGACCCGAAGTCCCGATAGTGCCGGATCTGTCGCCGTTGTGATGGGCAGTGCTATCACCATGAAGAACATGAAGATCCATGAAGGCGAAGGCGGCACCCCAAGCCTGCGCTTCTGACGGCCCGTCAAAAAACTTCATGGACCTTCATGGATCTTCATGGTGAAGAGAGCACTGACGTGCTTTACGGCCGTTGTGCAGTGCGCTCTACTCGCCCTTGATCGAGGTGATCCACTCCGTTTTGAGCTTGGTGGGCGTCTTGAGTTCCTGAGGCTGGATGCCGGCACCGCCTGAGACCCGTTCCAGGTCGATCTCCGCGATCTGGTCGGTCGAGTCGGCGTCGGTCGGCTTCTTTTCGTTTTCGGGATGGTCGTGCGTCATGGTGCTTACTATAGGCCCGGAGTTCGCATCGCGCCAGCGCCAGGCTGACTCGAAGAATTTACGTACACCTGACTCCAGTGACATACCCTGCGCGTACACTCCACCCTATGACCCGACTCCTCAAGTGTCTGCTGGCGACTGTCCTGTGTGCGTTCGCCGTCAGTTCCAGTATTCAAGGTGCCCCCACCGTCTTCATCAATGAGATTCACTACGACAACACCGGCACCGACACCGGCGAGTTAGTCGAGATAGCGGGACCCGCCGGCACTGATCTGACGGGCTACTCGATCGTGCTGTACAACGGGTCTGGCGGTGCCAGCTATGGCACGGTGCCGCTGTCGGGCGTGATCGCCGATCAGCAGAATGGCTTCGGCGCCATTTCGTTCCCGACCGTCGGGATCCAGAACGGCGCCCCCGACGGCGTGGCCCTCGTGCAGGGCACGACGGTCATTCAGTTTCTCAGCTACGAAGGCGCCTTCGCCGCCACGAACGGTCCGGCGAATGGGCTGACGAGCACGGACATTGGCGTCTTGCAGAATGGTAGCGGTGCGGTGGGCCAGTCGATGCAGCTCGTGGGGACGGGCGCGACGTACAGCGATTTCACCTGGAGCGCGGCTGCGGCGGCCACGCCAGGGGGCGTGAACACCGGCCAGTCGTTTGTCGGGATCACGGGGCCAACTATCGCCATCGATAACGTCAGTGTCACTGAAGGCAGCGGCGGTACGGTCGATGCGACGTTCACGGTCACTGTCACGGGCGTACATTCCGGCGTCACGTTTGATATCGCCACCGCAGACGGAACCGCGACGATTCTTGATGCCGACTATCAGGCGCGTTCGGAGTTCGCGGTCTCGATCCCTCCAGCCGAGACCACCTATACGTTCACCGTGGTCGTAAACGGGGATCTCACGTTCGAGGCCAACGAGCAGTTCTCGGTGGCGCTCAGCAATGTGGTTGGCGCGACGGTATCGGATGGCCAGGGCGTGGGGACCATCACGAACGACGAGCCGCCGCCTCCCGTGACCTCGGATGTCGTCATCAGCCAGGTCTATGGCGGAGGCGGCAACTCCGGTGCGCCATATAGCAACGACTTCGTCGAATTGTTCAATCGCAGCGCCGCGCCGATCAACGTGACCGGATGGTCGGTGCAGTACGCGTCGGCGACGGGCAGCGGCACCTGGGCGGTGACGCCGCTCAGCGGGACCATTGCGCCGGGCGGCTACTATCTGATTCAGCAGGCGGCCGGCACAACGCCATCAACGCCGCTGCCCACGCAGGACGCGACCGGTACCATTGCCATGGCGGCGGGCTCCGGCAAAGTCGCGCTGCAGACCAACATCACGCCGATTGCCGGATCATGTCCTTTGACCGGTACCGCGGACCTGGTCGGCTACGGGTCCACGGCCACGTGCGACGAAGGCGCGGGACCGGCCTCTGCGCTCAGCAATACGCTGGCGTCCCTGCGCAAGCGCGGCGGGTGCTTTGACTCGAACAACAACAACGTCGACTTCGCGAGCGGTGCCCCCAACCCTCGCAACAGCGCATCACCAACCAGAAGCTGCACCTTCGCTCCCGCCGCGATCCACGACATTCAGGGCGCTTCCACCGTCACACCGTACCTGGGCCTTGACGTCACCACCACCGGTATCGTGACCGCCCGGAAGTCGAACGGCTTTTTTGTGCAGACACCTGACAACGGTGATGCCAACGCGGCGACCTCGCAGGCGCTGTTTGTGTTCACGGGCGCGGTTCCCGCTGTCGCAGCCGGAGATGCGGTCATCGTCCAGGGCACAGCTGGCGAGTTCTTCAGCCTCACGCAGCTGGAGAGTTCGCTGCCGGGCGATGTGGTGGTGCAGTCCAGTGGAAACCCCCTTCCTGCCCCAGTGACGCTGACCACCGCGATGCTCGACCCGAATGGGGCACCGGACCAGCTCGAGTCGTTCGAAGGGATGCGGATGCAGGCGGCCGAACTTGTCTCGGTCGCGCCGACCGATGACTTTGGCGAAATCGCCACCGTACTGCCTGGTGTCACGAGGCCGATGCGTGAGCCGGGCATTCCTATCGCCGACCCGGTCCCAGCCGATCCGACTACGGGTCTGGTCGATTGCTGTATCCCGCGCTTCGACGGGAACCCTGAGCGGATCTTCATCGACACCGATGGTCTGGTGGGTTCGGTCGTGGTCTTGGTGACCTCCAACGTGACGATCGGCGGCGTGGTCGGTCCACTCGACTATTCGTTCGGAGCCTACAAGCTGTTGCCCGAGGCCCCGATTGTGGCCGGACCGAACATGGCCGGCGTGTCGGTGCCCGTTCCTGTGGCCGGCGAGTTCACAGTGGCCGGTTTCAACATCGAAAACTTCGCGGGCAACGAGACCCGGCGGCGGAAGGCGGCACTCGCTATCCGCCAGTTGATGCAGTCGCCCGATGTCATCGGCCACATCGAGATTCTCGACGAGCCGACGCTACAGGCACTGACGGATCAGGTCAACGCCGACGCCGTGGCAGCCGGCGAACCGAACCCTGGTTACCAGGCCCGGCTCGTGGTGGCCATGCTCGCCGATGGCGTCACGCCTTCGTCACAGAACGTCGGTTTCCTGGTCAAGACGTCTCGCGTGCAGATTGACTCGGTCACGGCGGAGCCGGCCGGTACGTTCACGCCGCCAGGCGGCGGGTCCTCGCTGTTGCACGACCGTCCGCCACTCGTGTTGCGTGCCACGGTCGATCCCCTGAGCGTGAACCCACGGCCGGTGATCGTGGTCGTCAACCACCTCCGATCGTTTATCGACGTGGACCTGATCGGAACCGAGGGAGACCGCGTTCGCGCCAAACGCACGGCACAGGCCGAATCGGTCGCCCAGTTGCTGCAGAGCCTCCAGGTGGGAAACCCAGGCACGGCCGTCATCTCGGTGGGCGACTACAACGCGTACGAGTTCAACGATGGCTACACGGATCCCATTGCCGTCATCAAAGGTCTGCCAACACCAGACGACCAGATCGTGGTCGACCTCAGCCCGGATTTCGTCACGCCGGATTTCCTGAACCTGACCGACAGTCTGCCCCTGACCGATCGGTACAGCTTCATCTTCGAGGGAACGCCGCAGGCGCTCGATCACGTGCTGGTCAATACCGTGGCCGCCTCCTATCTGCAGCGATACGCCATTGCGCGGGGCAACTCAGACTTCCCGGGCGGTCCTGTGTTCACCGACGATGCCACGCGGCCCGAGGGGGCGTCCGACCACGACATGCCGGTGGCGTACTTCAGATTCCCGCCGCCGACTGCGGACCTCGAGGTGACCATCTCGGCAGATGTCCCGACGCCGTCTGCGGGGGACGTGGTGACGTACACCGTCACTGTGACCAACAACGGTGGGTTCCTGGCGCAGAACGTCGCGGTGTCCGCCAACGCCACGGTCACGACGTTCGCCTCCCTTGCAGCGGGTGCGTCCGAGTCGTTTGCGTTCACCGCGACGATCGGCTGTGCGGTGGCGAACGGCACTCCGCTTGACACCTCGGCATCGGTCACCTCCGACACGAGCGACCTGATCCCTGACAACAACTCGGCGACAGCCACCGTGACCGTGGTAAATGCCCCACCGACGATCTCCGGCGTGTGGGCCAGCTCAACCGTGTTGTGGCCCGCGAATCACTGGTTGATCCCCGTGTGGATGGGTCACACGGCCACTGACGGGTGCGGTCCCGTGACCACCAGCCTGTCGGTGACCAGTAACGAGCCGGTGAATGGCCCTGGGGACGGGAACACGTCGCCCGACTGGTTGGTCTTGACCAACCACATCGTGTTCCTGCGTGCGGAGCGCGCGAGCGGCGGGGCAGGCCGCGTCTACACCGTGACCATCACTGCCACGGACGTTGCGGGCCAGACGACGCAAACGTCGGTGACGGTCAGCGTGCCGAAGAATCGGCCAGGCCGTTAGCGTCTGCGAGCGACAGGCCGACGACGGTCTTCATGTCTTTCACGCGGCCGTCGGCGATCATCGCCCGGAGGTCGGCGAGGCTGACCGTCGCCGGTTCAATCTGTTCGTCCTCATCCCGGGCAATCGGCCCGGCGGGGACGGACAGGTCGTCGCACAGGTAGAAGTGCATGATCTCGTCGCAGAAGCCCGGCGTGGGGTACCACGATGCGAGCAGGGTGACCCGCCCCGGTGTGAGGCCGATCTCTTCTTCGCACTCACGCACCACTGCCGTGTCGGGTGATTCGCCCTCGTCGAGGCTGCCGGCCGGCAGTTCCCAGATCCACTGCCCAATCACCGGGCGGTATTGGCGAATCAGCACGACGTGGCCTGGCGCGGGCCGGGCAATGATCACCACAGAGCCCCGATGGCGCACGGCCTCGATCGCTACCGTGCGGCCGTTGTCGAGCGTGACCTGCTCGCGCTCCACGCGAATCACACGCCCTTGAAACATCACGTCAACAGGGTTGTCGGCTGCCACTGTCAGTACCCTTCCGTCACGCCCTGGCCGCGGTGTGGCGCAGGGCGGTAATCACACTATGAAGGTCGGGCGGCAATGGCGCCTCAAACGTCATCATGCGTCCGTCTGACGGGTGCGAAAACGACAGGCGCGCGGCGTGCAGGAATGGCCGGGTCAGTCGCGCCACCGCCGCGAGGTGCGTTGGCAGGCGCTTGTGGACGCCGCCATAAAGGGCGTCGCCCACCAGCGGAAAACCATGTTCACTCAAGTGCACGCGAATCTGGTGCGTGCGCCCGGTGCCGATCGACACGCGCACGAGCGAGACACCCCGGAGCGCTTCCACGGCGATCACATCTGTCAGGGCGGAGCGGCCCCGTTTGGCCCGGCCTGACATCCGCTGCCGATGGTTGGGGTCACGCCCCAGCGGGTCGTCGATATGCAGCCCCACTGGCGGCGCATGCCACACCAGCGCGAGGTATTCCTTGCGCACCAGTCGATCGTGAAACTGCGCCGACAATGCGCGATGGGCCCGGTCGTGTTTCGCCACCACCATCACGCCAGACGTGCCGCGATCAAGCCGATGCACGATGCCGGGCCGCTCCGTGCCGCCGATGCCCGACAGTCCGGTCACGTGGTGCAGCAGCGCATTCACGAGCGTGCCGGTGGCATGTCCGGCGGCCGGATGCACCACCATCCCGGCAGGTTTGTCGATGACGACGATGTCGGCGTCGTTGTGGAGGATGGTGAGCGGCAGATCTTCCGCGCCAGGTGTGGCCGGCATGGGCGGTGGCACTTCCACTTCGACCACGAGGTCTGCCGTCACGGCGAGGCTGGCCTTGGCGTCTCCGGCCGATACCGAGACGTGTCCGTCGCGAATCAGCCGCTGAATCTGCGAGCGCGATACGCCCTCGAGGTGGGCGGCCAGAAATTGATCGAGCCGCGCGCCGGCGTCGGCCGCGCCGACCTCCAGTCGGGTGCGTGCGGCCATGGTGTGGCGATCAGGCCTTTGCGGCCTGTCCACGACGCCGCAGCCAGGCGAGCATGCCAAGGCTGAGCGGCACCAGCAGCAGAGACACGAACTGCGACGTGGAGAGCCCGGCCATCACGGTGCCGCGGCCTGCGTCACCGCGGTAGAACTCGATGACGAACCGCGAAATGCCGTAGAGCATCAGGTAGGCCCAGAAGGTGCGGCCCGCGAACGGTTTTCCCTTCCGCTCAGTCAGCAGCAAGATTCCCAGAATGAGGAGTTCGGCGCCGGCATCGTACAACTGCGTGGGATGGAGCGGGATCTGCAGCGGTGTACCGACGTTGGTGGCGGCGAGTGGATTCGTGAAGGTGATGGCCCAGGGGACGTCGGTGGGGCGGCCGTAGCAGCAGCCGGCCAGGAGGCAACCGAAGCGCCCGATCACGTGCCCCAGCGCAATGCCTGGCGCCATGAGATCGGCGGTGGTCCACACGGGCAACTTGTATCGTCGGATCAACAACAAGCCCACAGTGACGGAGAGGATCAGCCCGCCGTAGAACACGCCGCCGGCGCGGACGAGTGACAGCAGTTCGCGTGGCTGCGACCGGAAGTACTCCCAGTCCACGGCGATGAGCATGAGCTTGGCGCCCACGAGCGCGGCGATGATGAGGTAGATGCCCAGGTCCATGACCTTGGCCGGGTCCACGCCCGCGCGT
>Ga0138256_10002181_pt1 | contig 21116 bp, 15 predicted proteins | sample KNB2016incub_MG_FD_105486 | JGI IMG/M metagenome (GOLD analysis project Ga0138256, IMG submission 105486) | Active sludge microbial communities from wastewater in Klosterneuburg, Austria - KNB2014incub_MG | ecosystem: Engineered > WWTP > Activated sludge > Unclassified | place: Austria... | reverse complement strand
GCGATCGTCTCACCGTCAACATCGTCGTTCTGTATTGTTCCCAGGCCCTGGCCGTCGGCAATATTTGCCCCGGTCACATTTGTGACGTTCACAAAAAATGTCTCGTCCGGCTCGAATATCGTGTCGCCGTTTACCGTTATATCAAAGGTATAAGTTGTGTTTCCCGCCGAGATCGTCTGCGATGTCAGCGATCTTGCGACGTAATCATTATCTTCCGTCGCCGGATTATCATCCTGCGCCGTGCCGTCGGCGGTTGCGATATCAAATGTCACACCGCCTGCAGGTGCCGGTTCAGGCAGGCTGACGGTAAACGAAAATGTCGTCGTGCCGCTGTTGCCTTCATTGGCACTTACGTCCGATATCGAAAGTGCCGGCGGGCAATCGCCGCCGTAGCGGACGACCGCGCGGTCGCTATTTGAGCCGGTGTAGCCGGATCCTGCGGCAACTATTCTCCCATCAGGCTGGATCGCAACACCATTCGCGCCCGAATCGGAACCGACAGAGGTTGTGATCTTACCGTCGCCGTCGAATGTCGTGTCTAGCGAGCCGTTTTGATTGTAACGGAACAACGTAAAGTCGTAAGTTGATCCATTGTGCGCATTGCCCGCCGTGACGATCCTTCCATCCGGCTGAAGTGCCATCGACAATGCAATTCCGAAATGTCCGGGAATGGGAGTGGTCACCAGGCCGTCACCGTCAAAGGTCGAGTCCAATGTCCCGTCAGCGTTAAATCTGATAAGTGAGAAGCCGGCGTTCGGACCGGCATTGTAACTGCCCGCGGCAATGATCTTGCCATCGGGCTGCAACGCTCCGGCTCGGGCCTGATCGTCAGAGGTCAAAACCGGCGTTGTTACCTTGCCGTCACCGCTAAATGAGTTATCAAGCGAGCCATTCGAATTATATCGAACAACTGCTACATCATTGATCAGGCCGCTGGTTGCGGCTGTGCCGACAACCACAATCTTTTTGTCAGGTTGGATGAGCACTGAATAGGCCCTGTCATCCTGTGTGAGCACCGGCGTCGTAACCTTGCCGTCGCCGTCGAATGAAAGATCGAGAGAACCGTCAGCATTGTAGCGGACAACCGCGAAATCAAATCCAGACGATTGACTGAATCCGGCTACCACGATCTTACCGTCCGGCTGTACCGCAACCGAAGTGGCGACATCCCCGAGAGTTTGAACCGGCGTTGTTACTATTCCATCGACATCGAATGTCGTGTCGAGCGTTCCGTTTGCGTTATACCGAACAACCGCAAAATCGTTGTTCACTCCGGTATTGGCGTAACCCGCGGCGATTATCTTTCCGTCCGGCTGTATGGCGACGGCAAGAGCATAGTCGTTGCCGCTTTGAACCGGCGTGATAACAACGCCGTCGATGTCAAAGTTCGTGTCCAATGCGCCTGTCGGGGTGTAGCGGGCAAGAGCAAAATCGTAGTTAGAACCATTGAACGCTGATCCCGCTGTTACGATCATTCCGTCCGGCTGAAGGGCAACCGCGGTCGCAGTACTGTCAGACGACCCGATCGCTGTCGTCACCTTGCCGTCGCCGTCGAATGTAGTATCGAGGCTCCCGGACGCCGTCTCAAAGCACGGAGCGATGATCCATTGTGCATACAACGTCGTATTCGCATTTATCTCAAATAATTGAGCCGGGTTGTAATTCGTTCCGCTGCCGTCGGCCGCCGTGTCCCATCCGCCGAATGTGTAACCCGCCTTGACCAGATCGCCCGGCCCCGCAACACCTACCCACTCCGTCGGATTGTAAGGATTGTTAGCATCAACCAGCGCAGTTCCGCCCGTGTTCCCGTTACCGTCGTAGGTGACGGCATATTCGACCGGTGTGGTTGTGACGGTGAACGATGTGTTGTTGATCAGTCGGATCGTGGTAGCCGAACCAAGGAGACTGTAGGGCACAAAAAACAGATTGACGGTTTGACCGGGGCCGGCTGAGATCGTGGTACTCGGCGTTATCGGGTAGGCGGTTTCTGTTGTTGTTGGTGTAAATGAGCCAACCGATGTTTTCGTGCCGGCCCCGATACTGTATTGAATATCAACTGTGTTACCCGCGGCCGCCGAGCTGACTCGGGAGACAATGCTCATTGCGTCAACTGTGAACGCCGTGCCTGCATCGCTCGTGATGCTCATTGTGTACCACTTGCTCGCTGCAACATTTGTCGAAAGATTTCCGCTGAAACCTGAGCCGTTAATTCCGTTTCCGATCGAGGCACAAGCGACGCCGCTGCCGCGTGACAACTGGCTGAAAGTTAGGCCGGATACGGACGGGGCGATCGTGGCAACCGGTTCGGCCGGGCATGTGATCGAACCCATGTCTGTATAGCTCACAGTCGTCGAGGTTGGGCTTAGTAGTTTGCGGCCTGACGGGTTGGAGTCGAGATCCGACGTTCCGTCGTTGTTCTGCAGCACGGTTTTGCTGAAGGTGTCTGAAAACGCGAATGTCCAGAAATTCATGACACCGGCGGGCGCATTACTGATCCACGCGCGAAAAGCCGAAGCTATCCCGTCGTTTGCAGATGAAGCCATGACACCGACCGCGGCGAATATGCAGAGTGCGGTAACAAGAACGGTCTGAAATGAAATGCGTTTCAGAATTACAAACGACGGACGGCGAGAGATCTTCTTCATGTGAGGCCTTTTCAGTTCCGGCGTGGAAACGAATCAGGTACCGCAGGTTTGCGTACCACTGCCGGCTATTGATCAATTTGCTAAACTTAAATTTTCCCGGGTGAACTACAATCCGAATATAAGAGACTAACATGATTTGTCAAGCAAATTGAAAAGAAAATCCCTCAAAGGCTTATAAAAAAGGCACTTAAGTGTATGGCAGGTTACATTTGGGGTACTGTAAGCCGCCAAATGAGAAAGCCGCACGAGCGACATGCCCGGGCGGCTTTTTCGATCCGCGAAGATAGAAATTGCCAAAACTATTTCGCGAATTCTGCTGCCGGCTAACGCGGGTTAGCCGGTCTTTCCACTCTGCGGGCCTCACTATTGAACTTTCGCTCAGAAGTCGGACCCGATTCCGGCGACGGGCTGGGCTTTGCGATCGCCCCCATCAGCACTGGTTCAGGCTTTGGAGCAAACGGAAGGACAAGCCGTCTCACCGATTCAATATTTGTCCGAAATAACGAAACCGCCGTTAGGCCGCCTAATATGGCGAGGAACATTGAGAACGCGGCGGTTGCGGCAACGGACAGCCGTTGCTTCACCATCGCCCATCCAACCGGACAGTCAGCGGTGAGGACAGTGCCGTCGCTTCGCTGAAAGTATCGCACACAAATGCGCCCTTCGGAAACTGTTAAAAGATTTTCAGCGTCGTATTTTGTCATCCCGGACAGGTTGTAAACATTCAGTTTGCACTCGCCGCAAAACCGGCGGCGTTCGTTGCCGAACATTTCATCCCAATTAGCCGAGCATGGGCTGGCTATTTTTATGTTGTCTAGCGGGCTGTCGAACCTTGTCATATAAACTCCGTAAATTTCCGTCGGCTGAATGCCAATGAGTATTGAACGGAATGTCACGGTAAAATTGCGGAAGCCGGCAGAAACACTGAAAAGTGATATTTGCTCGCAATAAATTTGGCCTGACGGTTTTTTGAAGCCTGCTTCCGGCACCTTCGCGAGGCTCTCGGGCCTTTTGTTGGATAAGAAAAGGCCTCACGCAAAACTGATAAGAGCAAAATGAGACGCGAACGAAGATAAATTGAGCCGCTTGACGCACATATACGGTGTTACAACCGGAGTTCCTGAACCTCTTTAATTGAACATCCTACGGTATTTATGCGTGATCGGCCTTCGGCGCCCGACGCCGATGGCGTTGCGGGAGACGATAAGCGAGGGCGGAAGCTGCTGTCGCTTGAACTCGTTCGCCGGGTGCTCAACCTTATTGAGTATTCCGTAAACCAATTCGGCATCGTGGCCTGCGGCGACAATTTCATCGGGCGAGAACTTTTGTTCAAAATAGAGTCCGAGAATCGGGTCCATCAGTTCGTATGGCGGCAGGCTGTCCTGGTCAAACTGGTTTGGGGCAAGTTCAGCCGAGGGTTTTTTTATAATAATGCGTTCCGGTATAATCTCGCGGCCGAAGCGATCATTCACTTCGCGTGCGACCGCCCATACCTCCGTCTTCAACAGATCGCCAAGTACCGCCAAACCGCCATTAGTGTCGCCGTACAAAGTACAATAGCCGACCGCCAACTCAGATTTATTGCCCGTCGATAGAAGCAGCCGTCCCTCGGCGTTAGAAATGGCCATGAGTATCACGCCGCGAAGCCGGCTTTGCAGATTCTCCGCCGCAAGAGATTCGCCGCCTTTGGCGGGAACACGCAGATCAAGCTGATCGACAAGTATTTCAAAGGCGTTTGAGATAGGTTCGATCCGGCTTTCACATCCGAGATTGCGAATGAGCTCTTCTGAATCCTTAACGCTTCCTTCAGACGAGAACGGCGAAGGCATCATTACGCACAGCAAGTTTTCGGCCCCGATCGCTTCGCTGGCAAGAGCGGCGACAAGTGTCGAATCGATACCGCCTGAAAGTCCGAGCACAGCTTTTTTAAATCCGTTCTTGTGAGAATAATCACGAATGCCGAGTACGAGAGCGTCATGGATGGCCGAGGTTTCGCCGCCGGTTATTCCGCGGGCGTCTGGCTTGCGGCAATCGAGCTCGACCGTTTCAACGAACTCTGTAAAAGCAGGGGCCTGAAGGATTATGTCGCCTTCTTCATCAGCGATAAGGCTGGCACCGTCAAAAATTATTCCATCGTTGCCGCCTACCAGGTTCACGAACACGATCGGCACCTTGTTCGTCTTTGCCCGATGCGCAACCATTTCGCAGCGAAGTTTTATCTTTCCCTTGTTATAAGGTGAAGCGTTGATCGACACCACAAGTTCGGCCCCGCGTTCGATGACTTTGTCGGTTGGGTCGTGATCATACAGCCTTTCCTTCCAAAAGGTCTTGTCATTCCAGAAATCTTCGCAAACAACTACGCCGATGTGATGTAATTTACCCTCTCGATCAGAAATCTCGACGATCCCGTCCGGATCTTCGTCGGGCTCAAAATAGCGCGGGTCGTCGAATACATCGTATTCCGGCAGCAGACTCTTGTCGATCATTGCCGCCAGCCTGCCGTTCGATATTACTGCTGCGCAGTTAAACAGCCGCCGGCCGTTCATATTAGGGTTTTGTCGGATGGTGCCAATGATCGCCGTGATGCCATCGGTAGCGGGAGCGATGCGCTCGAGGGGTTTGTGAGCGTGATCTATTATATCGCGGTCCTGAAACCAGTCCTGAGAGGTATAGCCGTGCGTGACCAGTTCCGGGAAAACAACCAGATCGGAGCCTTGCCGTTTCGCTTCATTTATAGCCGAAATTATCCGCGCGATATTCCCGTCAATGTCGCCGTTAGTCGTGTTGATCTGGGCGATTGTCACTTTCATACTGAAAATTATATCGGTGAACGCGATTATTTTCAGAATTCGGCCGCGGGTTCATACAATAAAGAGGACAGGGTCAGGCTGATCCTTTTCTGAACTAAGAAAGAAACGACTGCGGCCAAAGGATAAACCAGAATAGAGCTATAGAGATCTCGCTCGGGAAATAAGCGAAAACTCGGGGTTCGTATTCTGAACTAAAACCGTCAATTCAAATGCACGTTTGACATGAGGAAACGCAGAGAAGAGTTCAGATCGGTACCGAGCCGTTCTTGTCACTCTTCTTGACCATCGTCAGGCGGTTGCCGCGCTCGTTGTATCTTACCTCATCCATTATGTTGTAAATAAAGAGGACGCCGCGGCCGGAGGTCTTAAAGAGATTTTCAGGATCAAGCGGGTCAGGAATGGAATTGACGTCAAAGCCTTCGCCTTCGTCCTCGACGGTGAACGAAGCTTCTTTACAGGAAAGTTCGGCGGTTATTCTAACCAGTTTTTGGGTGTTGAACTTGTTACCGTGTTTGACGGCGTTGACGAAAGCCTCATCGAGCGCGACAAAGAGATTTGACTGCTCAGGATTAATAACGCCGAGTTTTTCGACACGCTTGAGAAGATAGTCCAGGATCGAGTGCATCGGCGAAATTGCACTCGGCAGTTCAAATTCGATCTTCTCGTGCATTTGCCGGACCAACTCGGCTTTATCGACGTACCGGTTTTTGAAATTCAGTACCGTTTCGACAAAGTTTCGCAGTTCGTCTTCATCAAATTCGTCCCGTCGAAAATGGGATGCGCAGAATTTGAATGCCTTAACCTTTTCACCCTTTTCGCCTCTAGGCAGGTCCGGAATACATGCCGCATTCCCGTTGGCAGCCTGCGGGCCTGATTCGAGTCCCGGTTCGTCCGCCAGGTCGGTGATCACGAGGTCAAATTCATTGATATCATCAACGGCCAAAGCATCTTTGCGGCTGTCAACTATTTGAACTTCGTGTCCGGCAGAATCAAAAACGTCACGCAGCGAACTCGCCAAATCGTCAAAATCGTCGATGATCAAGATCTTTCTCTGCATTCAGTCGCGGTTTCCGCCAATGTTTATTACGATAAAATAACTGCTCCTGTTGCAGATAATAACCTAGTTGGGTTCCAATTCCCTATTTGTGAGGACCGAAATCAAAAGTGTCAAGGCTTCACGGCCGCTGATGGCCTATTCACTAAAGGATAGGATCATCATTCGAGCGGCCGACATCGGCTTCTATCTATTAATAGTCATAATCGGGCGAACACTCCGCTTTGAGATCGAAGGTTGGGAAAATTTTGAGGCGATCGAGGCAGCGGACAAACTACCGATCTACGCTTTCTGGCATAACAGGATCTTTGCCTCGACTTGGTTCTTCAGAAACCGCGGGATCGCTGTTATCACGTCGCAAAGCAAGGATGGCGAGTATATTGCCCGGTTCATTCAGCGTCTCGGGTATGGCGCCATTCGGGGCTCGTCCACGCGGGGCGGAGTCGGGGCGCTAATTGAAATGATTAAGGCAATGCGTTCGGGTTCACCGACCGCGTTTACATTAGACGGGCCAAAGGGCCCGCGCTACCAGGCAAAGCCGGGCGCCGTTCTCCTTGCCAAAAAGTCCGGCAATCCGATAATGCCGTTCGTAGTTGAGTGCCGCGGCGCCTGGCGTATAAAGAGCTGGGACCGTCTCCAAATTCCAAAGCCGTTCACTCGAGCAAAATTAATGGTCGGCAACCCGATCTATGTTTGTCCTGCTGCTGAAGGCGACGAGATCAAACTTAAGTTGGCCGAACTTCAAGTCTCACTGGACACAATGGTCTTGGCAGGTGAAGCGTGGCGTTCCGGCAATTGATCGGCGGCATCTTCGCAGAGCAGGTTTACCGAAAGCAGTACGAAAACGATCCAGATCGCGTCGGCGAGCAGCAAATGGCCTAGCTGCATCAGAATTGGTCCAAGGGTGAGCAGCGTCAACGCTCCGAAACCTGCCTGAACTACAGCAAGCCATGTAAGCGCTGTCGCCAGCCTGCCGGCCGACGGATTCAATATTTTCTTGCCTTTAAGCCAGCCGGCCCAAAATACTAGAAAGATCACCGAAACAGCCGCCAGGATCGGATGCAGCGGCCTTATACGCAGAATAGTGTGTGAAGTGGCTGAAAAATCCTTGGCTATTCCCTCTGAGATCGTTCCCGATGGAAAGATCATATTACTCAGCGCGGCGATCGACCCCGTAATGCCGACGGCAAAAATGAGCAGCACTCCGACAGTTATCCACTTCAATTGCGTTCGATCGCCAACTATCTTTAATGATCGGCCGCGCGAGGCGGTCCAGGCCGTTATCGTCAACAATGTAAGCAGGACAAGGGTATTGATCAGATGGGCCCCCATCCAGAATGGCCGTGCCGGGGTTAGCGTCTCAGCGGTGTTGCCCGTAAGCACCAGCCCGGCGCCAAGAGCGCCTTCGATCAGAACAAATAGGAACGCGCCGGATGCAAATAGCAGAACGTGCTTCGAAGCCGGGCCGCGACTATTCTGCCAGATGCGGATCGCCCAAATTAGCAGCACGATCACAATCAACCCGTCTAGCGCGCTTGTGATCCGGTGTGAAAATTCAATGATGGTCTTCAATTCAGGCGCCGACGGAACAACTTCGCCCTGACAGGTAAGCCAGTGCTGCCCGCACCCGTCGCCCGATTTTGACGCTCGCAAGAATACACCCCACAAAATGACGAGCAGGTTGTAAGCGAGTACGAGCCAAGCGTATTTCGCAAAGCGGCTAAGGTTTCCATCTGCGTTCATCAGCGCATAGAATATCATTTTCATCTAATCAAAAAAATGCGGGCAATATTTGCGATCCTTTTAATAGTCCTTGGCGTTTCCTATGCACCGGCCGCAAAGCCCTACGTACTTGTACTTGGGATTGGACAGGATGCCGGCGTTCCGCAAATGGGCTGTGATTCGCCTTTTTGCAAGAAGGCTTGGGCGAATGCAGGACTACGCCGGGCAGTATCATCGATCGCGCTTGTTGATCCTTCATCGAAAAGACGCTGGATATTCGACGCGACTCCTGATTTGCCTGAACAATTTGAACTGCTCAAGGCGGCTACCGGCGACCGGTCGAACAGCATCGATGGCATTTTTCTGACCCATGCCCATATCGGCCATTACACGGGGCTGATGTATCTCGGCCGTGAATCGTTGAATTCAAAGAACATACCGGTTTTTGCCATGCCGAGAATGAGGTCAATGCTTGAAGCTAATGCTCCTTGGTCACAGTTGAGCGATCTCGGAAATGTAAAGCTAATTGAACTGAAGCACCGCGAAATTTATCGGTTAGGAAAGGAGCTTAGCGTTGAACCGTTTCTGGTTCCCCATCGCGACGAGTTTTCCGAAACGGTTGGATATCGCATCAGGTCTGGAGAAAATGTGCTTGTTTTCATTCCGGACATCGATAAGTGGGAAAAGTGGGATGTAAAACTCGGAGATCTTGTTTCGGCGTCAGACCATGTTTTGATCGATGGGACCTTTTTTGCCGACGGCGAGATCAACCGGCCGATGAGCGAGGTTCCGCATCCGTTTATTGTTGAAACAATGTCGCTGCTCCGCGGCCTTCCGGTTCGCGAGCGGCGGAAAGTCAAATTCATACACCTTAATCACAGTAATCCATTGATCCAGGGCGACCGGGCCAAAATAGCCGAGGTGAACCGGGCCGGATTCGGTGTTGCCGCCGCCGGCATGCGACTTCCGTTATGAGAGTGAAAGAACGGATCGATAAATTACTTCTTGACCGCGGAATGGCGGAATCGCGGACCAAGGCCCAGGCAATGATAATGGCGGGTTCGGTACTCGTGAATGAAAAACGCGTCGAAAAGCCGTCGGAAACCTTTCCTGCGGATGCCGGTATCCGAATAAAGGGCGGCGGCCCGGAGTCAAGATATGTCAGCCGCGGCGGCCTAAAACTTGAGGCGGCCCTAACGGAATTTGGAATAACACCGAACGGGTTTGCTTGTATGGACGTAGGTTCGTCCACCGGCGGATTCACTGACTGCCTTCTTCAACACGGAGCGGCTGAAGTGACGGCGATCGACGTCGGGACGAACCAGTTGGCCTGGCGTCTAAGAGAAGATCCGCGTGTTACGGTCCATGAAAATTGGAACGCCCGCGAATTGACCCCCAACGATTTTAACCGCAGATTTGAACTCGCAGTAATGGATGTTTCGTTTATTTCGGTCAAGAAACTTTTGCCTGTTTTGATCCCGTTATTAACGGAAAACGGCCGGATCATCACATTGATAAAGCCGCAGTTTGAGGTCGGCAAAGGTGAAGTAGGCAAGGGCGGTGTCATACGTGAACCAGAAAAACACGAACGCGTAGTGGCTGAGATAAACGCGTTTGCAGTTGAATTGGGTTTGAAGACTTGCGGAGTGATCGATTCACCCATTCTCGGCGCGGCCGGCAATAAGGAATTCCTAGCATTATATGAGAAAGGCATGTGACCCGGAGCCTGAAGAAGACCAAGCGCCAACGGAATTTAAGGAAGGCTTAGACTATTATTTTGAGAACGGCCTTTTGGTCCTGACGCGTGACTACCTTCAAAAACGCGGTTATTGCTGCCGGAATGGTTGCCGACATTGCCCGTATTCCAAAAAGCCCGATGATCAAAGCAGAAATTCGTCGATCTCGTTGTGTCCTGAATCGGAATACGGATATTCCGATTGAAATTCAGGCCTTCTGTTCGCATCCACTCGTCCCTCAAACTGGTCCGTTGGCTGCACAAAATTGATCGGCGTTCGGGCTATTTGCACCAGAAGTTCCGGCGTACAGCATACCGTTTCATACTTTGCCCGCTCGTCACGAAGTTCGGGCTGATCGTCGAGCCAGGCCAAAACCTCATTCAGCACACGTCTTCCACCGTCATCGTCAGGCTCGACGATACTGTAATGCATCCATTTTCCGTCACGCCTTGCCTTAACGATCCCTGAATTTCGCAGATATGCCAGATGCCGCGAGATCTTGGGCTGGCTGTCGCCGAGGACCTCAGTGAAAAAGCAAACACAAACCTCTTCATTACGCATAAGGTTCAAGATCCGAAGCCTGGTTTTGTCGGCCAGGGCCATATAAAATGTTTCCATATATGTTAAAGCGTTTATGTGCATTGAGGAAATGATAGCACACAATTGAACATTTATGTTGACAGCCGGAAGCAATGGTAATATATTCGTTTTACCATATATGTTTAGACATATATGAATTTAATTGTAGGAGCATTAGCTATGTCTAAAAATACAGTTTCCGCCCTGAAACCGCACATCTCTCTAAATGTTAAGAACGTGAAGGAGAGCGTGGAGTTCTATAAACGCCTTTTCGGAATCGAGCCGATGAAGTTTATTAGGAGCAATGCGAATGACCATTCAGCCTTGAACGAAAACGAAGGCCCACGGATCGGATATGCAAAGTTCGAGGTTGAAGATCCGGCGCTGAATTTCGTTCTGAACGAGGTTCCATACGCACAAGGCGGCTCTCTTTCACATCTGGGCATCCAGGTCGCCTCGACCAATGACGTTCTAGAAACCCGTGCACGATGGATCGAATCAGGCCTGCTTACAGCCGACGAAATGAAAGTGGATTGCTGTTACGCGCTTCAGGACAAAACCTGGACCCGCGACCCCGACGGCAATGAATGGGAAGTTTTCGTCGTACTAGAGAATACGGAACCAACTGCCGAGGCATGCGCTTGCGGCGACAGGGTCGGCCGGAAACAGTCGCCCGGTGAATCCAACGACGAAAAACCTGTCCCTGCAGCCCATTCAGCTGTGGCGTGTTGCACACCGGGCCAAAAGGCATCTACCATTGGAGCGACGAATCAACCTTGCTGCTAATGGAGTGTCTCGATGAACGATCATTCGTTTTTCACTAAAGCTGTACATGCCGGCGAAGACCGGGACGCGAATTTTGGTGCCGTGTCCGTACCGATATACCCTGCCTCGGTCTTCGCTTTCAAAGATGCCGACGAAGGCATCGCGATCCACAATTATCAAAAGTCCGGATACTTCTACGGCCGGCTGGGCAACCCGACCGTTGATACACTTGAGAGAACGATCGCCGAACTTGAAAAAGGCGGGGATGCTCTCGCATTCGCTTCTGGGATGGCAGCGATCTCGGCTGCAGCATTCACCGTGGTAAAGGCAGGGGATCATGTCGTGGCGCCCGAGTCGATGTATTCAACGACGACCCATTTTCTTAAACATCTGGGTGAAAATTTCGGGATAGAAACAACTTTCGTCGATGCGGCGGATGCTGAGGCTTACACCGCGGCGATCCGGCCAAATACGAAATTGTTCTGGATGGAAACGCCCTCCAACCCGCTTGTTAGAATCACTGATATAGCCGAGGTTTCAGCGGCTGGCCGAAAGGCCGGCATTGCCAGTGTGGTGGACAATACCTTTGCAACGCCTTTCAATCAGCTCCCGCTCGAGCTTGGAGCAGATCTAGTGGTTCACAGCGCGACGAAATATCTCGGCGGACACAGCGACTTGACCGCGGGCCTGCTTGTTGGCAGGCGCGACCTGGTGGATCAGGCCCGTCACGGGCCGGCGAAACTTTACGGCGGCAACATTGCCCCTCAGGTCGCGTGGCTTGTGCTGCGCGGCATCAAAACACTGGCTCTTAGAATGGAACGTCACAACTCAAACGCATTCGCGTTAGCGAATACGATCGCGTCCCACCCGAAAGTAAATGCAGTTTACTATCCGGGGCTCGAATCACACGTTAATCACGAGATCGCAAAGCGTCAGATGACCGGCTTTGGCGGAATGGTCGGCGTCGATGTAGGATCCGTCGAAACCGCTAAATCCCTTGTTAATAGCCTAAAGATCTGCACATTTGCCACATCGCTCGGCGGCGTCGAAACGCTGGTCCAACCCGTAGCTCTTATGACCCATGCAACCCTGTCGGCCGAAGAACGCGCTGCCGCGGGCATTTCTGAAGGGCTATTGAGAATATCGGTCGGGATAGAAAACATTGATGATATATGCCAAGACATATATGATTCTCTTATGTAGAGTTCGCTTCTTCGGCGTAAAACTGCGAAAGCCCGGCCGCAATTTGCAAAACCGCAAACCCTTGCAAATCGAATTACTGCATTCTGCTTTTCGGACAATTCGCTTCGCACAGGTTCGTTACTCACACTTATGACCCATGTTCTTGCATTTGACCAGGGCACCACAAGCAGCCGGGCGATGATCTTCGACCGCGAAGGTTCGGTCGTTTCCATCGCACAAAGGGAATTCAAACAGATCTTTCCGACAAGCGGTTGGGTTGAGCATGACCCGGAAGAGATCTGGCGGTCACAGATCGAAACCGCTGAAGAAGCATTGTCAAAAGCCTGCCTCTCCAGATCAGATATCGCTGGGATCGGCATCACAAACCAGCGTGAAACGACCGTTGTTTGGGATAGACGGACCGGCATCCCGATTCATAATGCTGTTGTTTGGCAAGACCGGCGAACATCGGAGATGTGCTGTCGGATCAAGGCCAGATCAGGCGAACTGATCCGCCGAAAGACAGGCCTCGAAGTGGACGCATATTTTTCAGCAAGCAAGATCGCTTGGCTGTTGGAGAACATACCAGGTGCGCGGCAGCGGGCAGACGACGGCGATCTGGCATTTGGCACGATCGACACATGGCTGGCCTGGAAGCTAACCAGCGGCAAACTGCATATTACCGATGTTTCCAATGCTTCGCGGACAATGCTTTTTAATATACATTCACTCGAGTGGGATAAAGAGCTTTTGGAGATTTTCGGAGTTCCGCCGGCACTGATGCCGAAAGTTCACTCGTCGTCGGAGATATATGGCGAGGTTGCGGCGGACGGGCCGTTGCAAGGCATTCCGATCGCGGGAATCGCCGGCGACCAGCAAGCGGCTTTATTCGGTCAAGCGTGCTTTGCTCCGGGATCGACAAAGGTTACATACGGCACAGGCTGTTTCATGCTGCAGAACATCGGTGCCGTGCCCGTGTCATCATCGAATGGGCTTTTGACGACCATCGGTTGGCAGATCGGTGGGCAAACGGAATATGCCCTTGAGGGCAGCGTGTTCATTGGCGGTGCTGTCATCCAGTGGCTGCGGGATGCGCTCGGAATTATCGAAAACTCTTCCGATGTTGAAGCCTTGGCAGGCTCCGTCGCCGACAATGGCGGCGTCTATTTTGTTCCTGCCTTTGCCGGCCTCGGCACGCCGCACTGGGACCAGGATGCACGCGGCACGATCATCGGCCTCACACGCGGCACGGGCCGTGCGCACATCGCTCGGGCGGCCCTGGAATCCATAGCATTTCAGTCCGCCGACCTGCTCGATGCAATGCACGCCGATTCAAACAAGCACCTTGACGAACTACGCGTTGACGGCGGAGCAACCGCTAATTCCTTGCTTATGCAGATACAGGCCGACCTGATTCAAATGCCAGTCGTCCGTTCCCAAACTGCCGAAACCACCGCCCTCGGAGCAGCCTACCTAGCCGGCCTAGCGACCGGTGTTTGGAGATCGTCCGATGATCTCTCCGGGCACTGGCGGGTGGGCGAACTATTTGAACCAAAAATCTCCGCGAATCAAGCAAAGATCCTCAGGGCAAGATGGCGAGATGCGGTGGCAAGGTCGTTGTCTTGGGCAAACTCTTAAAAGCGCGGGTCGGCGCCTGAATAAAATATTAGTAAATATAGGATTTTCGCCCCGTAATAGTGTATTCGGGGTGGCCTTTTACTTCTATTCTTATTTGCCGGCGTTTTCCTGTCTGCCGTTGGTCTGTCGGGTAATATCCGATCGAGTATCGATCCTTAATATTTGAAAAAATATCGGCGTAAACCCTATCCGCGTCTTCGGGCTTTTCAAGAAAACGCGTTAATCCACCTGATAGATCCGCAACTTTCACCAATGCGCTCTGTCCCGCAGTACGAACCTCAGCGTCTCGCTCCGCGAACTGGCGTCTTAGCAAGGGAAGATTCCTTTCTTGAAAACCAAGTGTTCTGGCCGTGTTGTCAAAAATTGATAACGCGTGTGCCGAACGTTCCTTTTTCGATAGGCCGATAAAATCGTAGCCGGGAATGATCGAATAGATAGTTGCCCGTGAGTTTTCGATCGCAATTTTGATCTCACCAAATCCAAAATCGCGCAGTGATTTCCGGCCTGTAAATCTCATTCCATTGTCTTGTCGAAGCGACTTGGAAACAGGGTAAGGAATCTCCGAATCGGGCTTAAGCCATAGCATTTCATTGCCGTCACCTTGAACGATAACAATTGGCATGCGGTTCTTGATATCATTTCCGGTGAACAATTCGTTCAAGACGGCCAACAACGTACTAAACTCAGCCCCGCTTCCAAATTCAGCTCCTTTTGTTTCCAGTAGATCTAAAGATTTTTTTAATAAGCTTTTGTTATTCGTGAAATCCGTTCGGAGTTTTGTGTCCGCCGACACAATTGCCATTCGGTCACCGCGTTCGAGTTTATCGATAAATAATTTTGCGGCGTTGAAACTCTTATTTAGATAGAACGCCTGAAGTGCCGAGCTATCGATAACCAAAACGATCGAACAGGGAACGTAAGATCCTTCACCAATCGAGAATAGCTCGATCGTTTGCGGTTCGCCGTCTTCGAGTACCAAAAAATCGCCCCTCTCCAAATTCGATATCTTCGACCCGCTTTTATCGGTCACAAGAAAATTGTTCACGATCAAATCGGTTCTAACTTTGATGACATCATCAGTTGATGCGTCACCATTCGGCAATGAACGGTGTTTCTTCAGACCATCGATCTTGTATCTTTCAAGGCTGTGGCCAAAGTCTTTCGTAGATCTTGGCGAAGGATCTGAGGCCGACTGTCCTAAGAGAGAGGTTACGAGTTTCAGAAACAGAACAGCAACCAAAAAGTATCTCATGAGAATACTCCACTTTTAAGGATTACCAGAAACTTGTCCAATACTCAGTTATTATTGCTCGGCCGTTGGATTTAAGGTGCGAACAAAAAGGGAACAAGCGTCAAGAACCGTTCCCTTCTGAACCCGTCAAGAAATCAATCAGAAAGTGTGGCACATATTGTCCGCACCGCAAAATTGATTCCAGTTACAATCAGTCGAAGAATTACACTGGCCTCCCGGAGGCCCACCGCCACCGCAATAGGTACAATTGTTATAACACGCCATAGCAGTTCCCTCGCATGTGCTAACGCAAGTTAAGTAATTTGGTTCGTTGTAGCAAACCGCTCCGCAATACTCATCTATCAGTTCGGGGTCACCGTCCCCGTAGCATAGTTCACAACATGGAAGTGCCGAAACTGCTTGAGTGTTTTGACCACTCGACGCTACAAAAACCAGTGCGAGAGTCATAACCACTAAAATCAGACACCTTCTTGTAAACTTAGAGGTTAAAAATGTTTTCATTTATTTTTCTCCTTCCGAATTGATTTCCTGAATGACTTCCATTTCTTTGTCGGATGTTAGTTTACCGACCCAGTAATTGATCACACGGCCTTCCTGGTCGGTGATAATCAGTGTCGGTGTTCCGCTCGTTTCTAATACTGAAACTGGAGCTTGTTTTACTTCCATCCCGACCATCCCGAGTTGGCTTAGATGTGCGGAACCTTCCTCAACAGATTGAGGAAACACGGCGATAATATTTATGTTTTTCCCTTTTACTTCTTCGATCAACCGCTTATAGAAAGGTACGCTTTCATTGCAAAATTGACATGTTGTTTGCAACGCTAAAACAATTGTTTTTTCTCGTGCCGTAAATTCCTCGCCCGGAAGGTTCACTAGTTTTCCAACAGTAGGAGTAATCCGTGCCTGCTGGTTTTGGCCAGGTGCTGCAATGAAATATTTTTCAATCAAAACTCCAACAATGAGCATCGCGACAACAACGATCAAAACATTTGCTGCGACTTCTATTTTCTGTGAAAATTTCAGCATGGTTGGTTCAAGGTCGTTAGGAGCGACTTCCTTTGGTCATGAAGTGAACGCTTGGGAGCACAATTCTCACGTCTAGGAGTCGAAAACTTCATAAAAGGGCAAATTCATTCTGTCGATGTAATTAGAAATAGTAACGACTACTAAGGATTAGGCAATTTTTTTTTTCCTTCTTGTCAAGCGGATTCTATAGCTTCAAGTGTTCATTGCCACTGCAAAATAGTCGTTGGATATTCATTTGCGCAAAATAAAAGAGGCTGCCGGTGCGACAGCCTCTCGCGAATAAATTAGATTGACAGTCAAACGTCAGTATTTTCGCCCTTTGATTTGCTCATGCCGGTGGCGGCTTGGGCTTGGGGGAGCGGGGCGCCGACGGCATCGGATTTTACGAGGGCCGAGTTGTCGTCATTTTCAACAGGCGAATCACTTACGATCATTTTACCCGAGTGTTTTCTAAAAGTAAGAGATCCCTTTTCGGCGTCGAAATCGACCATGACAAAATCACCGGTTTCGACCTGCTGCGTGGCGACGAGATTTGAAAGCGGGTAAACCAGGAACCGCTCGATCGAACGCTTGAGGTGACGGGCGCCGTATTTGAGATCGATGCCCTCGTTGAGCAGAAACTCTTTCGCCGAGTCAGTGCATTCAAAGATAAACTTCGTTCCGGCAGATTCCGTTATGCGGTCCTGCACTGATGTCAACTCGATGTCGAGAATCCGGCGAAGGTGATGTTCCTTCAGCGTACGGAACACAACGACCTTGTCGATACGGTTCATGAACTCAGGCGAAAATTTACGTTTTGCCGCTTCAAGCGCCGTGCGATAGATCTTTGTGTCGATCTCACTGTCTTCTTTGGGCTTTGAGCCGCCTTTGCCGGGTGCGAAACCGATGCCGCCGGAGATCATATCGGACATCTCGCGGGCACCAAGATTTGAGGTCATGATGACAATGGTCCGCGAAAAATCGACGCGGCGGTTGTCGCCGAGCGTAAGCGTGGCCTTATCCAAAATTCCCAACAGCAGCTGCCAAAGCGAATCTGAGGCCTTTTCGATCTCATCAAACAAAACGAAAGTTAGTTTTGTATCATCAGTGTGAGCTTTGTCCAGATTTTCCTGGGTAAGCATCGGCGAAGTTTCGCGGTGGCCGAGATATCCCGGAGGCGAGCCAATAAGTTTTGCGATCTCATGCGAATGTTGAAATTCGGCACAGTCGATCTTGACGACGCTATGCGGTTCGCCAAACAAAACTTCGGCGGCGGCCTCGACGACGCGTGTCTTTCCCGAACCGGTCGGCCCAAGAAACAGCATTGTCCCGATCGGCCGCGACGGATTATTCATACCGGCGAGATAGATCTGGAAAAGTCCGCTCAGGCGGCGAACGCCCCGCTCTTGTCCGACGATCAACGCCGACAACTTCTCCTCAAATTCCTTGGCACGCGGACTTTTTCTATCGGGATCCAAAAGGATCCCTTTTTCAGCTCCCGCTTTTTTATTCGCCGTTTCGTTCTTCATTTACTTTCTCCTCACCGAAATGCTCGAAAACCTGTTTCGGCGTTCCGTCAATCGAATGACGATTGTCATGCACGCATTTGCCTAGTTGCAGGGCGGCAATACGTGTCGTAACTAAAGATGATATCAATAATTGTTGCGTTGGCTGGACTTTAGACTTAGGAGGGACACCATCAATAATGCCCGATGCGGGTAATGCCCCACTTATTTGTTAGCACAAATTGCGTAAAGTTTGCAAGGAATTTTGATGCAAAAATACGAAATATTCTGGAGAACGGTGCCTAATCGTAATATTCGAGGCCGAGATGCGTGATCAGATCTTCGCCTCTCATATGCCGCAATGTGTTCTTTAGCTTCATCAATTGAATAAAAATATCGTGTTCCGGATAGAGTCCGGGAGCGGTCTGCGGCGCCTTGAAATAGAACGAAAGCCATTCCTGCACGCCGCGCATTCCGGCCCGATGAGCGAGGTCCATAAAAAGTGCCAGATCAAGCGCCAGCGGTGCCGCCAGGATCGAATCGCGGCAAAGGAAATCGATCTTGATCTGCATCTTATATCCAAGCCACCCAAAAATATCGATATTGTCCCAACCCTCCTTATTATCACCTCGCGGCGGGTAATAATTGATCCGCACGACGTGGGAAAAATTGTCATAAAGATCGGGATAAACTTCCGGCTGCAATATATGTTCAAGTACTGAAAGTTTTGATTCTTCCTTGGTCTTAAAATTCTCGGGATCATCAAGCACCTCGCCGTCGCGGTTGCCGAGAATGTTTGTCGAATACCAGCCGTCCAGGCCAAGCATTCTCGATTTCAAGCCGGGCGCGAGAATCGTTTTCATCAGCGTTTGGCCGGTCTTAAAATCCTTGCCGCAAATAGGTACATTTTCCCTCTCCGCCAGTTTTGTCAACGCTGGAATATCGACCGTCAAATTAGGTGCCCCGTTTGCAAAAGGAACGCCTGACCTGATCGCGGCGTAAGCATAGATCATCGACGGCGCTATCATAGGATCATTGTCGTAAAGCGCCTTTTCAAAAGCTTCGATCGAGCGGTGTGCCTCCGCTTCCTCAATGTAGATCTCGGTCGATGCTGCCCAAACGATCACGAGCCGTTCGCATTCGTTCTCGGATTTGAATCGTGCAATATCATCGATCAGCTGTTCGGCGAGTTCCATCTTGTTTGCGCCCGTCTTTATATTCTCGCCGTGCAGACGTTTGACGTAATTCTGCTCGAAAACCGCCGGCATCGGCGTTAGGCCTGCAAGTTGTTCCGAAACCTGGTTGAGCAGATCTTTTTCGAGCACGCCGGCATTCATTGCGGCGTCAAAGGCATTGTCGGAAAATATATCCCACGCGCCAAAAACTATATCTTCGAGAGAAGCAAGAGGAACAAGGTCCTTGATCTTCGGCGAGCGATTTTCGGTCCGCTTGCCCAGGCGGATGGTACCCATTTGGGTCAGGCTCCCGACAGGTTCCGCCAAACCGCGTTTGATCGCTTCAACACCGGCAACGAGTGTCGTGCTCACTGCCCCAAGACCAACCAGCAATATGCCCAGCCGCCCGTTTGCGGGAATAATATCTACGCCTTTTTTGATCATAAAATTAACCGTTTGCGACCAAGTTCGCGAAAATCGGCCATGTCCGCATCTATCGCAGTAACACCTAAAAAAACTGCATGAAGCCCGTATTAAAATGATAACTTTGCAAAGCGGTTTCAGCAACCGGATGCTCTTCGACTAAACTTTATCCAGGCATCGGCCGCCGCTGCACTTATTTCGAACCGCAACACAAAACAATTTACCCAATGAATTCAGACACCCTGATCAGTCCCTACTGCGGTAAACTCACCCAACTTTTAGTTGACCCTGCCAGTCGGCAGGACCTCTTCAATTTCGCGTCAACCCTGCGCTCGGTCCAGCTTTCACAACGGCAAACCTGTGATCTCGAGCTGCTGGCGGTCGGGGCGTTCTCACCGCTCAAAACCTTTATGAACGCCGCCGACTTTAATCGCGTCGTCGATGAGATGAGGCTGGCAGACGGTACCATTTTTCCGATGCCAGTGACATTGCCGGTTTCGTCACTTGAGAATATATCGATCGGCTCGCAGATCGCTCTCCGCGATCAAAAGAACGATCTCCTGGCGGTGCTGGACATTGAAGAGATATTTGAATGGGATCACAAAGACGTAGCGAAAAAGGTCCTTGGCACTAACGACCCGCGACATCCGCTGGTGTCCGAAATGGCGCGATGGGGACGATTCAACCTTTCCGGACAGCTTCAGGTTCTGGCCCTTCCTGTCTATCACGATTTTAAAGAACTTCGCCTCACGCCGATGGAAACCAGGGCGAAGCTATCGTCAATGGGCAACCCAAGGATAGCGGCGTTCCAAACACGCAACCCGATACATTACGCCCACGAGACCATGACGCGGAGGGCAATTGAAAAGATCGACGGCACGTTATTGCTCCACCCGGTCGTGGGCATGACCAAGGAAGGCGACATCGACTATTTCACGCGTGTAAGAATATACAAACTGATCTCATCGCTCGCGTTTGAACCGGGCCGCGTCCTGCTTGCGCTTTTGCCGCTTGCAATGAGAATGGCCGGGCCGCGCGAAGCGGTTTGGCATACGATCATCCGCCGCAATTACGGCGCTAGCCACATGATAATCGGGCGGGACCACGCAAGCCCGGGCCGTGATTCGTTGGACCGCCCATTCTATCAGCCTTTAGCGGCACAAGAGCTGGCCCGCTCGCTTAGCGGCGAATTAGGCGTTGAGATCCTGAGCTTTCAAGAATTTGCATATATGCCCGACGAAGACAGGTACGAAGAAACGGACAAGATCGCTGGCGGCGCCCGAACCTTCACAATTTCAGGGACCGAGATCCGCAATGATTTTCTCGGAAAAGGGATAAAGCTGCCTGAATGGTTCACGCGTCCCGAGGTTGCCGAGATACTGTCGGAAACATATCCGCCGCGCAGCCGGCAAGGTTTTTGTATTTGGTTCACGGGCTTGAGCGGTTCTGGAAAATCAACTACGGCAGAGATCCTCGGTACACTTTTGCTTGAAAATGGCCGCCGGGCGACACTGCTCGATGGCGATGTCGTGCGGACACATCTTTCAAAAGGCCTGGGCTTTTCTCGTGATGACCGAGATACAAACATCGGCCGTATTGGCTTTGTTGCTTCCGAGATCGTCCGT
>Ga0138256_10002180_pt1 | contig 21120 bp, 15 predicted proteins | sample KNB2016incub_MG_FD_105486 | JGI IMG/M metagenome (GOLD analysis project Ga0138256, IMG submission 105486) | Active sludge microbial communities from wastewater in Klosterneuburg, Austria - KNB2014incub_MG | ecosystem: Engineered > WWTP > Activated sludge > Unclassified | place: Austria... | reverse complement strand
TAGTAACCAATATTGTTAGGAAATCAAAATGGCATTCGATAAAGACGCATTTTTGACCGCGCTGGACAGCATGACGGTCATGGAACTCAACGACCTGGTGAAAGCCATCGAAGAGAAATTTGGTGTGAGCGCTGCCGCTATGGCCGGCCCCGCTGCCGCTGCTGGCCCCGCTGCCGCTGCTGAAGAGAAGACCGAGTTCAACGTCGTTCTGCTCGAAGCTGGCGCGCAAAAAGTGCAGGTCATCAAGGCCGTTCGCGAGATCACCGGTCTGGGCTTGAAAGAAGCCAAGGACCTGGTTGACGGCGCACCCAAGAACGTCAAGGAAGGCATCGCCAAGGCTGACGCTGAAGCTGCCAAGAAGAAGCTGGAAGAAGCTGGCGCCAAAGTCGAACTCAAGTAATCGATCATTGTGGCTGGGCTGGGATGCTCCCAAAGGGCTCCCAGCCTTTGCTGCTTGTGGACTTCATGTTAGTGCACACCAAAAAACCGTGGCCCCACTGTTTTTTAGTGTCTTCTGACCCCGACTGCAGAAGATGCCTTGGAACGGGTTGCGTGCAATGCGCAGCCGTCCGCCAATGATTGGTAGTGGCCAATCGCCAAGCCTGTTGAGAGTGATGCTCAACGACACAGTCGCCAAGGACCCCCAGGTTCCTTTAGTCTTTGCCCGGAGATCTAATGGCTTATACATACACAGAACGCAAGCGGATTCGCAAGAACTTCGGTACCCGCGACAGCGTACTCGAAATCCCCTACCTGCTACAAATGCAAAAAGACGCCTATACGGCGTTCTTGCAGGCAGATGTTGCTCCCAAAAAGAGAACCATCGAAGGACTGCAAGCCGCATTTGAAGCGGCATTCCCTATCGTCTCGCACAACGGTTTTGTCGAGATGAAGTATCTGGAATACAGCCTGGCCAGGCCCGCATTCGATGTGCGTGAATGCCAGACCCGCGGCTTGACCTTTGCGTCTGCCGTTCGTGCCAAAGTCCAATTGATCATCTATGACCGTGAGTCTTCGACGTCTCAGAACAAGGTCGTCAAGGAAGTCAAGGAACAAGAAGTCTACATGGGCGAAGTGCCCCTGATGACGGGCAAAGGCTCGTTCATCATCAATGGCACGGAACGCGTGATCGTTTCCCAACTGCACCGTTCTCCTGGTGTATTTTTTGAGCACGACAAGGGCAAGACCCACAGTTCGGGCAAACTGCTTTTCTCCGCGCGCATCATTCCCTACCGTGGCTCTTGGCTCGACTTCGAATTCGACCCCAAGGACCTGCTTTATTTCCGGGTGGATCGTCGCCGCAAGATGCCGGTCACGATTCTGCTGAAGGCCATCGGCCTGACCAACGAATCCATCCTTGCAAACTTCTTCGTCAACGACAACTTCCGCCTGATGGACAGTGGTGCCCAAATGGAATTTGTGGCCGAGCGTCTGCGCGGTGAAGTAGCACGCTTCGATATCACTGACAAGAGTGGCAAGGTCGTGGTGGCCAAAGACAAGCGGGTAACCGCGCGCCACACCCGTGAGTTGGAGCAGTCCAATACCACGCACATCAGTGTGCCGGAAGACTTCCTGATTGGTCGCGTCGTGGCCTGCAACGTCATCGATGGCGAAACCGGCGAAATCGTAGCCAAAGCCAACGAAGAATTGACCGAAGCCCTGCTCAAAAAGCTGCGCTTGGCCGGCGTGCAGGATGTGCCTTGCATTTACACCAACGAACTGGACCAGGGAGCCTACATTTCTCAGACCCTGCGGACCGACGAAACGGTGGACGAATTCGCTGCCCGGGTGGCCATCTACCGCATGATGCGCCCTGGTGAGCCGCCGACGGAAGACGCGGTACAGGCTCTGTTCCAGCGCCTGTTCTATAACCCTGACACGTATGACTTGTCGCGCGTGGGCCGGATGAAGTTCAACGCCAAGATGGGCCGTGCCGAATCGACAGGTCCCAAGGTTCTGACCAACGAAGACATCCTGGCTGTTGTCAAGATTTTGGTGGATCTGCGCAATGGCCGCGGCGATGTTGACGATATCGACCACTTGGGTAATCGCCGCGTGCGTTGCGTCGGTGAACTGGCCGAAAACCAGTACCGCACGGGTCTGGCACGCATTGAGAAGGCGGTGAAAGAGCGTTTGGGTCAAGCCGAACAGGAGCCGTTGATGCCGCACGATCTGATCAATAGCAAGCCCATCTCGGCTGCGTTGAAGGAGTTCTTTGGTGCTTCGCAGTTGTCCCAGTTCATGGACCAAACCAATCCACTGGCCGAAATCACGCACAAGCGCCGTGTTTCGGCCCTTGGCCCAGGTGGTTTGACCCGTGAGCGTGCCGGCTTTGAAGTGCGTGACGTGCACGTGACCCACTATGGTCGCGTGTGCCCTATTGAAACGCCTGAGGGACCCAACATCGGTCTGATCAACTCGCTGGCGCTGTACGCCCGTTTGAACGAGTATGGCTTCATTGAGACGCCGTACCGTCGCGTGGTCGATAGCAAGGTGACGATGGAAATCGATTACCTGTCCGCCATTGAAGAAGGCAAGTACGTGATTGCCCAGGCCAATGCGGCCCTGGACAAAGTTGGCACGTTGACCGGCGATTTGGTTTCTGCCCGCGAAAAGGGCGAATCTATTTTAGTGGGGCCAGAGCGCATCCAGTACATGGACGTGTCGCCCGCGCAGATCGTGTCGGTGGCGGCTTCGCTGGTGCCATTCCTTGAGCACGACGATGCGAACCGCGCCTTGATGGGCGCCAACATGTCGCGTCAGGCCGTGCCCGTACTGCGCCCGGAAAAGCCCATGGTGGGAACGGGTATCGAGCGCGTGGCAGCAATTGACTCCGGCACCGTGGTGACGGTAACCCGTGGCGGTATCGTGGACTATGTGGATGCAACCCGTGTGGTGATTCGTGTCAATGACGCAGAAGCACAGGCCGGCGAAGTCGGCGTGGACATCTACAACCTGATCAAGTACCAGCGCTCCAACCAGAACACCAACATCCACCAGCGCCCCATCGTGAAGAAGGGCGACAAACTGGCCAAGGGTGATGTGATAGCCGACGGTGCATCGACTGACTTGGGTGAAATCGCCATCGGTCAGAACATGCTGGTGGCGTTCATGCCGTGGAATGGCTACAACTTCGAAGACTCGATCCTGATCAGTGAACGTGTTGTGTCTGAAGACCGCTACACATCGATCCACATCGAGGAATTGGTGGTGATGGCACGTGACACCAAGTTGGGCGCGGAAGAAATCACCCGCGATATTCCCAACCTGAGCGAGCAGCAACTTAACCGTCTGGATGAGTCTGGCATCATTTACGTCGGTGCGGAAGTCATGCCCGGCGACACGCTGGTCGGCAAGGTTACCCCCAAGGGTGAAACCACGCTGACGCCAGAAGAAAAACTGCTGCGTGCCATCTTCGGTGAAAAAGCCAGCGATGTGAAAGACACATCGCTGCGCGTAGACCAGGGTTCGCAAGGCACGGTGATCGATGTACAGGTCTTTACCCGCGAAGGTATTACCCGCGACCGTCGCGCCCAGCAGATCATCGACGACGAACTCAAGCGTTTCCGTTTGGATCTGAACGACCAAATTCGTATCGTCGAGGCCGACGCATTTGACCGGATCGAGAAACTTTTGGTTGGCAAGGCTGCCAATGGTGGCCCGCAAAAGCTCGCCAAAGGCACCAAAATCGACAAGGCCTACTTGGCCTCGGTCGAGAAGTTCCACTGGTTCGATATACGTCCTGCAGATGACGAAGTGGCAGGCCAATTGGAGAGCATCAAAAATTCTCTGGAGCAAACCCGCCACAGCTTCGACCTCGCTTTTGAAGAAAAGCGCAAGAAGCTCACACAGGGTGACGAGTTGCCTGCCGGCGTGCTCAAGATGGTCAAGGTCTACATTGCGGTCAAGCGCCGTCTGCAGCCCGGTGACAAGATGGCTGGTCGCCACGGTAACAAGGGTGTGGTTTCCAAGATCACTCCCGTGGAAGACATGCCTTACCTGGCTGACGGTACTCCGGTGGACATCGTTCTGAACCCACTGGGCGTGCCTTCGCGTATGAACATTGGTCAGGTGCTGGAAGTGCACCTGGGCTGGGCCGGCAAGGGCCTGGGCCAACGCATCGGCGACATGTTGCAGCGCGAAGCAGCTGCCACCGAGATCCGTGGCTTCCTGGACCTGGTATACAACGGAACAGGTCGCAAGGAAGATCTGGGGCTGTTGTCGGACGAAGAAATCCGCAACATGGCCCAGGAATTGACCAGTGGCGTGCCTTTTGCATCGCCCGTGTTTGACGGGGCCACCGAGGAAGAAATCAGCAATATGCTGCAGTTGGCATACCCGGAAGACGTGGCCAAGGCCAAGGGGCTAACGCCTACGCGCACCCAAGCCCAGTTGTACGATGGCCGAACCGGTGATCCGTTTGAGCGCACTACCACGGTAGGCTACATGCACTACCTGAAACTGCACCACTTGGTGGACGACAAAATGCACGCCCGCTCGACTGGCCCCTACAGCCTGGTTACCCAGCAGCCGCTGGGTGGTAAAGCCCAGTTCGGTGGACAGCGTTTCGGTGAAATGGAAGTGTGGGCGCTGGAAGCGTATGGCGCCGCTTATACGCTGCAGGAAATGCTCACCGTCAAGTCCGACGACGTACAAGGTCGTACCAAGGTGTACGAGAGCATCGTCAAGGGCGAGCACTCTATCGAAGCCGGCATGCCGGAATCGTTCAACGTGTTGGTCAAGGAAATCCGTTCCTTGGGCATCGACATTGAACTTGAGCGTAGCTGATCAGCGGACAAGAAAAGGATTTAACCCATGAAATCATTACTCGACCTGTTCAAGCAGTTCACGCCCGATGAGCATTTTGGTGCCATCAAAATTGGCATGGCTTCGCCCGAGAAGATCCGTTCGTGGTCTTTTGGCGAGGTGCGCAAGCCCGAAACCATCAACTACCGTACCTTCAAGCCCGAGCGTGATGGTCTGTTCTGCGCCAAGATTTTTGGCCCCATCAAGGACTACGAGTGCCTGTGCGGCAAGTACAAGCGCCTTAAGCACCGTGGTGTGATCTGTGAGAAGTGCGGCGTTGAAGTCACACAAACTAAGGTTCGCCGCGAACGCATGGGCCATATTGATCTGGCGGCGCCGTGCGCGCACATCTGGTTCTTGAAGTCTCTGCCCAGCCGATTAGGCCTGGTGCTGGACATGACCCTGCGCGATATCGAACGCGTGCTGTACTTTGAAGCCTACGTTGTCACCGACCCTGGAATGACTCCGTTGAAGAAATTCAGCATCATGTCGGAAGACGACTTCGACGCCAAGTTCAAGGAATATGGTGACGAATTCCAGGCCAAGATGGGTGCTGAGGGCATCAAAGATCTGCTGCAAAGCATCGACATCGAAGGCTCGATTGAGAAGCTGCGCAACGATTTGACCGGTTCTGAACTCAAGATCAAGAAGAACGCCAAGCGTTTGAAAGTCTTGGAAGCGTTCAAGAAGTCCGGCATCAAGCCCGAGTGGATGGTGCTGGACGTGTTGCCCGTGCTGCCACCGGATCTGCGTCCGTTGGTGCCGCTGGATGGCGGTCGTTTCGCGACCTCTGATCTGAACGATCTGTATCGCCGCGTGATCAACCGCAATAGCCGTCTGCGCCGTTTGCTGGAATTGAAAGCGCCCGAAATCATTGCCCGCAATGAAAAGCGCATGTTGCAAGAAGCCGTGGACAGCTTGCTGGACAACGGTCGCCGTGGCAAGGCCATGACCGGCGCCAACAAGCGTGCGCTCAAGTCCTTGGCTGACATGATCAAGGGTAAGTCTGGCCGTTTCCGCCAGAACTTGCTGGGTAAGCGCGTGGACTACTCCGGTCGTTCCGTGATTACCGTCGGGCCAACACTCAAGTTGCACCAGTGCGGTCTGCCCAAGCTGATGGCGCTGGAACTCTTCAAGCCATTTATCTTTGCGAAGCTGGAAACGATGGGCATTGCGACCACCATCAAAGCCGCCAAGAAGGAAGTGGAATCCGGTACGCCCGTCGTGTGGGACATTCTGGAAGAGGTCATCAAAGAGCACCCCGTGATGCTGAACCGTGCGCCTACGTTGCACCGTTTGGGTATCCAGGCGTTTGAGCCCATCCTGATTGAAGGCAAGGCGATCCAACTGCACCCCCTCGTTTGCGCGGCCTTCAACGCCGACTTCGACGGTGACCAGATGGCTGTTCACGTGCCTTTGTCGGTGGAAGCACAAATGGAAGCCCGCACCTTGATGCTGGCCTCCAACAACGTACTCTTCCCCGCCAACGGCGAGCCTTCCATCGTGCCTTCACAAGACGTGGTGCTGGGTTTGTACTACACCACCCGCGAACGCATCAACGGCAAGGGTGAGGGCCTGATCTTTTCCGATACCGGTGAAGTGCAGCGCGCCTTTGACGCGGGTGAGGTCGAACTTAATGCCAAGATCAATGTGCGTCTGACCGAGTACACCAAGGACAAGGAAACCGGTGAATTCACTGCCTCGACCAAGCTGTGGGAAACCACCGCAGGGCGCGCGTTGTTGTCCGAGATCCTGCCCAAGGGACTGCCATTTTCCAACCTGAACAAGGCTCTGAAGAAGAAGGAAATCTCCAAGCTGATCAACGTGTCGTTCCGCAAGTGCGGTTTGAAGGAAACAGTGGTATTTGCTGACAAGTTGCTGCAAGCCGGTTTCCGTCTTGCGACCAAAGCCGGTATTTCCATCTGCATTGACGACATGCTTGTGCCGCAAGAAAAGCACGGCATCATTGCCCGTGCCCAAAAGGAAGTCAAAGAGATCGAGCAGCAATATGTGTCCGGTCTGGTGACTTCTGGCGAGCGTTACAACAAGGTGGTGGACATTTGGGGCAAGTCGGGTGACGAAGTATCCAAGGTCATGATGGCCCAGCTTTCCAAGCAAAAGGTGATTGATCGCCATGGCAAGGAAGTGGACCAGGAATCCTTCAACTCCATCTACATGATGGCCGACTCCGGTGCCCGCGGTTCCGCAGCCCAGATTCGCCAGGTGGCCGGTATGCGGGGTCTGATGGCCAAGCCTGACGGCTCCATCATTGAGACGCCCATTACCGCCAACTTCCGTGAAGGTCTGAACGTGTTGGAGTACTTTATCTCCACCCACGGTGCCCGTAAGGGTCTGGCCGATACGGCGTTGAAGACTGCCAACTCTGGCTACCTGACACGCCGTCTGGTTGACGTGACGCAAGACTTGGTGGTGACCGAGCAAGATTGCGGAACACACGGTGGTTACTTGATGCGCGCCATTGTCGAAGGTGGTGAAGTGATTGAGTCCCTGCGCGATCGCGTGCTGGGCCGCACGGCTGCTGAAGACGTGTTGCATCCGGAAAACCGCTCCGTTCTGGCGCCTGCCGGCTCCATGCTGGATGAAGACCTGATTGACGAGCTGGAATCTGCGGGTGTGGACGAAGTCAAGGTGCGCACCGCATTGACCTGCGAAACCCGCTTTGGCATCTGTGCCAAGTGCTACGGTCGCGATCTGGGTCGTGGCGGTCTGATCAACGGTGGCGAAGCCGTCGGTGTGATCGCTGCCCAGTCGATTGGTGAACCCGGTACACAGCTGACCATGCGTACGTTCCACATCGGTGGTGCGGCGTCGCGTGCGGCCATCGCCTCCAGCGTGGAAGCCAAGTCCAACGGCAGTATCGGTTTCAATGCCACCATGCGTTACGTGACCAACAGCAAAAAAGAGTTGGTGGTGATTGCCCGTTCGGGCGAAATCGTCATTCACGATGAGCATGGCCGTGAGCGCGAACGTCACAAAGTGCCATATGGTGCGATATTGACTGTGAAGGCCGATCAGACCGTCAAAGCCGGTGCCATTTTGGCCAACTGGGATCCGCTGACCCGCCCCATCATTACCGAGTTTGCCGGCAAGGCCCACTTCGAGAATGTGGAAGAGGGCTTAACCGTAGCCAAACAGGTCGACGAAGTGACCGGTTTGTCCACCATGGTGGTTATCGACCCCAAGCGCCGTGGTGCGACCAAGGTGGTGCGTCCCCAGGTCAAACTGATCGACGCAACCGGCAATGAGGTGAAGATTCCTGGAACCGACCACTCGGTGACGATTGGCTTCCCTGTCGGCTCGCTGGTTCAGGTGCGCGATGGTCAGGACGTTGGTCCTGGTGAGGTACTGGCCCGCATTCCCATCGAAGGCCAGAAGACCCGCGACATTACCGGCGGTCTGCCACGGGTTGCCGAGTTGTTTGAAGCCCGTACACCCAAAGACAAGGGCACGCTGGCTGAAATTACCGGTACCGTGTCCTTCGGAAAAGAGACCAAGGGCAAGATTCGCCTGCAGATCACCGATCCCGATGGCAAGGTCTGGGAAGAGTTGGTTCCCAAGGAAAAGAACATGCTGGTGCACGAAGGCCAGGTGGTCAACAAGGGTGAGTCCGTGGTGGACGGCCCGGCCGATCCGCAGGACATCTTGCGTTTGCTGGGTGCCGAAGAGCTGGCGCGTTACATCGTGGACGAAGTCCAGGACGTGTACCGTTTGCAGGGCGTGAAGATCAACGACAAGCACATCGAAGTGATTGTTCGCCAGATGCTGCGCCGTGTGGTGGTCGAGAATGCTGGTGATTCCGCCTACATCAATGGTGAACAGGTGGAGCGCTCCGAAATGCTCAACACCAACGATGCGCTGCGTGCTGACGGCAAGATTCCCGTTACCTTCACCAACTTGCTGCTCGGAATTACCAAGGCATCCTTGTCCACGGACAGCTTCATCAGCGCGGCATCGTTCCAGGAAACCACCCGTGTGTTGACTGAAGCCGCCATCATGGGCAAGCGCGACGAGTTGCGTGGCTTGAAGGAAAACGTGATTGTGGGTCGCCTGATTCCGGCTGGCACCGGACTGGCTTACCACGAGGCCCGCAAAATCCGTGAAAGCATGGACGACGCCGAGCGGCGCGCGATTGCCGATGCCGAAGCCGCCGAACTTGCAGGTGACGTCGAGGCTGCCGCCGAGTCCCACGCAAGCGAAGGTAGCGACGGCGAATAAGCTACCGTTACTACACTAGACATAGCACCCCAAGCCCATCTGAAGAGGGCTCGGGGTGTTTTTTTGTTTTAGGAACCTCACAGAGATAGCATGAACAGCTCGCTGATTTTGTGGATGTCGCTGGCTTTGCTCACCTTCTGGTGTGTGGGCCTGTACAACCGCCTGATGCGCATGCGCGCCCGCGGTCTGAGCGCACTGGGGTCTGTGGACAAGCATGTGCGCCAGTACGCGGAAGTGGTGTATGAGCACGGATTGGACGGCGATAGCGCCGACAGGTCACTGGGCCCGTGGAATCAGTTGCTGACCGATCTACAAGGACTGGATCATGCGCTGAAAGCGGCCAAGTCCGCGCCGTTGGCGGCAGAGGGGCTGACCCGATTGCGGCAAGCCATCGATACGCTGCAATCCGCCTGGCGGCAACTGCATGAGATGCCCGCCGATCTGGCTGGTGCCGTTGTTCCCGCGGTCATGCAGGTTCGCTGGGAAGCCATTACCCAACGGGTTGAGTCCGCGCGCAGTGGTTTCAATCAGATCGCAGCGAAATACAACGAATCGCTGGAACAATTCCCCGCCCGCCTGGTTGTCGCAATCATGGGCTTCAAACCAAGTGGCATGCTCTAAGGGCGACATGAATCAAAAAGAAGTAGCACTGCCCTTGTGGCGCCAGCTCAGCGCAACGGCAAGCATTGTGCAAGCGGTGCGATCCGGGGTGTCTGGTACCGCTGCCTTAGAAGCCGTGGCGCCGCAGTTGCGTCCCGGTGTGCAGGCGCTGGTCTTTCATGTCTGGCGCAATTTGGGGCGTGCCGAGGCCTTGCGCGGCAAACTGGCCAGCCGCACGCCGCCTGCGGCCGCAGATGCCTTACTGTGCTCTGCCCTGGCACTGGCGTGGGATGCGGCGCAGGCGCCGTACGACTGTTTCACCCTGGTGAACCAGTCGGTGGAGGCTGCCAAACACCAGCCAGATACCAAGGCGCAGGCCAATTTTTTGAATGCCTGCCTGCGCCGGTTCCTGCGTGAGCGCGACGCCTTGGTGGTCAGCACGGACGTCGATCCGGTTGCTCTATGGAATCATCCCCTGTGGTGGATCAAGCAGATTCAGCGTGAGCAGCCCCAACATTGGCAGGCCATTCTGAAGGCCGCCAATGGACAAGCACCCATGGTGCTGCGGGTCAACCAGCGAAAAACCAACGCAGCGGACTATTGCATGATGTTGGAACAGGCGGGCATTGCTGCCAAATTGCAGGCTGGGGGCTCCATTGTTCTGCAACGTGCGGTGGGGGTGCAACAGCTCCCCGGCTTTGCCAAGGGGTTGGTGTCGGTGCAAGATGCCGCTGCCCAGATGGCAGCCACGCTGTTGCTGGACGGAATGCCCAGGGGGACAGACCAGCGTATTCTGGACGCCTGTGCCGCGCCGGGCGGAAAGACCGGGCATCTGTTGGAGCTGTCGGATGGACATGTATTGGCCTTGGAAATTGATGGCCGCCGGACCGACCGCATTCGCCAAAATCTGCAGCGCCTGGGTCTGCACGCCGAAATTGTGACTGCAGATGCTTCGCAACCGCAAACCTGGTGGGACGGTCGTCCCTTCGATGCCATCTTGCTCGATGCCCCGTGCACAGCGTCGGGCATTGTGCGCCGTCACCCGGATGTGCGTTGGCTGCGCCGTGAGTCTGACGTGGCCCAACTAGCGGCCATCCAGCAACACATGTTGCAGACCCTGTGGGGGCTTTTGCGACCTGGTGGCCGCCTTCTGTACTGCACCTGTTCGCTATTCAAAGCCGAAGGTGATGGGCAGACCCAAACGTTCCTCACACACAACACCGATGCAGTTTTGATGCCATCCCCAGGTCATTTAATACCCCGAAATGGTGCCAAACTGGGAGCTGTCCCGGACAATGAACCTTGTGATCACGATGGATTTTATTACGCGTTGCTGCAGAAGAGAATGGCCTGAAAAGGCCCTGCGTGCGTTGTGTTTGGGCTGGATGGTTCTATTTGGCGTGCCGGCACAGGCAGATACCGCCACCGATATTTTGCAATACCAGGTGGAACGTGTAGACGACGAAGTCTTGCTCTCCGCGCAAATCGCCTTTGAGCTGCCTTCCGCGGTGGAGGAAGCTTTGCTCAAAGGCATCCCCATGTTTTTCGTCACCGAGGCCGAGGTCCTGCGGGAGCGCTGGTACTGGTCCGACAAGAAGCTTAGTGTCGTCGAGCGCCATATCCGTCTGGCTTACCAGCCCCTGATGCGGCGTTGGCGGATCAATGTCACGGCTGGCCCGGGCCGGGACACCAGTTTGGGGCTGGCCTTGACCCAGAACTACGAATCGTTGGCGGATGCACTGGCTGCTGTGAAGCGGGTTTCCCGCTGGAAGATTGCCGATGTCCCCGATTTGGATGGCAGTCCCAAATATCGGGTGAACTTCAGCTTCAGTTTGGACTTGAGCCAACTCCCCCGCCCCTTTCAGATCGGAGCCCTGGGTCAATCAGATTGGGACATTGCGGCAACCGCCAGCTCGGTAGTGTCTCTGGCACCATTTAAATGACCGACTCCGTGCACACTGGCACGCCTGATCCACTTTTGCGGCGTTCCCCGGCCTTGCGCTGGACATTGGCGGCGGGTGCCCTGAGCATGGTAATCATTGGGTTGGTATTGCTCTACCTGCTGATGCAGGCCACCAACAACCGGGAAATGTACGAGCGCAACTACGCGCGTCTTTTCTACATCAACGTGGTGGTGGCATCCGTGCTGTTTGCCGCCATCGTGTGGGTCGGCTATCGCCTGCTGGCGCGTTTGCGCCAAGGCCGCTTTGGTAGCCGCCTACTGGTCAAATTGGCCATGATCTTTGCGCTGGTGGGGCTGGCACCCGGTTTGTTGATTTATGTGGTGTCTTACCAGTTTGTATCGCGCTCCATTGAAACCTGGTTCGATGTCAAGGTTGAGGGCGCGCTGGAAGCTGGTTTGAATTTGGGGCGCGCTACCCTGGATGCCCTGTCCAACGACCTGACCGCCAAGACCCGGACAGCTGCGGCCCAACTGGCCGAAGTGCCCGAAGGCACCGTGGGCCTGGCACTTGACAGACTGGGCGAACAAATGGGTGCGGTCGATGTCACGATCTGGAATGCCAACGGAACGGCACTGGCCTACTCGGGGCAGTCCCGTTTCCAGCTGAGTCCAGACAAGCCTACTTTTTCGCAGTTCCGCACAGCCAGGGCCGAGCGGTCCTTATCCTGGATTGAAGGCTTGGATGAAGCTGCCGGCAGCAATCCGGGTGGTGTGCGCATCAAGGTCTTGGTGCCGCTCTCCAGCACTGCATTGGGGCTGGCACCTCAAGTGCGCTATTTGCAGGTAAGCAGAGTGTTGCCACCCAACCTGGTCGCCAATGCGCTGGCGGTGGAAAGTGCAAATCGTGAATACCAGGAAAGAGCCTTGGGGCGTGAAGGCCTCAAGCGCATGTACATCGGAACCCTCACGCTGAGTCTATTCTTGGCCGTGTTTGGTGCAGTTTTGTTAGCGGTCATTCTGGGGGACCAAATTGCGCGGCCTCTATTGATGCTGGCCGAAGGCGTCAGCCAGGTTGCCGCCGGCGATCTAACGCCAAAGCTGACCCTGCAAGGCAATGACGAACTGGGGGGGCTGACCCGCGCGTTCGCCTCTATGACCAAGCAACTGGCCGATGCACGCCAGACCGTGCAACAAAGCATGGCGCAGGTGGATGCCGCACGCGCTAATCTGCAAACCATTTTGGACAACCTAACTGCCGGGGTGATTGTGCTGGATGCGCAGGGCACCATCCGGTCTTCCAATCCGGGGGCGACGCGCATCCTCCAGGTACCGCTGATGGAGCAAGAGGGGCAGTCATTGGCGGGCATCGAAGGACTGCAGGAATTTGGAAATGCCGTGCAAACCCAGTTTGCCGACTTTTTGGTGCAGCGAACCGAGCAAGGGGTGGATCACTGGCAGCGTTCTTTTGAACTGGGCGCTGGCACTTCGCCACAACACGGGCCGTTTGACAAGACATTGACCCTGGTAGCCCGGGGAGCCGAGTTGCCTGGCGACGAGCGCCTGCTGGTGTTTGATGACATCTCCGACATCGTGTCGGCCCAGCGGGCGCAGGCGTGGGGCGAAGTTGCACGCAGGCTGGCACACGAAATCAAAAACCCACTCACCCCGATTCAGCTATCGGCGGAGCGTCTGCAGATGAAGCTTGCTGGCAAACTGGAGCCCACTGAACACGCGATCATGACCAAGTCGGTCAAGACCATCGTGGACCAGGTGGACGCGATGAAGCGCCTAGTAAACGACTTCCGCGATTACGCCCGCTTACCCGCTGCAGAATTGAAACCGTTGGATCTGAATGCACTGGTGGAGGATGTGTTGCAACTCTATGACAGCGAAAAGCCTGGCGTGCCTATCAGGCTCGAACTGGATACAGCCAGCCCTCTAGTGTTGGGGGACGTGCAGCAACTGCGCCAGGTCATTCACAACTTGCTGCAAAACGCACAGGACGCCAGTGAATCGTCCAAGACCATTGATGCTGGCGATTCCAGCATCATATTGCGAACGCAGTTTCTGCCCTCCATGGGACGGGTTCGTTTGAGTGTGCTGGATTGCGGCGGCGGTTTTCCAGAGCACATTCTCAAACGTGCGTTTGAGCCCTATGTCACCACCAAAACCAAAGGCACCGGATTGGGGCTGGCTGTAGTGAAGAAAATTGTCGATGAACATGGCTCACGAATCGACATTGTCAACCGCGTTGCAGACGGAAATGTATTCGGTGCGCAAGTATCGTTATCATTGGCGGTCGCAGACGGCGACACAGCGACTGCGGCACCGCACAGTGGCACCTAAGGGACAACACAAACAACATGGCAAACATACTGGTTGTTGATGACGAACACGGCATTCGGGATTTGCTTTGGGAAATCCTCAATGACGAAGGTCACAACGTTGAGCTGGCCGAGAATGCGGCACAGGCGCGTGCAGCACGTACCCGCGAACGTCCGGATCTGGTGTTGCTGGACATCTGGATGCCCGACACAGACGGTGTGACCCTTCTGAAAGAATGGTCCTCGGCAGGTGTCCTCACCATGCCGGTGATCATGATGAGCGGCCATGCAACGATCGATACCGCGGTAGAAGCCACCAAGATCGGCGCGTTAGCGTTTTTGGAAAAGCCCATTACTTTGCAAAAGTTGCTCAAGGCCGTGGAACAGGGGTTGGCACGTAGCAGTCTCAATAAGTCCTTGGCGGCTGCGGCTGCGCCTCGTCCCTTGGTAGCCCCGGTGGAAACCATGGGTTATGTCCAACCGGTAGTAGCTGGACCGGTGGAGGCCGGCCTGCAGGCCAGCCAGAATTTTTTGCTGGACAAGCCCTTGCGCGAAGCGCGCGACGAGTTTGAGAAGGCCTATTTTGAATACCACCTCTCCAGAGAAAACGGTTCCATGACCCGGGTGGCAGAGAAGACTGGTTTGGAGCGCACCCATTTGTACCGCAAGCTCAAACAGCTTGGAGTGGACCTCACCCGCGGCAAACGCAACGGAATTTGATGTGCAAGGCGACGGAATGCATGAATTTCGCTGCTATAATTTAAGGCTTAGGCCCGGTAGCTCAGTCGGTAGAGCAGAGGATTGAAAATCCTTGTGTCGGTGGTTCGATTCCGCCCCAGGCCACCAAGTTTCTAAGCCCTTGATTCGTAACGGATCGAGGGCTTTTTTACTTCTGTAGTGCTCGCAAGCCTCTTGGATTGGTACACCAAGCAGGTACACCGTGACACTTTCGCACCCTAGAATTGACGTAGCAAAAACACCGCGACGGCGATCATTCATGGCTCAACCTTTCAAGGCTCCAAGCGGGGTTTACTACATCCGTCGAAAGGTTCCTGATGACCTCCGATCAGCCTTAGGGCGCGAATACAAGCGTTCACTGCAAACCCGTGATCCCAATGAGGCAAAGCGACTGTTCGCACTTGAATGGGAGTCCAGTGAATCGTTGTTTGCCGTTGCAAAAGCGCAAAAGGCCGGGGCCGCATCCTTGACCCATCGTGACATGCGAGTCTTGGCCCAAAGCTGGCATGACGCCGAACTTGCCCAAATGGAAGCCTCTGGCGATTTCGCCCGCTGGCTTGCTGAGGGCGGTCAAGTGACTATCGAGCATGGGGATACGTATGAGGAGCACGTCCCCATGGTCACGCTGCAAGAGGCTTTGAACGATGATCCAGCGTCCGAAAAGTTGGTGGATACAGAAGGGCTTGTCCGTGGCGCTCTGCGTGCTAAGAGCGTCCCGATGCCCGCCCAAGGTTCCCCTGAGTTGGAAAGCCTGAGGGCGCTATTCAGGGAGCAATGGCTGAAATTGAGCGAAACAGCACTATCGCGCTATCGGGGAAATTGGACAGTATCTAAGTCTCCCCTTGCGGGTGAACCCCTGAGCTTCGAACTGACTAAGCCGACTGCGAAGCCTGCGAGGGGCCTGTTATCCGTTTTCGAGGAGTACGCCCAAGACAGATTGCTGACTGACGGGAAAACGCGGGCCGTACAAAGGTCAATTGATGCCTATCGTGCACTCTCGGAGGAGTTCATAGAATTACGCGGGGATTTACCTGTGTCGGAGATTACCCGGGAGGTCGTCAGTCAGTACCGGGCTGACATTGCAACCATGCCAGCAAAAGGCGAGGGTATCCGTAAGTTAACAGCCCGCCAGAAGATTGCGAAGGCTAAGGCCGAGGGCCTCCCACTGATTGAAGCAGCCACGATTAGGAACAAGGTGCGCGGAATCTCTGCCATTCTTAGCTATGCCCTGCGCATGCAACTGATCACAGAGAACCCAATCATTGCGGGCGGCATTGGCAATGCTGCGGCCAAGGCAGCAAGTAAGCGCACTACGGGTAAACGTGTCAGGAACTTCTATGATGAATCCGATCTATCACTGATTTTCAACAGTGCCATATTCTCTGTTGAGGGCTGGACCCCGCCCCGTGCGGACTTTGGTAAAGCTTGGTACTGGATGCCATTCCTGATGTACTACACCGGGGCACGCCGCGAGGAGCTTGCACAGTTAGCGGTCCGGGATGTCAAAACTGATCAAGCAGAGGTTGGGCCTTACCTGAGCATTTTGAATACAGAGGGGGAGGAGGACGGCGACCGTGGCGTAAAAAACGATGGAAGCCGCCGATCTATCCCATTGCATCCTGATCTGATTGCGCTGGGGTTCCTTGAGTACGCTGACGCTTTGCCCAAGGGTGGGCAGTTGTTTCCGAAGCTTGAGGCTAACCCCGCAGGCTATTTCGGTGCGAACTTTGGCAAGCGTTGGGCAGACTACCTCCGCAAGACAGTCGGCCTTAGTAGTTCTGCAAATCCCTCACACGGCTTTAGGCACACGTTCAAGACCCTTTGCCGAAAGGTGGGTATCCATGAGGACGTGAGTGATGCGATCACGGGGCATTCCGGGACCGGCAGCGTGTCCCGCGACTATGGGGAAATGCCCTTATTGAGGATGGCGGAGGAGTTGAAGAAGTACCCGTCGGCACCATCGGTTCCTATATTACGGAGGGCATCCTCTGCGTAGCGTTTTGAAGTGCGCATTTCACTTTTGTCAAATTCCCACATATGTATCCTACAGATACAAAGGGTTGAAGGAGTTGAATTTGAATCCCCATTCTGAATTGAGTTGTGACGACGGTGTTCAAGACCTGACGGCACAATTCCTGAGTTCACCACTAGCTGAGCAAACGCCAGTTGCGACCGCTGGAACCAAGCGCGATCCAAGCATTTTTGTAAAGTCCCTAGAGGTTGGCCGAGATGCCAAAAAGGTTCTGAACGAACGCTTAGCGCAAATGATTGCAATGGACCCGCATAAATACGCGGGACTACACCTTCGTCTCTCATTGGAATCTCGCCCGAAGAGTAAGCCGGGAGCATCCAAGGTACTGCTTGCCTTGATTGATTTAGTTCTCACGCCCAGCGGCGCGGCGATGACTCAAACCGATTGTCGAAACAAGGTCCATGCGAGCTATCCAGAGCATGCAATGTTCAAAGACTGGACTAAGCCGTTGCCCCAATGGGCCTGTGCTCACGCTGATAAGCTGATTGCGACCATGAATCCTGCAATTGCGGGCATTAAGGTCTACAGCAAGACATCCCTGCGGGATATCCATAACGGTGCAAAAGCCGCCTTCGCCCAAGCTCGTGGGGAAGGGCAAGTATTCAAGGCCAAGATCACTGTTCACCCTGACTGCGTTCTGATCAATGACACTCGGATCATGCTAAGCATAAACAACAGCAATGGAAAAGCATACACAACATTAAGGATCAGCCGTGCCGCACTGCTAGCTGCCTTGCAGTAGGCGGTTCATTACCCATGGCCAATAGATAGCCCAAACCTGTCTTTTGGCTGTGCGCTTTAGCGTCAGACACTGCGCACGCATGCCGTATCTGTATCTGTATCTGCCAATGTGGTTTTTTCGTCCATCAACGCGGCTCAAATTTGGCTCAGAAAAACGAAGGGGCACCTCCGATCCGTTGGGGAGTAATAGCCCCCATACCCCCCTGACGGGGGAGGCGGCTCCAACACCTGACTTGTGGTTGAGGCTCTCAACGGATTGAGGGGGGCGCACGCCCCGAGTTGGCTATCCAACTTATTGAATCACTCGATCTCTGAGGCGCATGATTGTTTGTCTACTTGTCCCGTATTGGCGGGCCACAGCAGCCACAGAAAGGCCGCTAGACAGCTTTTCTTGGGCAGTGCGTGCATCTGCATCGCTGAGAGCTTGAGGGCGTCCTAACGGCGTTCCTGCTGCCCGTGCCCTACTCAGTCCGGCCTGTGTTCTTTCGACTAGCAAATCACGCTCGAACTCTGCTACAGCAGCAAGAACGCCCATAGTCATCTTTCCTGCTGCGCTGGTCAGGTCTACGCCACCAAGGGCAAGGCAATGCACCCTTACGCCTAACCCTGTCAATGCCTCAACGGTAGAGCGAACATCCATGGCGTTGCGGCCCAAGCGATCCAGCTTAGAAACTACGAGGATGTCTCCCTCCTCAAGCTTGTTCAGCAACTGGGCAAACCCGGCACGCTCTGATGCTGGCACGCTGCCTGACACGGTTTCCACTATTGTTCGCTGAGGCGTGACCTTAAAGCCAGCCGCAGCTATTTCAAGAACTTGGTTATCTGTTGTTTGATCAAGGGTGGAAACCCTGCAGTACGAGAAAACTCTAGACATGTGATTCCTATGGTGTCCGAAAAGGAGGTCCATTAAATCAGACTGTCCTTAAGTCTGTCAAGGCTAGGTTTTGGACACCCCTTAAGCCTATGCCCGTAAACGGTCGATTTTGGGCATGTCGATTACCCTAGCCATCGAGCATACTGCGATGCCTAGCCGCCATTCTTCATGCGCTTAATGAGCTGTTCCATTGACCGTTCACGATCAGCACTGTTTGAAACGTGTTGCTCTTGGTCCTTAGCGGCGGGCACCTTCTCCTCGATTGGGATCCCCGCAATCGCAAGTGCCTCCTGTTCACGATTTGAGGTTGAGGAGCCAACAACTAAATGCTTGTATCCGTAATAGACAGCAAAGATTGCAACAACAGGCCCAAGCATAAGCCCGACACTTCGGTCATAGGAATCCAACCAAATGAATGCACCTACTAGCCAAAGGGTGGCTGCGAATGTAGCCAAGCGAAATCCGTATGCTGCTCCCCACCATTTGCTGCGCAAGGGCTTTAGGGCGAACTTCGGGTGATCCACAAGCCAAGATGCGATCAAGCCACCCGCCACGCATAGACTCACTGTAATAGGGCCGCGAATCATTACACGCAGTTGACTAAATACAAAAACCATGCCGATAAAGGCGATAGCAAATCCGGCGATAAAAGCGAGGGTCTTCTTCATTTGATCTTTCCATTTTTGTTTATGAGTCAGGCTTTGTTCATTGTTCAATGAACTGCCGAAGCGAGCACCATATTGCAACGTGCTGAGTAATCAACGCGGTGCCTAGTTTGTACATATGTGAGCCCAGATTTCTGGTGCGCCCACTATTGCTAAGCGAATAGTGTTGGCGTAGATAGTTGTCGAACTCGAAGCAGCACCGGTTGAATCGGGTGATTCATGTACTGATTGGCAATTTGATCGGTCTGGTCGTACACGCGGTTGATATCGCTGTTCTGCAAAATGCTCCATAGCTCACGCGCATATGGCAAAACATTGGCATTCGAGAGTGCGCGAATGGACATGATCCACACAGGAATTCCGGCAGCTACATATTGTTCAATTGGGCTAGTGGAACTGTAGGACACCTTCTGCATTTCTATAAGACGGAGGTTAAACATGGACCCGAGACCTATCTGTTCATCGGTGAGCTTGCTGCCGCTATACATAGCCTCAGTCAAAATGCGAAAGGTGCTTTCTCGATTACTTTCGCTGAGATAAACCAGCTTCGCAAGCGCCACTATTACACTCACCTTTAACACAGAGCGTTCTGTGACACCGAGAGGCTGATAGTTTTTGAGTACCTTTTCTGCGTCTCTCGCAAAGTTGTTGGCTACAAAGGATGTAGCCAAGTTTTTAATGAATCCCATTACGACTCCTTTTTGGAACAGAAACTATCACTGAATCTAAGATGTAGATGGACAGGGCGAGCCGAGCGCTCTGCTTGGACTCCCCCACAGGTTTCAGTGTTAGGTATTGGGCTGGGCCATCCAAACCATAAGCACCGATTCCTCGTGGCTAATAGCATCCGGGGTAACTTCCGGCGCCGATCCCAAATCGCACTGCGAGAGTGAGAAACCCGAGCCATATCCGCTTCTGCTTCCCATAAAGTTGATGGACTTGACTGCCATCAGTTTCAGGCCCGATGCGTCGGCTAAGTCTTTCGCTGCCTCTTTGGCGTTTACAACAGCACTGATGCGGGCACCCTTTTCCATGGCTGCGTGATCCCGAACCACAAAGGTGATGCCGATATCCGGCTGGCTATCGCTATTTGAGAGTTCCTCGAACACCCGGCCCAGCAAGACGTTATCGACAGGGATAGTCACTCCCAGCTTTTGGGTAGCCTGATAGCCATGAAACTGCCTTTTTGCAGAGTCATACTGATCTGTCCAAACCTCAGATACGCCGTAAGACTTGGTAACCGCTGACTCGGTGCAACCTGCTCGGGTCAACGCAAGGCTGACAGCGCTGACCTTGGTGTTTAGACCCTCGATGGTTTGGGCGTAGGCTTTCTTCTGTGAAAGCACTGACAGATTGATGCTGATGCCATCCGGCATGGCGCTTGCATTGCCGTAACCCTTAACCGTAATCTCTGCCGCTTGTTCCATTTGATGCTCCCTTAAATTGATTGTTTGTTGATCCATGTTCGCACAGCCGCAACTGTTGCAAACAAAGGTTCGGACATTCCGGTGTCTGCGTTGGTCGTTAGGCCGCCAGCAAGGTATCGGCCATTGGCAAACACGTCCCAGCCAGTCTTGCGTATGACCATAGGCGGATGGGCATTGACAGGGCAGGGGCTCAAGCACTGAAAAGCGGCGGGGCGAGCAAAGTAGGTCCGTTCGGCTACTTCAATCGTCACTTCCTCAACCAAATGGCGGAATTGGAAGCTCTCGCGGGTCTGTGGGGGCACAGGGGCGACCTGCCCACGGAATGCACGCCATTGGGCTTGTGTGCGCTTGCAATGCGGACAAGCAGCCTCAGGGCACAGCAGTTGCAGCAGCACGGACCGCTCAAGCCTGACCGAGCAAAAGCTGTATCCGAATACCTGCTTGCCGCCCTTCAATCGCCGCGTGCGGACTTCCACCACACCGCCCTTGAGGCTCGAACTGATGCACGCACTTGCTCGCATACCCGTGGACGCTGCGAGTTGCAAGCTGGCTTGCTCTTCCATCTGTTCAATCATCTTTCCCTCCCGAAGTTGAAGACCCAAAAAGAAGATCGCACCACGTATCGGAGCTTTTGGGCTGCAATACGGCGGGTGCGATCTACGAGCATTGAGGTTCGCAGACGCGGCAAATAGCGTCAATAGGGTGCGTGGCCCCGTGGCAACGGGAGGGCTTGCCGTGTCTGACTGCTTGTGTTAGCGCAGTGACTGCCCCCCC
>Ga0138256_10002179_pt1 | contig 21123 bp, 35 predicted proteins | sample KNB2016incub_MG_FD_105486 | JGI IMG/M metagenome (GOLD analysis project Ga0138256, IMG submission 105486) | Active sludge microbial communities from wastewater in Klosterneuburg, Austria - KNB2014incub_MG | ecosystem: Engineered > WWTP > Activated sludge > Unclassified | place: Austria... | reverse complement strand
TCCCAAGACCATCAGTTAAATTAAAATTTATTGTATTATTTTTTGTCACATTATCTTTTCTTTGATCAGATACTTTAGTTGGAGATGGGAATTTTATTTCTAAGAATTTGCCCCATTGCTTTTCATTAATAATATTAACTGGAGATGCATATTCCATTTTATAATTATGGTCAACATCAGTTATATCAAAATAATAATTTGATAGGTCTACTTGGGACGATTCATCAAAATTAAATGTGTATACTCTTATATGAAACCCTTTATAATCATCAAATACCCAATCAATTGGAATATGTACCTTGATCGTATCGTACCTTATTGGGATTGATGACGGGAAATTCTTTACTTGAAGAAATCCTAAGCTATTATCAATTTTATTTGGAACAAGTGGGTCAGATTTTATTGATGAATACCTGTTTGATGTAGGGTCTATCTTATATAGTGTACTATATAAGTCATTGTTGGTATCGCTGTCATCAGTAGAAATAAATGATCTTATATTGGTCTTATCATTTATTAAAATATTATATGGTTCACTTATTAGATCACCATCATCGTATAGATACTCAATCAGAACATTATTATCTACATTAATAAACCTTGATGACCTCATTTAAATATCCCATTTTAAGGATATATATTAAAGATCTCCTTTTTAGTAACTATTTTAGTTTAGATGTGATATAATCATATACTTCCCTTTTAAGATCATTGTCTTTTAGTTCTGGGTACTTATATTTCAGTTCCTTATAAAGGTCTTGCTCATTAACTTTAAGATTATCAATTTTTAAATTCATATTATTAATGATATCTTCTATTCCATTTGCCTCCGTTTCAAGATTTATTAAAATTTCCATTAATTTATCTTTGGCTGTTTCTATATCAGTTATTTTCTTCTCTTCTATTTTCTTCTGAAGTTCGTGTAGTTCTTTAGTTCTATCATCTATGGATATTAATAGATTTTTTGCGAATTTATCATATTCATCCATATTTGACTTTATGGATAAGTATTCTTTTCTTATATTAAGAGCTCTTTTCAGGTATATTTCTTGTATCATCTTTTACCTTTTTTGATTTCCTCCTAGTTACTGGTGATTTTGGTGTAGATGGGGTATCTTCTACTATACTCTTTGGTGAAGATTCTTTTGAATCTTTTGAATCTTTTAAATCCCCCTTTTTACTATCACTGACCATTTTCCTAATTTTATCTGAGATCATTTTCTTGATTTCTTCAGGATTTTGTAAAAGATTTTTAGTAAATTCATTTGATAAATACTCAATTATAGAGATTTCATATGAATCTTCCATCATTTCAATAAAATCTAACCTTGGTATTTTATTTTCAATTTCTAGATCTATTTTTAGATCAATTGTCCTTTTAACATTTTTAAACATAATAGTTATTGGATCTTGTTGAAAGGGAATGTGTCCATTTGAATTCTGGGTCGGAGAATCTTCGGAATTTCTAACTTCCACTTGACGACTATTATCCTCATCTAAAAATTTAGAAAATTTTTCATTTTGAGATTTTAGATCAGGGGATTCTATAACTCCATACTTTTTTAATATCTCAGCCTTTTCATCATATGAATTATCAATGATGATAGCACTTTCATCAGATGGCATTCCATACATACTATCAGAACCAGATACTTGGAGATCATCAATTGGTAATTTATCCTCAGGTATTGCTTTTACAGCATTTGACAATTGATCAAGTAAATTTATACTAGATCCTTGAAGAAAGGTAGATGGATCTACTTTTTCGTCCTCTATATTTATTTCAAATTTCTTACCTTCGTTCATTCCTTGCATTCCTTGATTTTGTACTAATGTTAATGGCTTATAATAAGTAGAATCCAGTAATCTATCAACATGTATTTTTTCTCTTTCATTAGTTATTGCTATATTTTGATATATGTCAATGATTTTAAATTTATCATTGGTCAATAGATCAATAAATTCTTTGTTTATTAGGTTCATTTAAAATGATATATTTATTTTTTATACACAAAATGTCACATATGTTTAAACAACATGGAGCGTAATTCACCTTTCTAAAATCCAACTTTCTATTTATTTTGTATTAATTCTGGATTTTTATAAATATTTCCGATAACGATTTTATTAAATTCACTTAACCAATTTTGGTTTATTCCTGGTAAACCAACACTACTTAGATCGGTGGTTATATTAGTTACAAATCTAGCTGACCTATCATCATATGTAATAAAGTGTTTCACCTCTCTCATCATTGAGTCATATGATATTATAACATCACCTTCATAGACATCAATCCCATTCTTATCCTTTAGTCCAGTGAACATCATAATTATGAATTCCCCAGTTACCCATGATTCCTGTAAAGACAAACAACCAGATAGACGTAAAACTGGGCCTATCTGGTCATCTGGCATATACATTCGTCCTGTTACAGTATCAAATGCTCTGAATTTAATTTCACGTTGGTGTATTTTACTTACCACCATTTTGGATTAGAGATCAGAAAAGAAATCATCATCAGACTCAGATGTACTTGAGGATTCACTTGTCATAGACTCCTCAAAATCAAAATCACTGGATGATGGGTTTGATTCTTTGGACATTGAATTAGATGATTTACCTGTCATAAAATCAATGATCTCATTTATCTTTGATTGTTGACTTTCATCTAATTTTTTAGGACCAAAATCTTCTAAATTATGTTGTCTATCCATCAAAAATTCTCTTACAATACTCTGAGCTTTTGGATCAATTTTACCATCTTTCAATGGAGCATGTTTGAACACACCTTTTGAGAATATCTGAATTGATGATGTTTCTGGCTTGAACATTGACATTTTATAGTCTGGATAAGTATCATCACCTGTAGATATTTCTTTTACTAATAGTACAAAATCCTTACCATTTGATAGATCAAATACATTTACACCAACCCCAGATATTTCACCATTTTTTTCGGCATTGATCTTATCTTTAATAGTTTTTCCATATTGGAATACCATTATTTTTCCTACTAGTTCAGGTTGCTGCTCATCTTCCAACACAAGAACATATGAATAGTATTTTCTTGAATAATTTAGCATTTTAGCTCTTTCTTGAAGAATAGCATTTTTAGAATTTATAAGTTGATAGTACAGATCTGATAGTGTACATTTTTCTCCAAAATTCTTTGGAGAATCATAATACCCTGATATTTCTCTCATTGACTTAATATCAACATAGTGACTTATCTTTTCAAGAGCACTTTGTCCCACTTTACCTTCAGTAGTGAGATTAGGTAGGAACCTAACTACACTTCGATATCCCTTTTTCTTGTCTTTTGCTTTTGATAGATCTACTCTATAGATCCCATCAGTATTTGCTTTTGTAGGTTCATTTAAGAATTCCATTTTATCATCTAGTCCACCATCAAACAATTCATCAATTTCGTTTTCCATTTATATTTTATTTTTATTTATATCAGAGATTTCTGATTAATAATTATATATATGGGACTTTGAAAGTTTAATAGGTTTCAATCACTTCGTGGATTTTTTCCTGGATCGATGTTTAAAAGGAGAGATTAAATTCTTGAAATTCCAACCGGGTATAAAATCTTTATTTCTCTTTTCGAAATCTTCATATGATTCTATTCCACTATCAATTGGATTTCTCATGTATTTAAGATTAGATCCTTTATCCATATTCATTATTCGATCACCAATATCTATACCCTTTGATATTTTCCTAACTCTATTTAGTTGATCTATATTATGTTGACTAGGTAAAGCCTCTTCTAACTTTTGTATTATTTCAATAGATCCATCCGAGTTAAATTTAGCCACCAAATCATCATCTATTATCGGGACCTCCATTCCTATAAGATCAGTATTTAGATTATCGGGACCGAATGACTTTATGGACTTTCTACCATTATCATCGACAACAAAGTCAAAATTTTCATTGTCATTTTTTAGTATCATATGTTTTATTCTACTTTTAACAGATATAAATTCATATGTGGTTCCCACTGGTTTTAATCTACCTCTTATTATTAACATTATTATCTATATATAATATTATTCAAATCGAAAAACAAAATAATTAGTGTATGTATAATACAATATGAAAAGTGAGGTGAAAATTGAATTGGATAATTCAAAATTAATAAGACTGTTTTTGGGAAAGGTTTATAAAAATAAAGGTCTTAATAAGATACCTTTGATTATTAAGAAATCAGATGATCCACTATTCTATTCAGTGGTTGACGAAATGGATAATGATATTATAAGAATTTTGAATAAGGATGTTATAGATGGCTTTCTACGAGCTCTTGTCCAAAAGCAAAATAAGGAAATAAGAATATATCCCATTTCAACTAATTTCATTGAAGAGGATGGGAGATATAACTTTTATTGATCTAGAATTTTACTAATTTTAGATTTTCTGAAGTCTTTCATATTCATAAATCTACTAGCATCAAAAACTCCATTTATCTTCTCTAGAAATATCATATCATGATACTCTTGATGGATATATGAACAAATATATTTTCCAAATATCTCAATAGGAGAATTTTCCAACCCCTTAGTATCTATACATATTAGAATATCATTCTTTTTGAATCCATGACTACTTACACCCATTTAGATCCTTGGATATTTTAAATTATCTAAGTTATCCATCATTTTCTGAATATGTGGAGGAACTGGCTCATACATATTTTTCCGACTTGTCCACTTCTTATTAAGGAAGTTCAACTTATTCAGATCAATTCCACAATTCTTTTTAGTAATATGACCTTCGTTAAAAATTTTGATCATATCATGGATAGATAATATTGGATATTTCTTATCAAAATTTGCATCAGGATGAGCCCACCCAAGTTTAAATATCCAATTAAGCACAGCTTCCTTATTAAAATCCTTGTAAAATTCCATGGAACTTGTCCCATCTCTTTTAGAAATCTTTCGACCACTTTGGAAAAGAAGCCCGGCATGATGAACATTTGGGAATGTCTTTTCGCCCTCAACAGAAGATATCATGTTCCATATTTTAACTTGCTTTTCTAGATTATTGATATGATCCACTCCACGAATAATATCAGTAATATCGTAGTCATAATCATCCAATATAGAACAAAAGTTATAAGTTGGATACCCATTATTCCTAAGTATCACCATTTTATATCCACCCATATCAATCTCATACCCATTTTCTGTTTTGACACCAATCTTTTTGGCAACTTCTAAATATCGATCTAATCGACTAGATTGTGAGAATGTTAGATCATAATCTAGCTTGAAAGATTTCATGGTATCATAGATATAATCAACATTTTCAGGTTTATTTCTTTCTAGGTCAGTATCATCTATCCTAAGAATAAATGTCCCATTATTGGACCGAGCCATCAGATAGTTCAATAATGCAGTTCTAAGGCTTCCAATATGGAATAGTCCTGTTGGGGATGGGCTAAATCGTGTTTTCATCTTACAAATATACAAAAAATATTTTAATATTAGACTTGATTTAAAGATCTTAAAAATCTACCAAGATCACTATCATTTGGATATTTAATACAATTATCATCCAAATGTCCAATAGATGATCTATACTCTTCACCAAGGATTGAATCATTCGGGTAATTTTTACAAATAGATGATTGCTCAAATGGTAATTCCAATAATTCCATAAGTTGAGATTGTAGATTATTCATGTTAATTATTTTGTAATTAAATATTTTTTTGGTATAGAAACAAGATTGTAATTTTCTTTTTTTGCTTCTTTGTTCTGGAATAAGATGGAAGATCCAGATCTCCAGTTCGAAAAGCAAATATAGTCAGTATTATAGTGTTTAACATTGCCAGATGTTGTAATTAATACAAGTTGGTCTTGATAAGTGTGATTTACCAGTGGTTTTACTTGACATGTATATGTCTTACCATTTATATCAAATTCAACATCTATCCCTAATACTAAATCTTTATAAGATGAAGTTGGCACTTTGTTGGGAGTGACATTAATATCTTTTTTTAACATTATTATTTCCTTTATATATGATATAGCTAGATCTTCATTTTTATCACCAGCTTTCTCAGTAGCTTTGATAATTTCAACTATTTTTGGTAAATATTTACTATTTTCTAAAAAAAGTTCTTTTGAATTGGTCTTAATGAGTTCTATAACTTCATTGAAATTGGATAGTTTAAACTCCCTTACTAGATAAGACAATACACTTAAATTTGTATTTACTTTATTTAAAATGGATATATGCCTTCCTTCATTAGATTCAAAACTCCTTGGTTTTATAAATTCTCCAAATCCTGGTATTAGTATAGTATCACCATACATTCCTCTAAGTACAGTATCAATAAATCCCTTATAGGTATTAAATTGACTTCTGGAAATTGAAAAACTTCCAAGATTATAATTCTCCCTGATCAATGAAAATTTATTCATATAATATATATTAAAATCCCAATGCACTAATTATTTTTTCAAGAATTGATTTCTTCAATGGTTTCTCGTAGACAAAGTATCCAGGTCTTCTTTCTTTCATATTAGATAATATTTCCTTTACTTTCTCTTTAATAAATCTATTACTTTTTATTGCAACAAATTCATGAGTACTAAATAGAGATGTCTTCTGAATATTCTTATATCCCTTTTCATAAATATCAATTCCATTATTAATATTATCCATACTTATCTCATGTAGAGACTTACCTGATAATACCATAATTTTATCCTCTTCAATGAATACTTTCAGAAACTTATTCTCATCAAGTTTACTCACAAATGTGTGTTTGGAGGTATTTTCAAAATACTTCAGTATACTTTTTTTAATTTCTTCTTTCATTTTGTTTTTTGTTTTTTGTTTTTGTCCATTATCATATGGATAGTTTTTTTTCCTAACTTACTTGTCTTCTTTAATTTAATCAGAAAGGATTGACTTTTAATACCACCAAACATATTAGCATTTGAATGTAGTTCACAAAATGATGTTGTTAATAGTGTGAGTACTGTTTCAATTGATGTTTTGTCTATGAAATTTTTCAGATCCTCGGATCTTATAGTGTGGAATATCATATCCTTAGAAATAAGATCTTTTACTATAATATTATTTGATATTTTAGAAAATACTTGGGATGAAATATTGGAATGGTCAGGAAAGTGATTTCGACCTTCCTCATCTACATATAGACAATATGGCTTCCCACAATCATGCATTTTTTGATATTCCTCAATATCATCATATTTATGTAAATTATTTAGAATGAATTCTTTATGTTCTTCAAACCAATCAGGTAATTTCCAATCTAATTTATTTTCCCCAATTAGATCATTGAAATATTTATGAACTGATATACCATGTTCTAAAATATTTTGTGTAGTTTGTTGGGTCGTCAACATGGCATTAATTACATCGTCGTAACTTTTTATTTCTTCTATCTATGTCATTTTTATTTTCATTTTTTTAAAATTTTATTTATTAATATCCTTCTATTATCAACCAAATTATCTATATGATATACTGGCTTTATTCTCATATCTAGTAGTTTTGAGTAGTACCCAGAGTTATTTTCAATTTGGATAATAGAACTCATAGCTATTTCCTTAGACCCATACACTTTATGAGGACTTTTGGTTACCCACCCACTTTTTGCGACATTTTTATATTTACATTCAATTACCCATCCATAAAGTTTGAATGATTCTTCAGAAATTTGCGGTTCTTGATACTTAAGATCTATATTTTCTATTTCATATCCATACATATTATTATTGAAATATGGTAGTTCTTTTAAGTTTGATTTACAATAACAACATTCATAGTTAAATACTTCCTTTGATAGAATATAGGTCCCGGATCTTGAAAGGGATATTTTTCGACGGAATCGTTTAATGAGAAAATTAAACATGATAATAATGAATTTATCTAACTTCATTTCTTATCATTATTTTTTAGCGATAATGGTAAATTAGATAAAGATCTACGCACATCATGCGTGCCAAATACACAAATTGATGTCCATTGATCAATATCCGGTTCGAAAAATTTAACTGATGGAGTTATTTTTTCAAGGCGGTCATAAATAGTAAGTAATTCTGATTCTGACTTTGCTGATAATGATATGATGGAATTGGATTCCATCTTCCACTTTTTAAATGTGTCTGGATGAGTATATGCAAAGTCTGCAACTGAGTGCTGTCCTTGGACACATTGATAACCAGGATTTATATCTCCTCTGGTTATTACTAGGAGTTTCGATTGTTTTTTATTTTTTATCTACTTCATTATTCTATATATTAATTTTTATTTATATAAATAAAAATGGAAAGGTTGTTAGATGAATGTGTCCGTTAAAATTACTTAAATTTGTGCGTTGGGAAAAATTCTTTTTGTTTTCTTCACTGAACTCAATTAGAAGTACCAATGTAGCACTTGCACATAACGATTGGGTGTATATGTAGTGGTGGATTGAGGGCAGAAATGTTTGTTTAACCACAAAACTTCATAGAAAGAGCAACTGTTGAAATTAAAGATGAAACCACCATTACATATACACCTTGTTATGTATAGGTGTGGTTAAGTTTAGATAAATGTTGATTAGAAGTAGGAACAAAAACAAAAAGAATTTTAGGGTGGATTTTTTAAATTGAATATTTATATATAAAAGAAAAGATGTGAGATTTGAGAAAGTTTATAGCAACCACCATAAGAGAATATTTGAATGAAAACACATCAACATTCAATCCACATAAATTTAATTCATTTTCAGAATTAACTGAGCAGAATTTATATGATATGGCTAAATGGGGATTAGAGAATGATTTATCAAGTGGCGCTTGGGATGATGCAGATACGTTAGATGAAGCGATAATAAATGTTGTTAATAGTTTTAAATTACTTTTGGGAGATAAATTTCCTGATGGGTTTAATGGAATACCAAACCCAGTTACGATTTATAGATTTGTCGTATTAGATAATCTAAAAGATTTAAACACTAAAAATCTCGGATATTCTTGGTTTACTAACCCAAATAGAATTAAAGACCCAGATTTCAAACAACAACTTTTTCATTTAAAAACAAAAAATTTATACTTAATAACTGTTGAAATACCGATAACCAAAATAGATATAACAAGAAGTTTATTTCAAAGGGATATGATTTGGATTGAGAATGAAATTGTATTAAAAAATGATTCAAATATTAAAATTGTTTCATTAGATAAAATTACTTAAATTTGTGCGTAAGCTGGGTATACACCGTAGCATAGTTTCAACTGTAACTATGCTTGCAATTATAGCCTCACTTTTAAATAAACCTTTGGATTTGTGGTCATCTATTATTTCATTTGCTGCCTTTATAGCATCCTTTTTATGTTTCATTGAATATCAATTTCGCGCTTTCTGCAGGATTTGAACCCGATGAAAACTGGTTTAGAATCAGCTTCGATTTCCACATCGATTTATTCTCAGAAAGCTTTATATGTACAAATATAAGATATTAATTTTAATGATTTAAAGTTTTTTCCTTTTTGAGTTCATATCCTAAGTATTTAATGACATAGTTGATCTCATCAGATGTTATATTATACTTATTACAAATTTTTATTCTATCCTCTTTACCAAGAGTATTTCTCCTAAATTTTTTTAATTCTTCTTTTAGTTTAATAAAAATAGAAATTCCCATTTTACCCATAGTATTTTTGTTTTTTAATATCAGTATTTTTATATATAGTGTATGGAAATTATAAAATTTGTTGATTTCATTAAAGAGAATGTTTCTGATACCCCCGAAGAGTATATAAAAATGGAACTTATGAAAATAAAAAAGAAGATTGATGAGTTTTTTGATGAAAATAATGAACAATCCGATGATTCTATTTCTAATATGACAGATGCTCTAGAAAGAGGTAAGAAAAAAGAAAATTCTGAAAAAGATATATCTTTTTCAGAATTAGGACTGATATTACAAAGTTCTGAGATAAGTAAATATTCGTCTATATATGATAATTTAGTTATTAAGTTCTCCGATGTTGATTTTTTATATAATTTATATGTTACAATACCCTTAGAAGAGGCTGTTAGTGATGATGATGGTAAGAGAAAAATAAAAAAGTGTTATATCAAATTCAAAAAATATGGTCTAGATACTTTCGATCTAATAGGACAAATAACAAGAAATGTTGAGATAGAAAAAATAGATGAGGATTATATTGTCGAACTTAAAATAGAATTAGATGAAGAATTTGACTCAATTGAGAAAATTGGAATTGAGTAACAAAGAAATGATATCATAATATATATCATTATGTATAATTTTGTATCAAATTTGGGATTTAAATCCGAATTAATGAAGTCTAAATATTTCAAAACTTCTCTTGGAGTCGCTTCTTCTAAGATAGATAGATCAGGAGAAAGAGTAGTAAATCAAGATGATGAATTTGCCTTTTTTTGGAACAATAAGTATAAAACTCCGGTTTATAAACAGGGAACTATTGGTGATATAAATTTCTATACGGATCATTATATGAAAATTGATGAGGTCTACGTTGTTCATAAAAAACAAGTTTCCATCTTTAAGATAGAACAATCTATTATTAAAGAAAATGGGATAGATTTTTATCTAGGCCATATTCTGAAAAAAATGGCAGCTGAAGACCAAAATAAGGTAGATTCTAACGAACAAGAGAAAAAGGAGGCAGATCCGAATTTAATAACCATGTCACCTGGTAGTGTCAAGTATGATGATCTAAAAGCATATTTAGATAAAAGAAATAAAGAAAGATTTACTTCATAAATCCTGATATAAGACTGTGAATTTTTGATTTATCTACTTTATCAAGATCATCAAAATCATATTCAATATCCAGATCTTCCAATATTCTATGGAGAATAATTTGATTTCCTTCTACCAGTTCAATTGAATGAAAAGTAATGTCTTCCAGTGGAATATCAATGATTAGTTCATTAAGTCCCAAGGACAGAAATTTAATATCGGATATTATTTTATTTTTCACTAAGTATATATTACATCATAAGTAATTTTATTATTAACTTTAGTAAATTTTGAAATTTATGATGGCATTATCATAAATTAAAGACTCTTTCTTTTTAAAAATTGATTTTGTTGTAGCTATAGAAGCTTTAGATTCTAGGTAGAAACATCCAATTGCTTTGCCGTTTTTAGATATTTCACCTCTACTTTCGGATCCACCGATTATTATATACTTTGATGGTACTCTTATCCTATCAAAATAATAATTCCAATTATTTAATTTTGATAGATGATTCATGAGATATGTAACTATCTCATTATAATCCATATAATTACATTTTTGATTATTTTTGATTCTGTTAATTGATTTTTGGGATAATTTGATGACATAAGAAGAATCTAACATTGGATATGATTTAGGATCAAAGATGGGAAGTCCATCTAGTGAGTTTACTATCTCATATTCATTTCCATTTATTACAGGAATTTTGATATTAGTAATTTTGAATATTGAATCTCTCATATCCAAAATGTGTTTGATGTCATTTTCATTGTGTCCCATAATGACTCTAATATGAATTGATTCATTAGATATCATATAGAAATGAATTTCATACTCTTCATACTGACTTTTAAGTCTTTTTATGGAATTATATAGGTCCTTTAGAAATGTCGGATCTTCTTCATATATAAATGATCCATTAGACATCTTTCCTGTGTGGTCTACTGATTTTCTTCCCAGATTAATTTCAACTCCATAGTAATATTTTTGTACTTTATTAATACGATTTTGTGGAATTTTTTTATAATTACTATCCGTGTAGTACGAACTAATATGGAATTCAAATCCAATATCTATAAGGTCTTGAAAAACTTCTTCAAAATCTTCACTTATTGATAATATCTTATTAAAAAATTTGTCCGTGAACTTATCCATAGATAGTATATATTTAATTAAAGATCCATATATTTATACCATGACTAGAATAAATTCAGGCATATCACCATCAGAACTGGTAGACAAACATCTTCTTGCAGAAGCAAGAGAGATAAAAAGGATACCTAATTGTATACGTAGTGGAAGGTACTCCATGTTAGATAGGCCAGAAGAATTTAAATTAGGTAAGGGACATGTTAAGTTCTTCTATGATAAATTGTTATATCTAAAGAATCGATATGATCTAATTTATACTGAATGTATTAATCGTGGATTTAAAGTAAGATACTTTGGAGATTCATGGGATGACTTACCCAAAGATCTTATGAATGACTACTACCCCACTGATAAAGATAGATCTATCGTTAGATGTAGAATTAATGAAAGGTTAAAAATTTAAGACATTATAAATTCAATTTTCGACCTTCTATCCATTTCTACAAGATAGGAATATATCCCATTGTCTATAATATTAGATAATTTGAACTTTTCGATTATTTCTTTCAGATGGTATTTATCATCATAAGCAAAATAATAATTTCGCTTATTCGATTTTGATATTCTGAGGTGGTTATTGGTACCATAATATCGGTAAATATACGATATGTTCCAATCAAATGAGCCTACAGATTGCATTGAGGCCCATGTTCTTGGATGTGTAAGGACTTCTACAGTCCTATTATATTCATAACTAATGCTATTAGGAAAAGTCAGATCCATATTATCATAGGTAATTGATTTCTTCTTATATGAAATTGACCTAAGATTATCAAAATCAATTTTAATTATATTGAACATTAAAGTATTTATCAATTATATTGTATTCCATATAATTAAAGCATTTATTAATCAATAAACCCTTTCGATTTGGTTAAAGTCCAATTCAATGTTAGTTATTCTCCCAAATACAAGTACTCCGATCTTAGCTCTTTGCTTTTCGACCATAACTTCCTGTACCTTCCCTTTGAATCCACTGAACGGACCATCAGTAATATTAATATTATCATCAATATTGAACTTCGTTAGGTTATCAAGAGTTTCTCTTTTCTCATCTTGGACTTGTAAAAGATTTTTTATTTCATGATCTTTTATTGGTTGTATGTCTCCTGACCTTGATCTAACAAATCCAGCAGCTCCTTGGATACCTTTAAGAATACTTGCTACCTCACCTAATGCCGATGTTTCTACAAAAACATATCCAGGGTAAATGGTCTTTTCTCTCAAAAACTTTTTACCGTTCTTTGTCATGACTATCTTCTCCATTGGAACTAGGGTCCGTCCTATTATGGTGTTAGTTCCAAATCTATCAATTTCAAGGTTTAGTTTTTCTAGGACACTCTTCTCTTTGTTATTTTGTGTTCTTATTGCGTACCAATTCATGTGTTTAATTATTTTTGTTTATAAAATTTTAATTCCTCTTCTATTAATTCTGGAAAGTTATTTATCAAATATTGTAGATCACAGTCTTTATTGAGATTTAATTTTATCATCAATAGATTAAAATCATTTTCGGATAGACCATAAGATTTTTTAATTTTCGATTTGGACCAAAACCAATTTGGATATTTTTTATCTTTCATGAATAAATACCAAAGATCCAATCCGATGGACTTGTTTATTAACTTATGGTTAATAAGTTGTGATTCAATCGGATATTTTTTACTAAAATATCTATTAAATATAAAAAAGTATTTTTCCTTCATCTCATTAGTTATGAATTTCCAATCTTTCCTATTCTGGAATATTGTCTTTGAGACAGATAAGATATTATCTTCGATCATTTTATTGTAGACTTCCTCTCTGATACACCACCTAATATCCCATTAGATCAAGAAACTTTTCTCTATCATTCCAATGGTCTTCAAATATCTTTTGACATCTCATATGTGATTCCACACCATCTTCAGTATAGGTAATTATCTCATTGGATTTTATTTCCTCTTTACAGAATGTACATATCATTTAGTATAATATCATACTATTAGTAAAAGTTTAATTAGGATAATAGGTATTTTTCTTCCATAGAGATAATAATTTCCTTTGGTAGATTTTGCAATCTAAGGTCAATTAGTTTCATATTTTTATGAATTTTAGAAACAATTGGAGATACCATTGATCGAGATAGCTTTTTCTTTTCGCAAATTATATCAGCAATATTATCATATAGATCTGTATCTTCTAAAGAAACATCACCAAATTCTGATAAATACGTCTCATAGATGGATTGAGCCCCTTTCTTACCTATCCCCCTCACCTTTCCATTTTTAGAGACCTGATATACAGATTTTATATTATCACTAGAGTCACCAGAAACAATTTTAATAAAAAGAGACTCTAAATTATTTATTTCAACAATATCATGATTTCTTTCAAATGATTTAAACAGATGGATAAATTCTGTATTATCATTCAGTTCAAAGATATCATCATTTTTGAGTTTATTTATTTTATCTAAAATAATTTGATAATTCTGAGGAAGAAATATTCTTTGATTGTGATACATTTCATTACTCATGAAATTCACCCACATTTTATCAAGGTCAAATTTTATTAATTGTTTTATGTCATGATCATTAGATACTATCATGGTTGATTTACCATCATCATTGAACTTTTTAACTAGAAATGATATCCAATCATCACCTTCTATTTTAGGTGATTCTAAAACTCTTGTCCCAATTATTTTTGATTTGAAATCATCATATGTAGAATATACAAATTTCCAATCAATATCACTATCTTTCTTTCTTGATGATTTATAATCAACTAATATATCCTTCCTCCAAGATTTTTCTTTTGAGTCAGAGACTAAGAAGAAATCAGTGAATGGATATTTTTTCTTATAGCTTAATATTGTATTTTCAAGAGATTGTCTTAAGGCACCATATAATAAATTATTTTTATGTAAAGTGAATACTAATTTAGATAATATGTAATTACCATCTATTATACATGATACAAGCATAGTATTATACTTATCGATATTAAAAAGTTAATATATAATTAGTTACAGTTTGATATTTACTACTTTCTAAATTAAAATTATTATATTTAAAGATGGTTGTTATAAAATTCAATAGTAAAACTAAAGTTGGTAAGATTCTCCACGATGGGGACTCAATAGAATGTCTATCATTTTATGATAATATAACAGATAAATTTGAATCGTTAGGTCAAATGATGGTAAATGAATTTGAGGTTGATAAATTAAATTTAACAAGAATCAGGGAATTTGCTAATCATGATGGTCATATATTCGACCTAATCATCTGTGGTGGATTCGCTAATAAAATATCCGTTACTAAATAATATAATCAATATCTGATTCTTTTTTATTTACTTTTTGATCATAATAAAATATACTATTTGCTATTTCTTCTTGATCATCAAATCTACTTTTGGATGCTAGTGGATATTCTTTGTTCTCTAAATATGCCCAGTCAGTTAATCCAAGATCTTCAAATCTATTGAATATTTTTTGATTGTAATATGAACCTATTGTCCTTACCCTCCTTTGGATGTCAGCTCTTGAAATATTATGAGTATTTGATCCTGTATTGTGTATAAATTGCAAGTATCCCAAGCTAGGTATTTTTACCATATTAGTTTCTAGGAAAGTTCTTATCAATAATTCAAAATCATCAGCTATTGTTAAATTTCTATTGTGTCCTCCTATTTTCATATATTCCCTTCTTCGCCAAGCCCTCACATGATTGGGAACTCCCACAATATGTCTAATGGTCTTAGGATTTATATTCGGGGATTCTATTATATTAATATTTACACCGAAATGATTTTCCTCTCTATATTTTCCATATCCCAATCCAAATCCATCGTCATAAAATCTAGGTGAATTCCAATCTGATGTCATTTCAGCTGAGTCAGTATAAAAGAATCCAGATTCTGGAAATTTTTCTGAAGCCTTTAATAACATTTCAGTACACTTTGGCATCAAAAAGTCATCATGGTCCAATTCAGCTAAGATATCACCTCCACACATCATAGCAGCTCTATATTTGGATTCTCCAATAACACCCCCGCTTTTTTTACGGAAATCATAGAGCTTTACTCTATTATCATTAGATGATATTTCCTCAGCTATTTTTAATGTTTTCCCATCATCTGTTGAATCATTAACTATTACCCATTCCCAATTATTAATAGTTTGATTCACTAAAGATTTGTATGTCAGTTTTAATTTATCTCCGGTATTGTATATTGGAGTAAAATATGATACTGTATCCTTTCTATCTAGATTTAATATCCAATTCATGGATACTTGATATGAGATTTCACCAATATCACTAGATAAATTTGGTAAGTGGTAAGACCTTCTCCTTATATCTGGTGGTTGATTTAATATTTTAGTTGATTTTGATAGATCTCCAACAACTATTATAGAGTTCGGGTTAAATTCATTAAGAATTGATTCAATTTTTGAATCATCTTTTTGGTATTTTACGATCAGTTTATCAGTTTCACCAAGATTGGGATATGATATTGATCTTAGGTCTGGCTCACCCTCACCAATATAAAGAACTCTAGGGGAGGACTCCCATTTTTTCGGAACTATATAATTATAGTGACAAAGTATTTTATCTATGAATATGAAATCATCGGGGTTATCTAAAAATAACTTTTCGATGAAAACACCATCAGCGATATAATTCATACTATCAAATCTGTTATTACCAATTAGGTCTATCTTAATAACAAATTGCGACATATCTATTTTTTGGACCTTCATGTTATCAGGACTACATTGCCTTATATCAAGTCCAGTGAAGTCTTTACCACCAACCTTTTGAGAAAATACGAATCCTCTCTTATCTGGATTTTTCTTCATTGAATTATACACTTCTTCATAAAAGTCATCATGTATTATATTATCATCGTCTATAATATATACGAACCCATCTTCAATCTTATCAATGGCTTTATTTATTAACTGATGTCCAAAGTCTCCCTCATCACCTTCATAAAAAAGGGTTTGACAATTCACATTTTGTAAAGATTCTAATATAGACGCATCAATTTCTTTTAAGTCACGAGTGTCGAATATTAACCACCATTTAACATCAAATTTTGACTTCTGAAATATTGAATTTTTTACTTGCTCAATATTACCAACTCTAGTGCATCGCGTAATAATGTTTATCAGCATAATATACTTTGAATTTTTCTTTCTCTTATCTTATCTTTACTGAGAGTTATCTTTTTATGATTTATATCATATGTATAGGATCCCACTGGATCTTGATCGAAATATATTTCGATCATATTGCCATATATTGATCTGATATACCCATCCAATCCCTCAAGATGGGGGAACTCTTCTAAAAATTCAGGTACTATCCTAACATTATCTTTGATTTTTAGATACATTATTGTAATATATTTTTTATAACATGATCAACACGATTCTTCATACCAACGGCAGTTAAATCCTCATATTCAATATTTTCCATATCCAAGTATGATTTTATTAAAATACCAAGCTTATTTATCTCATCTTTATTGTGAAATCGAATACCATCGACAATATCTGTATTAATAGGAGGCACATAGAATACCATATCTATAGAATTTATATGCTTGAGTATTTCTTTTTGAATATGATTTATAGAAGCTATATCTTTATTAGATAAATTTTTATTGAATAGTGATCTAAAATAGAAATAATTCAAGATTGAGCTAGAATCACAAATTATGTAATCTTTTGAACCTAGAAACATTTTCTCTCTATTAAGTTGCTTATAAAAAATAACCATTTGATCAGATGGTGTATTAGGTATCCCATATTCTGCAATATAATCAGTAGATGCTTCACTTACAAATATTGAGTTAAGACCTTTCTTTTTTAATTCAGTGTGTATTTCAGCTGCTAATGTTGATTTTCCTGATGATGGTGGTCCAAATATTTGTATGACTTTAGATTTCATAAAAATTATGTTTGGGTATTTTATAAATGATTACTCCGAAGTTGAGTCAGATTGACCAATTGTATAATTATTAACCTCTTCTTCTAACTCAGATACCCTATTATCCCTACTTAACTTTTTGTCTCTAAGTCCCATAAGTGAATTATACCCACCGTAAGCTAACCAAAGAGCTAATATTTCAACAAAATCCCATGAGCTTATAATTCTTATATTTAAACTAAGGTATATTATAGTCATTATTAGGAATGTCCAAAAAACAATAAATCGTTCCATTTTTTTTGATGAGAAAAGAGATTTACCATTTGTAAAAGTCATTACAAATTCATGCAAATAATCAATATTTTTTTCTGTTGATTTTTTTCTGGAATCCTTTCTAGTATTAGGTTTAATTGTATTTGACATAATTTATTTATTATAAATTATATCAGTCATTATTCCATTCCTTTATAATTTCAAATATTTTTGGGGTATTGGAATCACTTTTTTACTTTCAATTTCCATATTACTGTTTTACTGCTAACATCAACAGAATTTCTTACTATAGATACTTTTGACCTTTTAAGAATTGTTTTTATCTCACTCACGAACTCATCAAAGTTTGATATGTCTTCAATATAGTCACCTATATCAATTATATAATCCGTCCCCTTTGAAAAAATTAAATCGGTTATAAGCTCATCCCTATCTCTTATTAACATCTTACTACTCATTTTAGTATATATTTTAGATATATCTTAACTTTTGTATGATTTCATAATTTCTATTAAAAATGGGTCTCTAACTATATCATCATCGGAAAACTGTATATTACCAACCCCATTTATATTAGATATCCTATCAACTGCATCATCAAGTCCATTTTTCTCATTTCGAGCTAATCTTAAATCTACTTGATCCGTATCCCCCATTATAACCATTGTGGATCCCTCTCCTAACCTGCTTATAAGAAGTTTCATTTCTCTAACAGTAGAATTTTGCATCTCATCAGCAATTATGAAATATCCAGATGGTGTGCCATCTTCATTAACACCACCAAATGTATTACCTCTCATGAAGTTTAATGGAACTTCTACAATTAACCCCTCTTGCTTTAGAATATTTAAATATTCTCTACCTATTATTTTTTCTAAATTTGAATAGAAAGAGACCATGTACTGAGATATTTTTGTTGTCATATCACCAGGTAAAAACCCCATACTTGAAGATGATTCAACTATTGGTTTTGTTATTAAAATCTTTTTAATAGATCCATCCTTCAACATTTCAAGAGCTGCTAAAATTGCAATTATCGTTTTTCCAGTTCCTGCTGATCCTCTTGTTAAAAATATTCTGTTAGATTTTATCCCTACATAATATTCCTTTTGTTTTTTGTTCTTAAATTTTAAATTTAATCTATAACCAAGATGAACTTTCTTTTCCCTAACAATATCTTCAAATTCTTCAAATTCTTGATTGAAAGTCCTTTTCTTTTTGGCCATGTAGTATTTTTTTTATATGGTATATATTTTTATTAAATTCCCCTGTATTCTTTTTATATATACAGAAATGAATAATCGAATATGTGTGTAGGTTGTCCTGGGTCTGATTCAGCTTTTGGTGTTAGTCAATATATCAAATTGCAAAATAGCGATTTTATAGCTGTTAATGGAATTAATACTATAGAAAGACTCTTAGGTGGGGATATAAGAATACCATATAAGCAGATCGTAAAAAGCAGAATAATACTAAAAACAGGACAAGTTAATTATCTTTTAAATCATTTAGGATTAGGTGATAATGCTACATTTTTAGTAATTAAAGCAACATATAACCAAAATTCTGTTAATATTGAGGATAATTATATAGTCTGGAACTACTATGATAATCAATCACAATCTTATCCTATGGCTCAGATGATGGTTCTTACTGGATCCCCCACAAATAGAATAAAGCAGATATATTTAACTAACCCTAGTACAAAATACCCAGTCGTATTGGATATAATGGTTGCTGTTATTGATGATGAATATTCCTATTACGCAGATACATTGAACCAAATAGGTATGTCATTTATGAATTTATCAATTTTAAATATTGAAACATATGTTCCAAATGAATCTATTGTTATATGGGATTCCAATATCCCAAGGTCTCCATTAGCATATTTGGTATTAAGTAGTATCAATTCTATATCAAGAGTTGGTAAGCTTCTAATGATTGATGATGATTCATCTAATAGATTATTTTTGGATTTTTCGATAGAGAGTTATGCGAAGCAAGTCGAGTCGATATTAAATTTAGTTCTGGATCAAACATCAGTTGTAATTCAGGATCTCAATCCTTTACAAGATCTAATTCCACCAACAGTCTATTTTTATGATACTGTTGAAAATGATATTGCTGGATTTACCATATCAGCGATTGGTAGTACATATTCTTCTGGGTATAGTACCAATGGGGACCATGGTATGACATTCTCCACTTATATATCAATAACACAATCAGGATTGGTTTCAGGGACATATAGTGTACTAACAAAGGATAGACTAATCGAAATTTTGATTGAAAATACCATAGATATTACACATGGTGGACTCACTCAATCGATGTCAATATCTGACTCAGATATTATATTATATGACTATAATGATCTTCCACTGGTGTCTATATATGATACTGGGACTTACTCTTTCAAATTCTCAATGTCAGATATCGCAGGTAATCAGATAGATCCTGATATAAAATTTGAGATCTATGTTATATGAAATATAGTTTTGATAAGTTTTTAATTATTGGATTTGACGACCTATCAATTCACATAAGAAGTGATGATGGACAAAGCTCTCATACAATATCAGCTTTTAATATATCTGTTGCGTTTTGTTCAAATAATATTTTAAAAATAAAGGAGTCTGGATCAGATACTGTAATTGAAATACCATTTGCGTCAAATCAAGAGGCTAAGGACTCTCTTAAGAAATTTTGGGAACAAGTTGAAATAGTAAGAGAGAAGACCCCATTTATATATGAAAAGTCCATCAAAAATATTATCAATGGGATATCTCTCCAAGGAAATACAGGACCACAAGGATTTGGACCGACAGGACTTCAAGGTTTCCAAGGATCCCAAGGATCTACTGGATTTGGTTTCCAGGGTTTCCAGGGAAGACAAGGTTTCCAAGGATCTGGATCTACAGGACTTCAGGGATTCCAAGGTAATATTGGATCTACAGGACTTCAGGGTAATTTTGGACCTCAAGGATTTCAGGGTAATTCT